>JAABUT010000881.1_pt1 | contig 40397 bp, 34 predicted proteins | sample 5559281 | NCBI WGS metagenome assembly JAABUT01 (sample SAMN10711880, study PRJNA513359) | rock metagenome | isolation source: Antarctica rocks | place: Antarctica: Victoria Land, Ricker Hills nord | collected 2016-01-04 | reverse complement strand
GATTTGCAACTGATCACAAACAATCTGCGCGATCACTTCATCAATGAACGAATAGTCAGCAGCTTCGATGTCAATCAATGACTTCAATGAGTAACTAATTTCATTGCTAGAAAGTACACATTCAATAGTCAAAGATTCAGAAGCAAAAGAATCATCTGACATGCTCATCGTTGAAGAAATTAACACATCTTTCATCGCGTCTTTGATGAAAGTCTCTAGTTTTTTGTCTCGCTATTCTTTGAAAAAGAAGACATTTTCTCATTCTCTTTATTCTTCGAAATAACGATTTCATGTAGACGAAAGATGAATGCACAAAATGTCGAGATATCAATCTTATTCTGAGAGCAGTTCTTGAATAAGTGATCTGAGATCTTGCAGATATAGCAGACGATAAATGATCTGACTGACTCAAAGATAGAAAAAATAGTCAACTTGACATATTCAATTATCGAAGTCATCATTGCTGACAATGAAGTAGCAGCGCATTTATCAGATATGACAGTGACTTTGACTATGACAATGCGAAGCTGACTGCGTAGCTGATAGTTGACTCGCTGTTTATTATTCACATCTTGAAGAAAGATTCTTAAGCGAGTGAGCGAAGTAAAATTCTCTGAACAAACTGATAAAGCGTTCTGCAAACGATTATTGATTTTATTCTGAAGATCGTTCATCAGAGTGCAATCGTCGTAGTCTAAATAGCTGAATAGCTTTATAAAGTCGAAGTAGAAGACATTGAAAGACTTGTCTGTTTGTCTCAGAGCGTTGTACTCGCGACGACACTTTCGATTTCTATTCAGTTCATCGTATATTTCTTTCAGATGCTTAAATAGCTCGTTGATCGAGATGTATGAATGCAAAGCGTCATGTCGACGTCGAGCGAAGATATGCTCAGCAGCATCATCTTCTAGTCTAGATATCACATAGACAATACAGATATTCTCATTATCGAAGTGATTGACATTAGTCTGAAGCTTGTCATTTATCTTGACTCTTCAGCTGTTTCATGTCGACTCATCTTCATCAGTGAATATAAATGAGTTTGAAAACTTGAAGAACTTGTGATGATTGTTATTGAATAGAGTGAACGACTCACGTCGAGTATGATTCTCGATAGATTGACGAGATAGAGATTTCGTAGACTGACGAGGTCGAAGCTGATTCGCTGAACGCTGTTTCTTTTTTAGACTTAAGACTTTCTCTTGTAGATTGACGATAGTTTCTTCTTGAGTGTCTATTGTCATTTGATTGTTCTCTAGCTCATCAAGTCTCTTGATGTGATTGACTTGAACATTGATTCATTGCTTGTTGAGTTTCAAAGTCATGTTTTGTTGATCTCTTAGCTCGATCAGCATCTTGATGATCTCGTCTGACTGATCAATAGCTCATTGACGAAGTTGTTGATTCATGTTGATGTTTCATGAGATAGCGACATTCTGAGATTTCGCTGAAGCATCGAAAGAAATAAGAAAAACTCGTTTACTAGCAGTGCTTCTAAGCAGATGAGCTGTTCGTGACTTGACTGATTCAGAGTCGCGTGTCATTGTGAGAAAGATAAGAATAGATTTGATTGTAGTAAGATTGAGTGATTGATTTGATAAATTTGAGTAAATTTGCAGATGTGTTTTGATGAAAGTAATTCAAAGAATTTCTTGCGAATTTTCTGAATAAACGAAGTAGATTATTTCGTATCGTTTACACGTCGATAGCAGAGTAGTTGATGAGCATTTATCTACTGTTAGAAGTTGATCTAGAGCGAGTCATAGAGATGTCATTTAACTAATAGATAAATACTAAGAAAGAAAAGTATCTACAGAAAAGAATCGAGTTCTTATATGTGTATTTCTCAGCTCTGTGCTAGACTCGATTGAATTGACGTCTTACACATATGATGCAGAGACTCAATGACATCATCTCTAGATCAGATTCTTGCTAGACTCGATTAGAATGAAATCAGACGAAGGCTAGTTGAAGAATAGACGAAGACTAGAATCATGACATACGTGAAGCTGAATTGCAAATGAATATTCAAAAGTGCAAATTCAATGTAGAAGAAACTATCTTTCTAGAAGTCATCATATCAAAACTAGATCTTTGTATGAATCTCAGCAAAGTAATAGTCATAATCAGCTGAATCATTTCAATCAATCTAAAGAAAATTCAGAACTTTGTGAGATTTGTTAACTTCTATCATCATTTCATTAAGAACTTCTTGAAACTAGTTAAATTATTTACTCAACTGACTAGAAAAAACACGTCTTTTGTTTGAAATAAAATCTGTGTTCAAGCTTTTGACAATCTAAAGAAACAAGTCAACTCAGTTTCAATACTTCGTCACTTTGATCTCAAACAACAAGCTATTCTGAAGATTAATGCTTCAAACTATGTAAAAGATGAAATATTATCTCAGTATGATGACAAGAAAGTTCTTTATTTGATGATTTTCTACAGCAAAAGCATGATTCTCATTGAGATCAATTATCACATTTATGACAAGAAATTGCTAGTCATTATTTGATGTTTTGAACATTGATGACTTGAGCTGAAATGCATTGAACTACTCATTCAGATGTTCATCAATCATCAGACTTTGAAAATCTTCATGAAAAACAAACAGTTGAGTCAATGACAAGTCAACTATCTGAACATTCTATCAAAGTTCAACTTTCAGATTATTTTTAAATCAGGCAAAATGAACATTAAGACTGATGCTTTAATCAAAATGTCTTTTAATGAACGTTTCTGAATCAACTCAGCATCTTGAAAATCATTTTCAGACTATTTTGATCTTTGATAAAGTTGATGTTTTATTTGTTGAATCAGAAACAAATTTCTATCAACAAGTACATATGATAAATTAAACAGATGAGTTTTACAATGAATATAAACAAGCTATGAATGAAAACAAGCTGAAATTTCATATCACTAAACTGAAGAATTGCAAAATCATTGACAATGTTCTATTTAGAAAAGATTTACTGTGAATCTCTGAGAACATGCACACGAAATTACTACAAGAAGTGCATGATCAATCTTCAATCTCTCATCTTGACAATAAATGAATCATCAATCTAGTTCAGCATTTCTACTATTGATCAAGTCATTAAGCTACTATTCAATGATATATTTGAAACTGTCATGCTTATTAGCAAAGCAAAGTTTCTAGAAATAGCGTCAATGAACTTCATCATTCTCTCTCGATTTCACAGAAACACTGAAAAGATATAGCTATGAACTTCATCACTGAACTATCTTTGTCAGAAAACTACAACATCATTTGCATAATCATATGTTATTTTATCAAAGAACATCACTATGTTTTCTGTCATTGAGAAGATGATGACATTTCAGTCGAAGAAATAGTTTAAATCATGCTATGAAACGTTTATTGACTGCATAATCTACTCAGTTCTATTGTTTTAAACAAAGACTTTCAATTCATATCGACTATGTGAAAAAGTCTTTGCAAGTGACTGAGAATCACAGCTAGTTTATTTACAGTCTATCATTCTGAAATTGACAATCAATTGAAACAAGTTAATCAAGACGTCAAACGCGAACTTAGAATCTACTACAATTACATGCAGAATGATTGAATTAAATGAATATTTATGATGAAATTCAACAACAATTTCAATATCTTCTCAATCACTTCAATGATTTTCTTTTACTTCAATAAAGAATTTCACTCTTGAATGAGTTTTGATTCAGATATGATTGACTATGAAACAACTTATGAACGATTTAAAGCTAGAAAAGCAGATAATATTGTCATTTAAATGAAAAAGCTACTGAGCTTTGATCATCAACAATTGAAAAAGACGAAGTTGATCATCAAAGTTCAAATCATTAAACATAAATGAAACGTTACATATGAAGTAAATGACTGAGTTTGACTATCTTTCAGAAACGTCAAGACAACGAGACTCAGCAAAAATTTGAAAGATAAACAGTTAAACTTTTATCAAATCATTGTTAAAGTGAGTATCTTTTATCATCTTTATCTATCAGTTAGCATGAAGCATTTGCATTCGATTTTCAGTTCAAAGCTACTACGATCATATTCAAAAGACTCTCTATCAGAACAATATTCAGAATCACTCAGATCAATCATTATTGAAGACAATGAACATTAAGAAATAAACAATATATTGAACTTCAAATGCTATTGAGATCAAATACAGTACAAAGTCAAATGAAAAAATCTAGATAGAAACAATGAATGATACTATGTTGATAAAGAAAAATTCAATGACTCAGAGAAAGTTTTGAATGAATTTCATAAGTTATATTCAAGCAAATCGCGCTAAATATCGAAATAACTATTAACAAAAGCAAGCAAAGAAACTACATTCATGCAAACATGAATTTTCGAAGAAAGAAGTAATGTTACAAGTGTATCAAAATTGATAAGACTGAACAAGATTAAAGCTTTAATTAATTTGCAATGCATGCTAGTGAGTACTCTGCATAATGATTAAAGCTAGTCAAGATTTGATCTAAATCTGACTTAAATTTGACTCAAATATAACTCAACACTTTTTTTCTTTTTCAACATTCTTTTCTTTCATCAACATCTTGTTCATTTACATCATCTTCTTTTTATATCACAAACACATTTCTTTCAAGTTTAATGCAGTCTCTGAACATTATATAAATAGAAGCTTTTGTATTAATCTTCTTCTGTATTCTTAATATTCAGTTATAGCTATCTTTAAAGATTAAGCACTATCAACTCTGATCTTCATTGATTGTATCATTTAAACATGATTCTGACACTCAATTGACTTGACATCATGTATCATAATGAGAGAAGATAGAAGTTGTTGAGATAAAAGTAGATAAAAAATTAATGTTTTGAATTAATGTTTTTAATGAGTGAAAATGAGTGTAGAATTGAAGAATTTCTTATGATCTAAAATAATGATGCAAATTTGAAGAATTTCTTGCAAATTTTTCTTACTGAATAAATTGTTTCATATCATTTATTCATCAATAGCAGAGTAGTAAATGATGAGCATTTATTTAATGTTAGAAATCAGCATAAAACGAGTCATATGAATGTCATTTAACTAATAGATAAATGCTAAGAAAGAAAAATAGTTACAGAAAAAAAGTTGATTACATATGTGTATTTCTCAGTCAACGTTAGACTCGATAAAAACTAGTTAAGATGACAAAGCAAGAATAAATCTGACAAGACTAAAAGACTAAGTCTGACAAGATTAGAATCATGACAGAATAAAATATTAATCTTTGCTTGTGAAGTTCTGATTAAAACATGAGAACAAATGATGAATTAAGTTAATAAAAATAAAAAGAAGATCAATTATAAGATTGAATCAAAGATATTTTTGAATGAACAAAACATCATTACAGCGAAATTCTTCAAAAAATTGAATGACAAGATGCTTGATTCTTTTCAGATCATTAACTTCATTGACTCATTTTATAAATTGAAACTACTTAAAACTATATGTATACATGATGTATTTCATTCAAAACTTCTTCATCTTGTTGTTAATGATTCTTTGTCTGATCAGAAGAATGAATTCTCAAGATCAATAGTGATAAACAATGAAGTTGAATAAAAAATTGATAATATATTGAACTTTTAATGATATCAAAGATGACTTTAATATTAAGTTAAATGAAAGAATTATGACAACAATCTTAATTGATATAAGACTGATGATGATGAATTTATGAATATTCAAGAGATGATCAATGACTTTCATATTAAATATTCAAGAAAAGCGCACTAAGAAACAATATTCATGCAAACATGAATATTCATATTATGAGTCTGCATAAAGCGAATCATATGAGTGTATTCTAACTAGAAGTTCAAAGTCAAAGAAGAAAGAAGATGCAACACGTCGTGAGTTTTACTCACGAAGACACGCTAGATCGCTAGCGTGTCAACATCAGCTCTATACTAGTCTATGATAGTCTGACATGATCTATGTTAGACTAACTCGAAGTGCACGATTGCAACATTACTTCTCTTCTTCATCTAGCAATGTTCTCATTGCTGCAGTTCGATCGATCTTTCTTAAGTCGATTTCTATCTTGACTTGTTCAAATATCATTCATGAAAGTCATTTACAATCTTCGAGCATTCTTCGAATTCACTTTCATCAACGTTGTATCAATGTAGATCGACGTTGTATTCTTTTCAATTGACACGATATTGTAGTCGTTTATCTCTTTCGTAGTGTCTGAAGTTCAGTATGTTCTTCATCTCTCATTCATTTTCGTCGTCGATCACTATAGAGTCAGACAATTCATTTCATTGTTCATTCAAAGAATTCTTTGAATCTAGTCGCAGCAGATTTTATGCAAACTTCGAATGTATTTTCATAGTCGATGATAGTTTCAGTCGATAAGCATGTTCGATCTCGATCAGAATCTTGAAGAATTCTAGCATCTTATCGTTTAGCTTCTTTGACAATCGTGAGATCGTTATGTTTCTAGAATTCAGAAACATCATGTCATTTATCTTGTAGATCATTTTCTTTCGATGCTTGTCAATCTGTTTCTTCATTGTGACTCTGACTCTTGTCAAGACTTGCTTGATCAATGCTAGTGATCATTTCATATGTTCAAATATATTCTTTGCTTTGCCTGCTTCGATTTTAGCTCGAGTGATCTCAAATTCAATTGAGTTCGAATCGAAGCTCATATGAGAGTGAAAGTTCTTATTCAGAAAGAACGTCGACTGTTCAATTGACGACGAAATAGCATTGTTATCGACGAATTCAGTCATAGATAATCAGGCGAATCAATCATCTTGCATATACGAGCAATAGCTTCGTAGATATCGTTTCACATTCTGATTCGCTCTTTCTGTTTGATCATCTGTTTGCGAATGATAGTCTGTGAATAGTTTCATCTTGATGTTGAGTCTCAGACATAGAGACTTTCAGACAATCAATATGAATTGTGAATCACGATTGAACACTATTGATCTTGATAGTTCATGAGTTTTGAAGACTCATGTCAACAGTAGCTTGACTGTTTATTCTGCGAAGATTTCTTTGTCATCTGATCAACACGATATATAATGTCATTTCTTAGACAATCGATCTATGACTGTCAGAATCGCGTTGTTTTCATCACTTTCTGATAGATCGATAATGAAGTCTAATGATATGTTCTGTCATCACTGCTCAAATATGAGCAATGACTTCAGTAATTCATTGATTCAATCTCTCGATGCTTTTGATCTACAACAAACGTAACAGTTTCAAATGTAGTGCTTGATCGTTGTTCTTATCTTCGATCAGCAATATGATCGTCTCAGCAAGTTCAACGTTCGATTCATGTTAGAGTGATCACTGATCGAAAGATCATGTGCTTTTCTTATCAATTGAATGATCATTGACTGAGAAACTCATAGTCTATCATCTTTTCAGAGTACTTTATCAAGTACTCTGCAGTTGTTCAGATCAATATCTTGACAAGTTCTTCTGTTCTGTTTCATGAATGCTTGAATATCAATACATAGTTGATTCGTTCGATTTTCGACTATAATCTGATTCTGAATAGAAATTACTTCTTCAATTGAATCTTCGTTAGCTTTCAATTCTTGTTTCGACTCTGAGTCAGATCTGAGCAAGATCTGAGTCAGATCTGAGTCAGATTTCTGATCATCTTCTTGATCAGCTTCTATTGACTGCAATTCAAACTTGCTTTCTGACAATAGCAGCTGATGCTGATATAGCTTTCGATCATCGTTTGTCTCAATCGACTTGACGTCTGACATTCTGATCAGCATGTCGACTTTCAGATTCTGTTTTTCTGACTGATATATGATCTTAAAGTTATATTCAGATAACTTCTCAGCTCATTTAGTCTGTTGTCAAGTCAGTTCTTTGATGATCATGAAGTACTTCAAATTTAGATGATCGATGAAGATCTTGATTGAAATATCTGTACATTTCAATTCAGAGCGTCAATGCTTCAAGCAGCAAATAATAGTCAGCAGTTCTTTGTCATAGATCTCGTAGTTGCATTCTGCAAGAATCATGTTCTTGCTATAGAAGATTATTGAATGTAGAATGTCTTCATCATCATACTGAGACAATACTTCGTCGTTCACATAGTTCAAGAAGTTCGTTTTCAGAATAGCTTCTCTGATCAAGTCGAAATGCTTCAGAACGAGAGCTGTCATCATCTGTTGCTTTAGTTCTTCAAAGATCATCTGACAGATCTTTGTTCATTCAAAGAGATGATCTTTTCGAATCAGCTTTATCATAGATTGAGCGATCTTTGAGAAGTTCTTTATGAATCGTCGATAAAAATTGCAGAAGTCAATGAAGATCTGCACATGAGTCAACGATCGAAGCACTTCTCAGTTTCGAATCACATCTACTTTTTGAGAGTTCATTCGTAGATCATTGATGAATATCAGTAGTTCAAGAAACGAGATTTTCTGAATCTTGAATTCGCACTTGTCAATGTCTATCTGCAAGTCGACTTCGCGAAGCTTGTCTAGCACTTCTTTCACATGAATTCTATGTTTCTTCAAGATCTTACTGTAGATAAGAATATCATTCAAATATGTCTGACAGAATTTATGTAGACAGTTGAACAACACATCGTTGATATAGTGCTGAAAGAACGCGAATTCATTGATTAATTCAAAGAGCATTACTTTATACTTATAGACATCGAAGAAAGTAACGAATGTGATTAGATTCTTGCTTTCAGTACTCATGCAAAGCTTATTGAACGTGACGATAATGTTGAGTCGAGTCAAATACTTACTGTCTTGAATTCGAGCGAGTACTTCGTCTATCAAGAGTATTGAATAACGATCTCTTTTGATCAGAGCATTCAGTTTTCGATAATTCACGCAAAAGCGAAGACTATCGTCTTTCTTTTCGACAAATAGTATTGACGAAGCGAAAGAAGCTTTACTGAGTGTGATGAACTTCTTCTTCAAATTCTCTTCTAGATACTCTTTGACCTTCTGCAACTTGTAGCTCGACATGAGATATAATCAACTTCTAAAGAGTTGACTCTCACTTTCTAATTCAATCTTATGATCGTATGATCGATGCAAGAGCAACTGCATTGTCTTTTCTCTATCAAAAACATTCAGAAAGTCGTGATAGACTATCAAAAGCTTCTTCTTCAGTTCATTTAATGACATGACAAAGATCATTTCATTCAGTTTCGCGAAATCTTCAACTGAGCTAAGCGCTTTGTTGATTTCACTAATGATCAAGAAGAAGATCTTGATCTTCTTATTCTTGACTAGAGTTTGATACACAGCGACTTCAATCATGACAATATTGATGAGTCTCTTTTTCTCAGTTGACTGAAAGAAGCGAAGTTGATTGAGATCAACTTGAGTGCTTTGCTTTCGTATGAGAACAGATTCATTGAACTGATTCACTAGTTTCTGATTCGTGAGTCGCTTCAAGATGATTGTCAACGTAATCATCGAGTTCAAGTTCTTTCGTTTCATTTTGCAGATCTCGCTTGACTCAGATCTGTGAAATGCTGATTGACTGCTTGCTTTCGAAACGACAGATTTTGATGTTTGAATCTTCAATGATGATATTAATCGATCATTTGCAGAATTTATCAAAATTTGATTTCTTTTCAATCAGAGATTTTCAATGATTATCTTGTGCTAATCTAGACAAGTTATCAATAGAGACATCATTTCATTCTTGTGTTCTTATATCATGATCGATGTATACAGAGCGTGTGTAATCAACTTTCGATCAGAGATTTCATCATACAATCGAATCAACTTTGATTTTGACAGCGATATTGACTGAATATCAAAGCGTTTACATAGCTCTGACATCAAAGATTCATTGATGAAAATCATGTCAGTGACTTCAGTATCTATCAGAGCGAGAAATCTGAATATCTTTTCTAGACTATTCAAGATGACATCAACAGTGAACGACTTGAAATCAAATGAATCGTCAGACATGCTGATGAAACAGAATATGAGTATATCATTCTCAGTCACTACTTTGACGAGAGCAGATCGTTTTCAAATTCGCAGCAATCTCGTGCACTTGAGTCGTCTCAAGACAATCATATGCTCTATGTTCTGACTTCTTGCATTTGAAGCAGAGTTCTTTCTTAAACAACTCTTTCTGAATAGAATCGAGATTTAATCTTCTGAGTTTCTTTCACGAAGAAACTGATGACGTGAGTCGAGCAGTCAATGTGTTAAAGACAGAGCGAGCAGTTCTTGTGTTAGAGACAGAGCGAGCAGCTTGAGTCGCTGATGCTTTGACGACTGATCGCGCGTTCAATTCAGTTAATCTAACATCGACTCGCATGCAGATGTCAACAAACTCATTCAAATTCGTGATTCATTCATTGAGCGTTGCTCATTGAAGATCTGAGCTGATCTTGTGCTGAAGATCATCTAGTAGAGTCTCGTTATTGTATTCTAGTTCTGCACTAAATCTCTGAAATTTCATTCAAAATTCATGAAAGAAGATCTTGTTCTGATACAGCTTCAAATACTGTCGTTGAGTCGTGTGATGATGATTGAGATTGTCGTACATCTTATTGATAATCGATAGCACTTCTTTGACTTCTAGAAACGAGTTCAAGACGATATCTTGCATGCGAGAAGCTATGTGCTTGGTCGCAGCTTCACTGACTCGACTTTCGATGTATGCAATCTTCAACTCTTCAATAGAAAAATGATTCTTATTTGTCTTCAGCTTATTTCGCATTCAAGACAGTCAATTGTCTACATTCTGCGTCGAATCTTCGAACAGAGATGAGTCGAGTAACTTGATCGACTTCGAGAATCAATCTTCAGAAATCGAAGTGCTTTGTCGACTTGATGCAGCTTCTAGATGATGTATAATCACGTTCTTGTTTCTATTCTCTTTCTGCAGACGCGTCTGCATAATCTCTAACATGATGTTTGTCTCGTTGACATCTTCTAACATCTGAATCATGTCATTGTGAATCTCGATTTCGATGTCGTGCTATTGACACATGTACTTGATAAAGGCAACGATGTCGTCTGCTTCATGAGTGCTTATTCAAGCATTCAGTTCAGTGTTGATGCTGATCTTGATCATTTCGTGATCAAAGAGCAACGCGTTCGTGTTCTCTTCTTCTGTATTCAATGACACATTCGTGTCTTTTTCTTCTGAAGCTGTTCAATTCTGTGATAGAAGTGATTCTCTTCTAGCATTTCGAAGTTCATAGCGAGCAATGCTCGCTGATTCTGAGCTTCTAGTCATGATATGAGTAGAAAATTGCTGATCGAAGTTCTGATGTTACTCTATTGAACTTTCTGAGTTCGAGCAACGACTAGTACTCTATCGAACTTTCTGAGTTCGAGTACTGCTGAAATTTCTGATTTCTGATGACGAGCTCAATAAAGAGTTAGTCAAGAACAACGCGTTCGTATTCTTTGATTCTGATTCTATCGAAATTTCTGGTTTTGAATCAAGATTCTTCTTTAGAAATTTCTGATTTCTATCAAGCTTTCTGAGCTCGAGTTCTGATTCTGCTGTCAAAATTTCTGAGTTCAACTTCTGATTTGAATTGTGTAACTTGTTTTTATATCGTCTACACGTTGATAGCAAGATTAATGAGCTTTGAACTAATGTTATGAGTCTGCATAGAGCGAATCATATGAGTGTATTCTAACTAGAAGTTCAAAGTCGAAGAAGAAAGAAGATGCAACACGTCGTAAGTTTTACTCACGAAGGCACGCTAGGTTGCTAGCGTGTCAACATCAGCTCTATACTAGTCTATGATAGTCTGACATGATCTATGTTAGACTAACTCGAAGTGCACGATCGCAACAATTCAAGAAAGAAAAGTAATGTTACAATTTTAATCTTTATTTATTCTTCATTTAGTCTTCATCTGATTTCATTCTAATTGAGTCTAGTGAAAATTTGATCTAGAAGTGATGTCATTGAAACTCTGCATCATATGTATAAGATATCAATTCAATTGAGTTTAGCACAAAGCTGAGAAATACACATATAAGAATCAAGTTCTTTTCTGTAAATACTTTTCTTTCTTAACATTTATTTATTAGTTAAATGACATTTATATGATTCACTTTATGCTAACTTCTAACATGTTACTTCTACAAAGCTTTTTATATTTAAACTGATTGCATTGAGTCAAGTACTTAAGTTTGAATTAAGTACTTGACTCAAAAAATGTTGAATTGAATTGAATTTTTTTTTGAAAAAGTATCAAGTTGAGTTAAGAAGTTAAACTCAACAACTTGAGTTGAATTAAGAAGCTTGACTCAACAATTCAATTTGAAAACTCAATTCAACTTGACAAGATATTAAATAGATGTAAATAGCTTGATTGAACAGTTTAATGATTTTTCTTCATGACTTTCTATCATGTTTTTCTGTCATGATTCTCTATCAAAGTTAAATGATCTTCATGTTTTCTCATCATGACTTTCTATCAAACAATCTTCATGTTTTCTCTTCATGTAGACTGATTGCATCAAGTTAAGTACTCAACTCATCAAGACTTGATTTGAGTCAGAATTCTTGACTTGAGTATTCAAGTTGAGTCAGAAGATTTGATTCAAGTATTCAAGTCAAGTCAGAGAGTTGAAATTGAGTATTAACTTGAAATTTTCGATTCAATTCGTCAAGACATGAAGATAAATAAATAGATATTTTATTATGATTCTCTATTATGACTTTCTATCATGACTTTCTATCAAATAGTCTTCATGTTTCTTTATCATAGCTTTTCTTCATGACTTCTCTTTATGACTTCTTATCAAACAGTCTTCATAGTTTCTCGTCATGACTCTCTACTATAGCTCTCTATCATAGCTTTCTATCAAAGCTCTCTATCAAACAATTTTCATGTTTTTTTTCATGTTTCTCTTTATGACTTTCTATCAAAAAGATAATGCAAAAAGGTAATGCAAAGGCGAAAAATCGGAAAAATTTCTATATTTAGCTCTCTTGATGTCATTTTCGATTTCTTGACGAGTCGAGTTGAAAATTCGAATCGAGTATTGACTTGAAGTCGATATCAGATCAAATCAGAATGTTGAAATCGAGTATTCAAGTCAAGTCAGAAGATTGATATCGAGTACTCAAGTTGAGTCAGAAGATTGATATTGAAATTCGACTTGATGATCAGTCTATCTTCATGACTTTCTATCAAAAAGATAATGCAAAAAGATAATGCAAAAGTCGAAAAAATTTCTATATTTAGCTCTTTTGATGTCAAGCTTAAGTTTTTGACGAGTTGAATTGAATTGACTCAATTCTCAGTCGAATCGAGTCGAATTGAATTGAAAATATGCTCAATTCAACTCAAATCAAATTGAAAATGTGAGTAACTTAACTTCGAATCGAGTCGAATTTAAAATGTCAACTCGAAACTCAACTTGACGATCAGTCTATTTATATTGCACCTGTTTTTCTATCTCTCGACAAAGTCACATGTCATCTCATTTATCTCATTGACGATGCTTTTCTTAATTGATGATGCTTGAATTTGATCTTTTGAGTATATAAAGAACGATTTGCTTCTGTACTTTATAGCTTAGTGTTAATTTTTCATATTATTAACTTTACTAAGCTATCTATCGAATTTGATTCTATTACCTACTCGCACATTCTCTAGTGAAGTCGAGCAATTCTTAAGCTACTCACACGTACTGCAAAAGTAATCACATCAACATTTAAGATATATACATGAAATTGTAAAAGATGTTTTGAATAGGGTTGAAATAGAAATGCACAAAGTATGAAGTCAATCAAATTTGTGATTGTTGAATTGTGTTGTTTATCTGAATCGCAGATGCGACAGCCATGGCTCGAGCTCGGCATACTCGACATTTTCAAGGAAGTTTAATCTATCAGTCTTGTACGAAAGTTCATAGACTCGCAAGCAATTGCGGCAACGCTATTTCCTTCGAGAACCTTCAGATTAAACTACTATCCTTCGCCCTGAACGCTGCGCCAGTCCAGTATGTATTTCTTAGGCCCTGCAACGCATACAGCTTCTTATAAAACCCGTTCTTGATATCCTCAGAACTGACTTGAAGAGTATACGGTGCATGCGATCTATAATCAACGAATTCTGGCTCTGTTTGGCTAAACTTGTCCGGATTCTGCTTGTGAAGCCTCTTGATGGAGTTTATTATGTCCGCCTTCACTGGCGCGTCAGGCAGGGGAGAGGATTTTGAACTCTGCGAAGTGGCGTAGGTGACCATTTGCAATCCGGGAAGTCCAGCTGGGGCGAAGCTGTACACTCCTGGAAGAGGAGGAAAATTGTACTCCGAGTTCTGGGCTGCATTCGTGATGCTGTTGTTGTCGGGGAAGCCCGTGTTCTTTACGATGCCAACGTAGTAACCCGCATCAATAAACTTTCCAAAGACTATCTTCTCTTTGTCGCTGAGGTCCAGCGGGGCCAGGAAGTCAAGCTTTGGGGGTATGGCAACGAGGAGCTTCTTTGTGAGAATAAGCTTGTTGCCTTGGGGTGTACGAACAACGAGCTTGATACCTGCCCCTCCTTCGCCTCGATCCGCATTCGCGACTTCGGAATTAAGGAGGAGACTTGAGGACAAAGACAACTCTGCTTCAGCTTTGGTGTACAGTTCGCTGCTGTTGTGGTGGGCCGTAGTCAGAAAGCCAGTCGATAAGGACTGCACCATATTCAACCCCCAGTATCGGAATTGTTCGACCGTCGGGTTCGCCAATATATCTCCGACACCTGGATTGTAGTTGAACATGGTGGGAACCGCCGCTTGAAGTCCATACTTCTGTACGAACTCCCCAAACGGTATATACAAGTCCTCGGGCACAGGGCTTGGAAGGAATATCCCATCGTTCAGCCGGGGGTATTTGGAACGCTGTGCCGTATAGGCAGAGAAGGCTGCGGATACCTCCGCTGCCGATGGAGTGAACGATAGAGCGACTGCTTTTCCGGTACGAAAATCATAGTTTAACGTTGATTGAAAGAAATCAGCAGCATTGGTGATTGGAATACCAAATCGTTTGAAGTAGTCCTTTACAACGGTAATGTTGTGCCAGATCATGACTCCCATATCGATAGGTGTGCCGGTCGCGGGATCAATATATGTCTCAGTGTGGCCACCTAACCTATCTTTCTTTTCAATGACAATGACCGATTTGCCTTTATCCTTTAGGCTAATGGCTGAGTATGTGCCTGCAGAGCCGCCACCAATGACAGCCACATCCCGTGTGATAATGTCCTGGGGTTTAAATTTCTTTGGATCAAATATTGAAGGCGTACTTGAACCAACAACAGTCGATGCGAGGATACAGGCCAAAAGCGAAACGAAGGAGAAAGTTACGGGATGCATCGCTAAGTTGGTGTGATCGGGAGGGCGAGTAGGCTGATGGTGGATAGATGTTATATAACCTCAGAGCGGAAATCCAGTGCATTTTTAATAGTTGGGCCGAGGCCATGGATGAAAAGAGGGCGACGATAGCGCAGACGAATTTCCGTTGCTCAGAGAGGCTCAGAGAACTACTGTGCTGTCATTATCCGGAATATGTTTCTTTAGGGACTTGCTTTTCTTGAAGCTAGCATGGATCGGCATGTGATCGGTAACTCGCCTAATCCGGCCATTCCCCATTACTCGTATGCACGGCATACGAGTAGGGTTAGGGTCAGACGAGAGACGGGCATATTCACTCACTGTTCTGCAGGGAACATGATTTCAATGTCCTTGCTATAGGTAGCAGAACTAAAATCTGAGAGGATACGGTTCTTCACTTCTACCCTTTTGCCAAATATGCCTTGAAATCTTTTTTTGACACCCTAGAGATATCTACTACCTCTCATGGGTATTAATTGGTCGTCGTTAAAGATGACCAAATCCACATGATGACGCCAAAAAATTATTTTAAATCTCCTCATAATTATGAAGTATGCAGCTAGTGGTTAAGCCTGTTGTAGAATCAGATTTAATTTCATGGTTGAAGATTTAATGCTATTGTAAACCCTTTGTAGCCGACCACGCTAGACATTTATCATCCTTGAGATATAGTATGACATGACGAACATTCACGGCGTGCAAGACGGAAGCTTGATAAGATGCAAGTAATATCACATTCTATCTATGGCCCTCTGTACGCATATATAACATTCAGAAGCCGCACAGTGTAATTACCATTACTGAGAAATGCACAGATCCTCAAATTGAGTCTTAACCACAAAGTTTGTTATGTCGCATCTAAGAGCTTGCCTGAAAAGAAATATGCAAGCGCGTGCGTAAGATAACACTATCTGTGCAATCTCCAAAAAGCGGGATGACAAAGTGAAACCTCGTTGTTGGATAGGGAGGGTGATGAGAGAAGAAAAACATTCGTTTATGGGGGAGAGAAAAACATCCAGGAAGAGAGGGAAGAACTAAGCCTTCCTGTACTTCTCAGCATCCCTCGTCCCCGCCTCCTGTCCTTCAACCATGGGCTCATACTGCCTCGCACTCTTGTTCTCCTTGTGCTCGACGATCTCCCCCTCCCGATCAGCCTCAAGCTCACTGTCGATGGGGTCCTGCGTAGCAGCAACAGGCATCTCATTCGCCTTCTCCTTCTTGGCCTTCGGGACACGCACCCACCAGTACAGCGCACACGCCGCAAAAATATTGAAGACGATGTACACCCACATAATGCCGAAGTTGCGCCACACATCCGAGTAGTTGGCTGAGACAGCACCAAGGAACACGTTTGTGTCGCTGATGGGGCAGAAGCTGCAGTTTGAGGTCGCGAGTTCGTTTTCGACGTAGCCGCCCATAGTGGACTTGTACACTTCCATGTACTCGCCGCAGCTACCGTTAAGCGGGTCGAAGTGCAGGTACTCGTTTGGCGCGCATATGACTTCCGTGTTGGAGATGCCGACGGACAGCATACCGCTGACGAGGTACGTGAATGGCGAGACGCGGTACATAAAGATCCAGAAACCTGGGAGCCGGGCGGGGGTAGCGAGGACACCGCAGAACAGGAGACAGAGCATGAAGAGCAAGTTACCCGTGTTACCGGCGTTCTCAGCGGTTTCGAAAGCCGCGATCATGAAGTGTGCGAAGGTGGATGAGAAGAGAAGGAAGGTCCAGATGAAGAGCCACATTTGCGCGCTGCGGAGCGTGATGGAGTCAGTGGGTTCGGCGTTGCGGTACAGACCGATGGGGTAGTACCAGCAAACGAAGATGAGGACGGACATGAGCGAGTTCCAAGGGAGTTCGACGACGATGTTAGATATCATGAAAGCTTTCCAAGAGTAAGCTTTAGATGGACGTTCGCGGACCTCGTACAAAGCGCGCTGGGCAACGAAATGTGGCATGATTTGCTGAATGAGCTGACCGAAGAGAGTCAACAACATAAAGATAGCAAACATCTGGTTCTGAAGTCCCTGGATCGTGTTGGGAGTATTGTACAGAGAGAAACCGACGAAAAGAGCTGAGCTACCGCACAGTACGGTCTTGGAGTAGATGTACGTTGGTGAGCGCCAGATTTGCTGGAACACTCGGATCTGGACTTCGCGGAGCTGTGCAACGAAGGGAGCGGCGAATTCGCGGTAGCTGGCCTTGTCCTCGCGCTTCTGGCCCGAGACGGTGCGGGCAAGGTTGTCCTGTTGGGAGCGTTGGAATTTCAGTTCGGCGAGATGTTCTTGGACGTGTGCATATTCGGGGGAGTTGCGCCATGTGTCGTACCAGTCGATGTCAGTGTGGGATCCAGGAGCGGCGCCGATGACGTCGAGCATCCATTCGGCGGGGTTAGCGGCGGAAGGGCACGGGGGGCCACCGTTGCGGACGAAGTAGTCGATAAGGATTTGCGAGTTCTCGCCAACATCTCCATAGTACACGGTGCGACCACCGGCCTGAAGGAAGAGGAGACGATCGAAGCGCTGGAACAGCATTGCAGAGGGTTGATGGATGGTGCACAGAATAGCCTGGCCGTTCTTCTTCAGTTTGTCAAGGAGATCGAGGATAGCCCATGATGTCTGAGAATCAAGTCCAGAGGTAGGTTCGTCCAAGAAGAGAAGTAGAGCTGGCCTGGCGGCAAGCTCCACACCAATTGTGAGACGTTTGCGTTGCTCGACATTGAGACCTTCGCCAGGAACACCAACGACGGCATCAGCGTACTCGGTCATTTCTAGGAGCTTGATGACTTCCGTAACATAGTCGATCTTCCCTTGACGAGGAACGTGAGCGGGCTGGCGTAGAAGAGCAGAGAACGTAAGGGCCTCGCGAACCGTGGAGGTGTTCAAATGCAGATCTTGTTGTTGAGCGTAGCCGGTCTTGCGCTGGAAGGAGTCATTACGAGGTTTGCCATCGACAAGCATCTCTCCAGTAATAACACCCATGGTGGTACGAGTAGCCAGGACATTCAATAGCGTGGTCTTTCCGGCACCAGAGACACCCATAAGCGCGGTCAAGGTACCCGGTTTGACCCATCCATCGACGTGATCAAGAATCCTGCGATGCTCCTTTCCAATCTTGATTTCGTAGCAAACATCTTTCCACTGGAAGATAGCAGTCTGGCGTTCGATGATGGCAATGTCGTCCGATTGAGTCTTCTCCACAGCAATGCCGCGGCCACTACCGCCTTCGAGATCCTCCTCTAACTTGCTCTTTTTCAGGGCCTTGTGTCCGCGACGGAAGACTAGGACCTCGCCCTTCGACTTCTTTTCGGTGATAAACTCGGTAGCAATCAGATAGACACTCATGAGGACGAACATGAGGACAAATATAATTCCGATGTTCCTCCACTTGTGCAAGGCGGTATAGCCGTAAGATGACTCAATGAAGTCGTCGCCATTGACATAGGGCTGTCCAGGTACTGATCCGACTGTGGAGCAAACACGGTTGTTAGGCCCGACATACGCGTAGCCAGGACCCGACGGGACGTAATTGACACAGATGAAGTCGCGGTTGTGGAACTCATTGATCATTAAAGACTCAAAGCCATAGCTGACAGGATTGATATAGGTAATCCAGTGGGCCCATCCGAGCATGTACTGTGTCGGAATGGTGAAACCGGTGTACATGATGAGAGCCAGAATTAGAATCGCGGCGGGGGCCAGGGCTTGAACGAGGTATCTTGTCAGCGATGCAATGGACCGGAAGAACATGGACATGGTTAGAGTCAGGACGAACGAGGTGAATACAAAGAAGAAGAAAGGACCAGGTTCTCGCCTTAGGTTCGTCATGAAGTAGAGAACCAAATTGTAAGTGATGGCGTTGAGGACCTTGTAGGGCAAATCCATTAGCATAGATGCGAATGCTTCAGCGGACGGGTGGTAGAGGGCATATCGAGAGTGTTTCTCCACAATCGGTCGTTGAGCATAAAGAGTGAGCATTTCGAGGCCGGAACCGAAGGCATTCATGAGAACGGCAAAGAAGATGAGAGCACTGCGCTGGAAGAAGCTGTTGGTGTCGGCCTTGAGGTTGTAGAAGATACTGGCGATGACAAGAGCCATGATGGAATTTGCGATTAACGAAGAAACTGTGATACTGGGATCACCTTTTAATCGTTGAAATCCACGCCATAAGCACAATTTGACCTGTTGTACGTATGAAAGAGTGTAGGGTGACGATACACGCTGGGCCTTGGCTTGCTGAGCTCTCCGGGATTGCTTGAACTTGTCCAGGTATTCACCACCGAGTGCGAACTTTGCGTTGTACACCTCAATGTCTTGCACAAGCTGTGCTCGCTCTGCTGAGGCTTTCCATCGTGCGACGAACTCATCGGGCGTCCGGGGCACGCGGTATTTGTAACCTGGCTGCACGACACGCTCGAGGTGGCTAGTCATAGAAGTGAGGAAATCGGCATCGGTTTGTCGGTCAGGGCAGATGAAACCCATGTCAAGGAAGTACTTCTTAGCCGTGGTTGTGCGACCAAAGTAGATCTGGTGACCCTCGTATAGAACCAGGACCTTGTCGAAGTGGTCGTAGGCAGCCTGAGGAGCTTGGTAAATGGCAACGCAGGCCGTGGCGCCGTTGATGTCTGTCTGCATGCGCAGAGTCTTGCAGAACTCGATGGCATTGGCACTGTCGAGACCACGAGTGGAGTTGTCCCAACATTGCAGCGGCGCCATGCTGAGGCAGGCTTCGGCAATACTGACACGCTTGCGCTCTCCACCGGATACACCGCGGATGAAGTCGTTTCCTACGATGGTGTTCTTGGTGTGGCTGATACCGAAGCTGGCCATGATGACGTCTCGCATGTGTGTGGCATACTGGTTCACAGTTGCTCCTCCAGGAATGTGGCGTGGTGCTCGGGCCCGGGCAGCAAAGAAGAGGGTGTCTCCAACCGTGAGCTTGGGGAAGTGGACGTCGACCTCAGCGGTGTAGATGGCTTCTCCACTGAACTCGTTGGCCATTTGCTTTGCGCTCACACCTGGTGACTATTAGCAGGAAGCCTTCACGTGAATGACGTCGGACGTACCTTGGAAATTGATGTTTGAGTTCTTGTCGACAAAGAAGCCGTGTGTCTCTCCAGTGATGGTCTTCAAGAAAGTCGAGCATCCCGATCCAGGTGGTCCAAGAACCACAAGCATCTCTCCAGCCTCCACCAATCCATCCAAGCTCTGCAGAATTTCGATTTTGCGCTGACGTTGACCCATGACCTTCCTCGCCAGACCGAGAGTCTCTAACCAGACGTTGCCTACGCTCTTCTGATAATCGGTATCGGAACCGAAACCGTGCACATTCAGGTTGCTGAAGGCTACGCCCACGGTCCGGAGTAGATGTGCTTGGTTGTCCTCGGTGTACATCTGCAGCATGGCCTTGCACCAAGCCCGGGCATTGAAGTGTTCACCATTGGGGTCCAGGGTCGATCCAGGCTCCGCAGCAAAGGGGTTCTGTCCAGCCGTTGAATAATTGCTCTGCTCTGTGAACCGTCTGGCCAGCTGATGAACCTCCCCTTCTCTCCTCTCCACACTGGAGACGCCGTCCTTCGCACTTTCGATCCTGAAATGTTGGTTGGGTTTGCGCGAACTTGTGCCGCCTGCGTTTGCAGCAATTGTGGAAGCATCTGGGTCGGAGCCTACGGTGCCAGTGCGGTGGGATGGACGGCATTGTACTGTATCTGAAGGTGGCACGCCGTTGTGTGCAGCCTCGCGGTCGCCATTGGCCACGAAGTTGCCCACCAAGCTCATGTTTGTGGGTGTCCTGGTTCGAATGCGCCAATGAGCGTCAATCGAATGTATTAAGTATAGTAAAGAAAGAAGGACTGAAGTTGGAAGGGTTGAACACGGTTGTCGGGGTGGGTGTCAACTGTCGGGAGCAGAAGATTCCACAGGGGAGCAGGGAGCAAGTCATTAGGTAAAGTAGCAGGTTGCCTGGTGCGCGCCCCCAGGCTCCTTCGCTCTCGGTTTGGGCTGAAGGCGTGGATAACGTGATCCATGCCTGACGGGCAACAAGGCCTGCAGGTGTTTCGCGACCGTTATTGGTCCGTGTCATGCAAACAATGGGATCCATGATAGAAGAGGCGCGCCGCGGGGCAGAGAAAGCAGCAGTTGTTCACGTCATTAGGCAATACTTTCGCAAGCGCCAAGGGCATTCTGTAAATTGCGTGCAGCGCACATTCTCTGGTTGTTGAAACAATCTCTGCCGCAGAACCGGGGACGAGGGCGGCGTCCGTCAGTGAATTGTCGGACCGAAGGCTGCTGTGTTCAAGAATTCACACAACTTGGGAGATGGGCGGATGGTTCTCTAGGAATCGTACAGAGAGGGGCGCTGATTGGCCTCGCTCTCGTATTTCTGACCTCCACTTACGCAAGCGAGCAGCCGCTCGGATGAACAGGTCGTCCGCATCCCGTTCGCGGGCAAAAGCCAAGCAGCCTCCCGCTCGGCTAGCCCAGAAGCACCTAAGGTACGGAATAATCCACAGTGGATCTGCCCAAGCCCTCGGGTTTGCACTCTTCTCCATACGGCCAGTTTCCGAGCTGGATGCGCTGCCGGGTTAGCGTCGCGGAAGTGTCACCTTATCCGGTGGTTGGTCCCAAGCGCGTCGCCCATGAGCTGTCAGTCTTATTGGGAGCCCAAGCGGGCTTGAGCCGTTTCGGACCAGAATCCGACTGAGATCCCTGTCCAGTGATCGGCTCTGCCCACAACCCGCTCCCGGTGCTCACGTGACACCGCTCCCCACTGCCCCACCTTGTTCTTGCCCATCACTGCTTGCCGGAGTATGCTAAGCCTCTTTGAGACTGGTGCCTTTGTCCGGGAACAACAACATCATGCCAAGCATCTACATCCAACTTCAACTTTTGAGAACATCTCTGGTGTTGCAGTGTTCTGATTTTGGGTTTGATTCGCCTATACTGTGCAGTTCGAGCTTTCACATTTGACCTTTGCCCTTGGAGTCATCTTCTGGATTGCACCTACCTCATCAGCGTCACAGAAGGTTTCGGCGTTACTTTGGACACCACTGCTTGCTCAGCTTTCTACTTGCGGTCACCGTATACTTACGCCCTTCCGGTACCTCAAGTCCTTTCAAGTTTTGTTCGTCTATATCCAAAACTCAATCTTTGTTCAGGAGCCGGTGATACCCAGATCGTGCTGTCCAGCCTTCTTCCGCCGAAGCTTAACCCACGGACGATTCACGCACGGGAAGGTACTCGTATTACTTGACGCTGTTTCACCTCATCCCAGTTGCTGAAGCTCATCTCAAGTTTCCCCAAAGTGCAGCTGGGCTATCCATATTTCCGAACGTTCTCTCCTACTTTTCCAGTTCTTCTTCTTGGACCAAGTGTTCATTGCAATAAGGAAACCCAGATCCCATTTGCGTCCTACATCCTACAATCCCGTATCCAGTCGCCAGAGATAGAAGCAGCAATGGTGAACCTCCAAACCGTCCAAGCCCACAATGCGGCTCTCAAATCCCTAGCCCCAGGTCTCGTCGCGGTGTTCGGTAAGTTCAACCTGCTCCAACATTCCACTCTTTACGATGCTCTCACCGAAAACCGTCTTGTTCTTGAAGCAATTTGCCCACTGCAAAGGCTCTTCTCTACCCTATCTCCTCTCTTGGAAACCTTCCGTCTCACTAACAACCCCCAGTCGGCGGCACCTCCGGCATCTCGCTCTCCACGGCCCTCGCCTTCGCCCGTCACACCCCCTTCCCCAAAATCTACCTCATCGGCCGCAGCCAGTCCGCCGCCGACACCGCCATCGCCTCCATGAAAACCATAAACCCCTCCGCCCAGCCTACCTTTCTCCAAACCGACATATCCCTCCTCAAAAACGTCAACAGCGTGTGCGCCGAGATCGCAGCCAAAGAAAAAAAGCTAAACCTGCTATTCATGACACCCGGATACATGACGCTGAAAGGCCGGGACGAGACGGCCGAAGGCCTGGACCGCAAATTCGTGCTGCACTACTACGCGCGGATGCGATTCATCGCCAATTTGCTCCCCCTCTTAATCGCAGCCGCACAAGACCCCTCTGTCAACGCCGACGCCAGACTATCCCGCGTAGTCTCCGTCCTAGACCCGCACGTCTCCGTCCGCGCCGGCGGCTCGGGCACGCTCGACTTCTCAGACCTCAGTCTGAAGCGCACCTTCAGCCTCAACAAATGCGGCGCGCACGCCAGCCTGATGGGTGATTTTTTCCTGGAGGGCATGGCGCAGCGACACCTGCATACCTCCTTCGTCCACGCGTACCCCTCCGGCGTGGCCACGGGCCTGATGCGTGAACTGCCGGTTGGACGCGTGCTGTCGGCTGTGCTGAAGACGCTATTGAGTGCGTTCATGGTGCCGATACAGGAGAGTGGGGAGAGGCATTTGTTTGCGGCGACGAGTGGGAGGTTTCCTCCAAAAGCTGAGGGGGAGGGGATGGAAGGGGATGTCGTGGTTGGCAGCGATGGGACGAAGGGGAGTGGTTGTTACTGGGTGAGTTGGGACGGGGAGGTGTTCCCGGCGAACAAGAAATTGGAGAAGACGAGGGGCGCGGGCGCGGTGGAGAAGGTGGTGCAGCATACCGAGGAGGTGTTTAAGTGCGTGTGCGAGGAGGGCAAGACATACCCGTGAAATGTCATCGAGGGACAAGGGCTCAGCTGGTCGAGAAGGAGAAGAAGTAGACGTGTGACAGGGGCTAGTTTGTTTCGTGGAATGCTCTTCCTCACGATCGGTCTATCACGCGATAACAGCGACGAGACTCTCCCATTAATACATATTAGATACTTACATCGTATATTCTCTGCAACTGCAGGAAGCATTAGCTAGCTGCACCAGAAACAGTGGCTATGACTCATTTCTGTGAGCTAGCCGCGGGGGTCAGGGGTGGGTGCTAATTTAGCACCATGCATCTTGCCAAGACTTTCCCGCCTTGACCACACCATCTTCTATCAAACTCCCCTACATCCATCCAATCTTGTCTTGTTTCGAGCCAGCGCCTGTGTAAAGACATCTCCTACGCCCTCGTTCCAATCGACATGGCCCGCGGTCAAATAAAGCCAAACATCGAGAGGAGGATGCATTTGACCGGCGAGCGGCGAGCGACATTGGTAAGGACAGCTCTCCAATCAAGTTCTGGACTTGGACAGGGAAGTGGCCTAAGAAATACTTCGAACAAGACAGCCACCTGAGTAAAGAGCACGAACAGGACAGCTGGCCAGAGGAAATAATGGAATATTCTACCCAGGTTGTCCAATACGTGGAGATTGATGGAAATAGATACCCGCCTCCTACTAGGAAAGTTTCGACCTCGCTCCATCGGAAACAGTCGGACTCGAGCTTGACTGGCTCTAGCGACCAAAAGATAAGGGAGAGCAAGAGTGCTCCATACCGAGACACACGTTGCACCACATTACTTGAGGGCAAAGGGATTTATATGCGTGGATTTGATGATGATAACATTCCAAAGGAGATGGAGGATCTCTGCCAGATATTGCTGAAAAAGGAGCAAACTGTTCCCCAGGACTCTTTATTTCGCAAAGATATATTCAAGAAGAGTTGCTGGAAGATAGAAGACAGGAATGAAGCGAGGGTTATCCAAGACATCTCTGGATTGATCGTCCCTTCTGCAGTAATCCTCGCCACCTATGGGGCTACACATCTCGATCATCTGATTGAAGGGGTAAACGAAAGCTGGACAGGCAGCATAGCAGTGGAGGGTTCTTCGCGGCCACAGCCGGATTACTCTGTTAGATTCAGGCGGTCCGCATTTACAGACGAGCAGCTCAACAAGCTTGATCCACTCATCGGTAGCATCTATGATACCTCCTTTTTCGTCGCAACCTACCGGATGTACTTCCCCTTCCTGCCATGCGAGATCAAGTGCGGCGCCGTAGCTCTTGATGTCGCAGACTGTCAGAACGCTCACAGTATGACTCTGGCAGTACAAGATGTCATTGCACTTTACAAAGCTGTACGGAGGAATTTCTAAATGCGCGCTACTCGTATTTACGAAGTTTCCGCGCACACTGGGTTTCCGCGCACTCTAACCTAGAAAGGTTAGCTTTAGACAGTATCAAGTTTAGCGTGCTAAAAAGAGCACTAAGATAATTAGTCATAGTTAGCGTGCGCGGAAACCCAGTGTGCGCAGAAATCCCGAGTAGTGAAAACATGTAAATTCGCGTTTCCCCACCAAAACCCCCTATTCTACGAGTAAAGTTTAAACAAGACGAAGTCACTTATAGCAACATTTCGGCGCAGACGTAGAAGTCGTAGAGGGGTGGCGGCGGTAGAAGGTAAGATGACGGTGGGGAAGAATGAGGTTGGAGTTTAATCGCGAGGAATGGAAGGTGGTGTCACAGGGTTTCCGCGCACACGAGGTTTCCGCGCACTCTAACCTAGAAAGGTTATTTACAGATAGTATCGGGTTTAGCGTGCTAAAAAGAGCACTAAGATAATTAGTCCTAGTTAGCGTGCGCGGAAACCCCGTGTGCGCGGAAACCCCGTGCATACGACATGCAGGGTTTCATCTTGACGTTTTTGTATAAGGTAGTGTTTGCGCAAACTCCGCCCCTAGAAGCAGCTTCCTCGGCCAAATTGGCTGTCAAAGCTGCCCCAGGGCGCGAAGAACTCCCTCTGTCTATGCGGCTGAGCCTATGGAGTGGGTGGGCGGGCAAAAGCGAAAATTCTATCAAATGACTGCTTGCCCGAATTTCAAATGGATGAGGGCGAGCACACGAGCAGAATGCCCCATTTTACCAACTCCTTCGGGCCCTTTTATCTCTTCCAAGGCCACTTTTGATCCTTGACTCACCGACAATCCTTCCGCCTAGCCAACGAGCTGAGCATGCTGACTGCCGATAGCCTCGGGTTCAGCCTGATAGTTTAATCCATATATACTAAGGTGGCAGCTGTTTTAGTAATAAAGCGGAAACATTGCTTAGGTGATAAATCCACTTTTACGGATCCTTAAGATACCTGCGTAAGCTGAACTCGACGAAACCTGAAAGGACTCGAGACCCTCTTCGCCGCCATTGGGGTGGCTTTGGGCACGAAAGATTCGTTTCATCATGTTCGGGACTTTGCACTGGAATTCTCATGATAAAGAGGCGGAGTTTGTTGAGAGGCTACATGAATCGTCAAATCCAGAAAAGAATTCAGCTTGCGATCGATGCAGGGCCAAAAAGGTAATGTCATGCGAATGTCATGCGAATCTAGATCACATATGGTATAGAAATCAGGACATTCATACTGACAGATTTGGGCTGCGTATGTAGGTCAAATGCAGTACCAATGACGACGGTTGCAGCCGATGCAAGCGCCTTGGAAAGACGTGCACTTCCAGTTCCTTAAAGCATAAAGGCAATCAGAGAATACGAAAGTCAAGCATCAATTTTGCACAGCAGGAGCGCTCGCTGGACTTGTTAGTTCAGTCATCGGCTTCTTCGAGCTTGGAAGACACCGGGCATGAGGAAGGGGTGTGTTCAGACAAGCGGCCCATTGCGTCTTCACTCCTAGCGGACGGCAACATTGATGATAGTGAGCGAGAACAACTACTTACGGAACCTCTAACTGACAGATTGGCCGACATTCAACCGAACTTTGACCTGTCTTTTCTCGCTGAATTTGGCCAACAAACTAGCTATCAAGACGGAGATAATATCTTCAACCTTGCCCTCTCACCATTGCCTTTCTTCTCTACGATTTTGCCCAGCACGCACCCTGAGCCAATCCAACCCGCGGCTGCTAGGACGTCTGGAAATCTCCGATCACCGTCATTAAGCTCAGGAGATGAGATACCACGTTGCATTCCACCTACCGATTTAGATTCTATGATTTCGATTTACGATTCACCTACCAGACAATCCCAAGATTCGTCCCTCTTCGAAATCGGCTTCAACGCTACGCCCACATCCTTACACGCATCCACCTTAGTCTCAACGGCGTTTTCGTCTCAGAATCCCTTCGGGCAGTCATGCCAGTACTTGGCTGCAGTCGTCTTCGCCGTCGAGGAATTTGAGGCTAGTTGCAACTCCGGCAACCGCGCCGAACTGAACTCCATCGTCGCATATCAGAAGCAAGCCATCAAGTGCTGTCGTTCGATGCTCAAGTGCAGCAGTTGTATGGCTAAGAGAGAGAATCTTGTTCTATTGGTTTTCGTGACCGAAAAAATTGTTGCGGCTTGTGGACGGATTGTCGTATTGTACCGTATGAAAGACGGCGACAGCCGGGCAGGCTCGCTACCATCCTCGTTGCTGGGTTGCTTACCCACCGATCGCCTTTCACATCGCGTCAACGTTGAGGATCGGGATCTTGCTACATCCGCTTCCTCCTCTTCATCTAAGACCGACTGCATGCACTCCGGCTCAATCATGTCAACGCGCACGGGCACGTCGTCGGACTGGCGACAACTCCTTCTAGGTGACTACGAGATTAGTTCCCCTCTGGAATGGGAGCATCTAGTCCGCGTTTTAATCATTCTCCAATTAAGGGCGGTGATGGAGTTGTTGGCAGACATGAAGAACATGGGTAGCAAGGTTCTGGGAGAGACGCAGACGGCAAGCCTGGCGCAAGCTGAAATAAGAGTTGGCGAACTTGAGAAAGATATATACATTATATAGCTTCAATGCCGGGCCTGCCCAGATGCAAACGTTCTAGCCCTCCACACACTCGTTATATGCCATTTAACCTTTGCCTCTCACTTTTGCTCTAGATAACACCACGCCATAGCGCGCTTTCCGGGATTTAAGAGACGATTATAGCGACTTTCCACAATATCGCAGTTGGCCATCGCTTCCAAAACCACCTCTAGACCGTTTGTTCTCTACAATGGTTTTCGGGCTCAAAGATGGTTATGGGGCTGTTCAACAGAAGGACCGCATATTTTGGGACGGATCTGTTAACACTGGTTGCCAGCCTGAAGAAGGAAGGCGGACTTCAACGATATGGAGGAACTTTAAGTCCAAGAGTTGAATCAATTAAATTGAACTGGATTGAAATCCTCGAGATATCGCCGACGAATTGCCGAAATCGAAAGAAAAAAATACCTGCAGAGTATCGCCAAATGATTGTGCGACGGCTAGTTTTCGTACCTAAGCCGGAGGACGAATATAAGCGGAGAATAGGACGCTCTTTCCTTGACGGCGCTCCTTCCAGAAGTATAGACTATTTCTGAAAGACCATCTTCAGCTCGAAGACCGTCAGGGCCCGAAAAAAAGGTCTAGAGGTGGTTTTCTATGGGGGAAACTGCTGGCTGCCAAAAAACCCTAATACCTGTGACCGTCTCCTAAATCCCGCAAAGCGCGCTACGGCGCTTAATGGAATATGATCCGAACACCCTTTGTGCCCAGCTTTGGCATAGGTACTATCAAATCGTGAGCTGGCATGACGTCCGATTCATCTGTCTCGTACATGTCGAAATCGGCACCTCCGGGACGGAAGAGGGCGGAGATGATGAGATTGAGTTCACAATACGCAAGACTATTCAAGTTGGCAAGTCAGAGACATTTTCCCCTCCAATCAACCCGTTGACAAGCAGGTCAAGGCTAGTGGACAGGCTTACTTCATTCCCAAACAATACCGTGACCCCCTTGAAAAAGGAATAAAGTTGAGCTTCATCTCTGGAGTAACGTTCTCCAGCCATCGCTCGGGTATGAATTCTAATGGTCGCGGGAAAATGCGAGGATCGCGATGCTGGAAGTATGCGGACATGCCGACTGGGACGCCGGCTGGGATCACCCACTGCTTGAACTGGAGAGGCTGTTTTGGAGAAACACGCGGACGGCGGTGCATGGTGCCGTAGCTGAGGCTATTACACAATGTCAGTCAGCTTGTTTTAATGATGGCTCGGCCACGAGGGATATGAGAAAGAATACCGAAGGCACTCCTTAATCAACGCCTGCATATATGCTAGCTGCTCAAGTTGGGCCCAAGTCGGTTTCTTCAGTGGGTAGCCCTTCATGACACCCTTCAGCTCTTCTGCTAGACGCTTCCTGATAGCCGGATTTGCCATTATGTAATAGCAAATGAATCCTAACGTCCCAGCTGTGGTGATGGTACCAGAACCGATCAGGACCTGGGCTTCCCTTGACAGGCGCTCGTCTGTGAGCTCAGATGGCGGAAGGTCACTGTTGACAAGATGCCGGAAAAGGGTGAGGCGCGCACCCGTCGTTGACGTATCTTTGGATCCTAGGGCAGCCTTTTCACGCTTGGCCACCCTGATATGGCCTTCGCACATCTAAATAAATTTCAGCAAGGTAATGAAGGTAGAAATAATAGGATTCAGGGTTTATTAATACCAGCTTGAACTTGTTGAAGGTCTGGCTCCTGGGATCCAGCCACATAAGAATGCGCTCAGGAATAAGACGGATCAAACTATTCTGATTAACGAATGAACTCTTTGAGTGCGGAGGTTACTTACTGGATTAGCCAAGGCAGACCCATGAACAGTGGCAATGATACGATACCATTGTGGTAAAGTTCAAACCACCCCGGAGCGAACTCCGGATCGTCCACGAAATTGGGCGGGTCATCAATACAAAGCCTGCTGATTACATCGCCAGAGAAGGCAGTGAAGGCATGATCCAGCCTCACTACTTTCCCGGTTCCCTTAAAGCTTTCGAACCGTCCTATAATTAGCTTTTCGCAGAGCTCTGCCACCATGGGTTCCAGCCTTGTCACGCCATTTTTAGAAAAATAAGGGTCGAGTGGCTTTCTCCTCTTGCGGTGGAGCTCATGTCGTGTAGTCGCAAGATGAGATCCCTCGAAGTCGACAACACCCTTTGTGAAACCCTCATATCTGTCTGTTGGGCGGACGGAGCCCGCGACGTAGAGTTCATCGTAGTATTCAGAGTCGCGAATGGAAAGCTCGTACGGATTAATCCTTACAATCGGTCCTACATAGTTTGAAAATATGAGCTTTATTCCTTTGCAACATGCGCAGTGATTCTTGTGCAGTGGAAATTTTGACAATCAGGAAATCTATAGTACATACCATACTTGTCGTGCATCTTCTCAATCTCAAACAGGTATTTCCCTTTGTAGACGACATCGTAGTACAACTCGTACAAAGTTGTTATTGCGGCAAGCTTGGGACCTGGAAATCTTGCTATAGGAGAGAAGAAGAGCCGATGAATGACTAGGCTGGAAACATAGAACGCGCTTATGCCAAGAACGGCGACGGCAGCACGTAAACCGGCATCTTTGGGCAAGTAGGCCTCCATTTGAGATAGAGCCTCCATTTGAGATAGACCGATGGGAGCCTGGGAGGAAAGAAGCCGAGAGACCTTGTATCAAGGGGGAGCTCAGGATTAAACGAGGCCTGATGGATAAGTGGGATAACGACGCACAAGTGAGCTGCGGCGACAGACAAGAGAACAGTCTTTAGTTTACATTTATAAGGGCTTGAACCTGCGTCGCGCTATCTTACCGATATACGCTTCTTTCGGGACTTGCTCTTGCGCGTCCTAATGACGACCCCAGTGGTTTACTGAAGCTGACATGGATCGGTAAATCGCCCACTACGGCCATTCCCCATTAGGTACCTAGGTACCCAGGTAGTTACTGTAGGTCTCCCCATCCTTCAGTACATAGCCACATGCCAGGGAAAAGCTGAGTCTTACCAAGCCCCCCCTTTTGAGCGGCGGAAATTCGCCTGTTCCATCGTCGCCTCCCGCTGTCCTCGGTCGGGTCTTGCCCTTTAGGCAGTTTACCAGAAGAAAAAATATCCCTGTTCGAATATATATTACTACGGCAGGTGGCTCTATCCTTACCGCCCAGCAACGTAGTAAAAACGAAATTGACCATTTAAGAGAAGCGGATCGCTCCTAGAAGCGTCTATCGAACCGCCTTCGAACCACGCTGTTCAAATGCTAGCACTGTTAACACTAAGATATTCCGCATGTTGAAAACAATTTCTCAAATCGGAAAAGAAGTTTGGAGTGGTATCACCTTCATCATTGTTATCCATCTTCTTCTGTTGAGCCTGTACGCGTTCGTGTATTACAACTTATCTCATTTCTCTGCGACCTCAAAGCCTCAGTACCCCTCTATCAAAGCAACCATTTTTGGTGTCTGCATATAAAATGGACTACAAGTATTCGCACATCATCGACTCTTCCAAGTACGACACGCAAGGTCTTTGCAATGGAATCGATCTCAGGAGGCACGTGGCTGGCGATCTTGAAGAAATCGGTGCATTCAGGGTTCAGGAAGATTGGCGCCGCTTGGTTGGGCCCTTAGAGAAGCCTTTTAGGGGCGGCTTGGGTCCAGACATTAGTTTCATCACTTGCGCGGTGCCCGAGTGTCTCCCGGATAGACTGGAGATCACCAGTTATGGGCTTGAATTTGGTTTCATTCATGACGGTATGTGCTAATTGTCCGTAGGTCTGTGGGATATCCTGAATGAGGCTAATTCATTGCAGACATCATCGATAAAAATATCGACGACGCATCTTTGGACGAGATGGAGCAAGCCTTGAAACAGGGCGGTCAGACTGGCAAGATCGATGAGAAAGGCGCCTCTGGAAAGCGTAAAATCGCTGCTCAGATTCTCCGCGAGATGATGGCAATTGACCATGAGAGAGCAATGGTTGTCGCCAAGAGCTGGGCCGCCGGCGTCCAACATTCGAGTAGACGGCAGGATGACACAGACTTTAAGACTCTTGAGGAGTACATCCCGTACAGGGCCCTTGACGTGGGATACATGTAAGTCTCCTGCACCTACCAATCCTAGATCAAGCCTATCTAACTGGGACTAATTTTATCCTGCTATCGAGGCTCTGGCACGGCCTTGTCACGTTTGGCTGCGCTATTACCATCCCTGAGGAAGAGGCCGATCAAGTTAGGGAGCTTCTCGCGCCTGCTTTGATCACTGCCTCTCTCACCAACGATCTATTCTCCTTCGAGAAGGAACGCGATGACGCCAACGTCCAAAACGCCGTCTTGGTTGTCATGAAGGAGCACGGCTGTAGCGAAGAGAAAGCCAGAGAGATTTGTAAGGAGCGCATCCGCATCGAAGTTGCCAAGTACGTCCGCGTGGTCAAGGACACCAGGACGCGGACGGACCTCTCTGATGACACAAAGAGATACATTGAGGTCATGCAGTACACCCTTTCAGGCAACGTTGCTTGGAGTACTCAGTGTCCGAGATACAACGCAGGGGCTAAGTGGAATGAGTTGCAGTTGCTGAGAGCTAAGTATGGCGTAGAGAGATACCCGGCAATGTGGCCACCGAAGGACGCAACTGACGGCCTTTCCGTTAAGACCGAACGCAAGGAGCCCCAAGTCAACGGTAATATTCAGGCGAACGGCCACAAGAGGAAGAGGAACGGCAGCAGTACGGGTGACGACATAAAAATGAATGGCACTAATGGTGTCAAGAAGTCGGCACATATCTCGCAACCGAGCAGGGATTCACTCGTTCTTGCGGATGTGGTGTCTTTGACCCTTGATTGGAATTTACCGGAGTTGAGCGATAATGTGAGTTGAACATCTTCCCTACGCTGCATACCCTCAAACGATAGACATATCCTTGGAGCTGTAACTGACAGTGATTATCAGGTTGTTCTCCAACCATATCGATACCTTACCTCCCTCCCTTCTAAGGGTTTCCGTGACCAGGCCATAGACTCCCTCAACACATGGCTCAAGGTGCCTCCGAAGTCGGCTAAGATGATTAAGAACGTTGTCAAGATGCTGCATAGTGCATCTCTCATGTTAGTCTTCTTCTGCTCATTCAGGCCAATTCCCTTGCTACCCTTCTTTCTCTCGCTCTTCCATCCTGCCGTGTCTCATTTAAACCGCCTAACGACGCCCAGGCTCGATGATCTTGAAGACGGCTCACCACTTCGTCGTGGCAAACCCTCTACCCACAATATCTATGGCACCGCCCAGACAATCAACAGCGCGACGTACCAATATACCCAAGCGACAGGTATGGCTGCCGAGCTCAGCAACCCGTCATGCTTTCGTATCTTCATCGAAGAGATGCAACAGCTGTATGTGGGGCAGAGCTACGACCTCTACTGGACGCATAACGCACTATGCCCGTCCATATCAGAGTATCTGAAAATGGTTGATAAGAAGACGGGTGGCTTGTTTCGCATGCTAACACGGTTGATGGTCGCCGAAAGTCCGGTCAGCGAGAAGGTGTCGGACGACGATCTGAACCTGTTGAGTTGCCTCATTGGGCGCTTCTTCCAGATCCGCGACGACTACCAGAACCTCGCTTCGGCTGACTACGCTAAGCAGAAGGGCTTTGCCGAAGACCTCGATGAAGGAAAGTACTCCTTCACACTTATTCACTGCATCCAGACTCTGGAGTCAGAGCCCAAATTCGCGGGTGACGCGATGCAGTTGCGGGCATTCCTCATGAAGAGGACGCTTGAAGGAAAGCTCAGCAATGAGGCCAAGCGAGAGGTGTTGACAACTATGAAAGAGACAAAAAGTTTGGGTTACACGCTCGGCGTTCTGAGGGAACTGCATGGCGAGTTGGAAAAGGAAGTCGGAAGCTTAGAAGCGAAGTTTGGTGAAGAGAATTTTTCATTGAGGTTGTTGCTAGAGATTCTGAAGGTGTAGGATAGCTGCTGAACGAACTATGGGTAGAAAGATGGCCGTGGATGATTGATATTTCTCAAGGGGTGGAACGTCAAGCTATCCTTTTGTTTCTCAGGAAGTGGTCAGTTGCTGGCAGGGGTTATAATAGTTAATCCGACGCCGCCTTGGCATTATTGGCATCACAATCCGGGATGATTTACCTCTCACACTGTAATTAGTATGATAATGACAATGGCTTCTCAGCCACCCTTACCGTCGCCTATTCTGTCTACCTCGCATTCTCGATATGGCAGACACCGTATACCCACTGAAAGAAGTCAGCCTACACATTCTACAGCCATATCCATTATCAAACGTTCCACCAAAGGCCGTAAGCCCAAAGCCGCCGTCCTTTTACCCACCGCCTCTGCTCTGGCAATTGTCGAGGGAGAAGCTATCAAGGAAGCTTTGAATGAAGCAGTGACGACGATGAAACCAGTGAAGGTTGTCAATGAGATACAAATTCAAAAGCCCCAGAGGGGTACGCAGGCCACAATCACAGTCAGCAAGACAGTCAGATCTGAAGAATTTAAAGAAGAAGAAGGTAGATAAGATCAAAAAATACTTCAAAGACCTCACTATCGAGTAATTTCGGGCTGAAGTATGATAGTATCTGACGTGCAGACAGTGATCTTTGACGCGCTGTCTACAGACGTTGAGATGAAGGTCAGACCACCGTCAGCTTTTTAGCAATATCAATTCTTCTAATTCCTATGCGTTGTTCTCTTTATTTTAATCTGAAATTTAATGAAAAGTCATAGCAGACAACATTAATCTGGCACTACGTCATCTTGCAGAATCATGTCTTTAATTCTGCAAAGCTTGAATGATATTTAACAAATTCAAAGAAATTAATAAAAAAAAATTTAATCAATAACTGTGATCTGTGAATTTTATGTTTCTGCTCTTTAATTTTGGTTACCACTAAACATACACCCCTTTTTACTACATATACACCCCTTTTTACTACATATACGCCCCCCCCAAGATAGGTTTAGCGATTACTCAACTAGGTCTAGCGGTTACCCAACTAGGTCTAGCAGCTCAATAATCATAACAACGCGCACACGTTCTTTCATCAACCGACTACCTATCAGGCTACCACCCACCCTACCTCATCGCCGCCATGGATCTTGCACCCCCCCCGATGGGTGAGCTCTATGTGAGTCACGAGGAGCTCATCGTCGCCGCCAATACATGGGCTAGAGAACTCTACTCAACGCGAGCCAAGCCAATTTGAACGCGTTGAAGCGCATCTGCAGCAACGGGCTGAGCAAGAGCTAGGGCAAACACCAGCGAGGGGTAGGGGTAGGGGTAGAGGTAGAGGTAGAGGTAGAGGTAGAGGGCTAGGTCGAGGAGGTGAAGGGGGTGAAGGGGTGCCGATGAAGCTTCGGCTGAACCTCTATCCGAACATCAGCAGGAAGCTTCAAACGGTGGAGGCTTCTATGGGGTGTTTCAAATTTGATATGTAGTTTAAATCAGCTTCGAAGAACATATCGACCCCAAAGATACTTCATTTTTGGTGAGCCGTTCATATGAAATCAAGTATCTGTATGGTGTCTGTTTTTGAGCTGCTAGACCTAGTTGAGTGATCGCTAAACCTATCTGGGGGGGGCGTATATGTAGTAAAAAGGGGTGTATGTTTAGTGGTAACCTTAATTTTACGATAATAATAATAAAATTAACTTCAATTCATAATTAGTTAAAATTTAAGAATTAAAAGAAACATATATGCATATATAGAACCATAGGATTGAACTATTTTAAAAATTATGGCGAAAGAAGTGAAAGATGAAAACTTTGAATCCTCTAGCGCCAGCCCTACAGGGCTCGAAATGGAGATTACCAACCACAGGGGTAGCAGTACTGTTTCCTATATCCAACATTAATAAGTTTTAAGAGCAGTATTGAGGCTGGCCGTGGGAGCCCAGAGCCATCTCAGGGCTTTCAGGGCCGGCTGGGCTCGCTGGGCCATGCACTTTTCCCGGGCCGGCTCAGAAATCGCCGATGCTGTCAATGCTTTAGTAGAAAGTTGAATAGCAAGCTGAATAGAAAGATTAATACAAAGACCGGTAGAAAGGCTGGTAATGGGGCTGATAAAGAAGTTGATTCGCGAGCTGATAGAGGGTGATAGATATTTATGGTGGTAATTCTGGTGGTAGTAGGTAGGGTTATCTACTTCCTACTTCTCCTACTTCTCCCTCTTTATCCCATTCTCTGTATACAATACACATTATATACTTTGCCACCTGAGATTTCTCGCTCAAAGGTCAACCCAGCTCTAGACCGAACCCTACCCATTCGCTAGATCGCTCAACCCAATCGGTTGCGCGGCGTAAGGTCAACGAGTAGATTAAGCGGTCGACGAGGCTACCTTTTCATCTTCATGCTGTATCGTTGCCTGTTGATAGTAAATTAGGGTTGATATTGAAAGTTATGAAAACTCACCATCCGATAAAAGCGTCCCCGCCGGCTCATGAGATTGTCGTACGCACCAAGCTCAACAATGCTTCTCTGGTCTAGAACAGCTATGAGGTCGAAATTCCGAATTGTCGAGAACCGCTGGCAGCAACAACATTTATGTCAGCGCATATCGATGAATGACGCTAGCCAAAGCAAATTTACGGCGCTCACTGAAGCTCTCTAATAGACATGAATGATGGGTGGTATGAGATAAGGAAAACTTACATGGGCAACAGTCACAACGGTCACATTCTGCGGAAGACGCAGCAAAGCCTCTGTGAATAATCGTTCGCTCTCGACGTAAAGAGCGAAAGTTGCCTCGTCGAGCAAGAGGATCTGCGGCTTCCGCACAAGAGCGCGCGCAATGATAAGACGCTGACGCTGACCTCCAGAAAAGGCGACATCTTCATTGTCACCACATGCGATGCTAAGACCTGTAACAAGTGAGCAATGGTCGAAGTTCAAGACGACAACAAGCTACCTTCAGGCAACGAATGAATGAATTCGTAGATGGCGACTACTTCACATACTTCATGAAGCTCGATGTCTGATACTGACCGGTTGAGACCAAGGCAGAGATTTTCGCGTATGATGCCTGAGTCTTGTAAGCTTGTTCTGTGAAAAGGAATTATCTTCTCGATCTTACCTCGGTACAGAAAGTGGTCCTGAGAGACGATGACCATCTGCTGCCGGGTTTGCTCGATATCTAAGTCAGATATACGCGCTCCCCCAATACGGATCTCACCGGCATCCGGGTCGTAGAATCTGCATTTTGTGAGTCACTTCTAAAGGCTAGATCAAGAGAGTAGTCAACCTTTGCAAAAGTGACAAAACGATAGACTAACACTTGTGTCAGACTGATTAAAGAAATGTCAAGTATACAACTTACCTTTTCGCAATCTGAGAGCTCAACCAATGCAACTCTCTGACCTCTTTCGATCTAGTGCAATGATTATCAGTCATGAGGCACAATGTTTTGAAGAGGTGATGTTCATCTGACTAATCTCAATAGTCAAATCATTCAAGATTCGCACGTCACGAGTCGAGTATTTGAAAGACACATTCTGAAATGCGATTGTATCTTCCTTCTCAGTATCAGTCGACAAGTTTATTGAAGACATCTTTCTGAGCTCTTCTTGTCACGATCCTAGCCTTGCCAGGCTCAGCCTTCTAGCCTTGCCAGGCCTATTCTCGCTCCGTCACCTTGACTAGTCTCTATTGGGCCTAGCGTCGGCTGAGGAACACACATATGTAGCCAGCTTCTTTCCTGTAGCTATCTTTCTTCCTTAGCATTTATCTTCTAGTTAAATGACATTCATATTGACTCGCTCTATGCTGGCTTCTAACATTAGATAAATGCTCACCATCTACTACTCTGCTATCGACGAATAGACGATACGAAACAACCTATTCAGTAAGGAAAATTTGCAAGGGATTCTTCAAATTTGCACCACCATTTTAGGCCGCATGGGATTCTTCGATTCTACACTCATTTTCACCATTCTATCCGCAAGGGATTCTTCGGATAAAGCACTCAATTACTACCTGAAATTCACAAGGGATTCTTTGAATTTTCACTCATCAAAAAACATCAATCTAAAACATCAACCCCTCATCTACCCTTACCTCAACAACTTCTACCTTCTCTCATCATGGCACGCGATGCCGAGCCAGTTGGGCCCCGAACAACTCGCCTGCTTAGAAGCACTGTCAGTAGAAGAGTTTCACTTCTACTCATCGATGCTTCAGTCGAAGCTGAGAAAGCTGCCATCGCATGAAACATAAACATCGAAGAACAACTGCTTCATTGAGTCAGCAATCAACTCGACGAAGTCATCAATATGCTGAACGAGCTTCGAAGTCAGCGAGACTTGACTCTACAACTCAATGAACACTGACTTCTCATACAAGAAGATCACAAAAAGAGAGCGAAACAACTAGAAGTCGCTTTTGATAAGAACGATGAGCTAGAGAAAAAGATCAGTCAGCTACAAGGCGAGCGGTTGAACTTCAGAGCGAAACAACGTCAAGTTGATCGATCTATGCCTCGTCAAGATACTCAGTCAGCTGAACAACAAGTCAATCAGAAAGAAGCTTCTACGATCTCAGTTTCGATTCGTCGCTCTAAAGTTGAACGAAGCTCGACTTTCAAAGCTCACTCTCAACGAGAATCTTCTGCTCTATCTGATAACGAGAATGATCATCACAAGTTCATCAAGCTTTCGAATTCACTCATCTTCATCGAAACAGATGATTCTATCTGAGAGACATGAAACATCAAAATAGCTGACAAGCTCGATGTCAACGCGAATCATTATTTTACTGAAAAGATTCATATTGTCTATATGATTTTCAGACTAGAAGACGATGCTGATCAGCAAATCTATGCAAAGCATCATGTTGATGCTTTCTCATTCTATCAGTCACTATCAGAGCTACTGAAACATCTGAAAGAAATTTATGAAGATCAGAATCTGATTCAAAAGTGTCGTTGCAAATACGTTGCTCTGAAGCAGCTCAACAAGTCTTTCAGCTCTTTCTATTCAGAATTCACTAAAATATTCAGCTTTCTGAACTACGACGATATCACTCTGATGAACGACATTCAGAATAAAATCAACAATCGTCTTCAGAATGCGTTGTCAGTTTGCCTCATAGAGTTTAGCTCGCTTGATAAGCTCAAGATCTTTCTTCAAGATGTGAATAATAAACAACAAGTCAATTATCAGCTACGTGATGAGCAACGAACAGTCAAATCGATAGCAGCTTCGAAAAAACGTTTTGTTTCTTCGTCAACATCAGTCTCGACTACTAGCTATGTTCGACTCGCTACTTTTTTCACTTTCGAATCTGAATAATCAAGAATGTCAATCATCTGCTTCAACTGCAAAGTATCAAATCATCTTTTAAAGAACTGCTCTCAGCTGAAGACTAGTACTTCAACATCTCGTGCATTCATCTCTTGTCTCAATGAGATCGTCATGTCAAAAGAAGAGAAGAAATTATTTACAGAGAAATCGAAGAATGAGACAAAAAACTAGTGACTTTCATCAAAGACGTGATGAAAGATGTGTTAATTTTTTCAACAATGAGCAGCTCAGATAATCTTTTTGCTTCGAAATCTTTGACTACTGAATGTGTACTATTTAGCAATGAAATTAGTTACTCATTAAAATCATTGATTGACACTGAAGCAGCTGACTATTCGTTCATTGATGAACTAATCGCGCAGAATGTTTGTGATCATTTGCAAATCAAATCTTTATCTTTAATCAAGCTCAAATCAATAAGAAAATTCGATGATCATTATGCAAAAAAGCTCATTACTCATGCAATTTATTTGAATCTGACTGTTCAAGATCATATGATTGACACAGCTTCTATGTTGATCACTCGATTAGATCAACATCAAATGATTCTTGAAAAAATATGAATGAACAAAATCAATCTAGTGATTGATATGCAAATCGATTTTCTTCGATTTTCGAATTTCACTTCTAGTCAGAAATCGATTGTTCTATTCTCAAGCAATAAAACAATCACGAAACAGAAGAGCTTGACTTCTACTCAAATACTAAAGAGATCTATCTCTTCTGTCGTCGCTCAACTCAGCGAGAAGTCATCTTCATTCAGTAAAATCGTAAAATCATCTAATTCAATCAACTTCGCTTCGCTCTTCGATTCAATGAACATAGCAATGATAGAGACTGCAGCATATAGATCACTAGTCAAATGATTGAATGTGACTACTTTCGCGATCATCATCACGAAAATCGATCGACTTCTAAAAACAGCTAGAAATAAATCAGAAGACGTAAATCTACAAGAGCTTTCACATGAAGAGATCTTGAAAGAAGTCAAAGCTAAGCTTTCTTCGAAATATCATGACTATCTAGACGTGTTTGATTGAGCGATGACTGATCAACTATTCTCTCATCGTTTCTACGATCATAAAATTGAGTTGATCGACA
>JAABUT010000880.1_pt1 | contig 40431 bp, 44 predicted proteins | sample 5559281 | NCBI WGS metagenome assembly JAABUT01 (sample SAMN10711880, study PRJNA513359) | rock metagenome | isolation source: Antarctica rocks | place: Antarctica: Victoria Land, Ricker Hills nord | collected 2016-01-04 | reverse complement strand
CCCGAGCGCTTCGGGCGCCGACCTCTGCCACCACCGATGCCCACCCAGTTCTGGATCAACCAGCCAGCACCCACCGAGACCCAAATAAACTGACCATCACTGTCTCACTTGACTTGACAGATAGCGGACGCGAGCCAACGAAAACTGACACCAGTCGTCGGCTGCACCGATCGGGCCTATGGCCAGCTCAGGGGCGTTTATTGCAAGTCAACGAATACGAACGAAAGCCCCCACCTGAGAAACGAAGGGTCGCCGGTTCGATCCCGGCCCTGGCCACCGCCACACGCCGGGCCTCGCCACCCTGTCCGGCGCGGCGTAAGTGATAGCTGCGCTTACCGGGTCAGCGGGTGATGGGCTGGCAGCGTACGGCGGGGGAGCCGACGTGTCGGGGGCTGGTGCTGGTGTCGACCTGGGTGGCGACACCCGCTTGGAACAGCAGGATGACGTCGGAGCCGCCGAATTGGAAGTAGCCGAACTCGTCGCCCTTGCTCACCTGGGTGCCCTCTGCCGCGGTGAGCACCACCGAGCCGACGTGGGACATCCCCACCGGGACGACGGCGACGATGCCGAGGTCGCCCGCGGGTGAGCCGGTGGTGTCGAGGGTGAGCACGCCGCGGGTCTGGGAAAACTCGAAGCCGGTGGTCGTGGCGTCGCTGGAGACGAACTCGTGCTCGACGAGGTCGACCTCCAGAACGACCGTGCCCTGGATGACGAAGGACTCCTCGATCCGGCCAGAGACCGGGAGGTGGAAGCGGTGGTAGGCCCACGGCGGCAGCATGTAATGCGCGAAGGTGCCACCGGCGAAGGTGTCGGCGTACCGGCTGCCCGCCAGCAGCTGGTCGATCGTGCCGTAGATGTGGGTGCCCTTGAGTGTGGTCGGAGGGATTTCGGACCGCTCGCCGATGTCGTAGGTGTGCTGGAAGGTGCAGTCGGCCGGGGAGGTGACGACGAGGTTGCTGGCCGGGTCGGTGATCGGGCGCAGCCCGGGGTTGAGCTCGCGGGCGAAGAACTGGTTGAAGCTCAGCCACCCGCTGGGCGCATTGGGCCGACCGCCCACGAGCGACTCGCCGACGGTGAACTCGGGGGAGTTGGTGGTGAAGGAGTCCAGGATGTCCTGGCTGAAGGATTCCGGGGTGTCCAGGAAGGCACCCCACTCCCGGGCGTAGGCGGTGCACCACTGCCGGAAGGCGGCGGAGCTCTCGCCGATCGCCTTCCCGTCGTCGCCGTCCTTCTGATCGATGAGCCAGAAGAAATGCGCGAGTCGGTCGCTGATCTCCCGCGAGGATGACGTGCCCCCGTCCTGCTTGTGCCAGGCCCGGGCCCCGGACTCCTGCGGGACCCACCGGAGGAACCCACGCAGGTACTGCTCGTACTCGTCGAGGTTGCCGGGCCAGTCGAGGGCGTCGAACAGGTCGGGGTCGAGGTCGGCCTCGGCGCGCTCCCGGGCCCGGCGCACGGACTTCTCGAGCATTATCGACAGGCCCTCGTGCTCGGCCAGGGTTGTCCTCAGCTGCTGGATGATGTCCTCGGGCGCAGTCACGGGTGCTCTCCTCGATGTTCGGGTCGGTGGCCGCGACGTGGTCAGCGGGGCCGGTGGCGGGTAGGGGTTGCGCGCTCGGTGCAGGGTATCGGAGGTGCAGGACCGAAACGCTCGGGTGGCAGGCCTGCACGGGTGTTCAGGTGTGGGTGGTGAGGTGGATGTGGGCCCAGGAGTTGTTGACGTAGCCCTTGGGGTTCCACACGTGCACGGGGGATTCGGGTTGGGCGGCGGCGGAGGTGTCCCAGGCACGGGCGGTGATCGTGGTGTGCCCGGCCGGGATGGTGAGGGTGGTGCGCCAGTGCCGCCACGCCCACGGGCTCACTTGTTCGTCGAGGTCGGCTTGCACCCAGCTGTGCCCGCCGTCGAGGGATACGTCGACTCGGGCGACGCCGCGGTCGTCCCCGGCGAAGGCGTAGCCGGTGACTTCGATCGGGCCTGCGGTCACGGTGGCGTTGTCGTCGGGGCGGAGGATGTCGGCGTTGACGGCGACCGCGCTGAGCGAGAGCCCGTCACCGGGCCCGGCGGTGTCGGGGTCGGCGTCGGCGGGCAGCAGCCGGTAGGCGGTGGCCTGAAAGTAGTTGTCCGACGGTTGGGTCTGGGCGGTGACGGTCTGGACCCATTTGACGCTGCGCGCCCCGATGTGACCGGGCACGACCACCCGGACGGGGGCACCGTGCACGGCAGGCAGGGGGTGTCCGTTCATTGCCCAGGCGAGTAACACCTCCCCGGCTTGGGCCTTTGCCGCGGCGATGGAGGCACCGTAGGGCTGGGCGGGGTCAGCGAGCTGGGAGACGTCGGGGGCGGCGAACGCTACGTGCGCCGCCTCGGGGCGCAGGCCGGCGACAGCCAGCACGTCGGCGAGGCGGACCCCGCTCCATTCGGCGGTGGAGGTGGCGCCCGGCCCCCACGGATCCTCCCCGGGGATGTCGCGGACCTCGATCAGCCCGGCGCGGCGGTTGCCTGCGCACTGCAAGGTGGCCACCAGAGTCTGCTCGGTGAACCGCTCACGGAGCTCGGTCAGGGACAGCTCCAGCACGTGCTCGACCAGACCGTCGACTCGTAACCGCCAAGTCTGCGGGTCCAGCTGGGGGATCGGCCCGTGGTTGCGGCTGTAAAACGAGTCCAGCGGGGTCAGCACTTGATCCGCGAGACCGGCACGAGGCGGCTCCGCGTTATAGGGGTCCTCCTCGTGCACGATCATGTCCCCGCGCTTGTCCCAGAGTCCCATGTGTGTCCCTTCGTCCGCCCGCAATCAGGGTTGCGGGTAATCCTGTCAGCGTCCGAGTTTGCGCAGTAGGTCCGCGAGCTGCTTGCGGTCGGTGTCGCTGAGGACGCCGAAGAAGCGCTCCGCGTCTGCCTCCCGGGCCGAGCTGATCGCGCGGCTCACGCGGATGCCGGACGGGGTCAAGCCGACGAGCGTCGCGCGACGGTCGTGCGGATCGGGGCGGCGCTCAATGAGCCCGCGATCCTCCAGCCCGTCCACGACCTCGGTGGTCGAGCGCGCCGCGATGTGCAAGTGCTCGGACAGCTCGCTCAGCCGCATGACTCCGTGACGCAGGAGGACGCTCAGTGCCCGTGAGTGCGAGGGTGTGATGTCCCACGGGGCCAGGGTTTCCCGCGACAGCCGCCGCAGCCGCCTGGCGACTCCCCAGAAGGCGTCCGCGAGCGTCTCCTCTTCCTCCGCCGCCACGGGAATAGCGTAACAATCCGTCCTGTTGTACCTCATGTTGAGGTTACCTCAACAAACGACACAACGAATTGGGGTGCACACGTGGACTCGCCCACCATGCATCGGGGCCGCCGCTCAGGCAGCTCGAGCACAGTCACCGCAGCCGAGAAGACCCAGGCGCGCGAAGTATCGCTGCGCCGCATCGGAGCGCTCTTCGCCCCGTATCGCTGGCAGCTCGCTGTCGTCATTGCGATCATCGCGGCGTCGTCGATCGTCGGAATGGCCTCACCGTTCCTGTTGCGCGCCGTGATCGACACCGCCCTCCCCACCCAAAACCTGACGCTGCTGGTCTGGCTGGTCATCGGCATGCTCGCCGTCGCCGCGGTTACCGCCGCGTTCGGGGTGATCCAGACCTGGATCAGTACCAAGATCGGCCAGCAGGTGATGCACGGGCTGCGGACCAGCGTGTTCGCGCACCTGCAGCGCCAGTCGATCGCGTTCTTCACCCGCACCCGCACCGGCGAGGTGCAGTCCCGCATCACCAACGACATCGGCGGCATGGAGTCGGTCGTCACCTCGACGGCCACCTCCGTTGCCGCCAACTTGACGACCAGCGTGGCCACCGCCGTTGCGATGGTGGCCTTGTCTTGGCGGCTCTCGCTCATCTCGCTGCTCGTGATGCCGCCCGCGATCTACCTGACGCGCAAGGTGGCGCGGATGCGCCGGGCCATCATCACCCAACGCCAGCGCGAGCTGGCCGACCTCAACGTGACCATCGAGGAAGGCCTGTCGGTCAGCGGCGTGCAACTCAGCAAGACGATGGGTACCGGCCCGTCGATGGTGCAACGGTTCACCGCCTCCTCAGCCCGCTTGATCGACCTGGAGCTTCGCTCGGAGCTGGCCGGTCGCTGGCGAATGGCGTCGATGAGCGTCATCTTCGCCGCCATCCCCGCGATCATCTACCTCAGTGCCGGGCTACCCATGACGGCCGGCACCATGACGATCGGCACCCTGATCGCCTTCACCGCCTTGCAATCCGGGCTCTTCCGCCCGCTCATGGGACTGCTCAACGTCGGCGTGTCGCTGACCAGCTCACTGGCCCTGTTCGCCCGGATTTTCGAGTACCTGGACCTTCCCGTGGAAGTGGGAAACCCCGCCAACCCCGTCCCAATAGACCCCGCGCGGATCGGTGGCCACGTGCGCTTTGAGGACGTTACCTTTGCCTACCCGGACAGCGCGACCGCCGCCGTGGCCGGCGTCAATCTCGACATCCCGCAAGGAACCACGCTGGCCCTGGTCGGTGAGACGGGCTCGGGCAAGAGCACCCTCGCCTCGCTGGTCGCGCGCCTCTACGACCCGACGGGCGGTCGTATCACGATCGACGGCATCGACGTGCGGGACCTGCGGCTCGCCGATCTCGCCGCCGTGGTCGGCGTCGTGAGCCAGGAGACCTACCTGCTGCACACCACGGTGCGGGAGAACCTGCGCTACGCCAAGCCCGCGGCAACCGATACCGAGATCGAACTCGCGGCGCGGACCGCTCAGGTGCACGAGCTCATCATCGGGCTGCCCGACGGCTACGACACCATGGTCGGCTCGCGCGGGTACCGGTTCTCCGGCGGCGAGAAGCAGCGGATCGCCATTGCCCGCACGTTGCTGCGCAATCCACGTGTCTTGGTCTTGGACGAGGCAACCAGCGCGCTCGACAACGAGACCGAGCGCGCGGTACAGGAGGCATTCGACGCACTCGCCCAGGGCCGGACCACGATCACCATCGCCCACCGGCTCTCCACGGTGCGCGACGCCGATCAGATCGTGGTGATAGACCAGGGTCGGGTCGTCGAGTCGGGAACTCATGACAGCCTGGTCGAGCACAACGGCCGCTACGCGATGTTGGCCGCCTGAGTACAGGTGAGCGATGGACGCAGCTAGCCGCGGGCGTCCTCGGGAGGAGCCCCGGTAGCGTCGGGGGGATCGAAGCGGCCGGCGGCGCCGTCGTCGGGCAGCACCACCTGGGTGCACCGCGAGGAGGCCAGCAGGATGCCGTCCGCATCGGTCAGCTCGGCCGCGGCGAACACCACGCGCCGGGTCCGCCGAACTATCCACCCCGACGCCGACAGCAGCCCAGGCTTGGTGGCCCGGAGGAATTCCACGCGCAGGTCGGCGGTGAGGAACGCCTGGTCGTGGTCGAGCACCGTCCACGTCGCGCCGCCCATCGCCGCGTCGAGCAGGGCGGTCACCAGGCCACCCTGCACCACGTGACCGCCGCGGGTGGGGAAGCCGTACGCCGAGGTCGCGTCCCACTCGATAGACGTGCTCCCCGGCGCCCAACCGGTACGCCGGTAGCCCAGCGTCTTCCACAAGTGCGGGGTGTCGTCGTCCTCGCTGACCCAGTGATCACCGTCAGCGAACCGATCGCCGGGAGGCACCTCGGGGGGCGGAAGCGGTGCGGGCATGGGTTCTCCCTCGAGAAAACAAGCCTGAGCAGGGACGCCTGCTGGGCGCCGTGCCGCAGGCTAGCAGCAGGTGATCCACCCATTGACCGGCCACCGGACTGGCACCGTTGCTTCCGGTCGATGGTGCGGCCAGGGTCCCCGTCATCGTCATCGGAGCGCACTGACACGCCAGGCAGGTGAGCCCGTTCACCCACCGTCGGCGGTACCGTCGGGAAAATGATGCGGTCGTGGCCGCGCAGCGCCCCACCCACCCGGGCCCGGTACCGTGAGGAGTACACCCTGTGCTTGTGCCCCTCGTCCGCGGTGCGGCGGTTCGCGTGCGCGGTGGCCGTTCTCGCGGTGACGGTGGCCGGTTGTTCGGGGTCCGGCGGACCCGGGTTAGACGGCGCGGCCGAGGCGGTGGGAACGACTGGCCCCGTCGAGACCCTGCAATCGCAGCTCGACACACTGGCGTCCACCTACGAGATGGACCCGGACACGGACGTCTCTATCGCCGCGCTGGACACCGTCACCGGACAGAGCATGCAGTATGGCTCATCGAGCGGGATGGTGGCCGCCAGCGCCGTGAAGGCGGAGATCCTCGTCGCCACTCTGCTGGACCACCAAGACGCGGGCACATCGCTCAGCGACGCCGACGACCTGCGAGCCACTCAGATGATCGAGAGCAGCGACAACGACGCCGCCAGTGCACTGTTCGACGAGGTTGGCGGCACCGCGGCCATGAATGCGGCCAGCGTCCGGCTGCATATGGGACACACCTCGATCGGCGATGACGGCTACTTCGGCTTCACCGTGACCAACGCGCAGGACCAGATCACCCTGCTCAAATCGCTTGTCGACCCGGCGTCTCCGCTCGATTCGAACGGCAGGGCGTACGCATTGGGCCTCATGCGCAATGTCGACACCGACGAGTCGTGGGGGGTCACCGCCGCGTCGGATACCGGGAGCAACCCGGCGGTGAAGAACGGCTGGCTGCCGGTGGACTCCGACGAGGGGCGATGGGCCGTCACCAGCATCGGAGTGATCACCGCCGGTGGGCACGAAACACTCCTGGCTGTCTTCACCCAGCACCAGGACGAGGAGCAGTACGGCATCGACTTCATCGAACGGGCCAGCAAGCTGGTGGTAGCGGGGCTGGCGACGACGCCACCGCGGTGATCCGGCTGCTACTCGGCTGCGGCGTCCTGCAGCAGCGCGGGCAGGGCGCCGCTGATCAGCCGCATCAGCTCGCCGCGTGGTAATTCTTCGTCCGAGAGCCAGCTGATCACCACGTCCTCGGTGAACGCGATCCAGCCGCGCACAGCCATCCTGGTGCGCGGCCCGGTGGGTATGCCGAGGACTGGCGTCTGGGACAGCGTGCGGTCGGCCATCTCGGCGCGGGTGTCGTCGAAGACCGTGCGCATCCGGGCATCGCCGCTGGCGGCCCCGCGAAGCAGCGACACGTAGCCATAGCGGTTCTCGCTGACGAAGTCGATGAACTCCGACAGTGATGCGTACAACGCGTCCAGCGGATCGAGGGACAGGTCCGGCGCCGTGCGCTCGAGCATGGCCGCAGCCATCTTGGCCACCACCGCCAGGTAGAAGTCTTGTTTGGAGGCGAAGTAGTGGAAGAGCAATCCCCGCGAGATCCCGGCCCGGTCGGCGATTTCCTCCACCGAGATCTCCTCGAGCCTGCGAGTGGCGAGCATCTCCGCGCCGAGCTCGATGAGCTGTGCGCGGCGCGCCACCGGGCTGAGGCGGGTTCGTTTCTCGGTGTGCACCCAGCCATCTTACTGAATATCGCTCAATAGTTATTGACTAGTGTTCAACAGCGGACTACGGTGCAACCATGACAACAGCCATTGACACGGCCGAGGCGCCCGAGAGCGCCGGTCCCGCGGCCCGACACGTCGACGTCCTCATCATCGGGAGTGGGTTCGCCGGCCTCGGGGCGGCGATCAAGCTCGCCAAGGCGGGCAGGCGGGACTTCGTGGTCATCGAGCGTGGCAGCGAGGTCGGGGGCACCTGGCGGGACAACACCTATCCCGGCGCCGCCTGTGACGTGCCCTCGCACCTCTACTCCTACTCTTTCGAGCTGAACCCGGAATGGACGCGGAGCTTCTCCCAGCAGGGGGAGATTCAGAGCTACCTGCGTGGCGTGGCCCGCAAGCACAACGTGCTGCAACGGCACGTCTTCAACTGTGAGATGGAATCCGCGCGCTGGAACGCCGCAGCCACCCGGTGGGACGTCACCACCTCCCGCGGCAACTACACCGCCAACACCGTCATCTCTGCGGTCGGCGCGCTGTGCGAGCCCGCCCTTCCGAACATTGCCGGCATCGAGAACTTCGCCGGCGAGATCTTTCACTCCGCCCAGTGGAACCACGACGCGGACCTCACCGGCAAGCGGGTGGCGGTGATCGGCACCGGCGCATCGGCCATCCAGATCGTGCCCGCGATCGCCGCCCAGGTCGGCCACATGGACGTCTATCAGCGCACCGCGCCGTGGATCTTGCCGCGGATGGACCGGGAGTACAGCTCGGTGGAGCGCTTTGCGTTCAAGCATGTGCCCGGTTTCCAGCGGCTGTCCCGCGCGCTGATCTATGCCACGAGGGAGAGCCAGGTCGTCGGCTTGGCCAAGCTGCCCGCGCTGATGAAGCCGCTGCAAAAGGCGGCGGAGATACACATCGCGCAACAGATCGGCGACCGGGCGTTGCGCAAGAAGGTCACGCCGAACTGGCGGATCGGCTGCAAGCGGATGCTGATCTCCAACGGGTGGTACCCGGCGCTGCAGCGGGACAACGTCGAGCTGGTCACCGACGGTATCGCCGAGGTGCGCTCGGACTCCGTGATGGCCAAGGACGGCACCGTGCGCGAGATCGACGCCATGATCGTGGCCACCGGCTTCCACGTCACCGACTCCCCGGCCTACGACACCATCGTCGGCGCCGAGGGCCGCACGCTGAGTGAGACCTTCCGGGAGTACGGGATGCAGGGGTACAAGGGTGCCGCCGTCGCGGGCTTCCCGAACATGTTCTTCCTGGTCGGTCCGAACACGGGCCTGGGCCACACCTCGATGGTGTACATGATCGAGTCGCAGCTGAACTATGTGCTGGACGCGATCGCCACCATCGCGCAGGACGACCTCGCCACCGTCGAGGTCCGGCGGGAGGTGCAGGACTCCTACAACTCGACGCTGCAGCGCAAGCTCAAGCCCACGGTGTGGATGACCGGTGGCTGTGCCAGCTGGTACCTCGACGAGCACGGCAACAACACCACGCTGTGGCCCGGCTTCACCTTCGCCTTCCGCAAGATGACGAGACGTTTCGACGCCGACGCCTACCGCACCAGTACCCGCGCCGAGAACCCGGCCGCACAGGTAAGCAACACAGACCGCCAGGAGGTAAGGGCATGAGCGAGCGAAGCGACGTGGGGGGTACAGCATGAGTGACTTCACGAACAAGGTAGCGGTCGTCACGGGTGCCGGCTCGGGCATCGGGCGGGCCCTGTCCCTCGACCTCGCCGCGCGCGGAGCTCGTCTCGCGTTGTCCGATGTGGACAGCGCTGGTTTGGCCGAGACCCTGCGTCAGTGCGAGCTGCTCGGTGCCGACGTCCGCACCGACCATCTCGACGTGGCCGAGCGCGATGCCGTCATGTCCTACGCCGACGCCGTTGTGGCGCACTTCGGTACGGTCAACCTGGTGTTCAACAACGCGGGCATCGCGTTCTCCGGGGACGTCGAGGTCTCGGAGTTCAAGGACATCGAGCGAGTGATGGACATCGATTTCTGGGGAGTCGTCAACGGAACCAAGGCGTTCCTCCCGCACCTGATCGCCTCCGGCGACGGACACATCGTGAACACTTCCAGCCTGTTCGGACTGCTGGCCATGCCCTCGCAGAGCGCTTACAACGCGGCGAAGTTCGCGGTGCGCGGGTTCACCGAGTCGCTGCGCCAGGAAATGCTGATCAGTAAGCACCCCGTCAAGGTCACCTGCGTGCACCCCGGTGGCATCAAGACGGCGATCGCCCGCAACAGCACTGCCGCCGCCGGGCAGGACGCCAAGGCGATTGCGGACCTGTTCGACAAGCACCTGGCGAAGACCACGCCGGAGAGTGCGGCCCACACAATCTTGCGCGGGGTTGCCGCCGGTCGGCCGCGGGTGCTCATCGGTGCCGACGCGCGTGTGCTGGATGCGCTGGTGCGGATCACCGGGTCGGGCTACCAACGCCTGGTCGCGCGAGTCGCTGCCCGGATGCTGCCCACGGCTCAGTAGCAGCGGCAGGGGATACTGGCCGACCGTGATCACCGTAACCGCCCACGGCCGGGCCAGTGTGTTGCAGATTGACCGACCGGAGCGCCGCAACGCGCTCGACACCGACACCTGCAATCAGCTCCGGCAGGGACTGAAGGACAGCCTGCAGGGTGGGGCGCTTGCCATCGTGATCACCGGGCAGGGCAGCAGCTTCTGCTCGGGAGCCGACCTTTCCGGGGTGTACGGCGACGAGTTTCTGCTCGCCCTGCGCACCATGCTGAGCGCGATCACCGATGCGCCCGTTCCGGTGATCGCGGCGGTCAACGGTCCGGCCATCGGTGCCGGCACTCAGTTGGCCGTGGCCTGCGACCTGCGGGTGGCAGCCCCGACCGCGGTGTTCGGCGTGCCTACGTCGCAGCTCGGCTTGGCTGCGGAGGCGTTCACGCTGCGCCGACTCGCGCTGTTCGCCGGGGGTGGCGCTGCGCGGCGGATGATGCTGGCCGCCCAACGACTCGACGTCACCGAGGCCGCCGCGTGCGGGCTCGTGGACGTCGAAGGCGACCTGGACGACGCCACGGCCTTGGCGCAGCGCATCGCCACCTTGGCGCCGATGAGCGTGGCGTACTCCAAACGGGTGCTCAACACCGTGGCCGACGTTGACGACGACTGGGCCGAGGCCGGGTTCCTGCGGTGCTGGACCAGTGCGGACTTCGCGGAGGGGCAGCTGGCGCGCAAGGAGAAGCGGCCGCCGATCTTCCAGGGTCGCTGATGCTCGGGTGACGCTCCTCGACGCGGTGCTCATCGTCGCGGCCGGACTCGCCGCGGGCACCATCAACACCATTGTCGGCTCCGGTTCGCTGATCACCTTTCCCGCGCTGCTGGCGCTGGGCTACCCCCCGCTGATCGCCAACGTCAGCAACAACGTCGGCCTGGTGCCCGGCTCGATCAGCGGTGCATGGGGTTACCGCCGCGAGCTGGCAGGCACAGCTCCCGCGCTGCGGCGGCTACTGCCGTGGTGCGTGGCTGGCGCGAGCCTGGGTGCGGCGCTGCTACTGATCTTGCCTCCGAGCGTGTTCGGCTCGGTGGTGGTGGTGCTCATCGCGCTGGCGGTGCTGTTGGTGATCGTCCAGCCCCGGTTGGCGGCCCGGCTGCGCAAGCGGACGCCGTTGCAGTCCCATTCGCCAGGGTCGTCCTCGCCCAAGCATGGCGTCGCACTCGCCCTGGGCCTGTTCGGCGCCAGCGTCTACGGGGGTTACTTCGGTGCTGCCCAGGGCGTCATCTATCTCGCGTTGCTGTCGTTGTTGCTGGTCGAGGACATGCAGGTCGCCAACGCCATCAAGAACGTGCTGGCTGTAGTGGTCAACGGCGTGGCGGCCGTGGTGTTCATCGCGGTGGCGCATCCGGATTGGGCCGTGGTCGGGCTGATCGCGCTCGGTGCCACGGTCGGCGGTCAGCTCGGGGCCAGGGTGGGCCGGCGGCTGCCGCCCACGGTGCTGCGCGGGGTGATCGTGGTGGTGGGCGTGCTGGCGATCGTCGCTGTGCTGGTGCGCTGAGTGCCAGGGTGTCGGCGTACTTGGCCCGGGACTCCGCGTAGGTCATGGTCTGCACCGCCACACCTCCGTACGTAAAACCGTACGTTGACCCTTAGAGCCCGGAGGTATCGAACGCGAGGAACGGCGGCGCCCCGATTCCGCTGACCAGGTGGTGGCCCCAGAGGTCGCGCTCGCTCACAGTTGCCTTGGCTTCGGCGATGTCGCCGCCGTCCTCGGTGACCCGTAGCAGCACCGCTGTGCCCTTGGCGGTCTCCGGCAGGCCGCGCACCCGCCCGTACCAGGTGTAGCTACCGCTGATCGGTTCGAAGTGCCCGGACAACGCGAGCTTCACCTGGTGCTCAGTGTTCTCGACCACCGCCACTGCGGCGCCGTGGTAGCCATCCGCCTCCTCCGCGTCGTGCGCGTTGGCTCCTTGAGTGTCACCGTGCTCATCCATCGAAGTTATCCTCCTCGGTTGCTGGTGCGCCCAATAGGCGCTGATCAGATGGGGTGCGATCGCGTCGAGTGAACTTGGCCGGTGATCCGTGGGCCTGCAGCACGCCCTCCAGGCCGCCCCAGACGAGCATGGTGAGGTAGTCGACGAGCGCTTCCGCGGACATGGTTCGGTTGTCCACCCACCAGTGCGTGGCCAGCTGCACCATGCCGACCACTCCATACGCCCATGGGTGGGCGCCCCCGGAGTCCATGCCCATGCTGCGCAGCCGATCGCCGACCACGGCGGCCAGTGCCTCGGCCACTACGCGCTCGGTGGTCGCGACCACGCTGTCGGCCTCCTGGTTCTGCGCGAACACGTAGCCGTACAGCTCCGGCTCGCTCGCGATCGAGGTGACGTAGGCCTTGATCAGGGCGTGCACCTGGTCGTAGTCATCCCGTTGCACGCCGAGCTCGGCGAGCAGCGGCGGTAGCAGCACCGACTGGGCGATCTTGGTGAGCACGGCGTCGACGAGGTCGTTCTTGTCCGCGAAGTGCCGATACAGGACGGTCTTGGACACCTCGAGCTGCGCGGCGATCGCGTCCATGCCCACGCCGGGGCCGCCACGTCGGATCGCAATCAGTGCACCGTCGACGAACTCCTCGCGTCGTGCCCTTTTGTGCTCGTCCCAGCGCTTCTTGCGGCCGTCGATGGAGGCTTTCGCCGACCGGGTCTCGTTGACCACGGCGGCCGCGGTGGCGGCGGCCGTACTGACCGCGCTGACCCAGGTCGAGGGCACGCCGGGCAACTTGTCCGACCGCTCGCCCTTGACATCGGCGCCGTCGTAGTTCATGTTATTCACGTTAACTGTTACACCCAAACACAGTATGTTCCTCGTCTTGGCATCGTGTCCTGCCAATGTGGCACACAAACCAAACTTCCCGGGAGCTGACATGTCCACCGCCGCCACCGTCATCCGAACCACCGACCGCCAGGATATCGCCACGCGTCTGCTGGCGTCCTCGGCCAAGAAGGCCTACGACCCGATGGTCGAGGTCGACTGGGACGCCCCGGTGCCAGGCGATCTGTACGGAATGACGCCAGAGTGGAGCACGCTCTACGGCACCGCGCTGTGGGAGGAAATGAGTCTGCAGCAGCAGGTGACGCTGACCAAGCACGAGGTCTCCTCGATCATGAGCACCGGTATCTGGTTCGAGATGATCCTGATGCAGATGGTGGTGCGTGACATGTACGGCACCGATGCCTCGCAGCCGCACTTCCAATTCGCGCTGACCGAGATCGCCGACGAGTGCCGCCACTCCATCATGTTCGCCCGTGCCGCGGAGCGCTACGGCTGCCCCGCGTACCGCCCCAAGCGGACTGTGCTGGAGCTGGGCCGACTGTTCAAGACCACGGCCACCGGCGCCACCGCCTACGGCGGCATCCTGGTGGCCGAGGAGATCCTCGACGTGATGCAGCGCGACTGGATGAAGGACGAGCGGGTGCAGCCCATCACCCGCACCACCAGCAAAATCCACGTGGTAGAGGAAGCGCGGCACATGCGCTTCGCCCGCGAGGAGATCATTCGCCGGGCTGGTGGGTTGTCCAAGCGCCGCCGGGCCGTCGAACGCGCCTACCTCGCTGCCGGCGCCGCCGTGATCACCGCGAACCTGGTGACGCCGCAGGTGTACGCCGCCGCCGGTCTGGACGTGGACCGCGCGGTGCGCGAAGCCAAGAACAACACGCACTATCAGCGCAAGTTGCAGGTGAGTGCCGCGAAGTTGATGGGCTTCCTCGACGAGGTCGGAATGGTCGGCGGGCCGTCGCGCAAGCTCTACGAAAACGTCAATCTGCTCTGAGTCGCGCTGCTGCTTCGGCCAGCACCTCGTCGCGCTTGCAGAAGGCGAAGCGCAACAGGGTGCGCCACGGCGCCTGGTCCGCGTTGGGAGGGTCGCAGAACGCGGTGACGGGGACGGCGGCGACCCCTATGCGCCCGGGGAGGTCGCGGCAGAACGTGGCCGCGTCGTGCGGGGTGAGCGGACTGGCGTCGGCACAGACGTAGTAGGTCGAGGCGCTCGAGCGCACTGTGAACCCCGCGTCGCGCAGTGCCGAGGACAGCACATCTCTTTTGCTCTGCAGGCTTGCGCGCAACGCGAGAATCCATTCCTGCTCATGTGACAGTGCGTGGGCGACGGCGAGCTGCATCGGCGTTGCGCCGACGAACGTCAGATATTGCTTGGCCGTCTTCGTCGCCGCCACCAGCTCGGGCGGTCCGCAGATCCACCCCGTCTTCCAACCGGTCGCGCTGAAGGTCTTGGCGGCGCTGGAGACCGACAGCGTCCGTTCTGCCATTCCCGGGAGGGTGGCCAGCGGCGTGTGCACGGCGCCGTCGTACACCAGGTGCTCATAGACCTCGTCGGTGAGCACCACCAGGTCGTGCTCGCAGGCGAGCTCGGCGATGGCACCCAGCTCAGGAGGGCCTAGCACCGTGCCGGTGGGGTTGTGCGGGGAGTTCACCAGCAGCATCCGGGTGCGCGGACCGATGGCGGCGCGGAGAGCGTCGAGATCCAACGCGAACCGCTCGCCGTCGGCCACCAGCGGCACCGTTCGGCGTACGCCCCCGGCCATGGCCACCGCTGCCGGGTAGGAGTCGTAGTACGGCTCGATCATCACCACCTCCTCACCCGGCTCCACCAGCGCCAGCATCGCGGCCGCGATCGCCTCGGTCGCGCCCACCGTGACGAGCACCTCGGTGTCCGGGTCGTGGACCAAGCCGTAGCGTTGGGCACGGTCGGCGGCGACGGCCTGGCGCAGCGCAGGCACCCCGGGCCCGGGGGCGTACTGATTGTGTCCATTATGGATAGCGGCACTGGCCGCGTCGAGCATGGACGGCGGGCCGTCGGTGTCCGGAAACCCTTGGCCCAGGTTGAGGGCGCCGTGTTCGGTGGCCAGTGCCGTCATCTCCGCAAAGATCGTGGAGGCGAACGGCTGCAGGCGGGGGTTCAGTCCTCGAGGTGTCACCCGAACCATCATGCCGCCAGCTGTCCCACTGGCAGGATGAGCGCTGTGGACCTCACCCTCGATGAAGACACCAAGCGCCGCGACCTGCGCAAGATGAAGACCCTGGCTACAGGTTTTCTCGTGGCGGCGACCGCGGTGTTTCTCCTCGCCCGCTGGCAGGAGTCGGTCGGGGCCGGCGGCTGGGTGGGTTACGTCCGCACCGCCGCCGAGGCAGGCATGGTGGGCGCCCTGGCGGACTGGTTCGCCGTGACCGCATTGTTCCGGCACCCCCTGCGGATACCCATCCCGCACACCGCGATCATCCCGCACAAGAAGGACCAGCTCGGCGCCAGCCTCGGTGACTTCGTGGGCGTCAACTTCCTGGCCCCGGATGTGGTGGTGGCCAAACTTCGCACGGCGCAGATCCCACAGCGCCTCGGCGGATGGGTGGCCAAACCGGCGATCGCCGAGCGGATCACCGCCGAGGCCGCGGTGCTGCTACGCGGCGCGGTGACGGTGCTTCGCGACGAGGACGTGCAGCAGGTGATCGACGCGACCATCGTCCGCAAGCTCGTCGACCAGCCGTGGGGACCGCCGCTGGGGGCGCTCCTCGGGCAGGTGCTGGCCGACGGGAAGCACCACAAGATGGTGGATCTGGTGTGCGACCGAGCCTACGACTGGGTGGTGGCCAACCATGACACGGTGATGCGCATCGTCAGCCAGCAGGCCCCGACCTGGTCGCCGCGGTTCCTGGACGACATGCTCGCCGACAAGCTGCACCGCGAGGTGCTGGACTTCGCCAGGGCGGTGCGCGACGACCAGGACCACCAGATGCGCAAGGCCGTGGACAAGTTCATGGCCGAGTTCGCCCACGACCTGCAGCACGACCCGGCGACGATTGCCCGCGCAGAGGCGGTCAAGCAGCAGATCCTCGAGCACCCCGACGTGCAGAACCTCGCCGCCAGCGCGTGGGGTACGGCACGAACAATGTTGCTCGACGCCATCGAGGACCCCTCGAGCGAGCTGCGCGTCCGGGCGCGCGACGCGATCGCCTCCTGGGGTACGCGCCTGGCGCAGGACGACACAGTGCGATCCAAGGTGGACGGCTGGCTGGAGCAGGCGCTGCGCTACGTGGTGAGCAACTACGCGGGAGAGATCACCGGCGTGATCACGGACACGGTGGCGCGCTGGGACGCGGAGGAGACCAGCCGCAAGATCGAGCTGCAGGTGGGACGGGACCTGCAGTTCATCCGCATCAACGGCACCGTGGTCGGTTCGCTCGCGGGGCTGGTGATCTACGCGGTGTCGCAGCTGCTGTTCGGCTGAGCGTTCGCTGTGTTGTGCGAAAACGGCATTCGCACAGCATGAAGCGGCCGGGATTCGGGTGGGCCGCTGATGATGTTGTTCGCGTTCGCCATGTCCTGGATCGGGGCCACGGCGGAGCTGATGGCTCGCAGTGTGGAGGTGGAAAAGCTGTGTCACACCTCACCTACCTGCGCAAGCAGAGTGCTTGCAACCGCTAGCACTGGTTGTTAGCCTGGGATAAGTCCTACAGCGGAGGTGAACACAGTGACTGACACAGATGGAGAGAGGCCGGAAGGGTCGGTCGCTGCGGACCCCTTGCGTGAGGGCGCTGTCGTATCCGAGGAGATCGTTGCTGTGGCAGGCGCTGCGGTGACCGTCGCGGTGCACGACCTCGGAGGCTTTATTCGCGCGCAACGCGAGTCGACGCATGTATCGCTGCGTCAGCTCGCGAAGCGGGCGGGGGTGAGCAACCCCTACCTGAGCCAGATCGAGCGTGGACTGCGTAAGCCGTCCGCCGAAGTGCTGCAACAGATCGCCAAGGGACTTCGCGTCTCGGCTGAGGCGCTTTATGTGCAGGCCGGAATCCTCGAGCGTAAGGAAGCCAGCCCTGTGCTGGATGCCGTGCTCAGCGATATTCAGATCACCGAGCGGCAGAAGCAGGTTCTCATCGAGATCTACGAGTCCTTTCGCCGTGAGAACACCGTGCACGAGCCGACTGTCGCCTCGTGATTCGAAGAACGGCCCGCACGACCCATTCCGCACCACGTCAACTTGAGGAGACCTAAGATGTCGAACCCCATCGACCAGGCCAAGACCCCCCTGCTGGCCGCCATCGGCGCCGGCGACTACGCCATCGCGGCCGTGACCGAGGCGCTGCAGAACGCCCGGTCTCGGGCCGAGGGCAACGTGGAGACCGCCCGTGAGCGCGTCGCCGACTTCCCCGAGGAGTTCAACACCCAGCTCAGCGAGCTGCGCGGCAAGCTCGACCCCGAGGAGCTACGCAAGGTCGCCGACGCCTACGTCCAGGCCGCCGCAGGCATCTACGTCTCGCTCGCCGAGCGGGGCGACGAGGTCATCGCCAAGGTCCGCAAGCAGCCGCAGGTCGGCCAGGCCATCGACCGGGCCGAGGACGCGGCCGACGACGCGCGCGGCCTGACCAACGAGGTACTCGGCACCGTCGCCCGCCAGACGCGTTCCGTCGGTGAGCGCGCCGCCCGGACCACCGAGCGGGTGACCGGCAAGACCACCGATGCAGTCGCCGAGGCCGGTGCCGAGTCGGCGCACCAGCTGCGGTCCAGCTCGCGTAAGGCCGCAAACCAGGCCAAGCCCGCGAAGGGTGCCACCCGCACCACGCCCGCCCCGGCCAAGAAGGCGACTGCTGCGCGCAAGAACGTGGCGGCCAAAACCGAGTCCGCGGCGAACAAGGTGCAGGACTCGGCGACCAAGGCGCGCAACACTGCGGCCAAGTCCGACTCCAAGGCAGCGAACTCCGCAGCCAAGTCCGCGACCGACACCAAGAACACCGCGGTCAACGCCCAGAACACCGCGACCGCGAAGACCAGCAACAGCTGATCGCTCGCACCGCCCACCGCGGCCCCTTCCCGTCTTCGGACCGGCAGGGGCCGCTGTGCTGTGTGGGGCGAACAACCGTGCGGCACTCGGGCGTAGAACCCGTAACATCAACACCATGCTTCCCGTCGCCAGCTATGTCCTGCTTGCCCTGCAGGCGCTGGGAGTGGTGGCCGGGGTTTACACCTTCGTACACGCGGTGCGGCAACGGTCGGACGCCTTCACCGCGGTGGACAAGCTCACCAAGGGCAAGTGGGTCGCCATCATCGTGGCGGCCACGTTGCTGATGGCCTGGCAAGGGCCGATCTCCTTCATCGGCATCTTCGGCGTCGTCGCCGTGGGTGTCTACCTGGCGGATGTGCGTCCCAAGGTCGACGAGATCCAACGCGGCCCGCGCTGGTAGTCACTCGTCTTCGCCGGGCAGCAGCTCCAGTACGGCGCGGTCGATACGCAACAGGGCGAACACGGTGCTGCGCAGCAGGCGAGCGTGTCGGTTCGGTGGCCCCGGCGGCTGCGCGTCGAGCACCGCCCGCAGGGCAGGCAGCGCGGAGTGCGCAGGGACAGGATGGGCACCGTGCAACACCGACTTCAGCTGCGCGAGGTGTTCCTGGACCCGTGCACTGGCATCGAGCAGGGCCGCAGCCACAGCGGGTTCGGGCGCCGCGTCCGCGCCGATGACACCGGCGGCGAAACCGGCCCTGGCCAAGGGACGCGCGTAGTGGTCGCACGCCCGCATCACCCGCAGCCACTCCTGGGTGCTCGACCGCGCGCGGGGAACGAAGCGGCTCACCAGGGGCGCGGCCGCGAGGGTGACATCACCGAGGGCCGCGTCCAGCTCACGTGATCTCGCGATCAGGTCGGTCTGCCCACGGGGTTGCACCACTTCCTGGACGCTGTCGGTCGCCAGCTGGTCGAGAGTGTCCAAATAGCTGTCCAGTTTTTCCGTGACCGTGGCGCGGGTGCCGGTTGGCAGCACCAGGAAGGCGGCGGTGATGCCGACCACCGCCCCCGCAGCTGTCTCGGCCAAGCGCAGCTCCAGCACGCCCACGCTGAAGGTGCCCAGCAGGCCGTACAACATGGCGAGCAGGACTGTGAAGAAGAAGACGAACACCGTGCTGGACAACGACGCCAGGTAGAACGCGGTGAAGACGCACACCACAATCAGTGCGAGCTGGATGCGACTGTCCTGTCCGACCAGGGCAGCCAACAGCACGCCGGCCACCACTCCGCCGAGGGTGCCGAGCACCCGCTGCCATGCGCGGGTCAGGATGTCGCCCCGGCTGGTTGTCCCGGTGAACACCACGAAGGCCGTGAGGACCGCCCAGTACCACCGGCTGGGGGAGATCCACTCGCCGACGCCGGTCGCCGCGGCGGTGGCGAGCGCCACCTGCAGCGCGGCCCTGGTGCTGGCGTGTAGGCCTGGGGTGAGAGCCTCGTCGGATGGGGTTTCGGCGGTGGGGGTCGGTGCCTGCTTCGCTCGACCGTCGAGGACCTCGACGTCGTGGACGGCCTTGTATGCGCTTACGGCGCGGGCCGCGGTGAACACCGTGCGACCGCTGGGCATGCGGGTGTCTGCGTCCTGGGCGTCCGCGGTCGCGGTGGCCACAGCAGTACGAAGCTCGGCTTCGGTGACGTCCGGACGCAAGCAGCGGTTGACGGAGTCCATCGCACGGGCCAGTTCGGGCGACCACGGCTGCGCGGGTTCCATCTCCCGCAGGCCGGCCACCAGCTGCTCGGTGGCCAGCTGGGCGTCGAAGATTCGCAGGGACAGCTCCGGACCGTCCACCGCGAGATGCACGGCGGCGTCGTGGGTGTCCAGCCAGTCCTCGATCAGCAGCGCGGTGCGCGCAAGCCGGTCAAGCCTGCGCCGCACGGTCGTGGCCTCGGGAGCGAGCACCCCACGATTGACGTCCACCGCGGCGGCCAGTACGGACCCACATGCCCGCCGCAAAGCCGAACTGAGTCGTCGAAGGAGCACCCGAGGCCGGTTCGGCACCAACACGGTGCGCACCACCAGCGCCACGGCCACACCAACGACAATGCTGACCCACAACGCGGGCAGCTGATGCAGCTGTGCGTGCAGGAACAGCACGAAGAAGTACGAGGTGAATGCCACCATGCCCAGCGCCATCCCCCGCGCCCCGAAGCGACGAACCCAGGTCGCCACGAACAGCACCACGATGAAGCCGACGTCCGCGGCGATCCCGTAGCCGTTGAGAAAGGCGCCCAAGGAGGCGGACGCACACGCCGGCAGCGGCACCAGGGCCGTGGTGATGATCCGATCGCGATTGCCCTTGTCGCGCACCACCGACGAGGCGAAGGTGGCGACGACGGTGCCCAGCATCGCGACCGGCAGTCCCTGTCCCAGTGCCTTGCTCAGCGGCACCAGGACGGCCAACGCGAGCACGAGGGTGAGCGTGGTGGAGGCTGCGCTGCGCAAGCGCACCAACCCGGGGTCGGTGGCGGCGAAGGCTCGGGCGAGCCGGCGGCACCCGCGGGCGCTCAACCGGAGGCCGGGCCTCCACTGAAGGGTCGGGTTCAACTGAATACGACAGTCTTGGCGCCGTGCACCAATACCCGGCTTTCCAGGTGCCAGCGCAACCCACGCGAGAGCACCAGGCGTTCGATGTCGCGGCCCTGGCGCACCATGTCGGCCACGTCGTCGGCGTGGCTCACCCGGATCACGTCCTGCTCCACGATCGGGCCTGCATCGAGGTCGGCGGTGACGTAGTGACACGTGGCACCGATGAGCTTCACCCCGCGCGCGAACGCCTGATGGTAGGGCCGGGCTCCGACGAAGGAGGGCAAAAAGCTGTGGTGGATGTTCAGCGCCCGCCCCGCCCAGTGCGCGCACAGCGCGGCGGGCAGCACCTGCATGAACCGGGCGAGCACCACGGCGTGCGGATCGTGCGCGTCGACGAGCTCGCGGACCCGTTCGAAGGCCGCGGCGCGCTCGGCCGGGTCGCGCGAGAACGGCACGCAGGCGAAGTCCACCCCGTGCGCGGCGGCGACCGGGGCCAGGTCGGGATGGTTGCCGATGACCGTCGCCACAGTCGCCGCCAGCTCCCCGCCGGTGATCCGACCCAGTAGGTCGTGCAGGCAGTGCGCTTCCTTACTCACCAGCAACACGACGCGTTTCGGCTCGCCCGAGTCGGTGAGGCGCCATTCCACCTCGGGTCCGAGCGTGGCGGCGACCGCGGCAAAGCGGGTACGCAGCTCAGCGAAGGAACAGCCGATGGAGGAGGCCCGCACCACCTGCCTGGTGAAGAACCAGCCCGAGTCGGCGTCGGCGTGGTAGGCGGCCTCGGTGATGGATCCGCCTTGGGCGGCCAGAAACGCGGAGATGCGCGCGACGATGCCGGTCCGATCGGGGCAGCCCAGGCAGAGCACGTAGCGGCGGTCGGTCATGCCACCAGTGTCCCAAGGGGCGCAACGGTCGACCACGGGACGGTCAGCACACAGTCGCGAGTCTTGGTCGGGTCGTTCAGCACCGCAACACCATTCGCCTGTGCAAGTGCAGCGGTACGGCGCCAGCGCACCCGTGGACCGAACGCGGCGTGCGGCGCGGCCGTCGCCCAGCAGCGGTCGAGGGTGCGCAGCAGGTGATGTACCGCCTCCCCGGCCACGTTGTGATGGATGAGCGCCTTCGGTAGCCGGGCAGCCAGCTCGGAGGGGGCGATGACGTCGAAAGGATCCCAGGCCAGCGTCAGGGTCAGGGGTCCGGCCGCCGACAGCGTCACCCATGAACATCGTCGTCCGAGCTCGTCGCAGGTGCCCTCGATGATGATTCCCTGGGGGGCGAGTGCGGCCTGCATGCGCCGCCATGCGGGCGCCACGGCGTCCTCGGGGTATTGACGCAACACGTTGAAGGCCCGCACCACGCCTGGTCGCAGACCGGCGAGCTCGAAACCGCCGCGTCCAAAGTTCACCGTCGCGCTGCGTGCCGATTGGGCAGCGGCCACGCGTACGGGGTCGATCTCCAGGCCGACCATCGAGAGGTCGGAATGCAAGGGTCGCAGGCGTGCCGCCAGTTCCACAGTGGTCACCGGACTCGCGCCGTAGCCGAGGTCGACCACCAGGGGGCTCGACTCCAGGGCCCGGCGAACCTCTGGATGGTGTAGCAGCCAACGATCGCTGCGCCGTAGGCGATTGACGCCGGTGGTGCCGCGGGTGACGCGGCCGTCCGGGCGCGTCAGTGCTGGGTGAGCCACTGCTCGGTGAAGTGCTGCTCGAGCCCGAGAAGCGCAGTGAGGTTGTCCGCGATGACCTGCTCGATCTTTCCGCCGATGAGCGGCACCGCGACCTGGGCCGCTCCGGTGGTGCGGACGGTGCATGTCGTCCCGTCCCCGCTCAGCGCGTGGGTTCCCCGCATCCGGATCGGAGTTCCGGTCACGGCCGCGGTGAAGGACCCCGCCGCGGTGTCCGAGTCCAGGGCACCCCAGATCTCGGTGCGCTCGACGAGCAGATCACCGGACTTGACCTTTTTCACGATGCTGGGCAGATGCTCCTCCGCGATGGCCTGCATGAGCCGAACCTCGACGCCTCCGTTCGCTACGTCGATACCCTCCAGCCGTGCACCGGGCCCGCCCACCGCGCTGATCCGGGCCTGCCAGTAGTCGGGGTCGACGAACGCGCCGTGCACCCCTACCGGAGTGCCGGAGTAGCTGGCCGAGTGCTCGATGCGGCGGGACATGGAGGGCACGCTACCGTCTGCAACCGTGCTCGATCCGACGCTGCTCCGACAGATCGAAGCGGCCGGTGCGCGAGTTGAACCCGACGTAGCGATGGCGAGCCTGACGACGCTGCGGATCGGCGGCCCGGCGAGCACCGTGCTGCACTGCACCAGCACCGCTGCGGTCATCGCGGCGGTACGGGCGCTGGACGACGCTGGGGAGCCGTTACTCCTGCTCGGCGGTGGCTCGAACCTGTTGGTGGCCGACGAGGGCTTTGCCGGCACCGTGGTACGTGTGGGCACCAGCGGGACCCGGATCGCGCAGGACCGCGCCCGGGTACTCGTCGAGGCCGGTGCGGACTGGGATGACGTGGTGGCCGCCACGGTCGCCGCGGGCTGCGGCGGCTTGGAGTGCCTGTCCGGCATCCCCGGCAGCACGGGCGCGACTCCGGTGCAGAACGTCGGTGCGTACGGCGTGGAAATCGGTTCGCTGCTGCATCGCGTGCAACTGCTCGACCGGGCCAGCGGCGACGTGGCCTGGGTCGACCCCGAGCAGCTCGCGCTGGGCTACCGCACGAGTGCGCTCAAGCACACGGATACGGCGGTGGTCCTGGCGCTCGAGCTGCGGTTGCGCCCCGACGGCAGCAGTGCCGAGCTGACCTACCGCGAGCTGACGTCCGCACTCGGCGTGCGCGCCGGGCAGCGACTGCCCGCTGCTGACGTGCGCCGCGCAGTACTTGGTCTGCGCGCCGCAAAGGGCATGGTGAGCGACGCGGCCGACCACGACACGTGGAGCGCCGGTTCCTTCTTCACCAACCCGGTGCTTGATGCCGTGCAGTTGCCGCCCGTCCTGGCCCGAACGGGACCGGCAGCACCACAGTTCCCCGGCCGAGACGGCACGAAGCTGTCGGCGGGCTGGCTCATCGAACACGCCGGCTTCACCCGCGGCTACCCGGGTCCGGATGCCCCTGCCCGCTTGTCGACCAAGCACGCCCTGGCCTTGACCAACCGCGGCCACGCCAGTGCGTCGGACTTGCTGGCCCTGGCCCGTCAAGTGCGCCAGGGGGTGGACGACGCCTTTGGCGTGGTACTCGAGCCAGAGCCGGTGCTGGTGAAATGCGCGATTTTCGGCTAGCCGGCCGCACACGCAGGTAACCTGACGTGCATGAGGGGATCACTGCGCACTGCGCGTCGCCGCTGTGCGTTTCCCGTCCTGGTGGCGTTGATGTTGTCGCTGGCTGCGTGCACGGCGGCCCCTTTGGGGGCTGGTGGTGCAGGTGCGGGCGGTTCGGGTGGCCAAAATCACACTTCTACGACTTCCGTCCCCGTCCCTGTCACCGAGTCGCCCGGCGACGGAACCAAGGACGTCCCACCCGCGGCGCCGGTCTCGGTATCAGCCAAGGGCAGCACGCTGCACGATGTTGCGCTGACCAGCCCCACAGGTACCAAGGTGAACGGCACGCTGTCCCCGGCGGGTGACTCCTGGACCGCGAGCGAGGCGCTGGGCTACGGCAGCGCCTACACCTGGGCAGGGACGGTGAGCGGTCCCGGCGGCAACAACTCACCGATCACCGGGACGTTCAGCACCCTCAAGCCCGACAAGATCACCGGCGCAAACATCAACATCGGCGACAACGACACGGTCGGTGTCGCCATGCCGGTCAGCCTGCAGTTCGCCGGCAAGGTCAGCGACAAGGCGGCGGTGCAGAAGGCGCTGACCGTCACCACCAACCCGCCCAAAGCGGGCTCGTGGGCGTGGCTGCCCGATTCCCCCGGGGGCGCACGGGCGCACTGGCGACCGCAGAACTACTACGCCCCAGGGACCGTGGTGGACGTCAGCGCCAAGCTGTACGGCCTGCCTCTGGGCGGCGGTGCTTACGGCAAGGCCGACCTGACCTCGCACTTCACCATCGGCCGCAGCCAGATCGTCAAGGCCGACGCCAGCAGCCACCGCATCGTGGTGATCCGGGACGGCCAGACCGTGTTCGACTTCCCGGTGAGCTACGGCAAGGCGGATCTGGCGCGCAACATCACGCGCAGCGGCGTGCACGTGGTCAGCGAAAAGCTCGCCGACGTCTACATGACCAACCCCGCAGCCGGGTACGCCAACGTGCACGAGCGGTGGGCGGTGCGGATCAGCAACAACGGTGAATTTATCCACGCCAACCCCAACACGGTCGGTGTACAGGGCGAGTCCAACGTGTCCAATGGCTGCATCAACGAGTCGACCGCGGATGCGCAGAAGTACTTCAACGCCGCGATGCTCGGCGACCCGGTGGAGGTCACCAACACCTCCATCCAGCTTTCCGCCGCCGACGGCGACATCTACGACTGGGCCGTGCCGTGGTCGCAGTGGCAGAGCATGTCCGCCCTGTAGGGGGGCGTAGGCCTACTGTGGGCCCGGTGCACTCGGGCGATGTGGTGAGCGTGGACGGCACCGGCATCGCGTACCTGGTGGGTGGTGATCCCGGCGCGCCGCCCCTGGTGTTGTTGCACGGTTGGGCGCAATCTGCGGACTGCTGGGGCTCCGAGGTGTTGGCGCAGCTCAGCGAGCATCATCGCGTCGTCGCCGTCGACCTGCGTGGTCACGGACGCTCCGGCAAGCCCACTGGGGGTTACGACGACGCGGGCCTCTGGGCAGCCGACGTCGCTGCTGTGGTCGGTGCTGCCGAGTTCGCCGGACCGCCGGTCGTGCTCGGCTGGTCCTACGGTGGGCTCGTCGCCTGTGACTACCTGGCTGATGGTGGGCGAGCCGCCGGGCTGGTCCTCGTCGGTGCGATCACCGGGCTCGGCCGAGGCAAGGATGGCGGCCGGGTGGGTTCCGCGATGCGTGGCGCCCTTCCCGCGGCGCTGGCTACCGACCCGGCGACGGCGATCCCCGCGCTGGCCGGCTTCAGCAGTGCGTTGGCGCAGGACGGCGCCACTGCGCAGGCCTACCTGGGGGCCGCTCTGAGCACCCCGCCGCACGTTCGTGCGGCGTTGTTCGCCCGTGAATGTGACCACGACCGAATGCTGGGCGCCCTCGACATCCCGGCGTTGGTCCTGCACGGCACCGTCGACACGGTGGTCGATCTGCGGGCAGGGGAGCACGCCGCCGCGCTGCTGCGCGATGTTCGGACGTCCTACTGGACGGATGGTGGACACGCTCCGTTCGCCACGGATCCACAGCGCTTTGTCGCCGAGATCACTGCCTTTGTCGCGCATGCCCATGCTGCGGCAGGCAGGATGGAGCGGTGATCGACCCCCAACCCCTGCCGCGCAGGGTGGCCGTGCTGTCGGTGCACACTTCTCCGCTGGAGCAGCCCGGCACCGGTGACGCGGGCGGGATGAACGTCTACGTGCTGCAGACCGCGCTATGCCTGGCCCAGCGGGGCGTGGAAGTAGAGATCTTCACCAGGGCGACGTCGTCCTCCGCTCCTGCGGTCGTGCGGCCGGCTGCTGGCGTGGTGGTGCGCAACGTGGTTGCCGGTCCCTTCGCCGGGCTGGACAAGGACGAGCTACCTGCTCAATTGTGCGCGTTCACCGCCGGGGTGCTGCGGGCAGAGGCGCGCCATGATGCCGGGTACTACGACCTGGTGCACAGCCACTACTGGTTGTCCGGACAGGTCGGCTGGCTGGCCCGCGACCGCTGGGGGGTGCCGTTGGTGCACACCGCGCACACTTTGGGCAAGGTGAAGAACGCGGCACTGGCCGCGGGGGACACTCCCGAGCCCAAGGTGCGCCTCATCGGCGAGCAGCAGGTGGTGGATGAGGCCGGTCGCCTGGTGGCCAACACGGCAGCCGAAGCTCGCCAGCTGGTCGAGCTCTACGGCGCGGACCCGGCACGGGTGGACACCATCGCCCCCGGCGCCGACCTGCAGCGTTTCCGGGTGGGCGATCGCGCTGCGGCGCGCGCGGGGCTGGGCATCGCCTCCGATGAGGTGTTGCTGAGCTTCGTCGGGCGTATTCAACCGCTCAAGGCTCCCGACGTCTTGCTGCGTGCCGCCGCTGAGCTGATGGGCCGGGATCCCACGCGGCGACTACGGGTGCTGATCGTGGGAGGTCCCTCGGGCAGTGGGCTGGACCAACCGCAGGCACTGGTGGAGCTGGCGGGGGTCCTCGGAATCGCGGAGTCGGTCACCTTCCTGCCGCCGCAGCCGCCTGAGCTGCTGGCCGAGATCTACCGGGCTTCCGACGTGGTGGCGGTGCCCTCGCACTCGGAGTCCTTCGGCTTGGTCGCCCTGGAAGCCCAGGCCTGCGGTACGCCGGTGGTCGCTGCGGACGTCGGAGGACTCGGCGTGGCGGTCCTCGACGGCGTCACCGGGCTGTTGGTGCCCACCCACCGCACGCAGGACTGGGCGGACGCGTTGGCGCGCGTCGTCGATCATCCCGGCCGACGGCATGCCTTGGCCGCGGCGGCACCCGGGCACGCAGCCCACTTCTCCTGGGAGCGCACGGCGGAGGCGTTGCTGCACAGCTACGCCCAAGCCCGCTCGGCGATGACGCCCCGCCCGACGACGCCGGTGCTGAACCGTCCGCGTAGCTTGCGACCACGACGATCGACGGGGGTGCGCGCTTGAGCGAGCGAAGCGACGTGGGGGTGTCACCTTGAGCGAGCGAAGCGACGTGGGGGGTGTCACCTTGAGCGAGCGACGCGACGTGGGGGTGTCACCTTGAGCATCGAGGAAACCATCGAGGCCACCCTGCGCGAAGGGGAGCTGGAATTCGACTGCCCGGGCGAGGGCGTGTTCGTGGTGACGCTGCCCGGCGAGGCGAAGCTCGCCACCACCTGCATGCTGACGGCGGGTAAGCACGGCTTGCGGATCGAGGCCTTCGTGTGCCGCCATGCCGACGAGAACCACCAAGAGGTCTACGCCTACCTGCTGCGCCGTAACCGGGGACTGTTCGGCGTGCACTACACCATCGACAAGATCGGTGACATCTACCTCGTCGGCCATATTTCCGCGGAGAACGTCACCACCGACGAGCTTGACCGGGTGCTGGGACAGGTGCTGGAGGCCGCCGACGGCGACTTCAACACCTTGCTGGAGCTGGGTTTCGCCAGTTCGATCAGGCGCGAATGGGCCTGGCGCGCGTCGCGAGGAGAGTCCCTGCGCAACCTGGAAGCGTTCGCGCACCTTGTGCACAGCGAGGATCAAGACTCCCCGTAACCTGATGGGCAACACCATCATCTTCGAGGAGTGCGATGAGTTTCCACAGTCCGTTCCCTGACGTCGAGATCCCGAACACGAGTGTGTTCGAGTTCCTACTCGGTCGGGTCAGCAAGGACGAGGCGTTTGCCGCCACGATCGCGCTGATCGACGGCAGCACCGGTGTGCAGACCACCTACGGCGAGCTCGTCGGTCAGATCAATGCGCTGGCCGGAGCTCTCGCCGCCCGTGGATTCGGGATCGGCGACGTCGGCGCCATCCTGTGCCCCAATCTGCCAGCGTTCGTCGCGGTGTTCCACGGCATCCTGCGCTCGGGTGGCACCGCCACCACACTCAACTCGCTGTACACCGCCGGCGACATCACCAGCCAGCTCACCGACTCTAAGGCGAGCTACCTGTTCACCATCTCGCCGTTCCTGCCCCAAGCCGACGAAGCGGCCGCGGCCGTGGGCATGGACCCGCGAAACGTCGTGCTCATCGACGGGTCGGCGGAGGTGCTGCCGGAGCGGACCTCGCTGCGCGAGCTGCTCAGTACGGGTGCTCAGGCACCGGATGTCACCTTCGACCCCGCAACCCACCTGGCGGTCCTGCCGTACTCCTCCGGTACCACCGGCCGGGCCAAAGGTGTGATGCTGACCCACCGCAACCTCGTCGCGAACGTCGCCCAGACCGGACCGCTGCTGACGCTGTCCGGAGAGGACCGGTTGCTTGCGGTGCTGCCGTTCTTCCACATCTACGGGATGAGCGTGCTGATGAACAGCAGCCTCTCCCGCGGCGCGACCATCATCACGATGCCGCGCTTCGACCTGGCCGATTTTTTGCGCGTCATCGACACCTACAAAGCCACCTTCATCTTCATCGCCCCGCCGATCGCCGTGGCGCTGGCCAAGCACCCGATGGTCGACGATTACGACATCTCGACGGTGAAGATGGTCTTCTCCGGGGCAGCTCCACTGGACGCAGAGCTGGGCAAGAAGGTGGCCGACCGGCTGCACTGCCGGGTGCGCCAGGGCTATGGCATGAGCGAGTTGAGCCCGGTCAGCCACTCCATGCCTGACGACGCCGACGACATCCCACTGGGCACGGTGGGGATCACCATCCCCAACATGGAGTGCAAGATCGTCGACATCGCCACGGGGGAGGAGATCGACCTTCCCGCGGAGGGCACGAGCGCGCCCGGCGAGCTGTGGTGCAAAGGCCCCAACGTGATGCTGGGCTACCTGGAGAACCCGCAGGCCACCGCAGAGACGTTGGACAGCGACGGCTTCCTGCACACCGGGGACGTCGCGACGGTATCCGCCGAGGGCTACGTCAGCATCGTGGACCGAGTCAAGGAGTTGATCAAGTACAAGGGCTACCAGGTGCCGCCGGCCGAGCTGGAAGCCTTGCTGCTTTCCCATGACGCCGTCGCCGACGCGGCAGTTGTCGGGGTGAACGACGCTGATGGCGAGGAGATACCGAAGGCGTTCATCGTCCGCCAACCGGGTGTCGAGCTGTCCGCCGAAGACGTGATGAGCTTCGTGGCGAGCAAGGTGGCCCCGTACAAGAAGGTTCGCCAGGTGGAGTTCATCGACGTCATCCCCAAGTCGTCGGCGGGCAAGATCTTGCGCAAGGATCTGCGTACTGCGAGTTGAGGTGTCTGCCAAGATATGACCTATGAGCACCCTCGTTCTGCTTCGTCATGGTGAGAGCACCTGGAACGCCTCCGGACAGTTCACCGGTTGGGTGGATGTGCCGCTGACCGAGAAGGGACGCGGCGAGGCCGTCAAAGGCGGCCAGCTGTTGGCCGAGCACGGACTGCTGCCCGACGTGCTGCACACCTCGCTGCTGCGTCGGGCCATCACCACCGCGGCTCTCGCGCTGGATGTTGCTGAGCGGCATTGGATTCCGGTGCACCGGGACTGGCGACTCAACGAGCGGCACTACGGTGCGCTGCAGGGCAAGAACAAGGAGCAGACCAAGGACGAGTTCGGCGAGGAGCAGTTCATGCTCTGGCGACGAAGCTACGACACCCCGCCCCCACCCATCGCCGCGGGCAGCGAGTACAGCCAGGACACCGACGTGCGCTACGCCGACATCGACGGTGGCCCGCTCACCGAGTGCCTGGCCGACGTCGTGGCCCGGCTGCTCCCGTACTGGGAGCACTCCATCGTGCCGGACCTACGCGCGGGCAAGACCGTGCTGGTTACGGCGCACGGAAACTCTTTGCGCGCCATGGTGAAGCACCTCGACGGGGTGTCCGACGCCGACATCGCCGGGTTGAACATCCCCACCGGCATCCCATTGCGATATGACCTTGACGCCGATCTTGCCCCCACCACCGCCGGTGGCATGTACCTCGATCCGGAAGCGGCAGCCGCGGGTGCCGCAGCGGTGGCGAACCAGGGGCGCTGAGCGCCGAGGTTCGGGTGCCACTACAACGGATGAACGCTGGGCGAACGTTTGCCGTCGATCGCGGGTTTACCCTGGGAAGACCGACCGATGTGCGCAAGTGCGCCCGCCGCTGAACGTACGATCCGCGGGTGACCGTGTTCAACGCCGTGCTCCTCGCGGTCCTCGCCGTTGCCGCCGGCCTGGCCATCGGTGCGATGGTCGTCCCCCGGGTGCGCGGGCACTTCGCGCGCAGACGCGTCCAGGCGGCGGGCATCACCGTGCACGAGGTGCTGCAGCAGATCTTCGCATCGTCACTCGCCGGCATCGCCGTGGTCGACCGCTTCGGGGATGTGCTGCTGAGCAACCCGCGCGCCGAGGAGCTGGGTCTCCTCCGCAATCGCAGACTCGACGCCACCGCGTGGTCGACGGCGCGCACCGTGCTCGGCAACGGCGAGGCCGCCGAGGTCAACCTGTCCACACTGGACGCCCGGCCGGGACGTACGTTGCTGGCCGTGCATGCGCGGGTACGCATGCTCAGTGACGCGGACCGTCGTTTCGCGGTGATCGACGCGAGCGATGAGTCCGAGCAGATACGGCTGGACGCTGCGCGGCGTGACTTCGTGGCCAACATCAGCCACGAACTGAAGACACCGGTCGGGGCGATGGCCTTGCTGGCCGAGGCGCTGTTGGAGTCGGTGGAGGATCCAACCGCGGTGCAGCACTTCGGATCGCGCCTGCTGGGCGAGGCGCGCAGGCTCGGCTCCATGGTGACCGAGCTGATTGCGCTGTCCCGGCTGCAGGGTGCGGAGAAGCTACCCGACCTCGCGGTCGTCGACGTCGATCAGGTGGTGAGCGAGGCCCTCGGGCGTTGCCGGCTCACCGCCGAGGCAGCCGGCATCGAGGTGACCGCGGATGCGCCCAGCGGCCTCGAGGTACGCGGCGATCGCACACTGCTCGTCACCGCGCTGGCCAACCTGATCGAGAACGCGATCGCCTACTCGCCCACGGACAGTGCAGTGTCGGTGAGCAGAGCGTGCCGCCACGGTCAGGTCGAGCTCAGCGTCACCGACCGGGGAATCGGTATCGCGCCCGAACACCAGGAACGAGTCTTCGAGCGGTTTTTCCGAGTCGATGCGGCCCGGTCGCGAGCTACCGGAGGCACCGGGCTGGGCCTGGCCATCGTCAAGCACGTCGCCGCCAACCACAACGGGCAGGTACGCCTCTGGAGCAGGCAGGACACGGGTTCCACCTTCACCGTGGTACTGCCCGCCCACGACGAAGACGCCATGGAAGGAAACCAGCGGTGACCAGAGTGCTGATCGTGGAGGATGAGGAGTCGCTGGCCGATCCCTTGGCGTTCTTGCTGCGGAAAGAAGGGTTCGCCGCGGTGGTCGTTGGTGACGGGCCTGCGGCGCTGAATGAGTTCGATCGCAGGGGTGCCGACATCGTGTTGCTGGACGTCATGCTGCCTGGGATGAGCGGGACCGACGTCTGCAAGCAGTTGCGGCAACGCTCGGGGGTGCCGGTGATCATGGTGACGGCCAGGGACAGCGAGATCGACAAGGTGGTGGGTCTGGAGCTGGGTGCGGATGACTACGTCACCAAGCCGTACTCCGCTCGGGAACTGATCGCCCGCATCCGGGCGGTGCTGCGCCGTGGTCTCGATGCAGCCGACGATGCCGGGGCACCAGGAGTGCTCGCGGCCGGACGGGTACGCATGGACATCGAGCGGCACACGGTTGCGGTGGACGGCGAGCCGATCACCCTGCCGCTCAAAGAGTTCGAACTGCTGGAGTATCTGTTGCGCAACTCAGGCCGGGTACTCACCCGGGGGCAGCTCATCGACCGCGTGTGGGGCCTGGACTACGTCGGGGACACCAAGACGCTGGACGTGCACGTCAAGCGGCTGCGCTCGAAGATCGAGCCGGATCCGGCGAGCCCCCAGTACCTGCTCACCGTGCGCGGGCTCGGTTACAAGCTGGAGGCGTGATCTCGGCGCCGAACTTGCCGACATCGTTGCTCCTGCGACCTGTTCAACGACAGTCTGGGCAAGTTCACCCCCCGGCGCTGCGCAGCTCAGCTCAGGCGGCCGCTGTCTGCAGCGCCCGCCAGGTCTGCGCAATCAGCTCCTCGGGCGCGGACAGTATCCGCCGAGCGGTGGCATAGATCATCGTCCAACCCTGCGCGGTGAGCCAGTTGTGCCGCTCGCGGTCGTGACACAGTGACGCGTGGCTGCCGTGGTACTCGAGGCCGGCGTACTCCAGCGCCACCTACTGGCAGACCAGCCCAGATCGAGGCGGTAGCGGTGACCGCTCGCGCGGACCTCGATCTGCAGCTCCGGGGCGGGCAGACCGCCGTCCAGGCAGCGCAGCCGTGAGCGGGACTCCATCGGCGACTCCGCGCGAGCGTCGGCCAGCGCAACTAGCTCGCGCGCAGCGACGATTGCGCGCCTGCCATCATGGCGAGCGAGTTTCCCCTGCAACTCTCGTCGGGACACCATCCCGGTGCGCAGCGCAGCATCCAGCACCGCGAGGCCGTCCAGCCGCGGTGGTTCGCAATTGTGCGGTCGCCGGAGTGCCTGCCAGCCGGTACACCCCGTAGCACACCTGAGCCCAAGCTCCGTTGGTCAGCTGTGCGCGGAGCTGACCGGGGGAGTGGTGCCGCAGGGCCTGCTGGCGGGTGAACGTGCCGCAAGGCGCACGGGCCAGGTTGGACGAGGGAAGCGGGCATACACGCAACTGCTTAAGCAGACGCCGGGTGCACCGCGACGAGTCCGAGCCCGGCTCGGCGGCGACACAGCTCAGCCAACACGTCGTACACCGCCATGCCCAGCAGCTCCACCAACTCGGACCGGTAGGACACCCAAACCGGTTCGGCGCCGACATGCGCGTCGGGCGATGACGAGCACCACCAGTGCAGATCCGCACCACCGGCACCCCACCCAGCCCGGTCGTACTCACCGATCGTGGTCTGCAGCACCTCCGTGTCATCGGGCAAGGTCACCCAGTCCTCGGTACGCCGGATCGGTAGCTGCCAACACACGTCGGGCTTCACTTCCAGCGGTGCACGACCCACCCGCAACGCCATCCGGTGCAGCGCACAGCCGATACCCCCGGCAAAGCCCGGTCGGTTGAGGAACACACACGCCCCGTCCACCCGGCGGGTACGCAACGCAGGCTCGTCCTCGAGGTCGTCCTCCTCCAGGTAGCCCTGCGGACCCGAGCCGGAGCGGCGCAACTGCCAGTCCGCGGCGGTGAGCTCCCCGACGGCAGCGTCCAGGCGAGCGCGATCGTCCTCGTCGGAGAGAAACGCTCCGTGCGAGCAACACCCGTCGTCGGGACGCCCGGAGACGGTGCCCTGGCACGACGGTGTCCCGAACACACAGGTCCAGTTGGACAACAGCCAGGTGAGGTCGGCCCGGATCCGGTGCCCGGGGTCGAGCGGATCGCCGAACTCCACCCACTCGCGTGCGAACCCCGGCGACACTTCGGTACTGGCGGTCACGGTGGGCGACGCTAGACCGGCTACGGTATGGCCCGTGCGACTAGGGGTACTCGACGTCGGATCCAACACGGTGCACCTGCAGGTAATCGACGCACACCGCGGGGCGCACCCGACGCCGACAAGCTCGAGCAAATCGACGCTGCGGCTCATCGAATACATCGATCCCGGTGGCACGCTCAGTGCCGCGGGGGAGCGTCTGCTGGTGGCTGCCGTCGCCCAGTCGGCCGAGGTCGCGCGAACTTCCTGCTGCGACGACGTGATGGCTTTCGCCACCTCGGCCGTGCGCGAGGCCACCAACTGTGCTGACGTACTCGAGGCGGTCCGCGCCGCGACGGGGGTCCGGCTCCAGGTGCTCTCCGGTATCGACGAGGCACGGCTGACCTTCCTCGCGGTGCGCCGCTGGTGTGGGTGGAGTGCCGGCCGCATCCTCGGGCTCGATATCGGTGGCGGCTCACTGGAGCTGGCGTTGGGTATTGACGAGGTGCCAGAGGTTGCGCTGTCCCTGCCGCTGGGCGCGGGCAGGCTGACGATGGACCGGCTGGGCAGTGATCCCCCGCGGCGCGCAGAAATCGACCGGCTGCGGGAATGGCTGGGCTCAGAGCTGCAGGCTGCAGCCGCAGAGCTTGCTGCCCATGGCAGCCCGGACAAGGTGGTGGCCACCTCCAAGACTTTCCGCTCGCTGGCCAGACTGACCGGGGCAGCCCCGTCGGCGGCCGGTCCGCGGGCGCGCCGGGTCCTCACCGCCGAGGGCCTGCACCAACTCATCCCGCTGATCTCGCGGATGTCGGGGGCCGACCTGGCCGAGATCGACGGGGTCAGCCGCTCACGCTCGTACCAGCTGGTGGCGGGGGCGCTGGTGGCGGAGGCCACCATGCGCACGCTTGGTGTGGACGAGCTCGAAATCTGCCCGTGGGCGCTCCGTGAGGGCATGGTCCTGCGCAGACTGGATCTCACCGAGGCCACCCAGTGAACGGAGCAGCAGGCGTGCATGAACCCGGCACGGCGCCCGAGCACTCAGTCGGCGTCACGGTGCTGCTGGCTGAGCTCGTCGCGGCCATCGCCGTCGGCGCCGCCCTGTGGCTTGGCTTCCGCTGGCTGTGGGTCCAGGCGCCGGTCGTGGCCGTCGTCTTCGCGCTGGTGGTCACGGGCCTGTCGGTGATCGCGCTGCGGCAGGTCCACCGGGTACGGGACATGGCGAGCATGCTGCTGGCCACCGGGGCGGGCCTCGTGGTCACCGTGAGTCCTGCCGCCCTCATCCTGGTGCGAAAATCATGACTGCGCGCGCGCCGATCCCGATCGCGGTGTCCACCGCGTCGGTGTACCCGGAGTCGGTGGAATCCGGGTTCGAGCTTGCGGCCGAGCTCGGGTACGACGGCATCGAGCTGATGGTGTGGACCGACCCGGTGAGCCAGGACGCGGACGCGGTCGCGCGGCTTTCGCGGCGCTACGGCGTGCCGGTGCTCGCCGTGCACGCGCCATGCTTGTTGATCACGCAGCGGGTGTGGGGCTCCGACCCGGTGGCCCGCCTGAATCGCGCGGTGGATACCGCGGCGTTCCTCGGTGCCCGCTCAGTGGTGGTGCATCCCCCGTTCCGGTGGCAACGGCGCTACGCCGACGGTTTTGCCGACCAGGTGGCCTCGCTGGAGCAGCGCAGCGGCATCGTCGTCGCCGTGGAGAACATGTTCCCGATGCGGGCCGACCGCTTCTTCGGAGCCGGCCAGCGGGGGGCGCAGCGCCTGACGCGGCGCGGAGGTACGCCGGGACCGTCGATCTCCGCGTTCGCTCCATCCATCGACCCCACCGCCGCTAACCATGCGCACTACACCCTCGACCTCTCGCACACCGCGACGGCGGGGATGAATGCGGTGGCGCTGGCCACGCGGATGGGCGCCAAGCTCGCCCACCTGCACCTTGCCGACGGCCTAGGGTCCCCCGTCGACCAGCATCTGGTGCCCGGGCACGGCACCCAGCCCTGTCAGCAGGTGTGCACCACCTTGGCGGCGAGCGACTTCGACGGGGTCGCGGTGCTGGAGATCAACTCCCAGTCGGCCCGCACCCGCCGCGACCGCACGGCCATGCTCGCGGAGTCGTTGGCCTTTGCCCGCGCGAACCTCGTGCGGTGACGGCAACGCGTCGTGATAGGGATACCGAATGGACGAGACTGCGGCCGGTTCCGTCAGTGTGACGAGCGCCCCGTTCACTGAAGCCCTCGCGCTGCGCTTGCGCAGCGACGACCAGACGGGCACCCAGAACTACGGGGCCACGCTGGGCACCGCATGGACGATCGGCCCGAAGGCGCACGGTGGGCTGCTGCTGGCCTTGTGTGCCAACGCGGCTCGGCACGCACTCGGTGCGCCGCCGGCGGACGTGCAACCGCTCGCCGTGAGTGCCAATTACCTCAGCCCACCCGAACCCGGAGAGGTCGAATTGAGCACGGTGCTGCGCAAGCGGGGCCGCACGGTGTCCCTTGTGGACGTCGAGCTGCGCCAGGGCGGTCACAGTGCGGTCCGGGCCACGGTGACCTTGGGGCCGGCGGAGTTCGGGGTGCCCGCCTTCGAGCGCGAGCACCCGATGCAGTGCATCCCGGTGGCGCCGCCGCCGGGCGCGGTGGATGTGAGCTCGCATGCGCTCGGTCAGATCGTGCACGTCGCTACGGTGTGCGAGCTTCGCGTCGATCCGGCGAGCGCGGCCTTCCTGCGCGGAGAGGTCGGTGCCGACCCGGCCATCCGCTTGTGGGTCAAACCCATGGGGGAGCCCCCCGATGCGCTGTTCGCGCTGATGGCGGGCGATGTCTCGCCGCCGGTGACGCTGAACCTCGGTCGTCTCGGCTGGGCGCCCACGGTGCAGCTCACCGCACTGCTGCGGGGCCGGCCGGCGCCAGGGTGGCTACGGGTGCAGATGAGCACCAGCAAGGTCGGTGCAACCTGGTTCGACGGTGATGCCACCGTGATCGACGCGAACGGCGCCCTGGTGTGCCAGGCGCGCCAATTGGCCATGGCGCCGGCGAAGCCCCGCGTCGAAGCCTCCTGATCGTCGATCGCGCGGTCCGCATGGCACGCTGCGTGCCATGACACGAATCGCGGTGCTGGGTGCGGGCACGATCGGCGAGGCGCTGCTGGCGGGGCTGCTCCGGGCGGGACACGAGCCTGGCGAGTTGTCGTTCAGCGAGCGATATGCCGCGCGCTGCGAGGAGCTGGAAGACCGGTATGGCATCGCCGCCGTGGCCCCCGCCGTCGCGGCCGAGCAGGCTGAGGTCGTGGTGGTGGCGGTCAAGCCGCAGGACATCGACGCCCTGCTGGACGAGCTGTCCGCTGTGCGAGCGGACACGTTGGTGATTTCGCTCTGCGCCGGACTGCCCACCTCGCTGTTCGAGCGCCGGCTGCCCGCGGGCACGCCGGTGGTGCGGGTGATGCCGAACACCCCGATGGTGATCGGCGCGGCAATGAGTGCACTCTCCGCCGGCCGGCACGCGGAGGACAGGCACCTCGAACTGACGGAGCAGCTGATGACCGCGGTCGGGCGCGTGGTGCGAATCCCGGAGAGTCAGCAGGACGCGGTGACCGCACTGTCCGGCTCCGGTCCCGCGTACGTGTTCCTCATGGCGGAGGCCATGATCGAGGCCGGTGTGCACCTCGGTGTGTCCCGAGCGGTGGCCGCCGATCTCGTCAGCCAGACGGTGTTGGGGGCGGCAACGATGTTGCGCGAGCCTGATGAGCACCCGGCACTGCTGCGCGAGGCGGTCACCTCCCCGGGCGGCACCACCAGCGCCGGCGTGCGGGCGCTGGAGGAGCACGGGCTGCGCTCCGCGTTCTTCACGGCGATCGTTGCGGCACACGATCGTTCGGTCCAGCTGGGCGCCAAGCACCAGGTTTGATCGACTCCCATCACACAAACCCCACTTGTCCCGCTAGGCTCACCCCAGCACGTGCGTGTCCGTTCCGTCGGAGGGGAAGCCCGACGGCGCGACACGTGCCGGAAGTCGGTAACTACATGTCTGCAGATTTACCGGGCCCGCAACGCAAGGGCCCACCAAAGAACAAGAGCTCAGCCGGGCTCGGGGATGACGCCGCCCCGACGCTGGGTGACACGCAATTCTTCACCGTCGCCGAGGTCGCGAAGGTGATGCGGGTGTCCAAGATGACGGTGTACCGCCTGGTGCACAGCGGAGAGTTGCCTGCCGTGCGGGTTGGGAGATCCTTTCGGGTGCGTGCCGAGGCGGTGCACTCCTACCTAGAGACGGCGTACTTCGACGCGGGCTGAGCACGCCGGGCGGGTAGGCCGATCACCGCTGGCGACAGACCGCGGTTCTTCGACAACGGCCACCGCCTAGTAAGGTGATGGTCAGTTGGTGCCGGTTGTCGAGGACGCGGGCGTCATGACTTGAACGACATACAGACAGCGAGGACAAGCCCACATGGGTTCAGTGATCAAGAAGCGCCGCAAGCGGATGTCGAAGAAGAAGCACCGCAAGTTGCTGCGCAAGACCCGCGTACAGCGTCGCAAACTCGGTAAGTAGCGCGACCGCTGCCCGCGCGATGAGCGCCGACGCGGAGGCGGTCGCGCGCGGCGCGGCGTTCTTACGGCGTCGGCTCACCGGCGACTACGACGTCGACGACCTCGGTTTCGATCCACACCTGACGGAGCATCTGCTCCTTCCGGCGCTGCGTCCGCTGTACGACAAGTGGTTTCGGGTGCAGGCCACCGGCCTGGGCAACGTGCCCGATGTCGGCGCGGCGCTGGTGGTGGCCAACCACTCCGGTGTGGTGCCGCTGGATGCGTTGATGACCACGGTCGCGCTACACGACCACCACCCCGCCCACCGTCCGCTGCGGATGCTCGGTGCCGATTTGCTGTTCGCGACGCCGTTACTCGGCGCGCTCGCTCGCCGGGCGGGGCACACTCTCGCTTGTAGACCGGATGCCGAACGGCTGCTGTCCGCTGGTGAGTTGACGGCGGTATGGCCAGAGGGGTTCAGGGGCATCGGCAAGCCGTTCGCCGAACGTTACAAGTTGCAGCGGTTCGGCCGCGGTGGATTTGTCGCTGCAGCGTTGCGGACCGGTGCGCCCATCGTGCCCTGTTCCATCGTCGGGGCCGAGGAGATCTACCCGAAGCTGGGGGAGCTGCAGGTGCTGGCCAGCACGCTCGGTCTGCCGTACTTTCCGGTCACCCCGCTGTTTCCGCATCTGGGACCAGTGGGTTTGGTTCCGCTGCCGTCCAAGTGGTACATCGAGTTCGGCGAGCCGATTCCCACGGCGCCGTGGGGTGCCGAGGGGGCGGAAAATCCGATGGTGGTGTTCGAGCTGGCCGACCAGGTGCGCGGGGTGATCCAGCAGACGCTGTACCGGTTGCTGTCGCAACGCCGCAACGTGTTCCTCGGCTGACCAACGCTCTCAGGCGCTGTTGCGGCGGCTCATCCCGGCGGCCACGGCGCCGGCAACGGCACCGGCGCCGAGCAGGGAGGGCACCCCGATCTTGGCAGCCTTGCGTCCGGTACGAAAATCTCGAATCTGCCAGTCGCGGGCGCGCGCCACCTCGCGCAGGTCCTGGTCGGGATTCACCGCGACCGCCGTGCCGACGACGGACAGCATCGGCACGTCGTTGTGGCTGTCGGAGTACGCCGTGCACCGTTTGAGGTTAAGCCCCTCACGGGCGGCGAGAGCGCGTACCGCCTGAGCCTTGGCCTTGCCGTGCAGAATGTCGCCGACCAGGCGACCGGTGAACTTGCCGTCGACGCTCTCGGCCACGGTGCCCAGCGCTCCGGTGAGCCCCAGTCGGCGGGCGATGATCTGCGCCAGCTCGACGGGCGTGGCGGTGACCAACCACACCTGCTGTCCGGCGTCCAGATGCATCTGCGCCAGCGCTCTGGTGCCCGACCAGATGCGACCGGCGATGAGGTCCTCGTAGATCTCCTCGCCGAGGCGCATGATCTCGGCGGTCTCCCGCCCGGCGACAAAAGACAGGGCTTGCTCGCGTCCGCTGGCCACCGACGCCACGTTCTCCTTGCCGCTCACCCGGAACCGCACCTGATGCCAGGCAAAACCGGCGAGGTCGCCGACGGTGAAATACTTGCGCGCGGCGAGTCCACGGGCGAAGTGCAGAATGCTGGCGCCCATCACCATGGTGTTGTCCACGTCGAAGAAGGCTGCGGCGGTCAGATCGCGGGTGACCGACGGCGCGGGCTGGTTCTCGGTGCTCGACGCGCCATCGGACTCTGCGGAGCGCAAGACCCCGGCCAGCCCGGCGATCGCACTGGCCTCACCAGCAACCGCAGCCCGGAGCTGGGAGGGCGTGGGCACCGCGCGACCGAACCGTTTGCGTTGTTGAGGCATAGGCACCTCCGGATCGGCGTGTTCGGCCGCGGCATACGTGGCGGTCGCGTTCAGGGCAACCCTAGCCGTGAGCCAAACCGAACCGGCCTAGTACGCGATGGAGACCCGACGCTGGGCGGCGCTGTAGGTGGACGAGCTGTGCGTGGCCGAGCCGGACCGCTCGGTGCTCAACCGCACACCGGCGAGCACGCGAAGACGCATCCTGGCGCGAGCGCCGCGGGAGGGGTTCAGGGTCGGACCGGCCGCAGCCAGCGCGGCAACCACACGCGGTTCGGGATCGGCGGGATCGAGCCACACCGGCCAATCCTCCGTGCTTCCCCGTCCAGGCATCACGCCCGACCTCGCTCCCTGTTGCGCGTCGACAACCGCTCTCCGCACTTGGTGGCCGCCGTCTCCGATCGACCTGAGTAACCGGAGAGTGGGGCTTCGAGCACGGTTCATAGGGAAAAACGATCACAGCGCGGCGCAGATACGGCCTGAGGGCTGGTCTCTTACGGGACGCTCGTCACGCTTCCTGCGTCAGCGCAGTGTGGCAGGCACCATCGTCGCCAGGCGACGGACTGCGCGATGCTGGAGCGCTTTGACGGCGCCCTCGTTGCGCCCCATCACTGCAGCGGTCTCGGCGACCGAGAGTCCCTGCAGGAACCGCAGCACAATGCAGTCTCGC
>JAABUT010000879.1_pt1 | contig 40436 bp, 47 predicted proteins | sample 5559281 | NCBI WGS metagenome assembly JAABUT01 (sample SAMN10711880, study PRJNA513359) | rock metagenome | isolation source: Antarctica rocks | place: Antarctica: Victoria Land, Ricker Hills nord | collected 2016-01-04 | reverse complement strand
GATAGTATCCCGGGGCACCAGATAGTATCCCGGGGTTTAGCGTGCCCCGGGATACTATCTGTAACTAACCTTTCTAGTTAGAGTGCGCGGAAACCCAGTGTGCGCGGAAACCCCGTGCATACGAGTATATGCCGCAATGGAGGGTTTGATACAATAGGTAAGCACCTTACCTTAAGGTAGGTAGGTAGGCACGTCTTACGGAGGCGTCGTCCTTGGGCAAAGGACGGGAACAATCGATCACCCCGCGGTATCATTTCTTACAGTACAACCTTGCCCCCACTTATTTACCAAGTATTTTTCACTTGCCACGTATCATGTATTACCTACTGTATGTGATGGCTGTGAGGAACCTTGTAGGATCTATTTTGGGCCCCCCACATGAATATTCCGAAGGCTGCGATGGCTTCGCCTGGCTGCAGCGGGACTGACGTTCGGTGACGGAACAGATAGCCCAGCCCCCAAAGCCACGACAGATCTCATATCGGTGTACATATTCCGTACTACACGGTGTGAGTGACAAAGAAGAAAGAAAACCACAACACCATTGTACCAGCGCTGTTAGGAATCGAACCTAATATAATATAATTCTCCAACGACTAGTGAGTGAGACTGATTGTATTGCCGATATTTATAGCGGGGTTGGTAGATGAATTTGCATCTTAACATGTTCGCTGATCGACGAGATCCCGTGTCTAGCACATGGTTCGCCTTGTTTCATCATCCTCTTTGTCTTACGGAGTCACACCTACCGCTTCTCTTCTCGGAGATTGAGATTCTTGTATGTATCATTATGTACTGCGTAGGGTAAGGCTGGTCTTTGAAGCTTTGTCGAGGATCGAGGTAACATCGTCTTACTTCGTTCTTTCGCCCATCTACGCAGTACAGCGGTCTCCTACGCTTACTTCGGTAAGGGTTCTCCGAGAGCCCCTGTTGCAATTCTAGTTTTCCCCGCAAACACATCATTTCGAAAGTTTGGTGCTGTTCGTTGCCTCTACCATGATGAGATGATAGGCGCCTACTTATCCATATGAACGGGGTCGTCCGAGTGAAAAGTACGCTGCTACTCGTAGGCTGTTTGACCCAAGACCCAGTTCGAGTCGGCTCGAATCCTTTGCACTTCCAATTGATGATTGGTCCGTCCCTCTGTGCTACCTGAACCCCTCTCGGATGTTTCTCTGATCTCTCCAAGCATGCCAGAGCCACGGGTCAGCATGGGTGTTGCGTCAAGAAGCGGTGCCGGATTGAATGGGACCCCACGCTCAGCCCTCCATCGCCAATCCACCATGAGCAATCATCATCCTAGAGCCCTACTTACAGGCAATCCTCCGATGCTCATTTTAAGATGAGCCGGCGTCACCAGGCCGTGCTGATGTGCAGCCTGAATGCAAGATGAGAATATCTGTCAAACCGGCATTATGGCCACGTGCTGGCCCATAAAAGGAAAGGAGCCCCTCTCTCTCTTTATCAGCAGCTGTAATCTTCACGGTGAAAACCACTTCACTTCAAACTTACTACACTGCAAAGACCAGCCCGCTGCTCAATAACTGAATAGCCCGTCATGCTTTACCAATCCCTCCTCCTCGCGGTCTCACTCATCCGTCTCTCTTCACAAGCCCCTCTCGTGGATCTTGCAAAGCGTTCATACTCCAATGGGCCTGTTATAACCGCCAACTTTCCTGACCCAGGTTTCATCTACGCTCAAGGCACATACTATGCTTTTGCAACGAACAATGGCCAGCAGAACGTTCCTCTGGCGACTTCTCCGGACTTCAACGCCTGGACTTTGACAGGCCAAGATGCGCTTCCGACTGTTCCAACCTGGAGCACTGGAGCTATCTGGGCGCCAGATGTTATTGAGCTAGTAAGTTCTCGTGTTGGCTTTGCGTATTGCCCGGCATGCACTAACCATGACCAGGCTGACGGATCTTATGTCATGTACTTTGCTGGGGCCTCTTCACAAGATCCGAACAAGCACTGTGTTGGTGTTGCTACATCTTCAAATCCAGCAGGTCCCTATACTCCCTCAAACACTCCTCTCGCTTGTCCTCTAGACCAAGGTGGCGCTATCGATGCTGCGGGATACGTCAACGATGACGGAAACGTGTATGTTGTTTACAAGGTTGACGGAAACTCACTGGGCGGTGGAGGTGCTTGTGGAAATGGCGACGGCTCTCACGCCACACCCATCATGCTGCAGCAAGTGTCTCCCAAAGACGGTATCACCCTGATAGGCAATCCCACTCAAATCCTCGATCGTGGTCCGTACGATGGTCCCCTTATCGAAGCCCCCAGCTTGGTGAAGTCGGACGGAGTCTATATCCTTTTCTTCAGCAGCAACTGCTACAACGGACCGTACTACGACACCAGCTACGCCACGGCCACGGATATTGCCGGCCCGTACACCAAGGCCTCGGGCCCATTGCTCGTCACTGGTGGTGACGGTGGACGGTTGAACAGCCCGGGAGGCACAACCGTGAGCAAGGATGGCACCAAAATTCTGTTCCATGCCGACCTGAACCCGGGTGACTCAAGCACTCGGCAGATGTGGACGGGGGTTATTAAGATCAGCGGGACGACTGTTACTATCTGATGGGCTCCAGGAAGCTGTCACGATATTAATGTACATAATTACTTTCTAACCATACCTACTCAGCAATAGATACCCATTGAGCATGAACAGCACCTTCCACCAGTAACGTACCTCTACGAGCCGCTGAATTTTCGTGTTTGGCCGTAGATTGTAGTGAATGACAAGAAGCGAGTACTGAAGTCGCATGTAGGCGGTTATGCGCAAAGAGCGGATGCGCATACTGTTTCAACTCTCTCCAGTGATACCCATTTAGTTCGTCTCAACAAACGCTATAATTGATTCTACAAACCTCAGACAACGAAAAGATGGTGCTAAAATCTTGGCTTCCCATCCCGCCGAAATCACACTTCTCCCTTGCCAATATTCCGTTTGGTATCATAACCTCACCACTGTCAAAAGCTCCAGCACCTGCTATTGCAATTGGAGACCATGCTCTTAACTTGGCTGTCTTTTCGGCGCATGATGGCTTCTCCGGACTGCCGTTGATACACCCAAACCTCTCCGTGTTCTCCCAACCCACCCTGAATAGCTTTGCCGCACTCGGCCGCTCCATCCATAGAGAAGTACGGAGGTATCTCCAGGATGTCTTCTCTGAGGATACTCCACATCCGCAGGTTTTAAAGACGAATGAGGCGTTGCAGAATGCTGCTCTCTTCCATCTCAGGGAAGTGAGGAACCACCTCCCACTATACATTGGCGACTACACGGATTTTTATGCCGGACGGAATCACGCCTACAACGCTGGACTTCTCTTTCGAGGCGCCGAAAACGCATTGCAGCCAAATTATACACACCTTCCTGTCGGCTACCACGGAAGAGCCTCGTCAATAGTGGTATCGGAAACGCCAATTCGCAGACCCTGGGGTCAAATACTCGAGAACCCTACAGCAGAAGTCAAAGTTCCTATATTCGCACCATGCCGGCGGTTAGACATGGAGCTGGAGCTCGGAGCTTTCGTTTGTCAGGCGAACCAGATGGGCGAGCCGATACGGATCGAAAAGGCGGAAGACAGCTTGTTTGGGGTAGTGCTGCTGAATGACTGGTCTGCGAGAGACGTACAGGCATGGGAGTACGTGCCCCTCGGGCCCTTCAACTCGAAGAATTTTGCGACTACAATCAGCCCGTGGGTAGTGTTGGTAGATGCGCTGGAACCGTTCCTGACCAGAGGGCTGGAAAACGGGACGGAGCTGCTGCCGTATCTGCGGGAGAAGAGAAAGGAGAATGTGTATGACATCAATCTAGAGGTTGATCTCACGAGTACGTCTATGTGCCGTAATCTACGTTCCGCCTAACTGACATCGGAGCAGGCATATCGGGCATGACTACTACCATCACACACACTAATGCCCGAAATCTACTATTCTCCTTCCCACAGATGCTAGCCCATCATTCAATCACAGGTTGCCCGATGCAAGTTGGTGACCTGCTTGGATCAGGGACAATCAGCGGTACAGAGCCAGGAACGCATGGCAGTCTTCTTGAGCAATGTTCAAATGGGAAGTCAAAGATCAAACTCAATGGCAACGAGGAGAGGACATTCTTGGAAGACTATGACACTGTGACGATGAGAGGCAGGACTGGGGGCGCAGATGGAGAGTTGGTTGGATTTGGTGACTGTGTAGGATGGATCGAACCAGCGCACAAATTTCAATGAGAAATCAGCACCATGAGGCGAGATGACTACTTCCAGGATATGCTCAGTGAAGTGGTCTGCGAAGCGCTGAATAGGCATACGAAACTCCTACATGCAGTCGAAACCAGCAAGGATTCCATGCTTCCTGAACCCGACAAGATCAGCCTTCTTTCCAGCGACATGTTAACAACACTACCCCGGATCCCCTGTATTGCAGCCCGGTCAGATGTGGGGTAGCGGTTTGCCGCGGATGCGGGGCAGCTACCACTAAAGGCCGTGGTAAATGTTCATCTATTGATATTGACATTGAGTCACTTCGCTGCTCCAGTACCTTCAAATAAGCTGTCGTATCTTTGGCGTTCCTCACCTGTAGCGACAGATGGTTCAGCTTCACACCTTCACCATGGGATATCTAAATATCGGCATTGGCCTCATTTCGTTCGTCTTCTTCGCTGTTCGTTACCTCAACCGAACAGACGTCCCAAAGATCAAAAATCTCCCGGAAATCCCTGGCGTGCCTTTGTTCGGTAATCTCATCCAGCTTGGCAGCGAGCATGCCAGAAAAGCGGGTGAATGGGTAAAGCAGTATGGTCCTGTGTTCCAAGTACGATTGGGGAACAAGGTATGGTGAGCCTCTGAGGGTGCTCCACTGTGTCTCACAGCTTATAGAGAATCGTCTTTGCCAATACTTTTGAGAGCGTAAAACACATCTGGATCACTAACCAGTCTGCCCTAATCTCTCGTCCTACTCTCCATACCTTTCATACCGTCGTATCATCTTCTCAAGGTTATACGATTGGTACATCACCGTGGGATGAGTCTTGCAAGAGACGCCGCAAGGCCGCCGCCACTGCGTTGAACAGACCCGCCGTGCAAAGTTACATGCCGATCATTGATCTCGAGAGCAACGCCAGCATCAAAGAACTACTAGCCGACAGCAAGAATGGAGAAGTTGATATCGATCCCATTGCTTACTTTCAGCGGTTCGCCTTGAATACAAGCTTGACTCTCAATTATGGTATTAGGATCCAAGGAAATATCGACAATGAATTGCTCAAAGAGATTGTTCATGTGGAGAGAATTGTTTCGAATTTTAGGAGCACAAGCAACAATTGGCAGGATTACATCCCCTTCTTGCGGTTGTGGCCTAGTCGGAACACCGAAGCGCAAGAGTATCGATTGAGAAGAGACAAGTATCTGACTTTGCTCTTGGATATGCTCGAGGAAAAGATGGCCAAGGGGGAAGACAAGCCCTGTATCACTGGTAATATTCTCAAGGATCCGGAAGCAAAGCTCAATGACGGTGAGCTATACCTTAGTAAAACCCGATATTCGCTAACACAAAGCGCAGCCGAGATCAAGTCGATCTGCTTGACAATGGTCTCCGCCGGCCTCGACACCGTCCCGGGAAACCTCATTATGGGCATCGCCTACCTCTCTTCTCCTCACGGGCAAGAGATCCAGCAACAAGCCTACGATGAAATCATAAAAGTCTACCCCGACGGCGACGCCTGGGAAAAATGCCTCGCGGAAGAAAAAGTCCCCTACATCACCGCCTTTGTCAAAGAAGTCCTCCGCTTCTGGACCGTCATCCCCATCTGCCTGCCAAGAAAAAGCATCAAAGATATCCAATGGGAGGGCGCAACCATCCCCGCCGGCACAACCTTCTACATGGTCTGCCCTCTTCCTCCCCAATCCCTCACACACTATAAGCTAACCCCCCCCTCTTAGAACGCCCACGCCGCCGACTACGACCCCACCCACTTCCCCAACCCCCACGCCTTCCTCCCCTCCCGCTATCTCTCCACCCCCGACGGCGGCACCCCGCACTACGCCTACGGCGCAGGCTCGCGCATGTGCATCGGCTCGCACCTCGCCAACCGCGAGCTTTACACCGCCTTCATCCGCTTGATTTCCGCTTTCCATATTACGGAGGGCAAGGAGGAAGGGGATCGCCCGGTCTTGGATGCCCTGGAGTGTAATGCCATCAAGACGAGCTTGACGACGGAGCCGAAGAGGTTCAAGGTGCGGTTTGGGGTTAGGGATGGTGGGGCGCTGGAGGGGTGGATTCGGGGGAGCGAGGAAAGGACGAGGGATTTGTGATATACTTGCGGATGAGCAGACGGGCGCTGATGGAGTTTCGTGGAGCGAGTGCTCACGGGCTTGACCGGGCAATTCGGATAGTTTGCTACTTCCTTCGGCTTATCCGACAATCGACTGCTTTAGCTTGCTAGTTTAGTTAGCCTCTTAATCTACAACTCACAGCCTTTTTTCTTTTTTTTTCTTTTCTCTTTTTTAAATTTCTGCCATGGCTACAACTGGCTACGTGAGATTATCTACTCGTACAATGTGAAACCATTGATTAGATGACGCGATCAATCCTCATGCCAGGCACTTCCGCAAATCCAGATTTTTTTACTTTACTTGCTTCATTCGTTCACTCGGACACCCATCCCGTCCTGTCCTGTCCTGTCCGAGGCGTGAGGGTCATGGAATTTTGTGATGGGGGGGTAGTGTGGTGGTTTGGCGGGGTTTTTTTGGGGGGGGGGGGGGGGGACAGATGGGTTGATACTGTACAATGCAGTAAGACAGAAAGGACGGATGTGCAGGACAAGCACACGACTCCCGCCCCCCCCATTCAGCCAGGCCCATCCCATCCCATCGATTCAGCCCCAGCCCAAGACCCCTCGCCACATTAGACCCATTCTTCCACCCCCACCAATATCACGCCCTCTCTCTCTCTCTCCCCCTCTCTCTCTCTCTCACACATACCTACCAGCGGGCCACCCCTCTTCTCCTCGGCACATCACCCCCTTAACCCAATAAGATCCCCGAACCACGGAAGATTCATCGAGTTAAAAACGCAGCAAAAGTCCGCAAGACCGAGAAAAGCAATTCGGGAAACCTCGTCGTGCGGCCAACGCGCTAGATGGATTCACAAGCCCAAAAAAGCCTCTTTGCAAATTTGCCGTGGGTAAGTAATCTTGAAGGAACCCCGGGAAGGAATCTGGGGATAGATTCGGAAGAGCTGCGCCGGCGGGTTGGGCGATCTGCGACCAGAATGAGAGACGGAGCGGAGCGTCTGACAGATTTTTCTTTCTTCAACCATCACACAACTTCTTTTGTAAAAAAAACTCGACTTAGAATATGTGGGGGATGAGTTTTAGGACGAGGGCCTTCGCAGCTCGCTTTCTGCTTTAAATTTTTTTTTCTTTTTTTTAGCTTAGTAAAGAAGTATTAATTACACTCTGAAAAACCTACAGGTGCGATTACAATCTCCAATGCACGTTTTCCCCGGGGGGTTTGGTCAAATGGCATTTGACCATATATGTACTGGTAGCGCCACACCGCTGCCGCAATCTTTTTTCTCCCTCTGTTCTACGAATCGTGAAGTTTTTGATGGTTCCCCAAGAAAAGAAAAAAAAACAGTAAACGTTCTTTAACTCACGTTTTAGAAGAGAAAGATGTTCACAACACCCATTGTACCAGCGCTGTTAGGAATCGAACCTAATATAAGCAAATTACCCAACGACTACAGTATTTTGAGAAAACGAAGAATTTACCCGCCTCAACCCTATCCTACCTAACCACGGGAAACAATTGACGCACCTTCAGAAAACGAACAACGCATTTGCAATACTCCCATGTACAAAATAACCATCCACACACACATCTTACGCTAACAAACAAACAAGAGCAAAGAACCCCCCCCACCCCAAAAAAAAACAAAAACAAAAAACCAAACCCAAACCCAACCCCTTCACACCCTCACATCCCCAGTAACATAAACCCCACTCAAATAACTCACACACTGCGCCACCTCGGGCTTGACCGTCCGCTCCCGCGGCCCATCCCGCCCATGCACCGTCCAGCTGAACAAGCCGCCCGTGGACGAAAACCACGCGCTGCGCGACCCCCAGGGCCCGCCGATCGTTTGCGACTGGTGCTTGTTGTCGGGGTTGACTGGGATGGATTGGCCCAGGTAGGTGCAGGCGGTGTCGTAGAAGCTGGTGGTGCGGGGGTTAGTTTTTGGTAGGGGGATGGGGGGGGGGGGGACGTACAATTGGGCGATGGCTGGGTTGGTGGCGGTGCGGGGTTCTAGGGTGGTGTTTTGGGGGGGGGAGGAGGGGGTTTGTTGGATGGGAGAGGCGGAGGCGGAGGTCGCGAGGGCGAGGAGGGTGAGGGTGGGGATGTGCATGGTTGCTGCTGTGGTTGGTGGGTGGGGGATGTCTTGGAGGTGGTATGGGAAGGAAAGGATGTGTGAATGTGGGGTTTTTGATCTGGTCGAGTAAGAGCGCGGCGCCGTTGGGTCTTTTATGATTAAGAGCTGGAATTAAACAGTATCGAATACAGATGTCAATTAAGATCTATAATTTTAGATAGGTTTTGGACAAAGAAGGGGGTGTTGTGTGTGAAAATGTACTTGTGGTTGCGAAAGGTTCGTAAGAGAAATACAAAGAAGCCGAGCGATTGTTTGAGGAGCTGTAATGTTGCGCTAAGACGGAAAGGGGTATCAATAGGCAAAATATGAGGCTTGAAGTATTGCCAGGATTCTGACCGTTTTGCCACAAACTATTTCTTGAAAAAGCCGTTGCATTCAATCGCATGGCTATGCGTAATAGAGACCAGAAGAACAAAGCAGCAGATATGTTCTGTAAAGTGTCGATTACACAACACCTTCGAAGGATGACACGGTAACTCTCCCATGCCTTGTTTCCACAACGTGAATGCACTGAACTGACCTATCTTGACTCTTGCTCCTCCCCCCCGCCTTCAAACCTCAAGATTGTACAAAAACCGCGGCCCCAAATTCCTTCTCAACCTCTCACCCACCATCTCCCCAATCTTCTCCACTCGAACAGCCGTAACAGCAGCACGAGGCCTGCCACTCCTAGGCCTGTCTGTGCGAGAGAGAGAGAGAGAGAAGAGCAAAGGCCTTTTGCACTCTCGAGTCGATTTGTAGGTTCCGACCCTAATATAAGCGGCCTTCCCAGACAGCATGGTAAATCCTGAACACAATACCACAGGAATCGATATGTTGGTATTGCCAACAATTCAAGTAAGAAAATTCCGAGGACGTCTCTTGGCCCAGGTCCGTAGCTGGAACCGATCTGTTTCATCCTCGGATCCGGATGTTGACCGTTTATAGTAGGGCCAGAAGCTGGAGACCGACTCGAGAGTAGGATGCGAATCCTATGGAGTCTATGAGGGATGGCACAGTATTTATATTGCAGCTTCATTCTACGTCGCAATCGTGTTGAAGCAACGTCATGGCTCGGATCTTCGCTTTCGCTCCTTCTCTTCGCACGTCGTAACTCGGCCCTAATACGATCCAAAAATCTCAATCTCTATTTTCCCTCCATGCCTTACTCTCGCTCTTCGTTGGCCGTCTCGAGGGCTGCCTGCTCATCCACAGCAGCACCAACAGCAGCCTCCCCGCCCTCCACCTCACTGCCAGCCCCATTTACCCCCACAACAGCACGCGGCCTCCCACTTCTCGGTCTATCAGCAACATATTCCAGCTTCAACTGCAGGCTCACCGCGGGATCAAAGCCTCTTTCGCGCGCCTGTCTCTTGAGGCGGTAGATGGATTGACGGCTCAGTTTCGTTACGGCTTGGATGATGGGCAAGGGGATGCCGGCCTCGGCTAGGGCGAGAGCTTGGAGGCGCGTTCCCGGGTCGTAATTGATGCTTTGTTTGTTGGGCATTTTGGTGTGGGGGGTAATGCGGGAAGGAGAGGCGGGTTGCGAAGTAGGAGGTGGGTTTTGGAGGTGAGATATTATTAGTCATGATCATTACAAGGAAATCGATAGGGTTAGGGTTGAGCCCGTCAACGAGCTAAGGTACGCGCTATCCCCTCTTCCTCTTCCCCTTCCCCAAAACAATCTCCCCCCCCTCACCAACCCCATACATGATACATCTCGCTCCCCCATCAACTACCTCCCCCTCCCCCCCTTCCCCACCCACAAAATCACCTCGCAACAACACCGTCAATACCGTAAACCATCCATCCATCCCTCAAAGTACTTAAAAATGCCCAAGCGACAAGCTATTTGGTTTTGAGAACGTTCGTGTTTGTGTCTTCGGTGGTTATGAGCTTTGGGGGGCGGTTTTTTGAGATAATGTGCTGTGCGACTCCAGAAGGTGGACTTGAAACGGAAAGGTTGGCTTTGTATGACGGTGATTCGCGAACAACAAGCAACCCCAATTTTGATGGAATATATAAACTTAACCCATGATCAGAGGTACCGAAACTCTTTTCTGTGCTTCGAATCCGCTACACAGCAACCCGCGACGGCGGGCCCCGAGTTGAAATCTCCCTTCTCAATCTCATTGACTGGGGTATATATAGCTTGTGGCTGAAGCAGCACAACCTGTTCGAGCCAGCAGAAATGTCTATGCTGTCAGCAAAGCTGAGCTCTTTGTGTAGTTGAAAGAAAGAAGATACAGCGCGCTCACATTCCCCATCCCCGCGGATAGAAGCAACCGCGAATGGGGCAATAGAATGTATGTATATCTGAGGGAAGCCATGCCGGGGTAGCCGGGGAGGAAGATAATAATGGGGAGGATTGAGAAGATGCCAGGAAATTGTAGGCCCGTGAGAACTGCGAAAGCGAAGTAAGTGGGAAAGGCAATTGCGGGAAAGTTGGCGATATTTGGTGAGCGCTGGAATGAGTCTAGTTGTGGAAGAAGAGAGGCTGGCATGCGCGACTGCAAGCAAATCAAACAAGGTAGAAGGATCGGTTCTGATAGTACTGGTTGGATAGCTAACTTGGAAGAGGGAAGGTATATTGAAATCATGTCGGCTTGGAAGTCTGCGTTTTTACCAACTCGAAGATTGGAGAGGTGGAGATGCCATGCCAAAGCGACGGTGTGAATATGAGGCTGGCTAAAGCTTTTTTTCCCGAGAGTATGACCGGTTCGAACGTTTCCCATTAAGGAACACTCTACGACGAAAACCTTTCGCTTAGTCTTAAGAACTGTACTCACACTAACTTAAAGTAAAGTCTTTCTTAATATTGTCATTTTCTGCACCCCATACATGAGGCTCGAGCTGTTGAGCTCAAGCCTTGACGATAGCCTTCTTCGACACCCTCAATTCATCTTGTAATTCAAGCTTCGTTGCATCCGCCACCCTTGCCAACGTTTATCTTATCGTCCTCCCACAACACCATCAACGACTTCGTCCTCTCCTGGCCCATCCGTAGCTTCTTGATCGAACTCACTTCCCTTCTGCCTAACATGCTTGTCGTACCTCCCGTGGCCTTTGCTTACGTCTTGATTGACGACGTTGTGTAGTCTCTTCGATCCAACCTCTGACGGAAGTGAATCCCCAGTGCCTGTGATGACATCGGCCGAGGGTACATTGTCTCGAGTCGTCTGCAAGATGGAGTCGTCAGCCGGACAGGGAAGAAGAGGTTCAAAGATAGGTCTATGGGTTGGCCAAATGTATAGAGTAATGAGTACCCACCCTTGAAATGTCGGTCGCGTTGTCAGCAGCACCTGCCAGATCGGCAGCTCCATAGTTGTTCGGATCGTTCGAATGGTCTGTGATCTGGCCTGGTCGGGGAACAGAGGGAATAGTCCTTTGCTTTGCTGAATCTGCGGGAACAGTGGTACCGTCAACGGCCATGTCGGAGAGATCGCCGCCTTGAGGATGAGGGTCTTGAGCGGACATTTTTGCCTTTCTTGATTCTTGTCTGGTGGAGAATGTATTTTCGACGTTTGCTGGCTTGGGATATGGTTTGTGGGATCGAGAAACAAATCGAAGGAAGTATGATTAGAGGAGATGGCTTTGCAAGGGTAAGGTAAAGCTGGGGTACGAAGCAGTTACGGACGTTGTCGTCATTGCATATAAGGTGACGTATTTCCAGGCTTAAGCGAGCGGGTAACCGTTTCCTGGGGCTCGAGGAGCTTTGTATACCATTATGAAGAAGTGCGTCCGTCCCTTTGCAATGGAAGGTCTTGTCGCAGTGTAGACCTTTATGGTTGACTGAGGCCATGTTTTGTGTAACAGGTATTGGTTATTCGACGTTCCTCCTTATCTCTCTTTTCCGTCTTTCCAGGTGTGCACTTGGACAACTTTCTCATCTCGAGCTTAGTATGGCTGGACCATGATATCAGCGCAGCTTCTAATTGGATGGAAATCCAGTCATTCAACGCTACTTTACAAAAAATGGTCAAGAATCATGTCAGCTTTTAGCGGAAGCATAGGGACTGAGAAATTAGGACCGTACCTTCATTAGCAGATAACGAATCCATGTAGAGAGGGCTTTGATGAAGAGACCCTTCTTCGCGCCGGTGATCCTTAGGAAATTCGAAGTGTCTTACTGCTGTCTCAACTTCGCCAACGCAGCCGTCATTCCCTCGTTTATACCGCTGGCCTGTCCTGCTGTCTTCTTCGGTGAAGAGATCAATTTGGTGGTTTCCTCTTTGGATTTGCTACTTGGCTTGGGTGACAATTCCTTCTCTTCCGCTGCCGCTAGTAGGAGAGCTTCTTCTTCGTCCTCGCTAGGCTCCCACAGCGGCACTTCCTCTGCGGCCCGCTTCGGCGGACGATTCGATTCCGTCCGCGCTAGAGATGTTGGCGTTTTCTCCGAACCAGCTGTATTATCTGGTGACGGCCTTGCTCTCTGCGCCGGAATGAAACCCTCACCATCTGTGTTCTTCCTGATATCTTCCTCTACGTCCTCAAATAAGCTGTCTTCCCTGCTCATGCCCCCCAAGCCATTCCTCATCCCCTCCGCAATGGAACTCTCCCCTCTCTGCAGTCTTATCCCCCTCCTCGCCGCCTTCCTTATCCGAAAAGGCTCTCTAACCGTCCCACACCATCTCAGCACCTTCTTCTCCCCCCATCCACTCACCCCGGCGATTTCCTCCGGTCTTGCATTCACGGCCGCCCTTACACTCCCAAAGGCGCTCACCAAGGCCACCGCATCGGTCTTATTAATGCTCCTCGGCACGGTAATGAACTCCACCAGTTTATCAGCATAGGACGTGGCTTGATGCGCGCGTATGCTATTGGCAGAAGCGTGCTCATACGATTTGTACAGTTCCAGGTACCGCCCCGCTTCTGCTGACGACCAGCACAGTATCAACGTGAGGTTGTTGATCAAGCTCGTCTTACTCAACTCCCGCAGACTCTCCTCGTGATTCTGGATATCCACCATCGTAAGCAGTACCCTAAGATTATACTTCCCCCCCAGTGCGCGTATCCGAGAATAGATATACTCCGGATGTAGGCGATGGTATTTCAGGCTCAGAAATAAGGCGCAGGTAGTAGCGCCAAGGACGTAGTCAGAGGGGATATCGCCGTATTCCCATGGTAGGGAGCGGATGTTTGTGAGGATAGGATTACCCTTTTGGCGGGGGGAGACCAGGATAGAGGAAGGGGCGGCGCGGGTGGGCAAAGCTTGGGGGGTGGGCTGTTGGATCTTGCCTGGGGTTGTGGTGGATGCGTTGGGTCTGGCTACGTGTGGTGGGGCTGATGTAGGAGCAGATATGGCATCGAAGGCGGCGACGTAGTCAGCATCGTCGCCGTAATCATCGGCCATGGTACGTTTAATGAAGCACAAGGTTGTATGGTCGAGCGGCGGAGCGATGTTTCCCGGCGGACATTCGCAGCGGAAGCGTTCCGCAGCAGGAAATTCATAAGACAACAACTTAGTTTCTCCGCCTCTGGTTGACTCCCCGGAGGCGGGCCATTTCCGGCCCCTCGTCACACTGCACCACATTCTATTTTGACAACGACAAGACCGCTGTCACGTGAACGAGGCACGTGAATTAATCACCAAGGCCTAACGCCGTGACGTCGGTCTAAAGTCCGAATCTGCAAATATTCGCCTGCTCCAACCCCGCTCTACAACCATCGCAAGGAGTATGGCCAACGCCAGTGGCTACAAAGTCATCAAAGGGGCAGTGCCTGCAGATCTCGCTCAAGTGGCAGCAGAGGAGATATCAAAGGGATCGCTCAAGATCAAAACTCAGCGAATTAAGTACACCGAGTTGGAGGTTCCACTGATCTGTTGATAAGTATCTCATTTCCACTGCGCCCTTCTTCTCCTTGACCTTGCGTTCTTTGCCTTCCTTGCTTTATACAAGACCCATGTCACCATCAGCGTTCGCTATCCGATTCGATTCGTTGTTACTCTGTTTGCCTGCTACCTTCACGATGGACGCTCGCTACTTCGGGGTGCTTATTGGTCTCCTTCCTCTTGGCTGCATGTGCATCCCCGCTTGGCCTTGAAGGAGGGAGCTTCGAGAATGGCGTCCTTACATTCTTGTTCTGTCCTTCTTTACGGCCGTGGTTGGTCTTCTGGCTGTTTTGCTAGTCAATTAACCATTTTTGGAGTGCCGCGCGGTGGTTCCAATTTGGACTAGTACCAATTTGACTGTGAAGAGGCCAGTCTCCATCACCGCGCGCGGCGTTCAGAAGAGGAAATTGGATGCCTGGGACTAAACCCAAGACAGTTGATCTTCGTGGCACGATTTCGCTTCAATTGCTATGTGTATGAAACCTAATGTCCCAGCTTATAAATCGTTTTACTCCGTTCTGCTCTACGTAGGTTGCACCCCCATGAAATGTCGAAAGACAGATGTATAAATGGTGGCCTAGGAAGCGAGCAGAACACATCAATTCTCAGCTTCAAATAAAACATTTTTCCGATTGCTTAGTTGCTAGATTTACCTTGAACCATTTTTTGGTCTTCTCCTACCACCAGAATCAATATGGTTACAGTCGCAGTCGCCGGAGGCTCTGGTAATGTAGGCCGTACCATCGTGGATGCGTTGAAGGAGAGCCCAAAACACAAGGTTATTGTCCTGGTGCGCAAAGTAAGCAGCTGTCACTGTAGGTTCCGAGTATTTCTGCAATTCCTTACCAAAATGTTCCATAGGAATCCAAGGCTCAGGAGATGGACGTCCCTGTCTTTGCTGTGGACTATGGCGATGTCGAGTCGGTCTCTCGTCTCCTAGAGACAAACAACGTCCACACCGTGATCTCTGCCCTCAGTGTCAGGGGCCCTGATGAGGGTGCGTCCGAGATCAACCTCGTGAAGGCTGCAGCGAAAACGGGAACGACAAAACGCTTCATTGCGAGTGAATACGGTGTCTTGGCCCCCGCTAAAAAGTAAGTATCCATTCTGTCAACTTGACACCACCCACCCACGATCCAGAGAAGGACTAAACAAGCTTCCACCAACGATATAGAAGCCAACAGTTGCCGCAGCACGAATTGCGCCTCGCTACGATTGCCGAGTTGCAGAAGACGGACCTCGAGTGGACAAGAATTCACAGTGGCTATTTCTTAGATTATTATGGCATTCCCCACATCGAAAGCCACATGATGCCAGTTGTGTTTGGTGTCGACATGGCCAACAAGGCAGCGGCTATACCGGGCACAGGCAACGATACCGTGTCTTTCACATACACCAAGGATTTAGCCAAGTTTGTCATTGCGGCACTCGACCTTCCGAAATGGGACGAGTCTTTGTTCTGCTATGGGGACAAGGCGACGTGGAACGAGCTTCTGAGCATCGCGGAAGAAATGAGAGGTCAGTTAATTTTCGTTGCAGCTCTTTAAGTGTCCGCAAAATCGCTGACATGAGCGATAAATACTCAGGTTCAAAGTTCACTGTGGCATATGACAGCATTGAGAAGCTTGAAAGAGGCGAGATCACCGAGCTGCCCTCGAACCCGGCGATGTACCCTTTCTTCCCGAAGCAACTCTTTCAGCAATATTTCGGCAAATTCGGATTCTATGTCACGCAAGGTTTGTTCGATTTCCCGGAAGATCAAACCCTGAACAAGGAATTTCCAGAAATCAAGCCAACCACGGTCAGAGAGATGCTTGGTGTTTGGGTCGGCAAGTAATATTACGACGGTACTCTTGAGAGAAAAGTGTTAGCCAAATGATTGTGAAGAGCTCTTGGAGTACCTTACCGGTATGCAGGGTGGATAGATTAGCTTCAATATGAATACCGCCGTTCTTTGAGCATTCAATACTATCATACTCTCTGTCTGAGTTGCATGAATATTTCATTCCAAATTACCGTCAACATCTACCCTGCTCTCATCACCTAGACCAGCAATACAGGTGCGCCCAGGATACGGAAACAAGCCGCTAGATCCCACGTCTCACGATCCAGAGTTTCTCGATTCTCCCACACTCTCTCCATGATTTTTCGAGCTTCACCTAATGCACCAACCATGCTTAGCTCATCCATCCCGGTGAGCAAATTCCGCAATTCCTGTTCATGACTGCCTGCCTCAGACATACAACCTGCGACGCAGAGTGGCCAGGCTAGTGTCCGTAGGTGGGTAGAGCAGTCGACTGTCCGCAGTAGCTCGAGCATTTGCGACACGCCACAGCGTATTTCTGCGTTGGATGGCTGCCAGCCAGAAACAACAACTGCAAGGTATATGTGTGCAGCGTGGGCCCAGATCCTTGTAGAGATTGTAGACCTCGAGGACGTAGAAAGGTGACCGTTGAAGTAAGACCGAAAATTGAGAGACTTATCTTTCTGAGGGCCTGAAGTTGCCTTGTCGAGGCGAGAAATCCCATCATTCAGGGTACGAGATATATGGCTGGCGCGATCAACAAGTTCAATCGTTGATAATCTAGCAGACTTTTTCATATCCTTTTTCCATGCATCTAGAAGAGTTATCCGGCTAACTGCGAGCAGGACCCAGTTCTGACAGCCAACGAGACTCGACAATTGGACCGGAACCATACCAAAATCTGGCTCACCATTGTCTAGATCGGCAAGAAGATGTGGATGATATTCAGTTAAACGAGGCGGCTGCTTAAGGGAAGTGCTGGCAATGATATCGATGAAAACTAGGAGACCGGTAAAGAACCGAAATCCAGCCTGCTCTGGGCTCCAAACGTAGCCGCCATGGTCGAGACTATACCGGAGATGTAGAGTCATTGCATCCAGCACGGCAAGCAGTTTAGGTTCAGACCCCTCTGTGGTGGTACTCTGCCAAATTTCTTCGAAGAGTGCCAGAGCCGGCGTAAGATGTAGGTTCCAGTTGGCGGACCTACTCAGCGCCACCTCGAAGATCAGGAACTGAGTGATGCTCTCCATCACTCGTACCTTCTCAAGTAGCGTCGATTGTGAGCCACGAAAACTTAAATCCTGTATGTCGTGTTGGATCATCTCAAAACACATATCCGTTTGCCTCCCAACTTTCTCCCAGAGCTGACCTTTGCACACGTCATGTTGCCCTGGGTATACGTCAATCAGCGTAAATATAAAGAAGTAAACGCTTAGGCTCATTGCCGAATGGAAAGCAACTCTGCTCCGTCTCAGAAGTACCAGTACCCAGCTACGGCCGGTTTCGTGAAGACCTGGTTGGTAGAACGGGAACAGAAGAGGGAACACGTAGTCCAAGTACTTCATCAGAAAATCGATTTCGAAATCCCGACCGCGTGACAGAATTGGGAGATGGTCGTGGACTTCCTCGTACTCGTCTAGAAAACCGAGTACGGATGCAATCCACTGTACCCTATCAACCTCCTTCGGAGCTGTTGGATTCAATTTCTGGGTAGCTTCTAGTGTCGATAAATGCAGAGTTTTAATATTTTCGTTTGGTTGATTTGAATCTTCAACTGTTCCCGCCTCCGTGTTTGAAGAGGACCCAGTTACATTGTTGTATATCGTGTGGGTCTGCGGCTGTCTTAGCATAGAAGTCTTATACATGAAGTCTTGTCCTGATTCAATGATGAAGTTCCGGTCTCCTGTATCAGCTGTGGTAACCTGGGCTGTTTGCCTCTCTCGCCGGGTGTCGGTGCGTCGCTTAATCTGGGCTTTGATTCTCTCCGTCATTTCCCTCTGTTTCGTCCCTCCATCCATCCAGTTTGGCCTGATGGTGCCGCCATGACAAGAGATCTCCAATGCGGTGCAGTTTCTACATTTGGGTCTGCCCTCATCGCACTTCTTTCGGCGAAGGCGACAAGTCCAGCAACCACCCCCGCTCTTCCTCTCGCTAGCCATTAGCGAACACTATCTCGATTGTTCATCGTTTGAATTTAATTACAGATGCAGGTTATCATGGTTTGTGGAGGAAGCGAAGTTCAACAAAAATGGGTTGAAAGAGAGAATTGTTGATAAGGTATCATGCAAAGATTACGAGCCTGAGGGTGTTGGGACCGTGCCTAGAATCCAACCTGTGGAACCGTGGATGGAATGTTTGATCTATAGAGGTAGCTATAACTGGGAGTTTAAGAATACAGAAGAAAGAAGGTACGGGGAACACTATTTATGTACGAGTAGTGCTCAGAGTTTGCGCTAGGCCCAAAGGGGGTGAGTGGAGGGTGATTCGCGCCTGCGCAAGGGCGGCGATGCTGATTAACCGCAACGGGACCACGTGGGGACACCACGAAATATTTTGTCGTGTCCGAGTACCTTCCTTCATAAGCTTCTGCCATAATCCTTGAACTAGCCCTTCGAAAGCTCTAGTAGTCAACAACCAGTCCAAACACTCCAAAATGCCCGTCCCCGTCCCCAACACTAGCCAAGAAAAGCCCACCAACGCCTCCACGCTTCCCGCTCCCATTTCCGAAACCTCTCCTTCCTCCAATTCAGCAGTCAGTCAAGCTACCGCATCTGCTACCTCTGCTACGAACGGTGCGGCGGAAAACGGGAGTTCAGCGGCACAGCATACGAAGAGCGAGGTTGAAATGGCGGCTGATAAGCTGTACGAGGAGAGAATGGAGGATGAGTATGCGAAGAGGGAAGGGGGTGCATGAAGGATCGTGAGGGCTAGGGGGGAATGGTCTGACATGGTGGGGGGAGAGAGTTTGGTGAGACAGGTGGGAAGGGCAACTTGTACGATAAACATTGGCATCCTTGAATGGTATCAGAGATGTTTTCTCTATCGACAATAGCTTGTGCTAAGATGTTTCAAATCCTCCAATCAGAACTTGCGAAAAGATACATGTGTCTTCATCACTTCAACTCAAGATGTAGTGTAGAATTTCTTCCATGACCAATGATTTAGTACGGCCACTTTCGCTCCCCGGTCAACGGGAAATTGACTGAACTGACTTCCCAACTAAGAGAGATAAAATCAACAGCCAAGTTCATGGCAAATGGGTCGTACGAGGCCAGGCAAACAACCACCCCCGGATCTTATAGCCTGTAAGTGTACCTGAGGTTTGCGGTGCATCTTGAGCTTATGGCAGAGAAGTAACCACAAGGCGACCAGTTTCGCCTCCCTCTTCTAGTTACAACCATGGTCTCCAAGGCCCCCCACACGTGGACCTTGGTTCTGGTAAGTTGATCGTGTTCTCCGCAAGTGCTTCTCGTTCACACGACGTTGCAGCATCGTCAGTAGCTGCAACGGCAAGCCTCCCAACCATCGCCGCCGACCCGCACAATAATCACGCCGACGCCATTACGGCTTGTGAGTTGAATGCTTACTAACAAGAAAGCTCTAACTCAAAGTGCCAAAGTCTCCTCGCCGGCAACGCTCGTTCCAAAAACTCCGACGATTTGTGGCAATAGAAAAGAGTCTACGGTGAGTGATGGAAATCCGCTTGACCTGTCACACCAAGGTCACCAAGCTGGCCGTGATCTTGAAGCCTAGCAAGATCATCACCAGCCAGCGGCGAGGAATCGATAGTTTACGTCAAAGGCACGCATCATATCTGATGCTACACTTGGCCTGGCCGATGGTATGTCGGTACTTTCGCCTTGACTGCCGGTCTATCAACTTTTGGGGATGCCCGTATCGTTTTAACTAGGGGGGCTGGCGGAGCTCTTCGCGGGAGCTGTTTCGATGGGCCTCGAGGGTTATATGGCCGCAAAAGGGGAAGCGTGCGCCTCACTCTCCCCTCGATGTATTGTAGCGTTATGGCTAATTGATTTTAGACACTCCTATATGGTCAAGCTAAATTTAACCAGTGCTTTAATTGCCGATCGTGACGGTAATACTTCTACGCTGGCCCACAGCGTTTTTGACCGGTATGGGTTATCTCCTGAGTTTATCATCGACATTGCAGCCGGCCTTCAGCGTGATCCAGAGAAGCTAGCAGAATTACTCACGGAGTTTTCTTTTAAGCATAAAAAACCCGAAAGCACACGCCCTGCATACTCCGCGCTCAACATCGGAGGTAACTACATGCTCGGAGGCCTCGTCCCTTTGATTCTTTTTTTCTGCGTCAAGCGGACAAAGGTCTTGCTGGCGCTGTATTGGAGTATCTGTACTATGGTCGGTGCTTTATTTGCGTTCGGCTGGACAAAGACTGCCATCCATCACTGGTCGCTGGAAAGGGAAGTCGAAGTCTTGGAACAATGCCAAACAAAGCAGCAATCTAGATGGTGCTAATAGGTGCAGTGGCGGCGGGAGTTGCAGTGGACTTGACTCGTACAGTCAACCATGGAGCTGCCATGTGATTCGTCACTTTCTGCAGGCGTTACTGATGGATCGTATTAAAAAATACCCTATTCGCTAAGCTGAAGAGCCGGTGGATTCTGGTGCTTGAGTAGTAACATAACTTGAGACTGAAAACATTGCGGTACATGAACTGAACTTTAATGGCATTACGTTGAGGTATATGACACAGAATTGGAGGGAAAGAAATTAGACGAGAAACAGTATACCACGTGAAAACCGTCAAAAACAATGAGTGAGGCCCTAACCGCAAGACCAAAACGCACTCTGACCAACCACACTTGAACGCAGATACCAATCAGCATCTGGGCTGTGGGGAATATACTGTGCTCCATTGGCGCTCCAGAAGTACCAATGCTCCGGAAAAAACCTCTTTGGTCCAGCCGCTTGGCCTGGTCATGGCGTGGGTTTTGTTCTCATGTTCTGTATTTCCCATTCTACAACTATTGTCTCTGTAACTTGCATATTATTATTAGTAGTGATACTGCAAGAAATTATGTTCCAATATAGAATCAGTTTCTCCGTCCAGTCACACATGAATGCTTGCATCTTTCAAGCCTTGCCCAACTTCCCTTCCCTGGCCATATTTCGCGCGTAGTCAATGGTATGTTGAACTGTCTTCCCAGCCATTCCCCACAGTTGATCAGACGTCTCTTTCTCTTCTTTGGACCCTTCCTTGATATTTGGATATTTCCACTCAAAATAGAAGGTCAAGTAAAGATCAGTTTCATCCTTTCCTTGAGACACTAGATTGCTTATGAAAGCGCCGCTGTCAAGGTTGACGAAATCTGCCTATATTTCACAAGAATCGTTCTCAATCTCAACAACGATGGAGAAGTACTGATAAGTCATGATTTGGGCAATTACCTTCCATGGCTTTCTGAGCGTAATGTCCTCGGTCGCTTTCCCACTTGGGGGTCCCATACCCTTTCCAAGAATCAATTAAATGGACCAGTCAATACAATTCATGCTAACCTCTTTGAACACCACAGCTCTCTTTATGAACGTTTCTGTCTCCTCTAAGACCTCTGAACTAGACATAGGCGCCACAAAGAGCTCAGGCTGGCGACACTTGAGGATCATTACTTCCCAGAACTGTGCAGTGGTGAGAACTGGTTGAGCACCAGGTGGGTTGATGGGACATGTTTGAGACTGGAAGAGCACGACCATGGTGAGGTACAGAAGGGTTGTATGTTGGGTCTGATGGAGTAGCTTGGCTGATGGATGGCTGGAAGAGAACACAGGATATCAAGTTATATAATCGGTTTTTCTCATTATCTGGTTAAAGGACTTGACAGGAACATCACGTTGTTTAAGCATGGAGGCACTCAATTACGAAGCAATGAGGTCGACAAGATTCACTGCTTTTATTGGTAATGACGTTAGGCGTCTCGCGCTTCGGAGCCGCGACCCTTAAGTCCGAATTCGGCATTCGCGCTTCGCTTTCTATATTCATTGATTCATCAATTGACGTGGCAGGGCAGCCTACAGGTTTGCATTGATTGATAATATATGGATGAACTCTCCTTGAGATGGTATTGAGATTTTCTGGGTTATTGAGGCCCACCCGCAGACATGGATCCTCCGTTGGGGTTACTTTTCGCCCGTGTCGGCTACAGCATACATTATCTGCGAATTATGACAGTACGGTGCCAAATCTGAAGATCGGATCTCATACCCGAGTAATCTTTCAAGGGTTCACAGGAAGACAAGTAAGTTTGCTACTTTCATCAATGTCCATGCCGCTGAACTATTTACTAGGCAACCCAGAATGCCCAGCAGTCAATAGAATACGGCACCAAGATTGTTGGGGGTGTCACACCGGGGAAACATGGCGAACATCTTGGACTACCGGTGTTCCCAACAGTGCGTGCTGTACGTAGAGCCAAGACCATGCAAGAATGATCATTTCTGATAAAAATCTTCGAATACTGAGAACCCGGAAATGCTAGGCCAAGGAGAATTTGAAGCCGGATGCAACTGCTGTGTACGTACCCGCGCCCCAGGCCGCAGCCGCTATTGAAGAAGCGATAGAGGCAGAAATACCGTTGATTGTTGCTGTCGCCGAGCATATTCCACTGCATCATCTCCTTCGTGTAAGTCTACTCTCTCGTTTCCTGTCGTCAAAGTTTCACTGAAAACCAAAAGGTCCATGCAATGCTCCAATCTCAGTCAAAGAGCCGCTTGGTAGGCGCCAATTCTCCCGGAATGATATCAGCCACAGGTAGATGTAGGATTGGATTTCATCCATTGCCTACTTTCGAGGCCGGCGCTGCAGGAATCGTAGCGAAATCGGGTACGCTTAGTTACGAGTCTATTGCATCAACGACGAGGGCCGGCGTTGGCCAAAGTCTCGTGATTGGTATGGGTGGAGACCCTCTGCCCGGAACGGACTTTGTTGACGCTCTCAAAATATTTGAGCATGATGAAACTACTCAGGGTATCATTATGATTGGAGAGATCGGAGGTGCGGCTGAGGAAGAAGCTGCAGAGTGGATTAAGCAATATCATACAAGGAACACTGACCCGAAGTATTTTCTCTATCGCAAAGCAATATGATCTTGTGCTAACAAGATTAAGACCGATTCTAGCTTTGATAGCGGGTATAGAAGCTCCTCGAAATCGTACTATGGGTCATGCCGGCGCATACATTACCTACGGTGGCAGTGATGCAAAAGCAAAAATTCACGCTCTGAAAGAAGCTGGCGCCATCCTTGTCAGTCATCCTGCCCAATGTGGTGATGTTCTGAAGCCACTGTTGGAGCAGCGTGTGGCCAGGGCAAGTCTGAGGACGGCTCACGATAGGGTAAGCATTTTTCGGTGATTTCGCTGAAGACCATACGTGTTGAAACTCTACGCAGGGAGTTCGACTGTCAACCTTGCATCAAAGACGAGACATTCATACATGTAATCGCAGACCCAGTGTTGCTTTCCGACCAGCAATTCACTTGAATCAGCGGAGAAATCTCCTCCTTACAAATTTTCGTTCTTCTATTGTACTAAGGGACCACAATATACCAGTAGTGGAGGCGAAGCAGAATTTTTTGCGTAAAGATCAACTGTGTCTGGCAGTCATGATTGACAGAACACAAAACTCTCCATGCATCATGATAGCCCCTTTCGCGGACGGCTGCCCTGTCTGGAATGATGGTCATAGGCTCTCTTTTAAGTACGGTGAATTTCTAAAAGAAAAGGTACTTGAGGACTGGGTTATTACTGCTACAATCACAAATAGGGCGATCAACCAGGTTGGTAACAAGAGCAATCTTGCAAGCATTCTTACCAATCTTATCGAAACATTTTACCAAGAGAATGCCGCGTTCCTCCTTGTCAGAGTCGCCAAGTCTTCCGACGGAGAGTATGTGGTAGTCAATCATCGCTGTGAACTTGATGATGCAGCACTTCGTCTCAACAAAACCGCCGAAGAGCTTCAGGTTCTCAGAGAAGAGCAGAAACTCCATCCAGAAGAAGTAGAAGCCGCAAAGGACGGTATAGTATACTGGAGGTAATGTCACATCCTGTAAGAATTGCATTCTCTGCTGATACATAGCGACCATTAGGCTACCAGGTAAAGGCAGTATTGGCACATTAGGTACGTTGACTTCATCAAACCTGTATGTGGTCAGGCTGACCTTTCGCAGTCAATGGGGCAGGTCTTGCAATGAACACCAATGATACAATTAGATCTTTGGGAGGGCTGTGCTCTAATTTCCTCGACACCGGCGGGAAAGCAACGAAAGAGACCATCAAAAGCTCTTTTCGAATAATCCTCAAAGATCCAAGAGTGAAAGTGATCTTTGTCAATATATATGGGGGCCTCACTCTATGTGACATGATTGCAGAAGGTATCATGCTGGCATATAACGACCTAGGTATCAGAGTCCCGGTCGTAACACGGCTCAGGGGTACCAATGAGGGATTGGGCCAAACGATGGTATGAGTGAATTGTCACGTTGATCAGCATGATTCCGTTAACATCCCTAATAGATTGCTAGCAGTGGCTTGCCGTTACTTGCGTTCGATGACTTTACGGAGGCCGCAAAAAAGGCTATTGAAATAGCCGAGCAGAATACCCAGGAGCCGGAAGAAGCTGTTTTTGGATCGGACATATGGCAAGAAAGTAATGACACCCAAAATATAAATGTAAGAATTTTTGCAAGGCTTCTTGGAATGTCCAAAGCTGACTTAGCCCAGAGGCGCATGAAACTTTCTTCTCCGCTTTCCGCACTACTTGATGGACATACCGAAGTATGCCAACAACATTCTGATCGTAGCGAAATCAATTACTGACACGTACAGCTATCTGGTCCCAAGGTCAGGAGAAAGATATGGGAATATGCGCGAAGACATAGACTTCTGGATGCTGACAAGGAGTGGCCTATCCGTTGTGATGATGCCATGAGGGCAGTCTTCGAGAAGGACGAGATCAACAGACAAGAAATGCGCTCATTTCTGAAGAAGCATTTGTCTGAAACAGACAAGGATAGAAATATTGTTAGACCAGTATATACATAGTGAATCTAGGCACTGTATATAGAGTACTTCTTGTATTTCTTGCACGTCTTATACCGGTTTGTGTTGCCCTACAAGTTCTAATTTCTTCGATTCATTCATTGAATTGGTTTTTAGCTTTTAGTTTGATGACGAGTATCATTCCCATCCCTGCTTACTTGCGACTTGAGTTTTGATGTTGCCCTCTGCCTGCTTGGACTTTGCCTAATTGAAGTACCAGAAATACAAGGAGAGGAGGTACCGAGGTCTTCGGGTCCACCAGTGGTAAGTCACAAATCTTCGAATAGATATTAGCCTTTATTACCTTTAATTATAATTAGTCTATGAGCGGCATCGTCGCTTCAAAAGCATAGTACAGCAGGAAAACTTGCCGCACATTATCCACATCTTCAATTAATAGTAGGACTGTGTTTCGGCGAGGCAGCTAGTAGTCAGAATGTTCAAGCTGCCCAAGTTCAGGAGACCTCGCTGTCTCTTTCAGCCATCGTTGAAGATGTTCAACGCCTAAATCTCCAGGATCAGGACCTTGCCACGTAATCAGAATTTTCTCTCGTATCTACTCCTATATCTCGATCCGTCACTTGCTATCGCTGAGTCTATACCGACAACCGCTCCTGCTGTGCCCACCAAGTCTACTACTTGCAATGCAGAGGACTTTTGTAAGAGACTCATTTCCTCTATCCCCTGAAAATCTTCCAGATTGCTCAGCTGAAATTTACTCCCTTTCCTCCCCAGGGTTTTCTACGGCTACTATTACGACGAAATAACTCAGAGAGGTGTTGGTCCAGGGGGTACTGGCACGTTCTCTCAAACTCTCACACTCTACCAAGCACGAGATATTTGCTGAGTGCATATGTGTGATACTGGGCTGATGCTGCACGTGGAATCTTTATACCACCATTACCGTATATTGTTATCGTACTCGTTCCTACACAACTTGTTTAAACCGGTGCAAGTTCAGTGCCCCGTACCGGTCGCGCTTCCGAGCTCTGCAGGCAGATATCTACAGATCACGGCTTCTACGGTAACGCCGGTGAAGAGTACTGGGATGGTGAAATTGCCTTTCGTCTGCTTCGCCCTTATATCCTGCAATAACAGCTGCGACGTCTGATAATGTTACGCTTACTCAGACTGAAGAAATAGACAAATATAATACATCTATGTGTGTGAACTATATGCTTCACACGGTAACACTTTGCCCCAGCCTTTGAATAGTCTCTTCAAAATCTGCAGGCTATTTCACGAGCTCTGCTTTCCGAGTTTGCATCGTGAGATCTCTATTAGAGGTAATATTCGGGCCGCATTTTGATGCCGAGCGTGATACGGTGGTGTGCGGTGGAAAAGGCGTCCTAATAAAGGCATCAAAGACTGCAGGGACCGTAGCTGGGTTTCTAGGACACTTCTCAGTTTGAGGGAAATCGCACGAGGGATGAATATGCTTAGGATTTACCATCACGTATGCATTTATGGATTAAACCATTGATAATTATTTGAGTACTATTTTACCATGAGGCTGGGATTAGTTGGGTTTATGAAATGCCCTAATCGGCACCGAAGATGCTTGGGAAAAGTTTGAAACGAGACTGAGCTGCTCGGGTGATGTTCTGTTCGGTTCGGATAGAGGTAGTGTCTCAATCAGACTGGATGTATGTTGAATGTATGTAAGATCCAAGGAGTGAACGCACAGACATTGATAAAGCATTATACCTTCATCAGAACGTTCCCCCACTTCCCTTTAAAAACTTCCCCAGACACCCTCTCCCAAGAATCCACCCTCCACTCTGCAGGAAACCTTCACAAATCCAAACCCGCCCCCAAGCCCCTTCCGCTACCCACCAACTATACCACTAACCACACCCCCGCATCCTACGTCCCCACCCACGCCTCGGAATATACCTTAAAACACCGCCGTTACCACTCCCCCTTCCCACAACTCCCCTTTTAGCTAATCTAGAATCTAGTCTCCTTGAACACGAAATCATTTTCTTCAGTTGAAGTTCTCAAAGGTTGATGATAATACCAGAGCCTCTTGGTAAGGTGACAACACCGTGGTCTAGCGCTCCGTGGTTCGGTGGGGAGGCCAGGAGGGTATTCAGGGGTGATTTGAAGACGACGTCAATATTGACGAGCTGCCAAAGCCCATAACCTCCTCCAGCTCGAAACACCGAAACATCGAACGATTAAACTGGCAGCCTCCCTAACTCGAAAACCAACAACACCTCTCACCCTTTTCATGATAGACAACTACGCACACTCCCACCACTCAACAATCACACTCATCTCCCTTCCAACCGCGCTCCTTTCCCCGCTTTCCCTCCACCAGAAACCCCCGCACCCAAATCCGCCTCACCCCTTTACCCACGTTCCCCATAGTTCTTCTTAAATCCTTCGGCAGAAAATTTTCTAATGGCGCCAAACCCCTGTTTAGAAACGACATGGGCATTTCTAATGGGGCGTTTGTATGTGCAGAACTCGCACGGATTCCTTCCTCGTAATAAAGGGGATCCGGGGTGTTTATAGAGTTTTAAGATGGAGGTGTTGTTCTGGATTTGGGACTTAAGAGCGATCCAATCAGGTAGCAGTAGTGGGAGGGATTAGACAGGATGGACTCGATTGGTTAAGGTGGACGACTGAATTGGTGGTTTTGTTGCAAAAAGGTAAAGGAATGGGTTGGAGACTGGAAGATTTTGGGAGATATCGAAGAATTATGGAAGAGAAGTTATGACAAGATTGCAATCGTAGGAGTTCCGTACCTTGTGTGAAATCTGTAGACAAATGCATGTTGATGACGGGGGGGATTTTTGGGTTGAGATGATGCAGAGTGCAGAGAGAAAATTGGAAGGGAAGCTGAGCGGAGGGTAATGATAGAGATTTTAGACAGTCGAGGATTTATATCTGCTGCCTCAAGAGGCTTGATAACCTTTAAAACGCTGCTCGCAAAATCGCCTCGGGACCCATATCGGCCACCTTGTCGCGCGTGTTTATCTTTTTGGGTGCTATCTCAACAAAAACGAATGGAGTCAAGACGTACAGTACATCGATATCTTCGGTTTTGTCACGAGTTCCGGAACTTAGTGAGGTTCATTGGATTTTCGTCATGGATAGATAGCTAAGTGCCTGTAACGTTCAGATCCGCTCTGGAGTTATCGCTTTTGGGCAAGTAGCGGCTTGGGCTGTTTCGGTCGCTGGGGTGTACTCCAGGTCCACGTGAAGATAGTGCAAGGGTTTCCTTGATATTTTTAGACGTAGGGGTGGTGGATGTTCGAGGAAGTAGCAGAGCATCAGGATCTGCTCAGAAGTTACGGTTCTGGAATCGTTTATTGAGCACTTTATGGATTCGATGGAGTGTTCGCTGTATAAAGTACCTTCGATTCTAGCTTAGGAGCGAGGGAAGACGTTTTAGCTTGCAAATCTATTGCTCACTCATTGCACCATCAGACTGGACTGGAAAGCTTTCGCCCACTCTTTGGCTTGATACCCACCAGGTGTACGGAATGATGGACTTCTTTGTAATCCCCGAGCGGCTTCTAGTGTTTCTATAGATCCTGGGGGATGTTGAACGGTGGAAGATACTTGAACAGATATGATCATATTTATTAGCGGCCGGCCGTGGAGCCGTAGCGCGAAGGTTGAAGACGGATAGGAGGCATAGAGCCACCGAGGAGCTGAAGTAGAGGGGGAGAAGGATAAGAGGCGAATATTTGTAGTAGTGGGGGTATTTTAGCTCCGATAGATTATGATGAGATTTATTCGAAACCACTGTCGAGACGCTATATCTCCTAATCTGTTCTCTCTCAGGTGTAGCCAGTCAAGAATCCTTAGAAGCAGGGCCCCCGCCGGGACATGAAGACGAACCAGCACAACATCTCCGGTACAAAAGCCTAACATCAACGCTATAGTGTAGTAGACAGATGAAAATAATCATACACGATCCTTATGCCCGTACCAACCAACATGTTTTGTTATACCTTACACAAATAAACAACATCTTCTTCACTATAGTAAGAGGGAGTGAATACTCTCGTGCTTTTGCAGCAGGGTTTTCGTGCCCGAAATAGCGCTCGGCGATTGAGCTAACCCAGTACAAGGTTACAACTAGGTAGTGGTAGGTTATATAAAAGGAGTATTTGCGCTAGCGCAGCATTATGGAGTGAGTGCTCTCGTAGTTCCTGCGAAACGCTATTCGTGCCCAGATGGCGTGGGGTTTGCACATTTCGAAATAAATGACGAGATAAATGGTGGGATCCTATATAAAGGTGATTGGGTCTCGCAGCTATTTTCTAGCTCAGCGGGTCTGGAAGGCATTGAGTGTTGGATTCCAATGCGTCCACGTCCATGCCATATCACGAATTATGTGTCGAAAGTTGACGCGCCAACAATCTCTGTAGGTGCTTTGATTTGTGGGCTGGAAGCGATTGCACTAGACATTTTCGGGCGAATGTGACTCGTGGCGTGGTTGAGCCTCGAGATCCTGAGGTCTCGCTTCAATAGGGAGAACTGGATCCTTGCACGCCCCGCTCGGTAAATCGTCATGTCAATTTGCAACCGGCGTTGTGTTATGGCTGAGAAAAGAAGCCCCAGCAGGCGATGCGGCGGCCAGCGCCATTTCATTCCTGCTGTGGAGAGTTGACTCGTTCAAAAAGGTCCCGGAGCGTGGCGTTTAATGTCGCCGCCATAGAAGTGTTGGCAGGAGAGTACTCCGCCTCATCACCGCCTAGAGCGTCCCTATATACCAGATCGTTTTCGTCGGCAGGCCACATACCCTCGCTCGAGTACTCTGGGTCCCAGGTCGAGTCGATATCACTCTCCTTTGTCTGAATTCGCACCCCAATTGTCTTTTCAATACGAAGCTTGCTGACATCACGGTAAGCAGAATGGTAGTCCCAAAAATTTTGCTGTTGAATGTTGTGGATGAAGTGCATGGAGACTAGATACAAAGTCATAGATTGCTTGCTTCCTCTTCTTTTGGTGTGTCGATTTGTCATGGTTCCTGGCCACTTCTGGACAAAGACGGGGTGCGAAGGGTCGATAGAGTTCGGATGGTCAGGCTGCATATTTGGGAGGCTGTGAACCATCCCCCCAAAAACCTCATTTTCATACGCAAAACCTAGCTCGGCCAGCCTTTGGTCTTCGTACCATGGTTCGTAGATCTTACTGGAAGCGGTGCCTGTAAGTTCGATTTCATTCATGAGAGGATATAAATTGATATCCACCGCTCCGTTGATAGCGTGAGCTAGTTCGTGAACAAGTGTCACCGCCGTTCTAAATTGCAAGTTCAAGATCTCGAGCTTGTTACCGCCTTCGGTGTGGAGCTGGGTTAACTTGGTCACATATGACGTTTTAATGCGGGTGCAAGCACCTAGTCCGTGTCTTCCGTCGTCGGTGATGCAGCAGACGATGTCCGATTTATGTGTAATGCCCTCCCAATTGTCGTCTAGAGGAGGAGTACTTATGCGGAATTCATGGAACTCCGAGTACTTGTCTAATGCTCTGCTAACCTTGTCCCGAATCACAGCCTCTGGGCCACGCAGTGGCCGAAGGACTGTGCATTCGCCGTTAAATTGGTTAGAAAGTTGATCTTGTCTCTCTCGATGGCCGTATATTATAGTGTATAAAAAGGCCATACTTGCCGGGCTTTCAAGTATCGCGGATGCTAGACGGAGTACGGGGGCAATTCTCGGGTACATACTGTGCAGACCATGGAACAAGGGGTGGATCTTGTATGTTAAAGTGTTCCTACAAGCTCCAGGAATTCCCCCGTAACCGAGTCGCCTCCAATCTTCCGGGGAACGAAGCCCGATCCTGTCCCTAGTCGCAACGTCCATAACAAATTGGTCCCAAATTGAAACCAAGAATTTACAGCAGTGTTTCCCGAATGCCCCCCTATTAAATGAATTCCCATTTGATACCGCCATTGTTCCTACAGTACTGCTTTCGGCCTGAATAGCAATACTCCACGACCTTCCTTGTCGTTTTTAGGTAGGATAACTGTTGAAACCAGATGGATCTTCCGTACATTGAACGATATGAAAGAATAAGGTATAAAACGGACGAAAACGGCTACAAGTTATTTTCAATGAAATATCGAACAAAGAACTCTCCAAAGCCAACCTGAAAGGGTGAAAACTAGGAATGCGAACGCATTGAGTAAAAACATCATCTTTCTGGCGCGGAGAAGGAATGCTGGACATCTGAAGAAATAACATGCAGCAATAATTGACATTGTGAACTTACTTGAAGCTGCGAGACATCTAGACAATGTTGGGTAGTATGCACAAGAAAGCGCTTACACGAAAAATATGCAAGACACACGGCGCATGAGACATGCCATCGTTGCTAGGGCTTGTAGCATGACCAGGAGAAGCGTTTGCTCGAGCACAAGGCACGAATAGAGTAGGCAAGCTCCAGAGACAAAGCAAGTAGCCGGCTCATGGAGTTACATCGTGCCCTTGTAACCGTCATTGAGACTTTGCTGAGAAGTCGTGTTTTCTAGCCATGAGAGAGTAAAACGATAAGCTGAGATGCCGAAAAGTAACACCCCAGGGAAACTTCGTAGATGGGGTTGTAGATCCAAATAGCCACTGGAAAGCGAAGAGGATAGTCGCCAAGGAATGTAGGGCTGATAGCACACTCTTTCGGCAATTATCATTTCTGGGTCATGCCAAGACGCTAGCCGGCATCACTACGGCAAGGCCCGAGTAGCGTCTGGGAAACTTCATGTGGCGCAGCATCCAACAAAGTTCCCGTTAACGCTCCTGCTCTAAGATGTAGCATTTCATGATTCATATGTTGGAAATAGGGGAGTTGGCGCTAGAAGAGTTGTTACCTTCTACCTCCTAGATAGCCTCCTAACAGCAAAAACCAATATATCAATATGCCCACGTATTACCTCGTATCCTAACATCATAAACTTCTTCCATAAGTGTCATATCAACCTCTCAACTCCGATCCCCATCATAAGAATGTCTGTCATCATGCCTTCCACACTCAACGCCGTCTTCTCTACTGCCGAGCTCCTGGAAGCGATTCTCCTCGAGCTTCCCATGTACGATCTTCTAGTCACAGCCCAATTGATAAGCCAATCTTTCCATACCGCCATCATTTCTTCGGTTTCCCTCCAGCAAGCCCTCTTTGTCCGTCATTCCGCTCGCAAACTAGACCGCACCTCGTGGGATGTGAAACCTCTTCTTCGCAAGGCTTTTCCGCCGTAATTCATGGCGGAAACATCATCGAATCCACTGGCTCGGGAAACCTTTGAAATCCTCGAAGATCTCGATTGGAATAGTAGTCCCAAGAAGAAGCAGGCATATGAAAGGAGAGAGGCAAGTTGGCGGCGTATGCTCATTGCGCAGTCGCCAGCCACAATGCTCAGAGTGGCAAGAAAGTCGAGCTTGGGCACAGAGCGTTTATATGAGATCAGGAACGGGCTGAGGATGAAGCTACTCTATGACCTTGTAGAAAAAATTAGGGGGTATCGGATTAGTTATTTTGAGATGAAGTGGGGGACGTTTGCCCGGGAAGACAGTAAGGATGGCGGGATCGGGACTGCGACGAATGGAAACGTAGGGGAAGGCCAATCGAGCATTACAGAGTTGAAAGACGGCCAGATCCCTTGGCCAAAGCAGCGTAAGCCGAGAGACGATTTAGCCTCGGAATTACACTATACAACATAATGCTGCAAGGCTCCGTCTAGTACGATCGCGTCGGAGTTCCAGAGCGAAAGCTATGAGGAAGTAAACAGAACTTGACGACGTGAAATGTAGTGGGTATATCGGGTGAGCTACAAATTGAGCGTTGATGTTGTTGTTATGGTTCGCAAGCCTGATTCCATGGTTTGTGGAGTGACAGGATAGATTTGTAGTTTACGCTGTATCAAGTACATGAAACTTCGTTCTGTGTTTGAGCGAGTTGTTCTTGTCGCCAGGATCCAGGGCATAATGAGACCAATGTCAGTCCTCATATAGGCTTCTGTTGCATCCACAGTTGACGACTTTCCGATATTGATCTTGCACAACCAACAAACTCTGGCTCTAGGGTCGCGGTTTGCCTATCTCTTCCCCAAGCGCTTGTTTTTACAACGCTATCCGGACGTCTTAGGCCTCGAAGATGTGTCTCAATCATGCCTTGAGAGGTAAGAAACCTCAGATTGGCTTCTGCAGCACGCTTTCCTAATACATCTCCCAAGGAAATTCCGTCTTGAGAATTCCAACATCTCACCAAGCGGCTTATTTGGTAGTCGTTCATAGGGTTCTAATACTTCGTTCATAGAATCTGGCATGTTTTACTATCGCGGTCTGAATTACATGTGGGGAGTTTCAGCCTTCCCTCGAGCCTCGCGAATACCATCCATGCGTTCACAGGTAGGCCCACCCCACGATTGATGCTTGTGTTCTTCTATGATCCAGATCTCCATAGCAAACAAAACGAGATGGGAACGAAGCAAAGCCGGCGTGTGATGGATCAGATGACACTAGAGACACAGCATGCTCGAGCCCCCTGATACAGAGCGATCTGAGTGGATAGCTAATTACTCGTGTAGCTGGTACAATATACGCAGGCTGCTGTGGGGATAATTGGTTTTGGCGACTCAGAATGGAATTCAAGAAGGATAACAGAAGTTGCCGTTGCGGATAACATATGCCGGCATAACCCGCCTGGCGAGCTGAGTAATGGAACTTTTCTCTAGTGGCTACCTAGCCAGAGAGTGGCACGATCAGGATAGCCGAAGATCTTTTGAGCAATCAATTGGCGCTTCGTGCTCTTCTGTTATCGCGAGCCGAGCGGCGGAAGGTAATGTTTATTTTTGGGACTCCGCAAGTTGCGCACCTTCGCTCGCCACTGCTCCTTTGTCTCATGCTTCGATGCCTCTTCTTCTAGATCCATACGATGTGCAATAATCTGCATCAGGTGGTTTGTACGGTTATATTTGATGTTGAGATCGTTCCCTCTGACTTGGTTCTTGAGGTTTTCCCGAATTTTTGCTTCCTGCCCTGACTCTTGTTTTTGGCCCTCCCAGACCTCGGCCTGGATAAGAATCTTGCTAATACGACTGAACTGAAGGAAACGGAGTTCGCTTATAGGACGTCCTGTAGGACTCTTAGTAGATTTCCATGTATTCATCCTCTCCTGCTTGGACCAGATAGCTTCAGAGATGTTTTGAGAGCTTGCTGCGTTTTCAGGAGATTCTAAGCTCATCTCGTCATACAATTCCCGTTCCCATTGCTCGTTTGATTCCATTGGCCATGCCCAGATGAACGGCTTACATGATGCAAAGTGATACTTAGGTACCCCTTTGCTAAGACTACTTAGAAGAGCTGTCATGTCATCAGAGAAAGCCCGGATAAATTCAACACGCTGCAAGCCTATGGAAGGTGTAGCCGAATCCGGAATGGAAATGTCTAGGCCTTCGGAAGGCGCCGTTTGTGTCAGTGCTCTCTGGATCGCTCTGTACTCGTCTCCGCTTAGATTATTGCCAAATAAATCTACCTGATCTGCAACATAGGTCTGTTGCCCAGTCTTCCTAGCTGCGTTTGCCAAAACCTGCCAGCTGCGCAGTCGTAACTGATAAGTTCCACCAGAAAACTTCTGACATAGTTCCGCCCAGGCCGCACGTAATACATCCGGAAGTTGCAGTTCGCCGGATGCTACAATCATGGTTTCGTAGACTGAAGCATTTGCAAGAAACCCTGCGTTGATAAGGCCTTGCCAAGCCGAGTGCAACATCTCCTCTCTCCTCAATCTTCCGCCCATGTCGATTACTTTGCAGTAGGTAGACAACTTTTCGGGAACGCCTTGCATCGCAAAAAAGTCAAACAACTTATGAAGTAGCCTCTCGATAAGCTTATGCTCTAAGTTGTGATTTCTTTCAGAGCTTGGGGAAGCATCAATTGGGGAGCGATACAGCAGCGAGAGTACACCGACTAGGAGAACGTCTAGGTGCCTCGCATCGACTTCTCCCTTTGACGTGACATAGTTCTCAAGTAAGCGGAACATAGCTCTTGCTAGGTCTATATTCAGCCCTAGATCCCCCCCAATCCTCTGCGCGCTATTCAATCTGCCCAGTAATAGCATGAGTGACTTCGGTCTGACGAAAGTGCCAGTTCTGGTGAACATGAAAAATACTTGATAACTTTCGAAGAGCGGTCTTTCTTCTATGATATTGTCCAAAGCGGTCTGGGGGGGATCGAGGGGGAAATTTCTGAATATAGTATCAAGAGTGAGATAAGCATTCCTCCAGTCGCCCACGATGAGTTGTGCGTTAAGAACACACTCGAGATACTTCTTGGCCCCTCCAACATTCACATGTTTCGAACGATCGGGGAGAATCGCACCATGAGATAGGTCATATGGACAGATGCCGTGTGGGATATTCCTAAGAGCATATCTGCTCAATTCTTCGTAACGCTGAGTAGTAGTGTCAATTAAGGCAAGGATTGGAAGGATCATGCCAACGGTGCTGAGATCGATGTGGTTTTCATCTTGCCGGATTGCCCATGCACCGATATCGAGGCTCAAATGGTACTGTCGTATATTTTCATACATACCAATTAGGTGCATAGTGGCTCGTGGATGGGGAGGCAATTTTCCGGTGATGTATAGTTGCCTGAAGTTTTCCATGTGTTGCGGAATGCTCTCGCAGGACTTGAAAGTCCTCGTCAGTCGAGTTGCATTGTTGAGTAATCGAGCGACTTCAGTTACATCGCCCGCCACAAGCTTTTTGTCCCTGGCTAGATCCCAGAAGAGACCCATTGCAGTATCGAATTCCTCGGGGTTCTGCCATTCGGGCTCTTGACTTATAACCTGAATTCTCTGACGGAAAGAATGTAGCTTGATTGAATCCAATTAGCACCCTGAGATCTGAACAGTAAGAAATCCTACTTCTGGTCTGCCAAATGCAAGCCCACTCCGCTCCGACTCAAAAGATTCACGCTTGTTCCACAGGGTACCACGAAATTTCTCGGGATCTGTTTCGGAGTTGAGACCGATTGCGGCTGTTGTGTGATCATGTCTGAAATCGGATTGAGACCTTCTACATAACCTCTTTGTTGCCCGTATAATAGTCACATAGCGCCGACCATTCGGATAAGCAAGCACATGCACCATAGGTCCAGCGGTATGTGACCGCAAGACCAAAGCGCATAGGAAACCCATTCAACTTTATGTCCCTACAAATTCGACGTGTCTACATCGTCGCTAAATGTGTGGAAGGTTGGTGGTTAAGGTAGACGCGAGCAGTGAGGAGGTTAGCGAGTGCGGGGACAACGGGACGCGCCATAGGCCGAGCTAAATATGACGGACGACGGTCCAATAGATAAGGTACCTTACTCGTGCTCACTTAAATATGCAGGACAGATTTTAGATGCTCGTATCAATTGTCAAGGTCTTAGAGATATTCTAGTCAGCTCTTATCAATTAGACAAAACTTACAGTCTATACTTTGTACATAAGGTATATATCTATCTCCACTAATGATATTTAAGATTGCAAGCTAGAGGCAATCAACACTACTTGTATGCATGAGGTTTTCGAGTTTCTGTGCACTTTACGAGTAGAAAGATTAGTTACAGATAGTATCGAGTTTAGCGTATTAAAAAGGGCACTAAGATAATTAGTCATAGTTAGCGTGCACGGAAACTCAGTGTGCGCGGAAACTTCGTGCATACGAGATAATATTTCGATATAAAGTGCACTCAATTCAATTTTAATTTTAATTTTTTGTTTCTTCATTTTAACGTGCTTATGCAGTCAAAGACTATAAAGCACAGCATATTATCTATGTATATAGATACATATAGAGTCGTACTGACGATATATGTAGTATGAAAAAGCTCTGTGCGTGAAACAGACTCTTAGAGCTAAAAAACCACACCGTTGTTTATTCTAGTAATCGCTGTAATCTGATTCACTTTTCATATTCAGTCAGATGAGCTCAAGGAAATTCTGCTGCAAGCAGCCGACTCAAAATTCTAGACAGTATATCTCGTAGATCAGTTGTACATTGTGCAATTACATCGATAAAATGAGCGACGAAGAGCTATGCTCGAGATTGCGAGCTGATCGTGCGAGTAACAGATCACAGACTTCGCGTTACTTATCATAAACTGTTTATGTGATCAAGTGATCACATAGACAAATCGAAATTGTGAAAGCTGATTACTTCAACGTGAGCTTTCATTCGCTGTTTGACCACATGATCATTCTATAATGATGTTTATGTGAATGATTAAACATGAAAGTAAGAGAAGAGATTAAAATACTTGCTGAGTTCTCAAGAAGTAAGACAGCTTCAACAAGCATTATTAATGATATTTTTTCAATGTGAACATGTAGACTGATCGTGTCGAGTCGAGTACTTGAGTTTGAGTCGAGTACTCAACTTGAAAAGTGTTGAGTTGAATTGAAATTTTTTTGAAAAAGTGTCGAGTCGAATTGAGAAGTTGAACTCAAGAACTCAAATTGAATTGAGAAGCTTGATTTGACAATTCGACTCAACAACTCGACTTGATTCAACAAGATATTAAATAGATGTAAATAGCTTGATTGAACAGTCTTCATCATGAAGATTTTATGATTTTCATTATGACTTTCTATTGAACACTCTTCACGATAATGCAAAAAGATAATGCACTATGAATTTATAAAATTATGAGTTATGATTAGAACTTAGAAAGTAAGATAAGCACTGTTCGCTAGTTGAACAGCTCTATTATTTTCTTTTCACTTTCATTATTCTCTTTCTTCTCACTACTGATTATCTCATATTCATCATGTTGTAATTTCTTCTCATTCTTCTTTGCTTCATAGCACATCTCTGCATCATCATTTTCTACTATGATGAAATCATTTGAATTAGAATTTATTGCATGTATTAAATTCTGAATTTCTCGTTCTTTGACAGTTGAGAAAGTGATGAATTTTGTTGTAAAACTCTGAAAAGCTGTCATAGAATTAGTATCATCAGTCTGCTTTAACTTTTTCAGATCATCATGATGAAGAATTCTTTGTTGAATTAAGTGAACTATAGAAATCATAAATTTTGATATTTCTTCGCTCATGTTCAGCTCATCTGTTGTCTTCTAAAATTGATATTAGTTTCTACAACTGAAAGATAATGCATATAAATAATGCATATCTTCATTGCTTTCAAAGCAATTTTCTCTGCAATACTATTTGCATTTTATGTTGCAGCAGTTATATTGAAAAGCTGTGTCATCTCAATGATAATCTCAGCATCTGTCTTGCATCTGATTTTCGATTCAAAGCATTCAACTATAAACAGATCAGCGCTTTATCTAGTATTGCATTACTGAGATGCATTATCATGAATATCTTTGTTCTTTCACTCTTGTTCTATCTTGTCTTTTACATTGTCTTTCATTGCTGCTTTGTTGATCTCATTCACTTCTTTTCAAACATTGAACTGTTTTAATTTATGTAGTTGTTTGAATATAATTACACAATCATTGTTCTGTCGCTTGTAGTGTTCTTTGATCTCATTGAATCAATTTTCATCACGATTTCGACTTGTGATAAACTTTGAGTTTACAAATAAAGTGAACATTATCTGTTAAAGTCAACATTATTCTCTTGATAATGCATTTGAGTAATGCAACAGTATTGATGAAATTTGAGTAGTTCAATAGAATATGAATTTGTAGAGAATTTTGAAAAGTAAAAGATAGACTGATAGTTCATCAAGTGAGATGAATTAATTTTCATGAAGAATTATCTCTGAACTGTTGAACAGAGTGAAAAGTATCTGTTAAAGTCAGCATTGTTCTCTTGATGATGCATTTGAATAATGCAATAGTATTGATGAAATTTGAGTAGTTTGATAAAATATGAACAGATAAAGAATTTTGAAAAGTAAGAAATAAACTGATAGTTCATTAAGTGAGATGAATTAATTTTCATGAAGAATTATCTCTGAACTGTTGAACAGAGTAAAAAGTATCTGTTAAAGTCAGCATTGTTCTCTTGATAATGCATTTAAGTAATGCAACAGTATTGATGAAATTTAAGTAGTTTGATAGAATATGAACAGATAGAGAATTTTGAAAAGTAAGAAAAAAACTGATTAAGTGAGATGAATTTGAGTGCAACAGAAAATATTTAATTATTATTTTTAACACTTATTTCTTAACACTTATTCAATATTTTCTTTAATTTTTTTTCTGATTTTTCAATCACTTCTTCTATCATATTTTCTTGAATTGTTTTAGTAATCAACACTTTAATAAATAATACTTTTAAAGATAATACTTTCAAAAATCAAGTTTATATAAATCAAATCAATCATTCTTGATAAACAATGACATTGTCGTGAGACTGTTCGCATCATTTTCACGAGATAGTTAGTAAGAGAAAAGAGATCGAGATCTGAATCAATGATAGAAGAGTCGAGAAACGTTTCTCGAGTGTATATATAGATGTCATGACAACTTGTAGATAAAAACAGAAACATACACGTTTTACAGTATCTTTCTACTAGCACAATCATTGCACATGTTTGTTGTTTGCTTTCTCTGTTGCTCAGATACAACTTTTTATATTGCATCTGTACTTTATTTCTCAACAACATGCAGCAAGAATGTTATTGATAATGCATACTGATAATGCAATATGACTTGTTTATTGCTGACAAGTTCATTTTTAGCATGTGCATCAACACGTAAGACGTTTAAGAGCTTGATGCATTCAACTGATCATTATGTTATCAAAGAAACTTCAATCTTTAAATTTACTATTACTACTAAAAAGATAATGCACATGAGTAATGCATTATTTACTAACATACTAATGCTTTGCAACAGAAAAGATGCTACAAATCAGACATTGTTGCGCTGCGTGAAATTCAAAAATATCAAAAGATTGCAGAAAATCTCATTCTCAAAATGATTTTCGAAAGATTGATTAAAGAGATTATGCATGATTATGCTTAAGCGAACATGCTACAATATGATTTTCACATTCAGCGCTTTGTCTTGAGTGCTCTTCAAGAAATCACTGAAGACTTTATGATTTTCTTTATGAAAAGTAAGTGCATTATTCTTTCACATTATCACTCTTGTTGTAGAATTTTCATTGACATTTTGCTCTATGCAAACATCAACTTGATGACAATTCATGTCAAATGCATCATCATTCAAGATAAAAATATGAGATTTATGAAGAATCTCATAATGAATCTTGATGTCATGTTTTTCAAGACAGACTAGAAAATGTCTGTCTTCATCAGTTAAATAAACAGTGTAATTCTTGAAATCACATTCACATTATTCTTGTGCATTATTCTTGTGCATT
>JAABUT010000878.1_pt1 | contig 40454 bp, 38 predicted proteins | sample 5559281 | NCBI WGS metagenome assembly JAABUT01 (sample SAMN10711880, study PRJNA513359) | rock metagenome | isolation source: Antarctica rocks | place: Antarctica: Victoria Land, Ricker Hills nord | collected 2016-01-04 | reverse complement strand
GTACGGATCCTCGATGATGCGATGACTTGCTTTACTCGAAACCGCAAGGACAAGCATGACTACGATCATGTTGCGACCCACTGAAAAACTCGAAAATTGAATATCCCTCATAGAATATCTATTCCCAGCAATGAGTGCTTGCCTGATTCCCGAGAAGCCTTCTGTGACACGTTGACGGCGGTCTACGGTACCATGGAACCAAGAGGCAATAACAATCCATCAACGCCATCCTCTTTCCCCCAATAGAGTGCCGTACAGGACGGTCGTAGCTCTCCCTTGGATGATTCTGCTAGTGCCGTTGATTTCCCCTCACCCCACGTCCATGTTCGGACAAGAGCGGACAACGATGCACGAAAGACGCGAAGACAGAGAGCGACGGACTTGACGGAGTCTGTACTGGCGCCCATGATCCCTGCGCCGGGGGCTAACTGTAACGGATTGGTTGTGCATTGCATTTTGTCGCACTGAGCCGTCTTTCTCTGAACAATAAGAGGGGATGATCCCTGCCGCCATCTTCGGCTGTGTCTTGGCGGGCCACTTGTCCCAGAATCACCTAGCTCTCCAGTAGGCAATAATGGTGCGGCACACCTCCCCTGCTCATCTGCTAACCTGCTTTTGCCCTCATGATCAATCATTCGCTGGGGACAAGTAGTGCCTGCGCAGAGTATGCCCCCCCCCAATGTCTGCATTCCACTTTTATGATGCATGAGGAATAATAATAATAATAATAATATAGAAGCCTGTCGTTTGCCTTCAATTCCTGGTGTTTCGTTCTGCTTCATGCCTTCAACAGCCAAGAGAATGAAACAGCACCCTTTCAACCCTTCTCTCCTCTTCAGCATCAACCATCTTTCAGATCGGTAACTTACTTGACATTTACTTGTAATATTGACCCATATCTATCTTACCTCTGTACCACCGAAAACCTACCTTCCTTGACTTACATCCACTCAGACCTCCACTGTCTATCCCCATTACTCTCAGTCTTCGTCCTTGTCACGCTCGCCCTCCGTCCTTCATCCACAATCCTTTGGCAACTGGTCCTGGTTGATCACTGTCGTCTGCTGTCCCTCCGAGAACACTCGACGACAAGCATCTTGCCTACGATGACCATGGACTCGAAGTGGTCTCCAGACTACTGCCTGGCCTGTGATCGACAAACTTCGGGTGGTGCCTACTGCTCTCAAGCCTGCCGCCTCGCCGAGCTGGAAACCTCGTACGGGTCAGAACCCTCCTCACCCACAACGTCAAGCCTGCCTCCATTCTGGGCGTCTGTAAACCAAAGCTCGGGCTCGGGCTTCTACCTTCAACCAGCTTTCGACTTTGCCGCGTACAGGCCGTCGAGCGTTTCACCGTCACAAGCAGCGCTGCGAGAAGCCTCTGCCGCCCAGATGCCCCGCTTCACGAGTTCTTTTCAAACCGTCACACCATCGGTTCCTTTCTCGTCGACAACGCGGGCGCTCACACCTTCTTCGTCTCGGTCGTCTCTCAGCTCCATATCGAGCAATTCCTCCACGAGTGGCTGCCTCTCAGCTCAGGCTCTGAGCGAGCTTCGCAGCTACTCCAATTCCTTTGATGTCATCAGGAATTGGAAGAGACGGATGAATTCGATATGACCATGACATCCTCTGCTGTTCTCGCAAACTCGACATCCTCTACTATTCGACAATCATGCATTAGGAACACAGGCGTTTTCATCATACCCGGTCGTGCAGTTCGTTATCTACATATGCCAATCGTTTGTCCGCCTTCGAATTCAGAACATCAAGAACCACCGCCTTCCACTCCACCCTACGTTTTCGGACCTTTTCCTTTTCTGTACAGTACCACCAAAAGCATATGAGGGGATTTTTGATTGTATGGATACGGTGTTTACAGGCTACGGCAGGACTGTCGGTCTTTGGTAGCGTGGTCGTTCGGACGGGAGGAGCAGGAATATCCCAAGGGTTTTTTCACCAGCGTTGTAGAATGGACCTGAACCATTTGCATATAGCGAGAGGACTTGAGCGTTTAGGATGGGTATCAACCGGAGGGGGTTGGGCAGGGGCTGCCACTTGGGTGGGAAGCAACATTTCTTCAATTTTGGATGCACCAGATAGAGATTCACACCAATCAACTCTTACCAAAACTGTCATCTCACACCAAACCAACTATAATGTCCTCAACCTCCAAAAGAAAAACAAACCACCCATCCCCATCTCACTTCATCCCATCCCAACCCCCCCGCCCGCTCCTCTTGACATTTTACCCACCCCTCGTCTCCCTTCCCCTCCGCCTCCGTACCGCAAAACCTAATCGCTCCCTTCCGAACGCAAATCGGAACCAAAAACGATCCCATCCCACAAAGTCCGAAAAAATCTCGCCCAAAAAACCCCCCCCCCTTTGGTTGCCGCAAAGACCTTGCCTATCCCGGCCGGTATCCCGCTCTTGCTTCCTACGATCATCCCCGCAACAAATGGGTTGACGGATAAACTTTTTGATCTTTTCTCTACTGTACCTTACTTTGTAAACTCCGAGGCCTTTTAGGTTCACGCTACGTTGAATCTTACTTTTTGGAAGCCAGACCTTCGAGACGAATAATATTGGGACTATTTACGGTGCCTCAGGTCATGTAACTTAAGAATTACGCCTGCGTGATGAGCTACGATGCCGCCGCTCCGGGGGCCTAAGGTGCTTTTTGCTCCAAAGGGCATGGTAATATTGGATTTGGGGGGCCATTTCCCTCAGCTGCAGGGGTTCCCAGATCTACGATCTGAGAGGATCGTTCCCGCGCGATGGAAAATCTTTTTTTGGTGGCTGGGCTCTTTTTGGTGGGTGGCTTGAAGTGATTACGGATGTTGATTTGTGAATGGCGAGGAAGGGAGTGCGAGCTTTGCCGAAGCAATTGCGTCACGACCGTTCCTTGGGCAAAATTGTGGACTAAAGCATGCGTGTACATAGTATTATTATTTTGATGATGAAAAGACTTTCCCCCCCATCGACATGAGACCTAATCATACGCAACGCAACCGCAAGTGTCTCCACCTCAAAAACCTTGTCTGTGCTTTTCCGCCCCGTTGTTGCTCTGCGGGTTGCTTCCATTCCAATCGGCGGTTTTGGGGCACGGGTCCCTGCAGCAGCAGCAGCAGCAGCAGCAGAAACGTTCTGCTGTGGTCAAGTGGAGTGGCGTATATGCGCTCCAGCAACAAGAGGACAACGCGTGCCTGCAGAACCGTTTTGATGGGATGGGGAAAGTCGTTGCGGCTGTGGGCCTCGTTGTGGGGAATTTGTTCTCTACTGGATATTTTTGGGTTTTTTTTCTTTTTGGCGCCCTTGATTCAGCCAGCACGCTCGAGGGGCTGTGTGTAGATGAAGAATGCCAAAAGGGGCGATGGGATCGGAGACACGTCCGTCTCCTGGATGACAAATGCACTATTGAAAATCGCTGGTTTGGGGTCAGATGTCGATCAGGTGAGGCATTTAATGAAGTAGGGAGAAACGGAGTAGTCTCCGTCGTTCGAGACAACCAAGCCTTTACGGAGTACATTCATCATAGACACAATTTAGGGGGGCAAAACAAGCCAGTGTGTTCTTCGGGGAAGCCTTCCAAGTTCTGGTCTCTTACCTCACGATTTTTGACTCCATCACCACCTTACCTTGCTGTTGTGCTCGAGAGATGCGAACCCTCCTTGCACTTGCAGATGCCGACGGCCCGTTCGATGCTGCAACTACCATCCATCTCCGGACGGAGTCTCGTTCTCTATCTCCGACTCCGAAAAGGCTAGTTCTACCTAAGGGTCGTCTCGACATGGCAGTATCTGTCAAGAGTAACGAGGGGGGTCCACTACCACTACTACTACGACTCTACGAGTACTACTTCAGCGAAAGGGTAAGCTGGAAAATAACAAGCTAAATGAAATATGTGCTCACCAATTATCGCCATCCAGTTCCCACACCCTTTTCCTGTTTTTCATCCTTCGCTCCACATGAGTGAGTTAGCTTACCGTACCCCCCACAAGTTTCTCATCGAGCCTCGACACCCACACAAATAACCCGAAATCTCAGCTTACATATACTATCGGAATGTTCCGAAGTGCTTTAGCGGCAAGGTTGCGAGGCGGCGGCCTTTGTTGCTTGCTCCTGCTGGGCATGTGGCCAAGCTGCCGGCTACCGAAGCTGACAAGATGGTAGCATAGGTCCGAGCACAGCAACCACTCTATCTCAGCTACTACTACTGGAGGTCCTGCGTATATGCACTATCAAACTATGTCCATGAGCTACCAACACCATATTGTAACGCGATTATTCAGCCATGATCGAGTCTGTGGTGTCTCAACAAAGCTGTGTCAATCGATCTCGATCCAATTCCGCTACACCAATGTCTTTGGAGCCGGAACTCGTCTTGGTGGTCCCAACATTGGGGGGAAGAGCTTATCGCCCGATGTAGGGAGGATGCTGGATTTCCTTGTCCCATGATTTGAATCCTTTGCGTATCTTCTTATCCGTTGAAAAACATCCCGCTCGGTTGGTTGCCCATCATTCCATCGGCGATGACGAGGAAAGTGCTGTTTCCTAAGATGAAAGCGAATGCTAGACACAAAGAGGTGACGCACATGATTCGTACCTTGTATGTCTCCGTGGTCCGGAATCCCTATTGAATATATGCCTCATCGCAGAGAACTCGCCTCAATGTACGGGATGTCCGAGCTATGGATGGCGACCTCATCTATCTCATGAGAGACTTCAATTTGGATAGTGGCATACTGATGAAAACAACCGTTACAGTTGTACATCTGATCATTTGCTCACAATATTAGAAAAATTCGCCACGAGCATATCGTAGGTGCTAGATCCCTTTTTACATCTCCTGCTTGCAAAAGAGATCATACTTGCTTTACCGCCTTCGATGATTGCTACGCGCATCCTCGAGACTATTGTTCTCCAACAAGAAGCCGAATTCATCAATTGTGGCAAACGGGACACGGCCTGTGTAAGCAACCTACCCCCCCATCCTTCCCAACGACCCAACGAACATCTCAACCCCTTCGTACCCACATTCCAAGAAGCTGAAAGCCAACCGCAAACAGCCCAGCTCCAAAGAACCACGCCCGCACCCTCCAACCTTATCCTGTTGACGCTCGCTATCTTCTCTAGTCCTTCAACCCAAACCCAAAGATGCTGGAGCTATAAACCTCGCCACCACACTTCCAAAAACATCTCTCACGAGCTCACCTGAGCCATTGTTGGTCCTGCGCCCAAACGCCAACCGCACGGACTCGATGGGGAAAAGCCAACCTCTGCGCTCTTCCACTGTTGGAAAGACGTCTGACGCTGGACCTGCATGGACGCACACCATAGCTCCATATGCCATCCCCACCCTCTCCTCCCCTCTTCCTGTCCGCTGCGAGCAGAACCATCTCCTCGCATCCCAAAACCCACTTATAGCACCTACCTTATCCCCGAGCCCCCATCCCATCCCATCACACCCTTCGCTCGCAACTCGCAGTCACCGACTAGAGGAGCAGCTGATACAGCAAGACCACGCGGCAATCCCCACAAAATCAATGCCATTATGGACTGGTCTTATCTTACCATACATAGCACAGCGCCCCTCCTGCCATCCGCGCCCCCTCTCCGCCCTAAGTCCACCGATACCCTACCCGTCATAACCCACAGCTCCGCCACACCTAGCTAGTCCCACCACCCCCCTTCTAACCAACGAGGTCGCTCGTAGACAAGGGAACCAGCTTAGCCTTCGTGGAGTTCTCAATGAAGGCGGTTATGCTGTGATATATCATGCATGCATTCATTCATTCACATTCCGTTAGCTCCACTCTCTAAACGGAGTGATAATCTACACGAAAGGTAGGTAGGTAGGTAGGTAGGTAGGTAGGTAGTCAGTTACCAACTTCCCTTATTCCCTATCAATTCCCTCATTCTTTCCCATTCATAGCGAGCGGTAACCTGCGTTCAATTCTGCCTATCCAAAAAAGAAAGCGAGTGCTTCGTCATTACCCAACCATTCCCAACCCCAACTACCCAACCCTCCCCTCAAACGCCATCCGTACACTTGGACCATTGTCCCCAACAGCGCACCTTACACCTCACAAAGAGTCTAAAGCATCATACTCCGCCTCCTCCCCGCCGCCCTCTCCGCTCTCTCCTCCCTGGCCCCTCCACCAACACCAACTTCCTCCCCGCCCCCTCCATCCCTCGCCTTCAGTCCCACTACACTCCTACTCCCCTTCAGTCCCTCCCCTGCCCTTCCGATTACTCTCTCCCCGCCATTCCCGGCAGCAACGCCCGCAAGCCCATCTCTCCTCCTTTCGCCCCTGCGCGCTATAGACGCCTTGGCATCCTCTGCCAGCGCCGGGACGCTCGAATGCCGGCGTGAGGACGCACGTGTTGGGGCCTCTTTCGCTGTACCCTTGTCCGGAGGGGAACTGGTGTGTAAGTCATAGATGTCACCGCTTTCGAGGTACTCTGAGATCTTCTCCTCTCCCTGCGCTTCACCAGCTTCGCGCTTTCGGGGTTTTGAACTCCCGGCGACGAGTGCCGCGATTGCGGTGCCAGCGCCCGAGGATGGCTTTCCTGGCTCCGTGCCGGGGTCGTCGGAGGCACGGTGGACAGTCATGGTCCGTCTGCGGCGGTCTGTGAGGACGCTGGATGGGAGGTCGGTTACGGCTGCCGCTGACGATTTGCTGCCAAGCGGGCTGGTTGGTTCAACCCCGTTGCTTTCGTGTTGAAGTTGGCTGTCTTTCAGTGGAGGAAATTTCCAACTCGGGACATCGTCGGTTGGTTCTTTCTTGATAACGACGGTCCTTTTGCTATTCTCCTGCCCGAACTCGATTTCCGACACAATCCCTTCGACTTTCCTACTCCCCAGAATTTGTATTCGATCGTCCGCGCCAACGGCATCGACAAGTTCTTTGGTCGGGCGGCGCATCTTGTCTCGGAGATTTGGCTCGGCGTAACTGACGCTGCCACGGGGCCGCCGCGAGCCTCGGCCGGCGGTGCCAAATGCATTCGTGCTAGAGCTCTCAGGGCGAAGGTCTGAAGGGGGCGGTGTGTCACGTCCTTGAGCACCGGGGCCTGAAGGTTCAGAGGACACGGGGGAAAAGAGGTCGAAGGGTGGTGGTACGGGGGTTTCGGGGAGGAGAGTTGCAGGTTGAATGAGATCCTTTTTGGTATTTGGTTCTTTAGGACGGGGAGCTGGTTCGCTAGGTCCGAGCTTATCTCTTGGGCGAGGTCGGCTTTTGGGTTTTTTCCCCATGTCATCTTTGAGTTCGCCGATCTTGTCCTTTGAAGCATTACCCTTTATCTTAGCAGGTGAGACCAGTGGATCGGTGTTCACACTTTCTAGAAAATATGTCAATACAGCTTGTGAAATCTCTACACAATAGTAGACTCACTAGGGCCGAGAGCTTTCCGAGCGGTTGTTATCGCTATCAGGGGAGCCTCCTTGGATTTATCGCGACTCATCTCCCTGACAGCAGCAAGATCCTGAGACACCTTCCAGATAATTGACTTTCCCTTCTCATCCGCTTCTGGACTGTTCTCGACCATAGTTGAAGCTACGTGTTTGCGGTTGAAGCGGAAAGCATCCTTCTCATTGATTTTTTCCGCAGGGTCGTCATCATCCCTAGTATTCAACTTCCGTTTCGCTCCAGTCTTGAGAGGCTGCCCCGTCGTGGACGTTGTATCTGTAGTAGCTGAGCGAGAGGTCTCCAGATGATGGGCGCTCTCTCTTCTCTTTTTCCGAGTTTCCAGATTTGCAGGCAGTGGGGGATGCTCTTCCTCTGCGTTTGGGCTTGCATCCTTTCTTGAGAGTGCTGTTTGATTGTGGTCAAACTTGATAGGGTCTCCCTCTTCGAAGTGGGCAATTGGTGGGGGTCCAAGATCCGGCGAATCAGTAGCATTTGCAGGGTCGCCCAACATGCCCAGCAACTCTTCAGCACTTTACAACAGTCAGTACGTCTCGCTTGAGCGGGACAGAGGACATACTCCATAGTTCTTCTCGGAAAGTATTTGTCCTCCACAATTGGGGGTAGTCGGCCGTCTATACCCCCTGTGACTTCCGAGAGTGTAAGAGCATTTTTCCAGTTTTTCTGATCCGGGGATCGTTTAGGGGAGCTTCGGGTAGTTGATTTCCTTCGAGGTGATCGATTTCTTTTGCTTTTCTGAACTAACCCAAGCTCTTGCACCAGGCACCCCAACTCTGTCAACTTTGTCTCCAGCCTGCCTTTGATCTCTCCCACACTCTCCATGGCGCCTCGGCCGGGACCATTGTCCACTTCATACTGTAGCTTGATACACTGCTCTCGGAAGGCGATGTTCTCTGTCAGGAGTCGGGATATTTCACTTTCAAGGTTTCTTATACGAAGCGATTGTGTTGAGTTCGCCCTTTTAAGTATTAATCGACGTCACATGAATGGAGGTAAACACATACCTTGCAATTTCTCTGTTTTGTCGAACGAAACGGCGTTTTACTGTAGTTACTTAGGAATTATGATTAGGGAAACCGGGAGTATTGACTTACGAGCATCAATAGCTTCAACCGAGGGCGGAGGCTCATTCAGGCGCGCCATGTAAGGCTTTTCAATATGATATCATGCAGAGGAACATATCATCAAACAAGGAACGTCGTACTTCAGCTTTAAGCGTTATCAAGGCGCGTGTATAGCAAAATATGTTCGGACATCAGTTTAGTCGGATGGTTGCTATCGAGGAAAATCATGTAAACAAAGCGGCGGCCGCATTTCTCCGCACTAGCGCCCCTAAGGTATACCAACCCCTGCGCCAAAATGCGATTCTCGCTTTCGCATCTGGAGATCCTAAAAGACATTCACATTGAGCCGAACTCGTATTCCTACTGAGGGAGGGCCACGTATCGAGTGTCATACATTCTGCGCACCCACCATGAATCGCTCTCTGAATCCTGGCATGCGACATCCTTCAATGGGTAGCTCTCTGGCTTCGTCAGGCCAGTCGCCGATGCTGGTGGCGCGAATCAATGAAAAGAGGGCCGAACTAGAGAATTTGAAACAGCTACGGGATTTGAGCGCAGGGTTGGCAACACAGATGCAGACGCTGGAAGAAAAATTATCAACGTTGTCTGATGGAACTGAAGGTCTGCTTAGACTGTCTACAGATCAGGCTCCAATGCTGACAACAAATTTGCAATAGCCGTTGCTGCGGTGCTGTCCAACTGGCATAATGTATTACGAGCAATCAACATGGCTTCAAGCAAGTTCTGGCAAGGCAGCTGGCGTTGGCCTATATCCACTGACATTTTACAGTGAAAATACCAAAGCCAAAGACCACAGAAGAGAACGGTCAAGATACACAAGATGACGAGATGCCCAACTCAGCCGTACCATTGCCACAAACGCTTGTACGAATACCAGTCGAACCCGAGTCTCAGCCAAAGGAACCCCAGGAAAGCTCCATATCACATGGCACAGTCTAAATTCTTGGTATTCCGCGAATCTTCAATGATCTGGGCTCTCTGGTTGCGGTTACGGTGTGTGGATAGTCATGTTGTAGTAGGAGTGTAAAGATACCCTCGGCTGGCGTTTGAAGAGGGCACTAGTAGAACTGGTTTTTGGACATGAAGAGGGCTTCGCAATGCTTTGGACAAAAGTCAAGGAAGTATGGTCGGACGACGGGATCAGGGTTGACTTGAGCTAACCAAACCCCAGCTTCCACGTTTGAGATATCGAGTCAGTGTTTCATTATCTTCTGACTCACCTCATCGAGACGCGTTCAATGCATGGGCGCGCTAAGAGGTCGCGCTAACATCGGCACGACCCGGTTGCTATGTAAACAATTGGCCTTCATTACCCAACTTCCTGTTTCTTAGGTTCATGTATGCATTTTATTTCAATCCAACATTAGCTTGACTGTCTAACACTCGCGATACTTAAATACCGCCAATTCCCTTTGCTTTTGAGCTGCGACTGTATAAAGTATGCCTCGCGTCACTCGCGCCGCGCTTCGCTCAAATGCACTCTTAGAGGAGTCTACCGTCGCGGCGTTGACGCCTCTACCTTTAACTCCGCTCAAGGAACGCGTTGCTCTTGGAGAGATTACCGATAATCAAGGTCCCGCGCTCGAAATGATAGAAGTGGTCAAAGACGCTGGCAAAATTAAACCCGGCAAGACGGGACCCGGCCAAGGGAAAAAAGGAAGGGTCGCAAAAAAGGGAAAGAAACATGTCCCCAAGGCTGAGGAAGGGAATGTGGAGGTTCTGGAAGACGACAATCAAAGTGAAACAAGCTCAGCAGTAGAGGATGCTTGTCAAGATCTTATGAAGGAGAGCCCTGGAGGTAATACGTTAGCTCGCTCCTTAAATATAACGATCTAAATTGACATGGAATGTAAACAGAGGTTTATCAGGTTGTCATGCACGACCAACGTCCGCGCACCCCTCCTTCACCCGCCGTTCGTGCGCTCCAAAATCTGTTATCCTCCAGACCTCAGACACCCCGTTTCGACCCTGAAGTACACAGATCGAAAGACAAAGTTTCGGGCTGTATTGTTGAGGGAAATAAAGATGCATTTGCTGAGGCTATAATTTCTCGCACACCAGCCAAACTGATTTCTACAGACAAGGCTTCCGACGAAGCGAACAACACACAAGTTGAAGACCATGTGACTTCGACCAAAGAAGACTGTTTTGTAGCTCAGATACAAGCAAGGTCTCCAGCGAAACCAGTCTCACGCATTGAAGATTCAGTCGAAGCCATTGACGCTTTTGAAGAAGAAATCGAGAAGGTCGGCGAGCTACTTCCAGCTATACATGATGATACTCAACCAGCAACCGAGGACACGACCCAGAGCAAAGTAGCTGACAGGACTCCTGGCAAGCCTACACATTCAGATGGACCGAAACCCTCAGCCGACTCAAAATTAGCGGCCTCACGGAATAACGAAGCCAAAGCGATGCGTAAAGAAAACAATTCGAAACCCAGACAAACCTTGGCTACGCGTTCAGCGCAGCCTACAACCAGAAAACCAACGGCGTGCACTGATATCTCCAGGATGTCATCCCTAAGGACAACAGCAAGCTCTAAACCTTCTCCCATTCTCGGGACTGCCAAAGCTCTAGCTACCACCCACGCGCGCGTGAGCTCTCTCCAACATGCCCCTTTCCAGCCAACCAAATCCTCAAAGCCATTAACACGATCTACCTTCGAACTACCCGGAGAAGCCGTCTCCCGCAAATTAAAGGAACAGCGGGAAGAGCGCCTTAAGAAAGAAGTTGAAAAAGGAACCCCAAAGAAAACGTTCAAAGCTCGGCCCGTGCGCTTGAGCCATGCTCCTGTCGTCAAACCCACCGCAACCAGTAATGCCCGGATGAGCTTAGCAAAGGCGGATCCTTCAGACCCTCACCCTAAGGCTGCCAAGAACCAAGCGCCAAAAATCAAACCCATCACACCCCGTAACCCCATGGCCACCACCAACGGCAACAAACGCCTCTCCACCCTCTCCGTCGCCAAACGCGCGCCCACCCCTTGCGTAAACGGCTCCGCTCGCGTAACGCGCGGCCCATCCCTCTCCAGCGCCATGCCTCTTCGCACCGCATCCATGACCTCCCGCGCCTCGCTCGCGGCAGGTCCAAGCCGTACGGTCAACGCTCCTCTGACGGGCAGTATCCGCCAGACTTCGAGGGGAAAAGAGGTCTTTGGCAGGACGAAGTTGGAGCTCGAGGCGCGTGAGAAGGAGAGGAAGGAAAAGGAGGAGGCGGCGAGGAAGGCGAGGGTGGAGGCGGCGGAGAGGGGTCGGTTGGCGAGCCGGATGTGGGCTGAGAAGCAGAAGGCCAAGAAGATGGGGGCGGAGAAAGCTGTTGGCGAGAAGCAAGGGGGTGGAGAAATCGGTGATGGTATGATCTTGTGATGACTGGCGGGGGGGTTATTTGCTAGAGTTATCAGTGTGTATCAGTTGGAATGACGCGATTTGATATCGGTCTACGGGGTGGTCGTCTGTCGTTGGCTGTGTCACTGAAGTGCATCGATCTCCCACGTCCCGCTGGTGGTGTCGTAGGCATAGGACGCATGGGCGTGTACATACATGGTCCAACAATATGATACGATTAAATTCAGTTAAAGAATACTTACACTATTTGACCAATCGCAATTCGAGCTTACATACTTTTTGATTACAGGCGCCGGGATAACCGACAGATGCATTGGTTAGTCAAGAGCCCCACGGAGGAGGAAAAGGGGCATTGGGCCCAAACGACAAGCTCTGCCATGATGCCAAGGCTCTTGGCCTCTCACCCATCTAGCAATATATGAGCTTCGATACCTCCAAACAACCCAACCTCCAGAACTTGCCCAGGATCCAGACTTCGCTCCCGCTCCAAACAAGAACCCGTGGAAAGACTCCTCTTGCGGAAGTCTCCCAAATGCCGAGCCAAGCAACATTTGGAAGTATTAAGGAGATGGGATATTGGGTGGATGAGAGGTTAGATCGCTTGGTGTTTGGGGTGGTGGCGGAGGGTTATGGGGATCTGGGGCTGGAGAGGGGAGGTGTGTGGTCGTGCAGGGTATTTTAGGACATTGATGGTGATACAGTTGATGACTTTTGTGTCGAGGGGTTGGAGGTTTGGGAAGTCGATAACTTATGCCTTAACTGGCTGTTTAGCTGGTAGACTGACGATTTGCTTAGTTGGAGGATTAGCAGCATTTTGTTTTGAACGATTTTGTGACGGGGCAGCCTAGCGAATGTCGAGTTTACCGTGGATCGATTTCGTCAACGAAGCGAATGCGACGACAGACAAGTTTCCTGTTTGTCTATATGAAGATTTGGGGGGCATCGATAAGCGTTTTGGTAAGCAGCTTCATGCGACGCTATCTTGAGTTTCGGGCTGGTGCCATGCTAGAGCTATGGAGACCGGACATTCAATTGTCGTTCGGGGCAACAACAAGAGCTCTGCCTAGCAATTTAGCAATATGGTCCGGAGAGATGTGGCAGATCTGAGAAGGAGATCCAACATGTAATGGGGGGCTCGGAAAAGGATGGTGCCGGAGACGACTTTTTGGAAAAAATGAACAATAAATAGGACTGTCCGATAGAAGTTTTGCGTGGTGACTTGGTTAATTTTCTGCGAGCGTGTCTGATCGAGGATGATGTTTCTCTGTCGGATGCTCCTTAGCTGTTAGAACGTATCAGATGGTTTTTTATAGCCACATTTTGCGGAGCGGATTGTTTTGACAACGAGTGGGTCGAAAACCTGAGACACAAAGAAAGACATATTTTGGCATTTATAGTATTATCGTCTAACGCAGGGTCTTATTTAAACGGAGCTGGATGCTCTCGATATATTTGCGGGGGGTGATGCCCTGCATATGCGATAGATGTTGAATGCACTTCCTATAGCTGCACATGGGATTGCTGAGCGAGTCTTAGTCACATGTGCTCGAGAGAAAGACAAACTATACTTTCCAATTGAAGAACCACATGGAAAGAAACATGAGAGGAGGAGATTAGCGATTTGGTCAAAAGCTGATGTGCCATAAGATGCCAGAAAGAAGGACTGCAGGATGACAGTTCAAGTCAAAGAACAAAACTCGGCAGCTGGGCAACACCTGATCTGCCCTGAGAATTTTAGAAAGGAAAGCGGAGGATAGATTGATTCAAATAGCTTGCTTTGGTAACGAAGACTTACGAAGCCCTTCCGCTTGGCCAGGGTGAATATCATTTTCTCGACCCAACTGTCATCTACTGCATAATCCAAAATCGGTCTGGTCAACCTACTGTCGGTGGGTATTTTCCTGGCGGAGAGTTGATCTATTCTCGCCTAGGCAATTCTGATTTTCAATTGGGATATTGCTCGTAGGCGTCCTTACAAGGTCTTCTGATGATTCAGTCTGGCGTCGTCATCATTCCTTCGACGAATGTTGCAGAGGAAGCAAGATTCGACTTACTAACATCGAGACGTATCTACGCAGTCACAAGGCTAAACCGAAGAGCGAGCCATAGACAATTTAAGGTCATAATTGAGTTGTCCCAGGAAGTCTGTTGTTGTAGCTTGCTTTCGCGTAGTCCGCCTTGATTCCCCCATACTTGATCACCTGAAGAAGGCTTTCGCAGGAGCCATCACAACAAACGCTGGCTAATGGGCTAGCTCCCTGCTCTGTCGGCTTCGGGTAATGCACACAAGAAGAAAGGACCAGGCAATAGGACGACCTAGATTCTGTCCGGATAGAGGTTTTGGGGTAGCCAAAAGACGGAAGTCTCACTCAGCGTGGCCCTTTTGGGACAAACGAACTCCCAACAGAATAGGTAAAGTTTGGTCCATCTCCAATTCTGAACAAACGGCGCCTCCATTGTAGATCTGTCTCGGACGTTGTAGTATGGTAAGGCGGATTTCCACTTTCAGGACCCCACCAGATAGTCATGTTCTTCCAACCAGCTCTTGTCTGAAGCTCTGTGGTGTGCGTCTCCACACTTCTGCGATCTCCAGGACTTGTTCTTGCCCTCTCGATCATGGGCGTCAGAGCTGAGACCATATTCTCATCGTTCAGCCCAACTATGTGCACCGACTGCAGGCCTCGGATATTCCGTCCGATGAGCTCGCATATCGGACGTAGATCCTCAGTTCTAGCTGTCAACAGACCCTCACCCAAAGTGATTGTCAGTCGTTTGAGATGAGGATAGTTGTCTTTGAGACTGAAATTTCTCTTAATAAGGTAGTCGAACCACCTTGGAAAGTTTGAATAAGAATGATGCGGTTTCTGCTTCATATACTTGAGCCACCTCTCCTCGTCTCCGTTGTAATAACTTGGCAGAAGATTTGCGCTCATGGTCGTGCCAATTTCTTCGACCCATGCAGCATGTTTCGAACCGGTGTGCCATCGAAAGGAGTCCGATGTCGCCGGCTCGTAGAAGTAGAATGCGTTACCACGATATAACAGTGGGCAGGCTTCTTGGTAGATGAGGCGACACGTTAGCAGGATTGAAGGAAACAGATCTTTTACACAATCTTCAGGATATTTGCGGCGGAGAAAAGGAAGGGCGCGAGCAGAATACTCTTCGAAAGAAATCTGCTTGGAGGTGGTAAGCAGAAATGCGTAAATCATGTTACGGATTTCTGGAGAGAGGATGAAGAGCGGACTCGATGATACCGCCGCTTCAGGACGGGGCATAGCTTTGAAGATGATCAATTACCAAACACCAAATCGATGGTCTATAAATTCGATTTGTTTCGTACGCAAGAGTTGGATTAGATGGTAACGACTATAGAAATTGAGTAGGTGAGTACGGAAGTAGGCAGCAGGAGAACCTACCTTATGGTGGGGCTGTGGTGGGGCTATCGCCGTGGCTGAAGAGCCGCAATGACAGCTCGCTAACAAATCTCCTCGGAGTTTTTGTACTGTACTGTACGAGGTGTTGCAATAAAGTATTCGGAATGGCCACCGTACAACGTAGGGGCCAACGTAAAATCAACGTAGCTTATTACAAAGGCTTTTATATCTATCTTTATGCGCGCTCGATCGTATTCGATTTCCTTTGATTCATTAAAAAGATTCAGTTCAGAACTATAATCGAAGTCGCTAATAATCAGGTTTAACTCAGTATTGATTATTATGTGTGATTGCAAAGTTTGCATCTTTGTTGATGTTCGCGTATAGTGCAATTGCGGTACGATGATCATTCCGAATACTTTATTGCATCACCTCGTATGCTGAACAAAGCATCTATTCTATTTCAGATCACTCTAAACTTGGAAACTGCTCTTCAAACTTACACCTTCAACTGCATCTAATCCATCCCAGGGCTCCAACATGCCCTCCATCTCCACCCAGAACCGTCCCCGCTCCACCGCTCCCTCAAACACCACCGCAACCCAGACCCAGACCACTTCTGCTCCCCACACTTCTTGTGTTCCCCCTACAGTCACACTTCAGTTACGAGCGGAACCAGTAGAAAGTAGGCGGATACGATGGGCGGAGGATGTCGTTGATAATGAGGGTCTAGGGAGGAAGAAGTCGAAAGGTCTGCGGTTGAGTCGAAAGTCGTTCATCTAACAAGGTCACTGCTAATAGGGTAGTGCAGTATGCTGCATCTACCATGCGCCGCGTGCATTAGGGGAATCCTCATCCGAAGACGACTCTTCCTCCGACTCAGATTCTTCGGACTCGGGTGGAGACGGTGGCGGTGATAACTCTAAGGCGAGAATGGGAGGACAGGGCAAGGAGAAGGCACATATGTCTGGTGACGGAGAAGATGGGTGCTGTGATCACGAAAAGGGGCACGAGGGCAAAAGGAGGAAAGGGAAGAGGGGGAAGGCGAGAAATGCGTACGAGAGTGTGCCGAAAAGAGAAGGGTGAATAACCGTGACGGAGCAACCAAAGAATTAAGGCTGCATCGCTCGAACCGATGATGCGATTATATGTGGAAGATGTGGAGACCTGAATGGCATTGGCGAAATGAAGGATCAAGAATTGGGGTCCAGAAAGCCGCCCAGCCATGGCTGCGTTTGCTGACCCCAATGTGGAGCCCTTCACCCTCATGAAATTGATGCCCTATCAGAGCAAATGGGGAGCGAGGTGAACGGAAAGCCTGTGGAGAAATTAAAAATCGCAGGTTTCGAGTGACGACAATCTTTAGCCCCAGCTGTGCTCTACACGACAACGCAGGACAAGGAATGAGATCACCAACATCGCACAACGCTCCTATATGAATTATGAGGCGCTCAAACATATGACGAAGATACTGAATCTCTTATGATCTGGCCCGAGATTTGTCATTGACAATACTGCATGACGAGAGCTTCTCAAGCCAAGCCAAGAATCCCTTTGCCTTTACAGACGAAGCCAGAATCACTCCATCAGCTCCTACCAGTCAGAGTCTCTTATTCCACTTTTCTCCCAGTAATCATGTATCTCAGCTTGCCCTCGACTTGAGAGCCTGCTGTATTCGACTAAGGATTGCTCACTTGTGCCGATACTTCTATATCCCAAATGCTGAGGCAGCACCATGAGAACACCAGACATACCCTCTTTCGTTACCTCCCGTTTTTTTCAAGTTCCCTCCTGGAGACTTCCAGCATGTAATCTTCAAGCTAGATGATTTCCGTACTGCCAAGATTTTCTCCCACTGGTCCCGACTGACTAAGGTACTGCACAACTCATTCCAGAGCCTCTGACGAACCTTTCCTTGGGCTATGAAACTCGCAAACCCAAAGCACCGTTTTTACGTCAAAGGAAAGTCCCTCCACCCTTCCGCTCAATAAACAGACGCAAACATCATCCCCGACCCCTTTCCACCAATCTCATCCCCCAAGAGCGCTCTCCCATCCCTCTCTTCCAAAACCCGAATATCCAATCCCCCGAACTCTTTCTTCTAACATACAGGATCTCATAAAATCAAGAAAATTACATTCGCGGGTTCAATATAGCAGAGCTACCTCACCATCCTTACTTACCCTTCCTACCACTTCCGCAATAGAATCCCCCTACCTTGCACGAATGAAGCTCGTTCGCCGAAAATTCTTCCTTGAACCACTAGTGGTAAACCCTCTCCCCATCCCCTTCTACCCAAGATCCCATCCCCCAAAAGCTATCGACGACCATGATTCGTAAACCCATATCGAGTAGTATGATAGATATAAATGAACCAACCAATCAAAACCCCTCGTTAATATCGGAGACTTGAACCAATCGATGTACATTGCCAACTCACACAATTATGAGAATGAAACTTGAGATATCAGATGTGTTTATCCGAAACGTACCAAACAACGCAACGGTTAGTGACTTGGCAATGGCAAGCTGTCCTTGTGGTACTGGGATGTGTGGTTTTTTGCTTTCGACCATGTTTGCGGGTGACTGCCTTGCCCTTGAGGTACCCAGACTAAGCCGCAGCTTTCTCATACGTACCCTTTTGAGGCAGTTCACAGAGCTCAGATTGGTAGTTTCCGTGCAGCAGATACACGTGCACAGGGTTGGAACCTCCTCTGGAAAGGTATCAGGTGGACTTCATTCAAATTGTCACACTGAACGAAGACATGCTCTATACATTACTCTCGCTCTCTAGTTCTCCAACCTCCATGCATGTACAAGGCAGTTGTCCCAAACTGCAAATCACAACAAAATCCAGAAGAACTCCCAATATGATGCAGAAAATGCATACACGACCATCCATAAATCAATCATCTAAGTGTGCTTCTTAGCACCAATAAGTGGCTTAGGCGCGAACCCGAGTCTCGGGCTCGCCCCACCGTCAAAGACAACAAATTGGCTCTTGAGGAAGATATCACCCCAAATGGAGAAACCGATGCCGGCGTCAGATTGGATACCACCAAAGCAGGTAGTCCCAGAAGCGTCAATGGGAGCGTAGTTGATGTAATTACCTGGCACGACGGCCTTGTAGGCGCCGGCGCCGAGGGTGATGCTGGGGAGAGCGGTGCTGCAGGCATAGGTGTAGCCACCTTGAGCGGAGTTGAGCGAGGCGCCTGGGACCTTGGCGTAGTAGGCCTTAACAACAGCGTCGGGGAGGTAGAGGAGGGTGGTTCCGGTGTCGGCGATGGCATCAATGCTGACGCTCTTGAACGCTGAGTTGCCGACTGCGTAGCCGTTGCCTGTAAATTCCCAGAAACCCTTGCTCGAGATGACGGGGACGTAGGTGATGGTGCCATTGTGTTTGGTGTTGTCGATTTTACCGAAGCCATAAGTGCCTGGCTGACCCTTCTTCAAGTCCGCAGTGAAGAGAGGAGAGGAGAGAGTGCTCTTAGCATTGGAGAAGAAGGTCTTTTGAGATTGAGGCTTGACGGTGTTAATACTATCGAAGGCGAGGCCGAGGAGACCGTCGTTGGCCTTGTCATTGACGAACTGAGCCGAAACAGTTTTGGCGAGCTCAATAGCTTGGCCGCTGACGGTTGTTTGGCCGACTTTGACAAGGTCCGTGTAGACGTTCCCGGAGGAGGAGGAGCCATCACCGTACGTGATAGACCAGGTGTAGCCGCGCTTGGCTTTGGCCGTTTTGGATTTGGAAGGGTCGTAGACGATGTGTCCAGCCTTTTGGGCAGCGGGTTGCTCGGTGGAGAAGACCCAACTATGTTGGATTAGTATTGAAGAAAATTGCTAGGTGCATGGCATGATTTAGGTGACTGTGTTGGTACTTACAGGTCCGATGAACCAGTATCAAAGTCCAAGTTCAGGGTCTGCCCACCAATGCTCACTGGAGTCAAGTACTGCGAGTCGTACTGGGTGGGAGTAGTGGTGACAGTGCCATCGTTGTTGGCGGCCGCCTTCTTGATCTCCTCTGGGATAGGCTTTCCAAACTTGGCGTAAACCTGAGCCATTTGCGCTGGCCCGGACAGAATAAATGGCTTTGCAACACTCTGCTCGACGGTGAAGGCCGCCTTAGCCTGCCTGGGCTCCAAGGGATACGGCACAGCAGCAACGAGAGTGCTGAATATCGCAGCCGCGCTGAGTTCCTGAATGAAACGCATGATGGAGTGATTGGCGTGTAACGAATGACTCTGGAATGCAAACAAGAGAATGTGCTTTGATGTCGCTCGAATTATCTGGAGATAGGCAGTAGGACCGTCTTTATAGATGATCCCTCAGCTGCCAGCAGGCACCAGGTAGACCGTGATACAGGCATTTTGATAAAAGTAGCACGGAGATTGCGTTAAAATGAGAAGGTAACGACAACCACGTCAGTCGATCACGGAACAGGTCCCAGGGCCAAATGACCGGACCCGGATTGCTGTTTTCCCCCAAACGTTCTACTACATTACTGGTTATAGACCAGAGCATGAACGCTGTACTTTCGCCTTCCTTAGTGTGACGGATCCTCGCCTGCTGAGACGGTGCTGGGGTCCAATGTGGGAGGTCAATCTGGTGGTGGCCATGCAGTGCCGTGCATGTGATGGTCGGGAAGGAAACGCCAATCATGTCATCGTGTAAGGCGACATTGGTCTGTTTACACCATGGGGAAGGTTGACTTGTTAGGTAGGAAGCTCGACTGAAGCGCGGACGCTTGTTCAACGACAGTTGACTAGCATGGTGCCTGCCGAGGGTGATGGCAGGCTCGGTATTGGTCTCTGTCGTAGGTTGATGCCATTGAGCCCCGACTTCGAGATGGCAGTGCAGACGCTGATTGGCGGTTTAATATCGAAGGTGTAGTGACTTGAAATTTGGGGTTTGTAGAGTTGGAGGGATCTGCTGATAAGGTCGGCATTCTGCTTGATGGGGGGGCCGAAGCATTTGGCTTGGCGAGAAGAGGGCGGCAAGCGGTCTGCTAAACCTCTGCCCTGAATACCTGAGTCGTTTTTAGGGCAAACAACCGCCTACGGGCAACTGGAGGAAGTAGCAAGTTTCCGAAGAAAGTGAATAGTGCTCGGGAGTATGCGTTCAGGGTCTCCAGCCCTCGGTATCTCACATAGGAGACGGTACAACGTCGTTCCAGACCTGTGAGATGCCATGGGGACTGGAAGCAATACCCCCGTCGGGATTGGTACCCTACTTTTGGCCGTTCCGAACATCACGACAGGTTCGCCAACGACCTCCCCATCCAAGGTAGCGGGGCAACCGACGAAGTCTTGGCTCAATCAGGAGGTAAGATGGTGCATTCCCACCGTCCCCCGTCGCTTGCTTCCGGCGCCATTGCCAGCTCGCACGGGGGCCAGTCAGCCGGCCTCCCATCTTTTAAAGTAGCCTCTGAGCCTGTTAGGGAGAATGGTGCTTGTCCAATGATATGGATTCTCCACCAATCTGCGCCCTGCCGGTACCTGACATAGGAAAAGGGGGATAGTCAGGTATAGACAACTGTGTAAAAGGAGGTTGAATCAAAGTTGGGGGTGGCGTCGAGCATCCCAAAAGAAAGCGTCCGTGTAGCCAATGAGCCCTCACAATCGCCTATTTTGGGGGCCAACTCCGTTCACATCAATCCCTCCTCGACAGATCTATCTAAGATAACGGGGGCTAAACCATCGGATCATTCTCATTTCGGTCTCCACACCCTAGAGAGCACCTTACAATCTGGTGACCCAGTAGTCTGTATTAACTATCGGAACCCTACCTATCTCAGTCGACGCTTGATGACAATCTTTTCCTCTTGATGATGTTAGAGGACCGAGGATGCAAGTAATACCCTAGTGATCACCCTCCAACGATTTTAAATACCTATCTATCATACGCTAGAAGCATGTTAGCTGCTTCGCTCGCAGGTGTTGTACATACGCCTCCGATCGTGTAGCACAGTGTTGACAGACCGAGTACAAGAACAAGGGTCAACGCAAGGTCGCTATATTTCTGTGAATGGATATATGGCCGCTCGGTCTTACAATTACGTCCATTTACGGCGAAATGCGAGATCTCGCTCTCTCGGAAAGCTGTGTCTCAGGCAGATATGGATTAATTGCAAAGGAGAAGCTGTTCAAGGACAGGACACTGCGCTCTGCCTCAGTAGGCTACGGATGCAACACTGATCGATAATGTGCGTTACGTTCTTCGTGACCTATTGGGACTAAGATATCGAAGTAATTTCAGCATTTTGGAGCGATTCAGCTTTATTGCGTCCAGCGGCACAGAAGCTCGATCCGTCAAAGCTTATAAACAACAACCTCGAAGGTAGCGAACGATTGGTGCCAAGATCACAGCACAGTGTATCGAGTCAAAAAACCGTATAGCCTCTGAAAGTCCTGACGGATCTCCAATGTAAGCAGAATCTTTAAGCGTTGCGAAATTCCCAGGCCCGGTTGAAGCCTCAAAAACCCGAGAGGAAACCCAGTGGGGATATTGAACCTCCACCGCCTAACTTGTAGGTTATAGGGAATCCTTGAGACTATCGAGAGTCTCCGCTCCGGATATCCATTGAAAAGCTCAAGGGAACAGCGTCCCTGGGCGATGGAAACCTATTCACAATCCGCCAAACGCCCTTCCTCGGTGTCGTTCATCTTCTGCTCCCTATTTGTCGACAAGCGTGATTCCGGACTTGCTGTCCAATCCCTCTCGATACTAACTCAAATCACCTGAGTATACCCGAACTGCGTCACTGTCGCTGCAATTATCGTAACCCTGGCTATTGTCCATATATCGAGGAACCCCTCCTCCACTAAAGAAACCCTCGTCCCCCCATATATATAAACTCGCTCGACTAAGAAAACGCCAAGGAAGCACCGTAGAAGCAGCAGTAATATTAAAAACCGTTGAAATAGAAATCTAACTGTATTATCAATACATTGTAAGGATATTAAGGAGTTAATTGAGCTATAAAATATAAAGGTTATTATCAAAGTCTTGTTTGAAAATTTCACCCTAAAAATACAATATAAAATACAAATACCCACAGTTAAGATGATTACTCCTGGTGAATAAATTAGTCATGGTATTGCGAAAGGCTCGTACTTCAAACGTAGGTAGCCAAGGTAGCTCTGTCGTGTTCGCCGGCTCAAATTTTACTTTGGGAGAAAGCGCACCATGGCATATTGAGTAGAGTATTTTGCAATGATCGATATATCCAAGAGATCTGGAGTAGATCTTTTGGTTCTTTTCAATTATATCTGCATTACTAGGCCTAAAATTCTTCTCATCAAATCCCAATCTATTTACCATGTCTATCGCACGCGCCTGCCCTCATGACGAATATAAGAAAAGACACAACCATTCAACGGTTAACTTGGCTCTTTCAGAAATATCCAGCAAAAGTGCCGCCGCTCAGATTACCGCCCTGTAAGAACGCCCGATTAGTAAATGTCAAATGTACCTCCCTGCGTTCGTCGTGCTTTCGTTGAATTCTTTCGGCCTGGTGACCATTCTTGCAATCCATCTACATGTCAATCATCTCGTTGAACCTCAACACCCCATTCCCCCTTAAAATTCCATCCACACCATCCGGCATGCGATACGCGCGCTGCGCAGCGGTGACATGGCTGTCCTCGGAGGTATCGGTGACGAGGACGAGGCCGGCGACTTTGATGGATTCGATGAGGGATGGGACCATTTTCTGCATTTCGGTCATCGAAGTATTAGCGAGATGGCGAGGTTTTTGGACGTTGAAGAGTTTATCAAGGGGCAATGAGAGGAGACTAGGGGGGGGCTTACAAGAAGGCGAGAGCTGCAGACGAGGCCCATGAAATTGTTGCTTTGGGCGATCCGCACAGCTTCCTTAACGGACATGGAAGAGTTTCCGTTGCTCTGAATTATGGTGCTAGGGGTGGAGGGATCGCGTTTGGTTCCTAGGTCGTTGCAGAGGAGGACGGGGTCTATATTAGCATTAGCAGGGTTGACAGAGGAGGATTGGGTGGACATGTAGAAAGCGAGAAGGAGAGTTGGTAAAAGGAGGGATAGAACTTGCAGTTGGGTTGTTTCCAATTCAGAGCTGTACAAATATCTGCGTTATAAGAAGTAAACACAATCGACCTCATGAATTCGGGATCCTGCTCCCTTGTGATCCTTGCATGCTCAAAAACGTCATTAAGGATTGCATCGGCGAAGCTGTTGATGTTAAGGCTCGGACTCAAGCCAAGAGCTCTTTCTTGGGTCATCGTAGGATATAGCACTTGAACAGCGACGTGGATGTTGAGCGGTAGATTATTAAGGACATCATCAAAGGTGGCGAAAGAGTGAGCAAGCATCTCGTGAATACTCTTTATATCGTCAACAGTCTTCTGCAGCAGCAAAGCCAAATGTCCAGGTCCTCGACCTTGCGCGGCTCCGATCCTACGAAACTGCTCGTGGGTCATTCGACCTATAGGGATATCAATCCCGTGATGATTGATTGACCATCTTGGATAGAGGACTGGTACTCCATCGCTTGTCAATTGCACGAAGATCTGTACGTAATCTCCTGATAGACTCGATCCAGTGATGAAAGCATTTGGGTGTGAGTCTAATTGACTTGTGGCCTTCCAGTACGTAGCGAAATGCATGATTTCAAGCGGGATGCCATGGAACGGCTTGATGACTTGGAAATTGAAACTGATCTGACCAATGGCTCGTAGTCGTGGGTCAAAGAGCGGAAGGCAGCAATGTCCGGAGCTACTGGAGATGGCGCTGAAGATGTTGGACAGGGCGACGCTTTTCGCTATTATTTTTGAGCCGAACGTGGGGTAAATGTCGAAGTCGATCGTAAAGGAGTCAAGGTTGTCGATTTGGAAAGAAATGATCTTGAAGTCTTCTTGGATAGGGATCATGATGTTGCGGGGAATCACGTCGGAGAGTTTGGATGATATGGTGAGGCGGGCGGCAGGATATTTACTGTCGTGGTAGAAAAGTATAGCCTCTGACCCAGCTTCTTCAAAACTTATTTGTATAAAGGCCTTTGTGTCCAGGAAATTATGGCCATATCTTCGAAGTGGGATGATTGGTGGCGGTAGAGATAAATCTGGAATACCATCTGCATCCACATTCATAGTAGTTGCTGTTGAGAGATCTTGGGGAGGAGCACTAGTAGCTTGTGCCGTGATTAGTTGGGGAATCGAGGGCTGTCGAGCAGTCGTTGAGCTTAAAAGCTTCATGCACTCGAGATGCCCTTCCCAAGTGGCATAATACATAGCAGATAAGCCCTTCTCATCCAAAATTTCCATATCCACGTTCCTGCTCAGCAATGTTTCCACACACTTTACACGGCCTTCGGCGGCGGCGTGAAAAAGTGGTGTCCACTGATACAAGTTATCTCGCTGATCCAAGTTCGCGCCGTATTGCTCCAACATGAGTAACACGTCCGCACTTCGCCCTGACCTCGCAACAAGATGTTGCGGGAACAATCCTTCTGCATCTGGTATTATCTTCGCGGACCTCTCCAGCAACAGCTCGGTAATGGCCACTGACCCATGCTGGCACGCCAAGTTGAGAGGAACGTGATCTGCATCACTTCCAGGATCGATGCGGGCGCCATAAATCAAGAGCTCTTTCACACATGCCAGCTGATGATGAATGATCCCATGTATAAGAGGAGTAAAGTTGTCATGGTCCATCTTGTTCACTGTGTCTGGAACTTGGCCGAGTAGTATCCCCACCATTCCGACATGACCATGCATACAAGCATAGTGGAGTGGCAATCTTCCATATACATCAACTCGAGATGCATCAACTTCACGGTTGAGGGCGAGTTCTAGTATAAACTCTCTCCCGGAGATTGCGGCTTCGTGAAGGCAGTTCCTCTCGTTTATGTCATCCTCAGCATGCACATCCACTAACTCACTATTCAGAAGGACGTTCAACGCCTCCTCTGACGCGTCATTGATGGCAGCCAAGAATGTCCGCGTAAACCGTCCCTTGGCATCGGGTGATCCTCTCAGTCGGGAGATCCAGTCCTGGAGAACGATCAGGTTTCCAGCATTAGCTGCTTGCAAGATCTGAGAGTCGGTATCATTTTCGTCCGTACCAATGGACTGACCGCTGACAGTGTGCTCAGCAGGTCTATTGGTCTCATACTGGATGTTTTCGCCTTCCGCCCAGGCCTCCAACTCGAGGCGGCCGGTTGTTGCCCGATCTGAAAGGTCACTGATAACTTCACGATTGAAACATGGCTGGACCTCAACGGCACGAGATAGATAAAGCTCCTTGGTCCGGGACTGTCATTGGAGTCAGCCGAAGCTGAGCGACGAATAGCTGGAACAACCGGACCTTCGAAGTTTTGTCCCACTGTTTGCTTGTCAGAACTGGTTACGTTCAATTTTAGAATGTATTTGACCCACTTTCTTTAAAATTTTGGAAAACGCAGTTGCGTTGATTTCGACAAATTGCTGAGCAGCGTTAACCCAGTCCAACCAATATTCCTCATTTTGACTCACCTGAAGCTTGTTGAGATCATTATTGAATTGCTGAAAGCCTTCTTCGAGGGTTATGAAGCTTGCTGAGATCTTTGAAGTTGTCAGACTTCTCGATTGCATCACCCTTTTCTTATCGAGTAGGGTCTTGAGGCGCAGTTTGAGCTATAGCAGGCGAATTAAAGGCCGTCCGTATTGAAGGGGAGATGCTGACCTCGGCTTCCTTTTGCAGGTAGAAGGCATTGACCCTTTCGAGTTCCCGTTCCTGGTGCAAACTATAAGTCTATCGGGCAGGCAACTTTCCTTAAGATCATCTTACCAGTCTAAAGAAGAACGTTGCTTTGTTCGCCTGCAGAGATGCTTGGGGGTCGAGAACCTCGACCGGGGGATTCGGGGCATTTTGGGCAAGCAGCGTTGGGGTTGCGCTCAGCTGTTTGATGAGCTGTCTATGTGTTAGTGACTAATCTAGAGCTCTATCGATGTATATAAAGACCTTCTTGAGAGCTTTGTAGTTGACAAAGCTTGCGGCATACTCTGGAATATCCAGTTGCCTCTTCTGAAGATGTTTCCCAAACTTCCTGCACGTGAGGGTATTAGACGCACTCGGACTCCTTAGAGAGCGCGAACGAGTAGTATGTCGCTCAAAGGCCTCTAGAAACAGAGCACATACATGATACTTTAGAGGCAGACGCCCTGACCGTTGTATGGCAGCTTGCAGTTCAGATACGAAGAGGAGATACGAAAGCAAAACGACAGAATGATTGCAGCAATCGAGCACTAGCATCCATTGTTGGACCCGCTACTACTGTACCATCGGATAGAACGCATCCTATGATTGCCAGGCACAATGACGTTGGGTCTATGGAAAGCAGCGTACAATTACTGAATAGGGAGATCAGGCGAGCTGCCGGCGGGTGGGATGAAGTATGAAGTACTCTCTAAGGGATCGAAAGATGTTTGGCTGCCTTCACAAGTGGTATTATTCAAATACAGTAGCAGAGTAGGTCTTTTTGAATACGATCGTGCGAGAGATGCGTGTCAGAGCCGGCTCACAGATTATCACTCGCAGGAGCGGGGAAAGCATCTTCCCCCAAGCCCATGGTCGAGAATGTGTTCTGGACAAGAACCGCCCGTGAAAGGAAGAACTGAGACGTCCCGTCGTGCCGCCAATAACAAAGTCCCATTGCGGCACGTTTGTATTGGCGAGACACATGTCACGCATTTTCATACATGCCTTATACTTCTAGTTTGATATCATACTGTACTTCCAACTGCCCAAGCTATCTACTTTATCTTACCATATCTTACCCACTTGAGGTACCCAAAGTACCTTAGCTAGCTTTTACATCGGCCATATCCCATACTTTAGTAGCGACCTACTCTTTTATGTGTATACCATAGGTACTTCGATATGCAAGAAGTTTGGATCAATCCTAGTGATTCCTGATGATAAATTGTAGAGGTTGTAGCTGATAGACTGTACTCCTTCCTATCTACAAGCAAACACCACATCCAGAAATACTATACCAACAATTCCCGGCCTTAGCACCACTGAATAGATCATTGCCTGGTCCCCTTGGAGCAAGATGAACGATGACTGCACACAAAATATGAAAAAGCTTTTACAAAGGTGTGTATAGGGTGAGGGTTCTTCTTCGCCACATATAATGTAGGGGATGGAATTTCAGATGTGGTACGGCCCTGACAAAAGAAAACTTACGCCCGAGTAGGTGATTATGTGAACAGATACAGGGCCTCAAATATTGGACTCTTGAATGGCCGCATACGCCAAAGGAATTCCAGTGCAGTAGAGCCGAACACCGTGCAAACAACATCGCGAATATCATTAGAAATTTTGAGCAATGCCAGCATTTCCTTGCTGGGGAAAAACGGAAGGATTCTCGATCCTTGTGTTTCTCCGTGCCTGCACGTCCCGGATCACAGGCTGCCCACCACCGTAGCTCCCATCTCCGTAAGGGCCGTGTTGGGGCATTCCTTCATCGTAGTAACCTTCATTGAAATATTGCTGTCCCGGAGCACTTCCTGGGAGAGCACCCTCTCCAGAAGTGTCAGATCTATGGGCGCCAGAATAGGCTGAAGAAGCATTTGAAGGCCCTCTGTTGATGTCTCGATCCTGCCTGTTGCCAGTTGCTGCGGGCGCTACCCCAAGAGCTCCGATCGTTTCTGAGTCAGCTGTGGTTGGTCGGCCATTCGGGCTGCCGACTAATGGATCTTCAGAATGCTCATCTGACGTCAACGCTGTTGGCGAGCTAGTATGATACCCCGGGTCGCTGCCGCTTCCAGACCGGGCGATACCGATTCCTCCATTGCCGTTTGAAAGAGTGGTGGATGACTTGGGCGCTGCCGGGGTTGTTCCCCACCCTCTATATCCAGCACCGTCTGTCTCCCTCATCTCCCCAGGTTCGTCCCCATTACTGCTCGCTACGCCAGCAGCAGGGAGGGTGGGGTCATTGTTAGGGTTGAACCCATATTCCTCTACCTCCCTCCTACGAAGTTCTTCAGCGTCCTTTCGCTGCTTTCGTTTCCGCCAAAAGAAAAGGCCCGCAAGTACAAGTAATGCAACGACAGCTATCGGAACAACAACGGCCACAGCAATCTTAGCACCTGGTGCCAATCCTCCAGAATTGGCCGCAGTTGCGCTGGAGGTTGGAAGGGAAGCAGGGCCTTGCGAAGTCGATGAAGATTTCGATTCTGAGGAGCTGCTAGAAGTCGATGCTGTTGGAAAGACTGCGGGGGTCTGCGTGGACGTAAGTACTACCGTTGTAGCTTGTGCCGGTGCAACGGTGGATCCATCGCTTGAAGCCGACTTAGTTGTAAGGGAGGTGCTTAAAATTACTGAGGGTGATTGTGAAGTCGGGGGTGCAGACGATGAGGACGATGGAAGGGGAGGTGATGAAGAAGATGGTGGCAACGTGGATGGCGATGGACTTGGTTGCGTTGAAGAGATTGTTGTTTCAATAGTGGTTGATGGGGTATTGGTGGATGTGATAGGCGGACTAGCTGAAATTATGATAGATGTGGTCGTCGAGCTTGACACGAACGGCGGAGTCGCTGGTCGAGGTCAATAACCGTAAACTGTGAGCATATGTGCAAGTAACTTACTTGTAGCGTTGGACATATTGGGTAATTCAGCAGGGAGCCGAACCAACCATTGATGATGTTATTGCCCGGTATCTCGAAATTATCTTCGAGTTCCACTGATAAATGTGAAGTTGGGAAAAAAGGCAAGTGAACTTCAACAATGGTTGTGGTTGGAAAATTGGACGTATTGCGATGGCGCGAAGTTGTCTCAGGTCAAAGGTGGTATGTATTAACCATTAGTCGCTCCCCTTTCTGTTGCTTCCAAACCCGAGCGAATGAAAATATTCAATCGCTGGCTACTCGGAGGAGTTTGATAGACAAGCACTGCCGATAGATCGAACACTCGTCGCGCCAATGTTCGAGGATGGGACTCTGACGGTATCGTTGAGTGCTTCTTACTCGAGAGTGCTAGACTGTGAAGTAAGGTAAGGAGGAGACTTTTGTTAATTAATTCCAATTTTAGCTTTGGCGCCGGGCCAATGGTAAGAGGGGAGAAGTCTTTAGTCAGGAAATACGGGGTACTGTAACTATTTTAGGGATCGTGATATATTGCGAACCGAATTTACGAGAAATTGTACAGAGTGAGATTCGTGGGAAGCCGGAAGCCTTTTGAAGAGTTGAAGTCGGGAGAATTGATGATATAAATCATCGTGTACACGATAAAGAAGTTAGATCATGTATCGCTGTGCTGATTGACGATGCAGGGCTTGATGAGGTTACGAGTCACTGTTTGGTCTGCTGCAAGTGTGACTTCATTGCGTTCAAATTGACACTGATTATTCTGATTATAAAATGGATCTGTACGGATGGGATTCACAAGCCTTATGACCTTGTTTCAAGCCAAGGTCACATTCTCGGCGGTGTGACTAGTACTCCGTACTGGGCGACTCTTGCGAAATCGGTACCGAAAGTGAAAGTCGAGGTTGGGGTCTTGAAAGTTGTCCCAGCACAGAGAGATCTCCTATATCCCGCGTGCTGATGTTGCTATCTGTGTTGAGAATTTCTATACTCTGGAGATGATTGAGTGGCAGGTAGACTGTCTTCGTTCTGTCCGTGACAAGCTCCCACACTTCTGCCAAGCTATACTGTTGGATATTGGTGTGGCTTCTCGTCCTGAAAGAAGAATCAAACTGTGTGATGCAGCTAGCCATTCAAGCCGTCGTCTCCACAGGCTCCGTTATCGGCTGAGATGTGGTTATAGCTAAAGGCACATCCGGCCATGGCTTCTTTATGGCATCTGATAATTTCACTAAACATCCTTTAGGGCCGGCGATACTTCCTGTGATCTATATTAAAATGTAAACCTCATCGTGTAGCAAGTATCAGCGCGTACCATTGAGCACAACTATCCCCTTTTCAGTGTCCACTTTTAGCACCTTAACGTTCTGCGTGGTTACTTGCTGTCCCCCCATACGACCAGGCATTTTCTTTCCCGGCAGCACCCTAGAACCACCACCTTGAGACTGTCCGGCAGAACCCATTGTTCGATGAGTCTTTGAAATACCATGAGATGCCGATTGGCCATGGAAACCATGTCTTTTCATCACACCGGCAAAACCCATCCCTCGGCAATTGGCCCTTGCGTCCACGAACTGCCCTTCTTGAAACCAGCCAGCTCCAATCATCTCTCCAATGCCTAGAAGGCCCCTTTCGTCCCGCACCGCGAACTCAACTAGATGTCTCTTTGGGCTCACTTGGTTTCCAGCATAGTGACCTAACAAAGGGCGAGTGACATTGCTCGGGTGCTTCCATCCACTCCCAATTTGTACAGCGTAATACCCATTTCGTTTCCTCGTCTTATGCGCAACTACTTGGACCCGATCCATCTGCAAAACGGTACAAGGATACCTTCGTCCAGTATCTGCATCGTACATCGCCGTCATTCCCTTCTTGGTGGCGAGCGCTCCAGTACGTAGAGGAGTAGTAAAGGCTTTTCGTTCGAGAGCTGCTGCTGTGGTTGATTCCAGTACTGGAAGGTCTTGGCTGCGGTTGAAGCGGTTGGGTCGAGGCACAAAAAGAGACTTAATGCCACGCTTGGAGACATGACTAAGAGCGAACCGAGGCAACAGAAAAGAGGGAGGCAGCTGCAGGCAGCTTTGGCACGCCTTCGAAGCCATATTGAGGGCTGCAGTATGTCTGAAATCTATAATACGCAACGAACAGTAAGGTCTTCAAACTCGGTTAGTGCCCCATGTACGCTACCTTACGTAAGAAACATCCTCACAGCCCCTATTATTACGAGCCTGCGGTCCTGCGGGGAGGCCTTCAACTCGCCTTACTGATAAAGATAAATTTTGACTGCCATTCTTTTCTCTTCACACTGTCAGACAATTGGTTTACGAGCTGGTTTTGCGAGCGTGATCGGATTGGTTTCAGGAGCAATTCATTGTTCTCAATCATCTTCCATCTGTATCACTGAACCGTGATAGGCCACTCCATCTATCAATTTCTCTCCCGAGTCTCAACGTACATGACGGACATTATCTGGGTTATATCTGCTATAATATCGATAACTTACTTTTACGGAATCCTTCATCGCTGTATCCGTGAGCGGGAGCACTTTCGAGCGCCATCAATTTGTGTGGATGAGTCAGAAAATGTAAAGAACGCCTCGATCTGTACAGCACATCTCCAGGAGAACTACTGCTTCCAGCATATGAGTACCTAGGAAGCTGCCACAACGATCGTGTAAAGAGATCATAGACAGCGTCATGAGCACCGTTACCTGCGTGCTTTCTCCTTAACTTTCAGCAGCCACACTGCGGTATTGATAGCCCATCGTACACTGCACGGCCAAGGAGATATGCAAGTCCCACCCAGGAAAGTACACTGTGTCCCAGATCCTAGTGCCCCAAATCCCCTACGATGACCTTACTGTTCTCCTCTAGAGCAAATGAATCAACTGTTATTGCAAATCCTTTGCTTCACCCCGCAGTGTCGTGTTCTCAAAAGGATCCGCCCTGTTCTCCTCTAGCAAATCTATCTTCCTCCCATCCTCTAACTCCAAGCTCCACTCCTGCGTCTTGAACTGTATACACACCGTCAGCACACAACTCCCCCAAAGTACCCAATAACTGAAACTCACATATCCCATCCTCGTCCTCCTTACACTCCTAAATCTCATCACCCCGCTTCCCCCTGTTCCCTTGACCGCAAACCGCACATCCACCCTCCCATGCAACTGATTCATCTCCCCCCAAATCCAGGGAAACTTGTCTCGAAAATATATGTTCCCGCCCAATTCCCGCTTCCCAGCTTCACTTGTTCTCAGTGCATATAAAGTAGCGTTAACGATGCTGGAAGAGGCTTTTTGGTAGTTGAAAATTGCGAGTGAGGAGGCGACAATGATGGCGATGAAGATTGGTAGCGTCCGGAACCAGAGGCGGTATGATGAGGGGATAGCTGGAAGTTCGCGATCAGGGCGGCGGGTCATGAGGGGGCCTGAGTTGCGAGTAGGGGCGGCGATGAGTGACCGCCGCTGTGGAGGGAGAGGTCGCCCATGGGATAATTGCGTGAAGGAGGGAGAGGGAGGAGGGAGGGGTCGTCGGAGTAGGCAGCGTGAGAACAGTGGGGTACGCAGAGGATTTAACATGGTTGGTGTTGGATGGAGTTCATGTTTGAGGTGCGGCGGGTTTGCAGATCACTCCGTATTTTTATGGTGACGAGGGGCAGCATCCGCTTTGCAACAACTACCCCGTATGGCCACTGCACAATTACGAAAGACGTTCAGATATCCCTCAGAATACAGTGATGACGATGAGATACCGGCAGATCTCGACGAAGAAGGTGAATAACAGTTACGCATGGGAACGTGGACCCAACTGACAATTTCTACCTTTCAAAGAACAGGAGAAGCTCATTAAGAAGCTTAAAGCTGAAGTGGAAGAGCGCAATGAGCAATACAAGGTGCTATGGTTCGATCTATGTCAAGATATCTAGGACCTAGCTGAACGTCTCCAGCGGATCTTCCTTGCGATTCCCCTCATCTCAGCTGTGACATATATGCCCGCCCTGATGACGTCCCCACTATGGCGAGCAAAACTCATCAGCCTGTTTAGTATGACATCGCTCTTGACCACGGCCTATATATTGATATTTCTCCCAAATCCAAAGCCTGAGCCTGCCGGCCGTAGACAGAACGCTTCGAAGATGACTCACGTGGAGCCAGAACCCGGTCCAATCCACCGATACCTAAGCTATATGAACGGCGGGCTGAGCTTGCTGATCACTATTAACGCCACCACTTTCAAAAGCAAGCCAGGTGTGCATGGGAACTTCTGGGTGCTATGTATATTGCCCGCTCGTGAGTGCTGAAGTGCCTTTGGAATGCGGGTTGAGCCTAATGGACAGCTAGTCGTGTTCTCAATTATCTTAGTCGTGAGACACTTGGAGCACTCGGTGGACTTCGAGGAGTTGGAGAGATCTAAGTACGAGTACAAAGGGGCCTGACAGGCTCAGGGATCAAAGCCCATCAAAAAGCCGTGGATCATGCACTTCGATGCCATTCACGTCTGGTCCAGGGAGGCAGAGGTCCATGGTCTCGTTGAAGATTCTGAGGGTGACGTTGTAATGATAGAAGACATTCTTGCGAATTTGAGTGTCTGCAACATCATCCTTCTTGCTGAACCTATTTTGACTAAGAGAATACGTAAGTATGGTACCGATCAATACAAGCAACAAAGAACAAACTATTTGCTGTACAGCTTTGTCTGCGCCTGCCACCAACGGACTCGGAGCAAATTCTTCAAGATATGATGCTCCAAGCCATTATCTCTACCTGCGCTCTTCATAAATTGTATAGTGTTCTCAATCTTCCGAGCATTGAAATCCGTAGCCATTCCAGTGCGGAAAGCAACTTGAAGACAGCGCTTTAGAGTATGACGCGCAGGCGAGGAATATTGTACAGCATAAAGACCTTGGCGATATAAATTGCGGTATGATCGCAGTATTTCTTGACTGCCATGCGACATAAAGCCTAATGGTCCGAAAAAGTCAGTCGCAATAGATAATATGGTTCTCAATTATCTCAAAAGCTGCAAACCCCGGCACTTCCCTAGCGTACCCGCTCTTCTCTTCATGGTTGAGTCTCCGTGAGGTCAACAACTTTGTGCCATGGCCTTTGAAAAAGACATGATAGCAAGCATGAGTCTTGCGCGACTGAATACTGCGATGCCTTGGCCATTACTATGAAAGCTAAAATTGACGACGTCTTCTCAACAATCATGAACTAATGTCGCAGACTATGAAAGACTAACCTTGACAGTCTCTCCGAGTCGTAGGTATCAAGAGTAGAAGCGCTTCTAGATCTTCTGTTAGAATGGCACGACTAACAAATCATCGCCTTCGCGCTGCATCTGCTAGACCTCCAGCTTCTGTGAAACACAAAGCTGCGCTTCAGCACGGGAAACCTTATAAAGTCGTTTTGGAACAGGTCAGGGAGAAGAAAAGGAAACTGGTAACTGTTGTATGTGATTTGAATCAATAACACTGTCCTATGGAACTAAACCAGGCGTTTCACCGCAGCTGTCTTTTCAAGCAAAGCCTCCTCCGGGATATACATTCATTCCGGCGGGAGACCCGCAACTCACCAACCGGTGTAAATCGCTTGCAAGGGAAGAGGGATTGAAGATATTTATGGTTTCTGTGAGTTTTAGTATGGATATCTGTTCATCGGAGTTGACCTGTGTTTAGACTAGTAAAAACTCAAAACAACGTATACTGTCCCAAGAGGTTCATCGCATAGGGTACCATTTTCCAAACCTCGTTGTTGAAAGAGCCTGTATGAGCCTTGGTGTATCGTTGACGCGGTCTGGTCATATTATACTGAACGAGTCAAATCCGTTTCATACACACTCGAAACACAACGCACTTACAACCAATACCAAGAAGATTCAACGTAATGACTCTCCTTCATCAGATGTTTCTCAAGCAACTTTGGATACGCAGGCTCGAGAAGCTATCAAAGACCTATTTCCTAAAATCCCGGATAAGGATGTGCACCAAATCATCTCTAGAGCTTTCCAAAAGGTAAGGTTCTTAATACTGTTTTCTGCAAATACTGATTATTTCTAGGGCAAAGAACGTGTAGGTACCGCCGCAAAGCTTCCTTTAGTCCGCCGTGTGCAACTAGCCGTGGTAGCACACATCAGGCATATTTACACGAATTATGATAAACTGCTCAGGAAAGGAGATTACGTTCTTGCTCGGGCGCAAGTCGAGCAGCCCACATTAGATAAGCTACTAACTTGGCGTCGGGATGATGACGATGATCCTAATGCTATGGAAGGCATCCTGCGGGAGGTCATTGTCATTCCTGACGATGACGAAGAAGACGAAAGTAATAACCATTATCCCGCAGGTGGCATACAATACGGTCGTGAAGATAGCGTTGAGGTTGTGACCGACCACGCAATCGCGGACGAGGTGCAGACTAGACCTGTAGATTACGGTATGATGGACATTCATGCTGACCCCAATCGGCCCTATAGCCCGGACATGGACACTGGTAAAACGTTCAGACACGTACGTAGAGAACAGCTTCCGTATCAGCAGCAGATCCTGCATGGTCAACAAAGAGTCGATCGTATTGAAGTCTATCGCCATCGCGTTTGGGAAGAAGCGTTGCATCGTCGACGGAAGGATCCAGAATCACTTTATTCGTTGGAGCACCGCCATGTTGCCCCTGAACCCGCAAGGTCTAACCAGAAAGTTTTGCTCCAGAACCACGATGAGCCTCGCTGTCAATGGCCTAAGGGCTCGGCACTTAAACCACGCCTCACTGAATACGTGGGAAAGGCACCACCCCGAGAGCAGCTGTCATATCCCGCATTACCCTTGGAAGGCAAGCCTGTAGGCGTCGGATATATTACTGACCACAGACGAGAACCACCAGGCGAATTACTCGACACCTCAAAACAGGTTAGTGAGAGCCATCCCCCTGATTATAGTAATTTATTGCTGTCCGAAGCGCAACGTCTATTTTACTGAGGAGCGGCAGGTATCTTGTTTGATACAGCAGCTACCTGATGCTACAAGGCAGAAAACGAGTGATTCCCTGAATGTCCCATATGGTAGTGAAGCCAATCAGCAACCTATTCTATACCCTGTCAATAAGGTCAAGCAAACAACGATGCCATATACAACAGTGAACCAAAGATTGGTAGGTGCTCAACCTCTTGAGCGAGGCCTTGGTGACAGTGTCCATGTTATTCCTTCTCCACATTCATCACGCCGTCGTTTGGAGGGAATTCTCCCCTCTATTGAAGATGACTCGCCGAGAGTGCGAGACCAGCTTGGTGTCTCTGGAAGGCATATCGAGCACAGTTCGCTTTCTTTCCAGACACAAAATGCACTGGTAAGAGCGGCAGGAATTGCGCCTCAATCATTGCGTTTAACCAACGACTGGGATCAATTAGATACCAAAAGGCGGAAAGTCGAAGGATTTACATCCTATTCAAGAGGAGAACCCCCGCTGCTGGAGGCTGCCTATGAATCGCAGAAGACCGTTCTCATTCCTTTACGAAATAATCATAAAGAACACATGACCAGCTGGCAGCCTGCTCAACCTGGGTATGGCACTGGCCGAAGGCCCCTGAGAGAGGAAATGATGCTCTCTCATCGGATGGAAGCGATACATGACTCGGACCGGCAACGTCCATCTCAAATTACACATATTTCGAATCAAGGTACAAGCCAGAAAGGACATTTCGTAGATGCTGAAAAACCGAAGTATGCGTCCCGGGAGCATTTTCAAATCCAGCTATCACGCGCAGTTACTGGGGAGCAGGCCGATCTCATCTCTAAGCCCCTTCGTGCGCAGCCCGAGTTACATCACTCTTTTCCAATTTCTCACACACTTCACAAGCATGTTCCTACATCGTATGGGGCTGTTGACCCATATATCTTTTTACATCATGATGACGATTTCAATGCACGTGGTATGGAAGGAGCTACTATTGTAAGGACAAAACCGTCAAGGTTCAAAGAACCGGAAACAGTGACACAACCTCAACCTGGAGATCTCGTGGTTCGACCTGGCCATAATGAGAAGTCCATTGAAGAGTACAATAATAGTTCCAGGACAAGAAATGCAGGTTACGATGATCCGCAGTATGGCGATGGTAATCGTCATATTTCTACAAATCCTCGGATGGATCATTATGAGCAGTGGCAGCCAGATCATTATAACAACACCAGACCAGGTCTGCAGAATATGGAGCCCCAACGTGAGGCTTACAATCTATCGATCAGACCTACTGGTCAGCACCTACCCAAATATAATTATTCAGAAGTGCAGTACCCATTACTGGCAAGCTCAGACGAACGACATGTGGTACGATCTTTACTGAGGTCTCAGGAACCTCAACGGTACGACTTGCATAAGCCAATGATCCAGCTAGGCCTACATATCGGCATCCTTTCTAGTCAGAGCTGATACTTCAACCTTCTAGGAACCAGGATCCACAATGGCGAGAGCAACCCTCCCACAGCTATTACCAAAGTGCACGTCCTGCTCAAATGTTAGAGTCTACAAGTAGGAATGGCCGACTAGTTCTACCAGTGGATGAAGATCGCTATCCAGGATTTCGAGACCAGAGCGTACAGCGGGAGGTCGTCGTTATTGATTGAAATGTTTATATATGGTAAGCTGGCCTGGTTGAATTAGTGGGCAGGCATTAACATTCGGCAGTCCCTAATAAGATCATCGATCATCATGCCGTTCACTTACCGCGAGTATCGGTGCGAGGTCTTTCGATCCGGACCAAGTAACAGATGTATATGAGTGTGTATAAGGCATTGCAGGGCGTTTGGAGACGCCCTGCGTTTATTGTCGAGGCCTTCGGATCGGCAGTTGTAGGATATCGGCCAAGTTGAGGCAAGAGGCTTCGTTGAAGTACCACATTAGCCACAACACGCACAGGCTTTGTACATAGACAGCAATGCTGGATGGAGGCTGGAGAATGGAGAATTAAGATGGGGTCGATACTTGCTATATGATCGGTGATTGATCCGCTCTCTAGAAGCCTTGGGTACCTCGTCGGCACAATCTTGCTCGTAACTAAAACGGGCACTACCACCAGCCCGCCGTTTTCTTTCAATTGGTACCTTTGTTATAATGGTAGTATGGTACATACCTTGCCTTAAAAGTTGTGATCATAGAAAGTCATGACGAGGCAAGACTGGTATCTATCATACCTTACATCTTTTTTAATGGGTATGGAGGTGTGATCGCTTCTTTGTTAAGCTGCCCAATAACTACCTGCATATCGCTCTGCTTTTAATCTCCGCCAAATATATTATACCCCCATCCTCAGATTCTCGTGCCAACGCTCCTTCACCCCACCTTATCGAGCCCCCTCGAAAGAGCAATCCTTGTCCACCCCCTCCATCGTCCTCTTCAGCAAGTTCCAAGTACTCTCGCGCCGACTTGTAGAATCCGCAGATTTCGCACCTGTGCGGAATATCTCAATAGTTCGGTATCCTGTGATGACCTTCATGGACTACCACTGGAAACCAGCTCTATCGCGACTGCGTTGAGGATCCGCCTCTTCCAGAGCATTAATTTGGCTCCGCACCAACCACGATGAACATGGCTAATGTTGAACGACGGCATAACGGCGGAGATGGACCTGCGAAGGATCCAGACAAGTCAACGGTCGTGCCAACAGTCCCAACCATACAGCAAAGAAAGCACTGGGCCAAGAATTATCGGACGGAGATAGCAGCAAGTGGAAGCAGTGTGCTCTCAACGTTCGTTGCTGTGGGTAGCGCTAGATTCCGGAAGACGAGAATCACAATGCTAATCACCGATGTTCAATATAGTACCCCTTGGACTCCGTCAAGACTCGTATGCAAGCGTATGTGAACTTCTCTCTCGTACCAAAGAATGTATGAGCTTAGACTGACCAACTATAGCTATCGCTTCCAGCACTTTACAGCCTGCGTCCAGCACACGTACAAAGCCGAAGGATTTAAGGGTTTCTGGCGAGGTGGGTAGCATTTTCTTTCAGTTCTCCGTGGAGGTTCCGGAAAGAGGAGGGCCACAGATCTTCAATTGGCTTGTCTACTCCATAGGAAGGTGAAGGAGTTGGAAGCGAAGAAGCGGCAAGGAAAGAAGCGCTATGACATTGGTCACTTTCATCGTTATTAGGTTCCTGGATGGACTTCTTTTCCACTACGCAAGGCTGACAACTATTTCTCCATCATAGGCGCCTTGGCCCCTCTTGCAAGTGTTACATTCGTCCGGACCGTGTCGTTCTCGATTTACCAGAAGGCCAAGTACAAGTACTCTGCTGCGATAGGGTCAGCAACCGGGAGAGATGAGCCTCTTGTGGTTGTCAATAGACCGGGTAGCATTCCGACGCTTGGGACTGTCGCATGTTTTGGTGCTGCAGGTGCTACTGCTGGGGCTATCATAACGGCCGTAGCATGTAGGCATCGCTACATCATATTCCGAAGCCAACATTGCTAATCGTTGTACAGGCCCTTTTGAATTGACGAAACTTTCAGCACAAATTTCAGTTCTGATGGCTAAAAGTACTTCCAGCGTGGATGACCCACTCCGGGGAAGCTATCAGAGAAAGGGCACATTTAGGACGGCAATGAGCATTGTTTCGAATCGGGGCGTCGGTGGTCTGTACTCAGGTTTTAGTTTGCATTTACGTGAGTATCAGATCCACCCCTGTTATGGAAGCTATATACTGATACCGCCGCTTTTCTAGTAAGGGACACGATTGGCACGGCCATATATTTCACAACTTATGAAAGCGTCAAACAGCTGCTCGTCAAATTTCAGGGCAGCTCTTCGCCCACTTCTCCTTCTTCTGTGGCTATGGCCGGCGGGCTTTGCGGTTTAGTTTCGTGGGCTTGCGTAAGTTCTAGGTCCAGAGAAACATATATACAAGAACATGGCTTATACTTGGGTAGATTTATCCGATCGACTCGGCGAAAACACACTATCAGCGTAACTGTTTGACCAAAGCAAAGGGGCAACCGGTAAAGATGCCCCGGATTCAATTTTTCAATAAGGGGATGTATAGAGGTACGCCCCCTCTCCCACCGCCTCGGTGGCCCACCCCGTCTCCTCTCATAACAAAGCCACTAACACACATTCTCCTCCCCAGGTCTCGGCGTTTCCATGGCACGCTCCTGCGTGATCAATACCATATTTTTCTCATCATTCGAATTTATCAAAAAACATATTAATCAGCTCCCGAATATCCCAACGGGTGCGGCCTGACCGTATCTTCTGAATTTGTTAATACTTTCCATCTGCTTCTCATTGGTGTATATAGATTTGGGTCTGGCGTTCGAAGGGCTAATTACATCCACGTCGGCGGGGACGGTAGGGTAGGCAGGTCAAAGGGGACGCTTTTGTTTGTGTTCGGGATCTACCTGTTTCAAAGTTCTTCGTTTGGAGGATTGTTATTGGGTCTTCCAGGTGAAACCGCGCAGTTTGTGAAATCTTAACCCCCCCCTTCCTTTCCCCCAATTTCTGCTCCTACCACTTCCTCCATATAGAGTATCTAGGCCCATCCCATCTAAACTCAATCAACCGCGGGGGGGGGGGGGGGGGGGGGGGGGGGGGGGGGGGGGGGGGGGGGGGGGGGGGGGGGGGGGGGGGGGGGGGGGGGGGGGGCGGCGG
>JAABUT010000876.1_pt1 | contig 40479 bp, 37 predicted proteins | sample 5559281 | NCBI WGS metagenome assembly JAABUT01 (sample SAMN10711880, study PRJNA513359) | rock metagenome | isolation source: Antarctica rocks | place: Antarctica: Victoria Land, Ricker Hills nord | collected 2016-01-04 | reverse complement strand
CTCCGAGAGGGTTTTTGAACCTTTACGGTTTCTTTCCTGACTTATGCGCTCGACACATAAGATGTTAAATATCGTTCCCCTCATTAGCGTAAGCTAGCATAGGCGTATAAATATCAATCAATCAATCAAAGTAAAACTGAAATTTTCTGAGATGAGAAAGTTTTGGTTCTGTATCACGCTGAGAGGAGTATCAGAATTAGAAGAACTTTTTTCGCATTCCGGAAAGTGCAGGATCGCCTGCTTGCCTCTTGGGGAAAGAATGAGCCATAGCCCGTCGACGTAGAAAAATGAAGCTTAGCAAGGTTGTTCTTATCCCAGATCGTGGATTTTGTTGGTAAGAGCTGATGAACAATATCGATGTCTAGCATCCGTACCGTCTATTGAAAAACGACTCTCCACAGAAGGGAAGAACATGCGTATATTACAACTCAAAGCTCCGTTCAGAAACGGAGCCTTGACTCTACAGAACACATGAAGAGATACAAGACGAACAAGACTATTTTGCAATTTTCGTAAAAGCGGAATCTCGCTCGCTGTAGATCATATATGAGACTTTTAGCTTGTCGTAGCTTCGCAAGGCTATCCGGGCCTCATGCTAGGCTGTCTTATGTACGGTGAATGATATCAGCATCTGGCATCCGTACTACTAGACTATGTTGATATGCTTTTTTACAGGATGACTTGTAGGCTTTGCAAACTGGAGAAGGTTGGTGACATACGAATCTCGAGACTGGGAATGTGGATAGACTGCTTCTTCCGCAGAGAATGTGCTTGATCAATCGGCGTGGCGGTCGCTGTGATGATCGGGAGATAGGTGGATCGGGCGGTGTTTGGACTCGGGCCTGATTTTCTTGCACCGGTGAATTGGTTGTTCGTTTGAGGAGCTCATCAGAGAACGCATTGGTTGATTGGCTGGACAACCGGAAGTGCCCAGGATTGATCATAATGCCGTACCTATGAAATGCGATATTCCAATCCGTGGGACACTCTCGGAATTGACGGTAATTTTCAGATGTTGTAAAAATTTGTCACTCGAGTGTTCGACTTTGAAGGCCACTGCCGCTTGGGTGTTTTTTATAAGTGCGCCTCAAGCGTTATATAATACTTTGACTTCATGATCTCACATCTACCAGTTTTTCAGATTGGAAGTCTTTCTGCATACATTATACTTGTCAAGATGCGCTCTCGGAAGTTTCACGCATGCCATTTCACCGAATTCGAAGTTCCCATGGTGGCTTCTTCGAAGGTCCGCCCGAATATGCAGGAGACGCCTGGTTCGGGATGGCATGGTTGTTGTGAAGATCGAGGTTTGCCCTGAAACATTGTGATCAGGTTGAACAAGCGCCTTTCTGCTCGGGTAGTAAAATGTCTTGTTCGCAAGCCTGGTCTTTTTTTAACAATAATGATATGTTCCGGGGAATTTTGATCTTTCGCGGTGATCTGTTCTTGCACCATTCTTATTGGCTACGAGATGTTCCTTTCCCGCGTCAAAGCCCTAGCTTTTCTGATTGTATTGACTTTTGCACTTGCTGCTTGATCAACATTTATGCAAGAAAATATATCGAACAGAAGCTCAAATGAGAAGACGAGACTGCGTAAGATATGTTTATCAACACGTACTCAAACAAGAAGTCAATGCGGATAAAGCCCTAGGCTTCAAACTTTCGGTTACCGACATGGCCGGCCACGACGCCCCTAATCGTCTCACTGTGCTCCATTATCACTTATCAAAGATCACCCAAGACCAAAGACGCAGTAGCCCCTCTACTCAGAAACGCTATATGTCTAGACCTGTCAATGCCTGCCCTGACTCTACCGCAGAATTTTTGAAATAGAGCTGCGATCGCTCAAGAGGTCCTCAAGCATACAACATATAGTACTACCGTGATGCACCTACTAGGTGTCATGAATGTTCACCTCCATTTAATCGCAGCCGCAGTTGCAGTCCAGAAGAGATATGCATGGATAATGTGATTCAAAATCATGCCTAGTGCATCGGTCATCCCAACTTCGTGCCTTTAGCGCAGATAGCGCAGGAGCACGGCTTCCAGGAACAATCTAATGTGCTGCTTATGGCAGTCGAAAATGGTGTCAGTGCTAATGCAGTGATGACGGGCCCTCATAGCAACAGCTCTTTGGGCCGAGAGCATACGTTTCAGTCTTGCACCTGCGACATCCTTATAAATAGGCATCGATAGTGGAATGCTTTGCATGAGGGGTTAGCCAAAAGTTTTAACTGTTATGAAGTCAACGTTCCTCGGGTGCCTATCGAGACGAAAGCTGAGTGCATCAGCTACGCTGGATGCCGGCACCGAAGGGTTGCTGTACTGGCCACAGTTGGCGAACGATCCTCCACCCAAGCTAGCAGCGCAACAGGTACTTGGCGCAGTACCATTTTGGTATTCAATCCAGCCTAACCGAGGAAACCAATGTGAGGATCCTGTCTGTTGAAAGACCTATTTCCATTTGCGGTCAACTCTACCCGGTTAGCATGACTGATCTCCATTCATCCTAGACCATCACTTATCCGGGAAGATTTGTATCTTTCTAAACGGCCATCGTCACCAATATACGCGTTCAAACCATGGGTTGCAGAGACGGTAATCAGGCCGACCTTTTTCTTGAATTGATCAAGCCACCTTGGGAGGTCAGCCTCAGTCTGGTTCCAAGGATCATCGTACTCATACACGAGGACACGAGCATGACTTTGAATCTCTTTGTCTGTTGGCACATGACCCTGAGACACTTGCGTCTTCACAAAAGAGCCCAGTTTCTCCTCCAGGTATTGAATGCAGATTGTCGTCGAAGTAAGTCCAGATTGATTTGGCGCTTGGGTGACATGGCTAGCATTGCTGGCCGAGAAGGGGTCAAGGGTATTCTTCTCCATCACAATTAACCATGGAGGAATGGAATTCTGCACAAACTGCTCCACATATGGTTCAAATTCATGCTCTCCTACCCAATCATCCATAGTCTTTGCTTGCTTGAAGTGGGCTGCTAGATGCTCCACACGCTCTGTCCAACTCATCAATCTCGCATCACAAAAACCGCACCGAGATTGGATTTCATGGTCGAAGCTGATCCAGCTTTCCATGGTTGGAGCATGAAACTTGCATTCATTGTGGGCAAGACGGAGGTGCTGACTCAGGTGGTCTTTACGGTAGAATGTACGTTCTTGAGCAGGTTGTTCGGCGCAAAACATGTAGTTGTGGCTTTCTAGATGCTGGGAATCAGGCTGTTGATGGCCACAAAACGCACAGGAAGCGCCTCCGTTCTGGGTCGGCCCATGTGGAGTGCATCTGTTAGATCTTAGTAGGAGCAACGCTTGATCTGATGTACCGAACACGAGAAACATACTGCCAGCTTTCTAGACTTAGGTGGAGGGACTTCTCATGGCGTTGCCAGTCGTATTTCGTCTTGAAAGAATCGGTACAAAATGTACACTCATACGGTCGTTTATCCTTCTCCCGCCGTAAATTCTTCCTTGCCAAGGCAGGCTTTCGCCGTCTTCGGCGAGTTTCTTTAGCATGGGAGGCGCCTGATTGACCTGAAACAACAGAGTGATCGGTTGAAGATTGCCGTGATAGCATAGAACTGAATGAGAACTCGGAGCCGCTGGATCTCGCCGTCTCTAAAGAGGACACCGAAGGGGCTCTGGATGCTGAGCCACAGCTGTTACTGTAGTGTGGTTGCTCGTGAGGGCTAGCCGACGAAGAAGCGATAGCATTTGATATGGCTGATGCGGAGGCAGATTCTTGCTCTGGAGGGGATAATCGCCAACTTCGCGGGAAAAGTCAAATCGGCCCGGCTAACTTCACGCATGTTGTGGAGAGCAGTGGTGACATACCGATTCAATGGATCCGAGTCTTGATAAGAACCAAATTCACGACCTGGGATCTGCATGGGTACGGTAACGGATAAGTCCGTAGGACTGTTATAGGAGTTTGGAGATGTAAGCGGAGGTGATAGGAAGACCCCCCGCTGCGCCTTGCCTCTGCGGCGTGCATTGGCAAGCCAATTGGAAACCTGGTCTTTTCTCAAGCCCGTCTTCATCTGGAGAACTTCTTTCTCCTTCGGGTCAGGGTACGGGTGTTCCACATGGTCCTCTAGCCAGCATCTCAAGATCTTCACAGCCTCTCGGGAGAAGCTTCGTCTGCAAGTTTTATTGATCTTTGCATTCAAAATACCTGAAACAATCAGGCCGTCACCTTGGATCACAGTTTCAGAGGCCGGCACAATTCGGGTTCCTATCCAGGTAGTTAGCGAGATCCCATTTTACATTCTGGATTTTCGTGAGATACCTAAAATATTAGTTCCGGTACCAGCAGGTGAAGGTGAATCTGGACTGGGGCCGTCTAGAGAACCTTGGGCACGGATTTCGTCACTGAAGAAATCCATCTCATGTGCTGATGGAGACATTGAAGCGAACAAATTAGCAAGCTCGCTATCGTGTTCGGCATCAGGTAATTGGTACGTAGTGTCCGCTTGCTCAAAGTCCAAGAACTCCATATTGGCAGGGCGTAGAATTCGAATTCAGTAGCAATGCGCCGATTGAGTGAGTACACCTTAAGAGACAGGTAGTTGAGTCATATGTCACAAAGGGCGCGATACCAGAGATAAGATACGGTACGGTAAAGTAAAGTACTTCCCACCACCGCTTACTTAAGCTCCCCGTGATCTCAGATCCACCGGTTGCGGGTTAGTACATGTCTGAGAGCTGAGGCAAATCCACCGGTACATACAATAGCTGCAACACTGCCAAGAGATGGCGACATTAGTATTTCTTCTACTACACAATGACAATCGTGGCCAATCAAGAGTGCATTGGTCGTAACAGTGACAGTCTTTGCTCACTTCCCTCTACCCAGGTCAAGACCGAGGGAAAAGGTAACAAGCCTAAAGTGGTAGCCGTTTGTTCCTGTCGAGGTGTCTACCCTAGGGTTTTGACGTAGGGCATGATATGTTTGTCCATAGCTATGTTGATTAGCGATGAGATGGAGACAGGAACTTAGACCAAGAGTCGGAGAAGGCCATGCTGGGGAGAGGTGCACGGCTCTAGTACTGTAGGTCTCTGAAGCACTCAAGATTTGACGCCTTCATAACCGACCGTACGGCATAGATCTCCCATTGCTCTTACACGCACCTAGAGGGGACCGAAGAGTTTTCCAACCAATGGCTGTCCGCGCGCGGTACGCCTGTCACCAAGTCGTAGTAGAACGCCGAGGGTATAGAGAAGCAGTAGGAGAAGAGACAGTATAATGAAATACTACAAGTAATCAGAATCCAGAAAATAGCCTGCGCTTATATGAAAACGTAGAGCCGTTACAATCACGAAACAAGTCAGGTTGAAGATAGGATTATGTTGCTGGATGTGGATAACCACTAGATTCCCCAGCCTGGCAAATTTGATGCTACTATAACATACGAGTACTACAATGACATGTTGACAAGTCGAGTTGGAGGAACATGAAGCAATGATTGGATTTTAGTGATAGAGGACTCGAGTGGACCAGCTGGAATGTTAGAATCAAAACACGCCTCAGCCCTATGACATTCAAAATTCCCGATTCCCCACTCCCTCTACCTTATCCCCATACCCCCGCATCCAACCTGACTATCACAACTACGTGCTAAGTACTGACAATTGCTTCTTCCACGGCCCTCGTCCGGGGGTCATGATGATGCCATCGCCTTTCACATTTTATTCTAGAGGCTTAGTCGCATCTGGTGGCGGCATTAGCTATCAATCCATAATGCCCTGTTCATACAACGCTCAAGTCTGGCACTCGCAAGGGCTGGACGCACAAGAGCAACGCAATGGCGGCTTCAGCAAAGGGTGAGAAGCCTCTGGACCTCAGCTGCCTCACATTCGCCGAGCTTGAAGAACATGCAGAAGTGCGCATGAACAAGCAGACTCGAGACTACTACAATGAGGGCGCTGACTCGGGCTCGACACTGCTCGAGAACATCCAAGCATACGCCAAATACCGTATCAGACCTCGGGTCCTCCGCGATATCTCCCGGATCGATACCTCCGTCGACCTCTTCGGAGCACGTCAATCGATCCCTCTCGGAGTCGCCCCAACTGCTATGCAATGCCTAGCTCATCCAGATGGCGAGATCGCTACTGCTCGAGCATGCAAAATAGCGCGTGTGCCCATGGGCTTATCCTCCTTCTCCACCTCGACCCTCGAAGAGGTGGCCTCGGCACAAGGGAACAACACACGCGTCCTCCAGCTCTACCTCTTCGAAGAGCGCGAACACTCCCGAAAACTGATCGCGCGTGCCAAAGCAGCAGGGTACAAAGCCGTCTTCCTGACCGTCGACACTCCCATGCTCGGCCGCCGCAACCTCGAGATCCGCAATGAGTTCAAGCTGCCCAAACCATACAAAATCGCCAACTTCCCCGAAGACCCGAACTCCGATGCCAGCCAGACAGTAATGGATGGCTCCACCCCAACCAAAAGCTCACAAAAACAACCCAGCACCAGCGCCCCAGGAAATCACGACGGCGAAAAGCGAAAACTACCCACGGGCCCCATCACTTTCCACACCCATGCCGCAAACCCGACTCTAAGCTGGGATCGTGACATCGACTGGCTAAAAAAGGAGTGTGCGCCGGAAATGCAAGTCTGGGTCAAGGGCATCGCCACCGCCGAAGACGCCCTCCTCGCTCTCCACCACGCCGTCGACGGCATCGTCGTCTCCAACCACGGCGGCCGCCAGCTCAACGGCGCACTCGCAACCCTAGATGCGCTCCCTGAGATCGTCGACGCCGCAGGCGGTAAGATCCCCATACACGTCGACGGCGGGATACGGCATGGCACGGATGTATTCAAGGCGCTGGCGCTGGGAGCTAATTTCGTGTGGGTGGGGCGACCAGTGCTGTGGGGGTTGGCGTATAAGGGCCAGGAGGGCGTGGAACTGTGTTTGAAGCTATTGGCGGATGAAATTCGGTTGTGTATGGGTTTGGCGGGGACGGTGAATGTGGGGGAGATTTGGAAGGAGTATTTGGTTAAGGTTGATCGAAGTGGGTTTGTTAGTCGGTTGTAAGGAGAAGGGGTAGGACTTGTATGTGTTTGTATCGGTAGGTATTTTGAGTATCGATCTTGATGTTGACTTCTTCAGATATATTTTTGGTGGAATTTCGATTCCTTCATACCCCCTTTCCCTCTCACTCAATCGAGGCTTATTATCCGGGGGCAGGGCTGGGGCGGTGGGGAGGGGCGAGGAGGGAGGGTATGGAGTAAGATGTTTCCCCCCCTTCACGACCTTGCTTTTCAAACACACCGCCAACCAAAAGCTTCCTCGCTCTACCCCTGCCAGGCCTCACTCAACCAAGATGAAGATCCTAAATAAAATCCGTTCAAACTCTGTTTCACAGTACCCTCGCGCTTCGTCTCTCCACGACTCGTTATACTCAAACCAACTACGCACGTTGATGGAAAGGCACGGAACACGCACCAACAAGCATGCCTTTGAACGCAGATTGGTGGGGATTTCTTTGAGTAAAACCATCGAATGATCAAGCGTTTTGTCATATAGCCTCAACTTCCATTTGCGGAATTCACGTACCTACTACTGTAGTTCTATTCATGCACGCTGTCTTTTCTTTAGTGAAAAAAATTACAGTTTTTCTGTCGTGAATCCGTTAATTCATTATGGTCTATTCGTTCAGATTTTGCCTGCGTATATTTCTTTCTTGGTATATGTATAAACGCTTTCTCTACGAGCTTCTCCGTTCTTGCGTTTTCATAGTAGGATTAGCTTTCTTGAACGATTCTCTGACCTTTTAATACTCCAAGCATTTCCACCTACCCATCACAATATCATTCAGTAGACACATTGATAGCGGGAAGAGACCTGCCTGCAACATGCCTTCTGACAATTCCAATTCAAGGCACATCGTTGATGGTCAACCACCACAATTGCCAATAACCCGTCGAGGATTTACGCCGGAAGGTAGCAGCGACGTTCTAGCAGCCCTGGCGCCGAGTACGACTCGCAAGAGAGAATATCCGAGCGCTCTAACTTCAAGCACGGCTCACGTGACAACTTATACAACTCGAGCTCCTGGTGGATTCAGTGGTCTTGATCCAGCTTTTAGGACCACCGATCCCTGGGCCGGTGCCTCTCTCTAGTCATATTCCAGCTTTGATAATCGACTGTTCTCGAAAGGACCAGCTCCTCCAGACTATCTTTATACTCGAAACCCCCAAGAATACCCCAATCCTACTTCTTTCAATGCACCGCGCCCTAGGCTGCCAAGTCCGGGATGGGTTGACCTACCACTGGAGGAGCGACTCTCACCTTCGCTAGGACATAAACGTCGTCGAATTGAGCAAGATGACGCAGCCCCGTAAAGACAAAATACTGGCGGGGAACGACCTAGCACTATGCGAGAGGTAACCAGAGCCTCCGGGCAGACCTCTGTTCTGGCGACTGCCCCCATCTTCGATCGACCACCTGTTCAACAATCTTCTCCCTCCGTTAGTTTCGCTAATTCACGTCCACCAACACCCCTTCATTTGCCACCTGGGCCGGGACAAGAACCCCCTTTTCCGCGGGGTCCCAGAACGTGAGTTGTCCCTTACCCTTGAACTTTTATCAGGTAGCAGGGTATCTAATGTTAACTAGGCTCAAAACCCCCAATTTCCCAAACGGGCCCAATCGAGCCTACAAAGTACCCTTCGAGCCAATCCCCAAAACAAGGAATGAACCATATAGGCAATACAGATGTCTTGAGGTTGTTGCTTCCACAGGCCTATACTGCGGACTCCTGTTTAAGACACCGGCCGTGATCGAAGACCACTATCTTAACATTCATGTTGGGCGAAACCTGAAGTGCCATCTTTGCCATGAACAGATATTTACGTATGTGGGTGCTATAGGGTTGGTTAGGCATCAGAGTCAGAAGCATTCCGATTCCGTTCTAACGAGAAGAGATGGGATTATAGAAGATGCAGTTAGAGAACATCGGCGTGATTACCCATGGTGCAAAGAAGCTGCATGGAATGGACATTCGCATGCGTTATTACTCATAGCAGGCACCAGGACAGGTACCGTTAAACTCGAGAGCCTCAGCTGATGGTAAGCTAGTAAAATGTAGAAGTATGATCAGAATGATCACGAGGTGCATGTCAAAAGCTCCGTTCTTCTCTTCTCTCTTCTCCCATTTTCCCAGCCCGATGGTGGCCTATGATGTACATACATAGCGTTAGGCAGTTAAATCTGAGATAACTTCAGCAAATTTTAAACCAAGAAGCCAACCCCACACGATTATCTAAAGAGCAAAGCTATACACCGACATGGCAACTCCCATTAAAATCCAAGCAGATTCTATAAAAACGGGCATCAAAAAGTTGACGCCCACGTCACAGCAACCAGCCATCCTCGACTCTCCACCAAGCCCTCTATCAACATCCAATACACTTCCCTTTAAATCTAGCAACCAAAAGTGCGCTCGCAGAACCTGCCAGCGTCCGCAACTGGTTCAGTATCGTATATAGCTTGAAAGTGGAAACCTCATGCATGATTCGAGTTGATAGATAAGGCGAGTCTGTCTCTTGCAAATAGGGAGGAACAGATTGATTGTGATCGTGGTTTGTTGTACTGGGATAGATTGGATAGGTTGGGGGTAGGGGGGTCAGGATGGGTTATTTAGTTGCTGTAATTTAGGGAAGTGTGACGTTGGGCGATGGAGTCGAGGAATAGAAGAGAAGGGTAACGGGTTTGTTGAGATGGTTAGAAGGGTTGTGCTGGGGAATTTAATCGTGGATGATATCGAAGTTTGTGTAAACGTTTTTTGATCAGTGTGTAGTCTTAATTTCGTTTGAGATTCAATGACTTTTATCACCTTTGTAACAACTCTTCTGTTGTTGTTCCTCGAGAATCGTTCTAAAATTCGTGTGAACTCATTTGCTTGAGATCATAATTGTATTACATCATCATTGGCTCAAGATATTCAAAGAAGAAAGGGAAAAAACCTTGGACATGCACGCTCATTCTCATTCTGAACATACTTAGACACTCATTTGCTTACCCTTGAATTTTGACCTCCTAAATAGTGAGGTCCTAGTCTCACCGCTTGCCACAGTAGCACTTGTAGTTGTCTTCAATGTTTGTGCCCATCCATGTTTCTATCACACCCTTCGTGCTCACATGGCTGATAACCAAATGCTCTTTCTACCGCATTTCTTTTGTGCTTGATGCCGTATTGCTTCTGATGAGCCTGCCCAATGTGTGTCTTCAAGGTAGAGGGCTTCTTGTATCCATACTCTGGCTTTTCACACAAAGGACATATCGCTGCCTTCTTCAGGTGTATTTCATCATGATGGCACAGGAGAAAATGCTCTGTTGGGAATTCGAGACTACAGAGTTCCCCCGTCACAGGATTGTGGAGAATGTCGCATATAAAAACCTTTCCGCTTCCCGGACGGGCATTAGCGGTAGCAGGAATAGAGTGATAATTTGGGGGAAAGTACTCGGCAGCAGGCAGTCTACTACCGGGTCCGGAAGGGTACACGCCGGTGAACGCCGGAGAGGGTTGATGTCCAGCTTGAGATAGATTTTCCCTTGGGATTGTGACAGCCGATTGATTTCCTGCTTCGTATGGGATCAGCGGCTGTTGGTGCTGATAAGGAGGCTATTGGTACTGATAGGGCGGCTGTTGGTATGTAGGAGTAGTGAAATGAACCGAGGGTAGAGGTCGTTGTAGATACGGTTGATCACCGGGGCTAGCACGTTCCAGGAGAGAGATCTGCGCCATGGTTTGACTTACATCCCCCATAATGCTAAGTTGTTCGCTGCCGGTAGGTTGTCCACTTGGATCCGCGTCGTAATTGTCAGTCTGGCGGCGTTTTGTTCTTGTTGATGGTGGGAAGAGTACAGCAGGCCCCAGATCATAGTAGCTGGTAGTTGGTAGCATCGAAGCAGCAGCTGAATTTGCGGCTCCCCCAGCAGTTGCAGAAGGTCCACTGGACCCACTAGGAGCACGAGCTGCATAAGCCGCTGCCTCAGCTGTGCCAGGAGTCGGAGCGCTCAAATCTTTTCTCTTGCGAGTTGTACTAGGCGCCTGATCAGCGAGGACGTCATTGCTATCTACGGGGATCGATCCTCTTCGTGGTTTGGGCAATAGTTGTCGGGTATGAATGACGTCCTTTGAACCGGATCTTTCAGGATCCATGTTGCTGGCTGGTTCAATTCCCTGTTCAAGTATCTAGTGATACCGACTTTCGGCCGTAGATGAGGAGGTGGAGATATGTGAAGATTGAGAGATGGGATATGTGGAGTATTGAAAAATCGAAGAATTATTCAAGGGGGCTGATGATGCTGTTTTCTAATAGTGATAACAGAGAAAGAGCGTCGGGAGACTTTTATAGACATAGCAAGAAAGGTACAGACACAGCAAGGAGGCTTTAACAGAAGCTGAAGCATAATGAATTTGAAGTTCCATGGAGATGAAGCTCAAAGGTTTTCATTAAAGAAAGACAGCGTGCATGAACAGAGCTATGTGAATAGCACGATGGAAAAGAGAGGTGGAGCGATCTGATTTTATGCTTCACTCTCTAGTGAGTGCAACGATATTGCAAGATAAGGCAGATATGAATGCTAGGAAATTGATATGAGATGTGAAAATATCGATATTAAAATGGTTAAAGAAGTTTCCGAATTTTCGATCGACGTAGGCTGATTAGTACATGCCTTGTGCTGCTTCCTACACTTTGAAGCTGCTGTTAACTCTTTTTCACTTTTGGAACCCTTCTGATGTCAATTTTACCTGTTGTTCATCTTCGTGAGGTTCATTCGAGGGCAGTTACTTTCTCACAGCCCAAACCAGCCGTTTCTAACCGACGACACAGCACGTTTGATATTTAAGCCATATTAATTGGGTGAGGATCGGCCGAACCGGCGCCACGCTTTCGGGTAACATAGATGGTTCAACAGCTTCAATGGTCTGTAACGCATTCTTCTCCATTTTGCTTGATCTTTGTTCTGAGCCTCGCTGTCAATGCAGCCGAGGCTGACGACCCGGGAGTCCTTCCTGTATAACCGTCTTCAAAATAGCTTCAGGTTTATCCTAACGGACACGTCCAATTTTCGGCAACAATACCGACAAGGATCTAAAGTCACGTCAACTCCAAACCTTGACGGATTTGAACTTGTCAATCGGTACTGTCGACGGAGATAACCAACTTGGGGGTGGAGGTTGAGGATAGAGCTCATTGTCTGGACTATATGAACCCGGCTGGCCTCCTTGCTTTCTACACTGTTATCTTTGGTTAATCATAGTCGATGAGCCAGAGGAACGCTGGAGACGGCTTCTTGAATACGAGCAGTGAGCTGGGACGTCATACTAGCCATGGTAGAAATGATAGCGAGGTATGGCTGAAGATTGTTATTCGATGTTGAATGAGCTTGCAGGACTTCTCGATTATCAACCGAGTTAGTCAAATGGATCGCTGTACGCAGTTGAAAAGACTGGGGCGCTGGTTAGCTTTCATGTAAAATGGCCACCCTATTTAACCGAGACTCCTCCCCAGTCACGCGGCGACATGAAAGATATCGCGTCGCATAGTGCTGTGATTAACAGCTTGTTAGGGATTACTCCTATACAAACCGCCGCCATGGCTGAGGTTAAGGTACTGTACCTCCCGTGACTAAAAATGTCGAGCGCCTTCGATAGGGACCGGCGCTTGTGCTGCCGAGCTCAAGGCGCGAATGATAAATTCATGTACAGTAGGAACAAAAAGCACAAACGATCAAATGGGTAAAGACATCGCATCTTTCAGATATAATAATGAGATTACCGAAATGTAGTTAGGCAGCTCGAAATTCTAATCGAGATGCAAGATTACTGCCACCCTTTCAACCACTCTCCTGCCATTATCCACCGGAAAATTCAAATTCCCAAACTTCAAGCACTTTTAGCACCCTCCCAACGACCCTGCTGCCATTATCCACCAAGAATCGCGAAAGTAATGCAAATTCGCTTCTCCAACGCTCTGCAACCGCTGGTGTTTTATGAGTGGATCTCGAAATGGGGATGTCAAGACTTCAAAATATCGGTCTTCGTCAAAATGTCAATGAGATTTTCATGATTTCAATATCATTTAAAAACCGAAAAAACCGAAAATATAACCTCTAACATCCCCGAACCCACCTCCCTGCCATTACCACCCAAAGATCATTACCTGCACAGAATTCAAGGAACTTTTGCATCTCCTTTCAACCCCTAGAAACCATTGACAATCGCCAAATACATCAAGAACTTGCTCGCATGCTCGCAACTCCGACACTCCACCAGGCCCCCAACTTTTCCAAAAGAATGTTTAAAGGTGATCGCTTTTATGTACCCATGAAATCCCTTTCCCAAATCCTGTAGATTGAATAGGATCCGAAAAGACTTTCCGTACAGCAGGCCAGTTGGAACCGCTCTAGACATGCCTGGTACTCCTCCGCTACTCTATCCGGTTTTCTCGTCAAATGGTCCTTCTCAGGAGGATCCTTTCGGTTTGCCCTGGGATTTCTTGCGTTGACTATTGTTGTAGTCTATCTCAGATTGCTGGGATCTAAGAATTGCCTGTTCTTCGTGAAAATTTTTATTCACCTCCTTCAACCGTGCTTGCTCGCCTTGAACAAAATTTTTCTCACGATCGGCCTCTTCTTTTGTGAGATTTGCCCCTCCGAACGTTTTCTCCTTTGGGGCCTTTCCCTTCCATGGTGGAGGTTGGTGACTTGAAGACGCGTGAGCAGGTTGCGCCGAATCTTGGTGCGTGAACTGGCTTTGACTCTGAGGGGCAATATGTCCGATAGTAAGCCGAGAATCACGCCGAGGAGCTTGAGACATAATTGGCGATAAGGTTGAGCAGTTCCTGAGGGTTGAGATAGGGAATTCGATGGCTCTGTGAAGGATTGTTCTCAGTGCCAATAGCTTGATAATGTGCTGAGAAGGTTGTGATGCTGTTTTTTGCTGATGGAAAATAGTAGAGGGCAGCGTAGAATATATAGACGGAGCATCGATGCTTGAAGGCAGCTGAAGCATTGAGAATGCAGAAATTTGAAATTTGAACTGTGAAGATTGATTGATCTGGGGAATCTCCGAATCGGGTGTTCAAGAGGTAATGAATATTCATGGCAGCTTACATTCATGGAGCCATACATTGATGTGCTGTGAGATAGTGATTTCAGATATTAGTTAGATACCTCTTACAGCTGACTTACCCAATCAAAAATCTCGCCATTATCGTGCCTTCTGTTTGATTTGTGCATTCGCCCCGCCAACTGCCAGTCATTGTCTCCAGGAAAAATTGCAAGAGTCAGTGATTCTCCCAACACACATGCAACCTTTTCACTCAGGCCTAAAGACGTTATATTTTGTAGGAATCGGCCATACCGTTACCTGATCCTCCAACAGTTTCACTGTATGGTTTTGCAATCACCGTAAGCGGCCCATGATCCATTCCTGCCTCTGCTTGCTAAGTAGAAGCCCTTTCGCAAGCGTCGTCTTCACCAACAATGTAGCTTAAGCCCGAGTCACTAACGCTACTTTTATCGATTGTAATTCACATCAGTTTTTTTGCGAGAACGATAATTAGCATATTGCATCTTTGAGAAAAAGGAGAGGCGCAGCTTCGGGTTTCGCAGAGCGAGCTGGCCAATCCCCATATTGCTACGTCAAAGCCATCCTTGGTAGCCTCTCAACAAACTGGAGACTGCAGCTGAGGTTCAATCATGTCTTTCGTACCCTAGAAAGTCTGATACTCCATCCATAATTTTGAGATGTCGAAATGAATACATGATTACAATTCGAGGGTCACATGAATGAATGCTGGAAAGGAGGATTAAGTGAAACATTCCGAGAGGATTCCTGTTCTGTCAGAGGCCATTTGATAATTACAGTCTAACTCGCCCTTGAATGAACCTATTCTTTCCGCCAGTTCGATCAAAAAAGAAATGTATTCATCAGTGCATCTACGAGTTAATAGCGTTCTCTGGATACTTAATGTCAGCCATTCCGTAAGCGCCGGCAGAAGCGGTTTTACTTAGCGCGATTGCCGATGGACTCCGTCAACGAGCACCAGGATGATCAAACAGATTTCTGACAAAACCTTCCTTTCTCAGGAACAACATAGAGCTTTGTGAGGTACTGGCAGCTGCTTTGATACGGTTGCTTCTACAGTATAATACAAACTCAGCATGCCTTTGGATGATCTGAAAAATCACGCCACCTCTGACACAGACTTCTATAGCCTGCTCGGCATTACTTTCGAGACCTCGCAAAGAGATATCGACCGGGCATGGCGCAAAACTGCACTAAAGTACCATCCAGACAAGGTTGGCAACGACCCTGTAGCGAAAGAGAAATTTCACCTGGCGCAAATCGGGTACGATCTACTGTCCGATCCGGCCACTAAAGTACTTTACGACAACACAAGAAATGCGAGACTTCAGAAGAAGAGACAGAATGATTTATTCGAGGGCAGGAGACGGCAGATGAAGGATGATTTGGAGGCAAGGGAAAGAGGGGTCAAGCGGGATAGAGAAGAGGAAGAAGGCGACGAGGAGAAGCTGGAGCGAGAAATCCGAAGACTGGCAGAAGATGGAAAGAGGCGACGGAAGGAAAAGGAGGATCTCTTGAGGAAAGAAATGCAGCAAGAGACCGAGCGAGGCGCTACCGATGGAGCTGGGCCCGAATCTGGCAGCTTCCATACTGGCAACGGAGCCACAAATGGCAACCAAGGCGTCTCGGAGCTTGATCGAACTGTCAGATTACGATGGCCTCAAGAGGGGCAAGGTGAAAAATTGGGCGAAGACCGCATCATCACGCTCTTCTCGAGGTTTGGAAAAATTGAAAGTGTACATCTGCTGAATCCTAAGATGCTGCGATTGGGCGGTAAACAGAAGAAGCAACTGGTTGCTATATGCATGATTCAATTCGCGTCAGTAGTGGGTTCTCACGCTGCCGTTGAAGATTTTCAAAAGCAGCAGGGTCCGGAATGGGAGCTCTTCGACTCGGTATTCTGGGCAGCAAACAAGGAGCCGGCTTTCTTGACTGTGTATCAATCAGGCGCAGAGAGTCCAGTATATAGCCCTTTTACTCCAAGCTGTAATGCACGTGCTATGAGTCCCTCGGACTTCTTGAATAAGGACCATCGTCCCTCAACGCCATCAGCTCCGTCCAATGCCGCTGGAGACGGTCTTAGAAAGATGCCGTCCTTTTCGTCCTTCTCTCCAGCAGCGTTCAATAGCCCCAAGGCTTCTCCGTTCGGTAAGGGCCTCGGAGTCAATAGCCCAAGCCTGGAGGAGATGACGATGATCCGACTAAAAAATGCAGAGAAGAAACGACTGGCCGACGAGATACAAAGGCAAGACGAGGAAGCGACGGCGGCAGCAAAATGAATCTGGCACATTTTTCTTTCCCCAGCGGTAATGATGTTTTGAGCATTAGCGCTGGAGTTTTGGCTCGTTAGGATATACCCAGCTGTGATCAGCAATGGTGATGTTTACTTTGCACAGGTACTCTTGTTAGCGAAATTAGTATAGGACTGAGAATCTTCACGGTTGAATGGTTTGTTTCTCTCGATGTATATCACGGAGGCTCGCCGTATTCAGATGCCAGCTTGGAACAAAGGCCTTCACCTTGACCTCGCCCTCTTCTCCGCCTTCGTCTGGACTCCATGACACCTTAAACTCTTGTTCAGGGCTCCACGAGCCCATCTCGCCAGTCACCGACAAACCCGTCATAGTTTCTAACCTGCACAGCGCTAATCCTATATTGCCGACTCCGTGGACCCACTTCCCAGCACTCCTTCCCTTAGTTCCAACCCTGGCAATATTCGTTCCCGGTGGCGGCTGAATCAGCTCCGAGTTCGGATCGTACATCATGCTCTCCGGCGGCTTTATACCTCTACCATCGTAAATTTGTACCGGCAATATCCTCTTCCTCACCACCCCAGTATGATGTGTTCGGATCGTCAATTCCTGACCCACGTAGCACCCTTTCCTAAAATCAATCCCACCCATGTAATCAATATTGCTCTCCTGCGGCAGCGCCGACTCCGGCAAAATCTCATCTTGCCCCTCTGCCACCCCTTTCATCATTCGCCTAATGGTATAACTTCCCACTGTAGTTTCTTGCCCCGAGAACCGTGTCTTGCTATTCCCGGATGAAACCACCCTTCGCCCCATGTCAGGCGCTCTAAAATCTTCATACCCTTCGTCCATCCCCTCGCCCTCGCCCTCCCCTCCCTCATTCCAAACCGCCCAAACGCCCATCTCCTCCTCATCCACGACCCTAATCTTCACATCCGCCCGCAATTTAAACCTCTTCAAATACCTTGCCAGCTTCTCCGCCTGTCCGGAATCCACATCAATCAAGAACCCCGAATCAGCACCGCCTTGCTGCGATGGATAGATAAAGACGTCATACAAGACCCGGCCGGCAGCGTTGAGGAAACAGGAGTAGAGCGCCAACTCGAGGGAATTCGAGGGGATGTTCCGGGTGGTGAGGCCTTGGAGGAAATGAGAGGCGTCGCGGCCTTGCAGGGCGACAAGGCGGCGGGAGGTTAGGTGGGCGAAACCGTGGGGGGGTGGGGAGGGGGGGAGAGGTGTGGGTGCGAAGGTCGAGAGGGGGCGGAAAGAGCGGTAGAGGCAGCGGGCGCAGAGGGCAGGAGGTTTGAGGGTGAACATATCGGGTCTGCTTCCTTTGGCCGGAAATGCAAATCCCGTGGTGGTGCTTCGTTGCTGGTGCTATGTCATCGAGACGGCAATGATACGAAACATGCCACTAGCCCGGTAATAAATTCTACATGAACGTCACATTCTCTTCCAACGCCGGAGCATTACATAAAAATGACGGTATTGCAGTTAGCCAATGTGCCAATGCGAAAGAAAGGTGTTGCTATAAGCTGCGCAAGATGCCATATCTGCATCTTACAACAATATCTAGCCTTTAGAGTATAGGAGGCTCCTCGAGATAAACAGCCTACTCCCAGCGGATTGCTTGGACTTTCCCTCTTCGTGTTCGTACCTTTGTAGACATGAACACGAAAAGTTTCGTCCATTTCCGCTTGTAGCTCTGAAGGTGAGCCGATGCTGCTTTACCCTGAGCCGGGGGTGAGCATCCCTGATAGGGATCACGTTTCGTCATATGACAGTCAGGTCTATATGTATGTCTCTATCTAGCTGCAGAAGAGAACATATGTAGTCGAAGCCCCCGGTTCTCCATCGTCACCTGACCCCCCCCCCTCTGCCCTGATCAACTAACATGCATTCGGGAATGCGCATGCAACCCCACGACAACAGGAGGGGCAGTTGACATACTCTCTCCACAGACCTTTCATCCTGTTCATATGTGATTTTGTGAAGTCCTCGTACAGACCTGTGCAACGACGCTTCTTGTCCACCTCTTCGTATCGCCGATTGTAATAATCGCGAGCAGAGACATGTTCCTTCGCAGTTGGGGAGTGGGCTGACGGGGAGGGCGCCTGGGGGACGTGGCGTGGAACTTTGCGACGAACCATGGTCAGTCAGACAGAGATCACGAATGGCTGCGAGGTGTGAAAAGAGAAGGGGGAGTATGTCAAGGGATCAGAGTGTGCGGAGGGGATGGCCAGAAGGAAGAAGGAAGAAGAGAGATGAGGGAAGAGTGCTGACCTCTTTATGGCCGCGGGCAGAGGACCAGAATTGGCTTATGGGTAAGCGCCCTGGGGGAACCCCGGGCACTCAGGAATCCTTCTGGTGTCGCAATCTTGCATCTTGGTGCGTGTGCGCTCAGCCGACCATGGACCTCCACCCACCACGGAAGAGCATCCCCAAGGTGTGAATGATGCTTGTGAAGTGCAGAGGGTTGACGTTGGCAAATAGCTAGCAAACGCTATCCCATGGCAGTGGAGCTAGCGGCTGTCAGGGCGGCGTGGACGTTGGCAGGGGTCCGGTGCAAAGGCTGCGTAAAACGGCGTCGAGGTATGCCGAAAGAGGCTATCATTTTACCTGGATCCAGATTAAGAGAATAATATGGCCCGTGAACACGGTAAAAATCTTCGATTTTGCCGTTCAGAATATTCATACAGGGAGTTGCGTTGAATTCCCTCATAAGTTTCTCCTTAGAATAGTATACTACTCTTCAACACTGGCTTCAGATCCTTGGGAGTCGTTGATGTTTACGTTGTCAAGTCGTCTCCTGGAATTACTAGTGAACGAGTGCCCCAAAGCTGACGCGCGTCTTTTCTGGCCAGATGAACTTTGAGATGCTGGTAGGGGACCGGCTTCACCTGATTCTGCCTCGGTTCTAGCGGCTTGCTCCAGTTCTGCCAGCAAAGGTGCGGGCGCTTTGCACGGATAAAGTTTTAGCAATTGGGCTATCGTCTTCTTCAGAATTGGATGAAGCTTTAAGACACCGTAAGTATGCAGTATATTGTATACAATACTATTTGCCTGAGCTCTTGAGTAATCCCCTCTAAGACGACCGAGTTCGTCAAACTGAAACCCAATAGGATATTCCTTGTTAAAGCATTGTTCGTGGTGAAGCTTGACTGGCCAGTGAACTCGAATTGAGAGACCCTCGGTGGTTGCTACTGCTGAGAAAACCCGGACCTCCTTAAAAAAGGTTTCCAGATCTTCCGTCCTCTTCATGCAATAGTATATGTTGTATAGAGCTTGAGAAGCTGTGTTCAGGTTTTGAAATTGGGCCTTTTGATTGTCAAGGCTTCCGCGTTTTCCTTTGGCCTCCATCAAGAAGAAATGAAAAGCGCGCTCGTCTTGATATTCTTGACACCCTTCTGGGAAGATATGGGATTTGAATTCTTTCAAGCGTTCCCAATCCGCATGAAAGCCGTCACTTGGCAGTAACGTTTCCGCTTTAAAAGAAACGGCTGTATCTGGCTTTGCTTGAGGAAGCTTGCATAATTTTGGAGTGCAGTCCTTGCATGGAAAACGCTCCGAGATCCATAGTGCCTCGCAGATAAATTCCAATTTCTCGTCAAGTTCTTGGCGATTGACGATTGCCATCATTATAGTCCTCTGGAATCTTGCCTCATTCGAACGTAAACATTTGGCCATGTCTAGATCCCAAAGCGCATCTTCCCTGCGCTGAATTTCCCTTTCTAGGGAGTTCCTGGAATTAGCTGGATCCAAGTTGCCAGCGAAGATTATGCTTTTGTAGTGTGCTATGTTCGGGTCCTTGCTAGCAAAATAAGAAATTTTGTGCTCCTGCAAAGTGGTTGTAAATGCTGCACTATCATAATTGACCGCATAGTCTTTAGGTTTTTTGGGTTTTCGGCTGGACGCTTTTGAAGATTTGACTGTAGAGGCCATCGATACTTCTCTCGGCATCTCGTATCCAAGGCTATGGTAAAATTCCACAGTTTCTGAATCGACGTCAAGTCTCTCGCTAGGCTCAGCAGATAAGCGATCCGAAAGATGATACTGTGAAAAATCGTTGGTCCTAGTTTGAGTACCAACGGACTGCTTAAATTTAGTTTCCGATACAGGACTAAGATGTCGAATCGTTTACCTTGAGAGGTCTGATTAGTGCTCCAGGGACTGATACCGCTATAGGAGCTGCTTTCTTGGCCTTCTTTGTAGACTTGGTATTTGGAGCCTGAGCAGTTGGCCGTCCTAGAACAGCACTAGAATCGTTCTTCCTTTGCCGAGTGGTTCGTTGATGGGGTTTTGCGACTGATGGCACTCCGGTTTCTTTTTGAACTCTTTCGCTTGAAGGTCCTTTCTGCGCGGTTGATGTAACTTGAGAAAGTCTTTCTTCGGTTTTGCGGGAGATACGAGATGATTTACGAGGCGGCTCCACCGGCTCTCCTCCACCAGTTCGCGCTCGACTTTTTGGTGGCATGAAGGCTGCGTGTGTTTCAAAATCTAATTCTGGAGAGTGACCCGGTGAAGGCACAGCCTCGTCTTATCAAGTTATTGGCGAAGAAGCAACAGAAACGAATGCGGGGGTGGTGCAGCGAAGTCGATGGTTCATCCAATAAGCAAAATAGAAGAAAAAGGTGTGCCAAGGACCGCCACACACTCCAAGGTATGTACTACCTCCACAATCGACTGACACACCAAGCCCAATGCCTTCAGGAATGGCACGAAGTCTCTTCGAATGCCCTCTGTAATTCGACCTCGAACGTCGGTCTCAATGCTAAGATCCGAAAAGTTGAAGGGAGAAAACGAGCATGTATAAAACTGCTGTCAATTGAGGTTGTATCATTGTATGTAGCAGCTGCTAGCTATCTTCAACGCCCCGCATGAAGTCTCAGGGGTTATATGTGCTGTCCCGGATGCGCGCTCGTAGCACCTGGTGGAAACAGCTGGTGGACTTTAAAAATAGCATATGCCCCGCACATTTGAGCATATGCTCTGCTAACACATCGTATAGACAACAAAATCGCTGTCAACACTGTTGGCATGCGTAATTCCGCTCGTCTGATCGCAAAGTAGACTGTGATTGTGCTGTTTTCGATGTTTCACTCTCAAGCCGTGCATATTGGCACGACATCAATTCTTCGCTCTTGCTGTTTGTCTCGTAGCTAATTTAGCTAAATAAATAATAAAAGATATAATTGAATTTTGTTTTCATCAATTAGTCATGAAGTCTTTTCAGTATTGAAGAACGATTTTCTTGCATTCTTTAAGATCATCATAAAATTCTTCAATGTTTTTATGTTGAATGTTTCTCAATATATCTTGCCCCAGCACCTCAGACGTGCGTGGCTAATCCTCTTCGGGTTAGCCACAGTCGCTGAGCCCCTACCTACCGGGCAGCTTCCGTAGTAAGCAAAGCGCTAGCCCGGTAGGGGCTTAGCGCAGGGAGCTAACCCGCAGGGGCTTAGCCCCACACGTCTGAGGTCCTGAGGCAAAATATACCTATCTGGTTGACGAAGAAATAATTGTTCAATGAGAAAGCTTCTTTCAGAATATGCAAGAATTGCATGAATTAACAGATTTACTCGTTTCACAGATTCAGTGCACAAGCGTAGCTTGATGCCGAAAAATCTTCAACATGGCTGTCGGCACTGCTCAAGGCCAGAAGGTACGAGGGCATTTTACTTTTGTGACTTCAATCTTACGCCCTATCGCTAAGTTACCTTACTTCGGTACCTGATTTGCCAGCAAACCTTTCATTTCTCTTCCCTATTTCCCTCATTCTGGCGAAACGGCTTTTTGGGCTCTAGATCAGCTTACGCTTAAGCAATGTCCAGCCCGCTGCAGGAAGGACCTGTACTCTTGATTCAGCTTTATTCCACCTTTCCGCAGCTTCCTCGTCAATACCACCACCAACACAATTCTATCCTACTTCCGCCCTCCTCAATTTCTCAAACCCTCCCACCACAACGCCCCAGCCATCACCACTCCCATCACAGCCTCATAAATCGCCACCTTCCTCCAAGCGCCCCCATGCGCCCAAAACACCACAGTCGCAACACAGCGCCATGGGAAAATCGCGCGCATAAAAGATCGGTTGCGCTGGTAAACAGCTTGCAGGTAATAAAACCCTAGGGTGAGTGACGACATGCTGTCGAAGCCGGTACTTAGTGATTTACATGCTACAGGCGAACTTTGGGGGGGGGTTAGGGAAAGGAAGTGAGTGGGAACCTTATGACATGCATAACAGACGCCGTAGTTCCGGCCAAAGGCGACGAGGGCGCGGCTGCGGCGCTGGGGTTGAGGAGGATATAGACGCCGTTGAAGAGGAGGAAGAGGCCTTGGGCGGTGCAGACGTAGTCCGGGGCGGTAAGGGGGCGGCGCATGGTGGGGATTATATAGGCAGCGGGAAATGGTAGCGACGTTTGTTCTGTCTTGAAGGTGGTGATGTGCCGTGGGAGGAGGTGGTATATGTATGTGAGCTGCGTGATCAGTAAACAAGTTCGGATGCAGCTTGTATTCGGGTAGGATCGGGCGGATGTCAGATATGAAGACTGGCCGGGGGGGGATACTTTATTCGGCCACAAAGAGTTCCATACGAGTAGTCCCAGCGGTGGAATAGCGTCCGGTTCGTTTTCGTCAAACGAAACGAAACCTCCTCAAAGAGTTCAGATCGACATCTCCCATAAACCCGTCAACGACTTGGATTCCTAGCACCGACGACGAGCTCGGGGAGATGTTTCGCTGATGAGAAACATCTGACCTTTCGGAAACATAGATAGATACATAGCGCAATACTCCCTCTCAACATATTTTTTGATAGACACGAATTCTCGAGGAACCCTCTGGCCTGCTTAGTCTTATCGTAGCTATACAGAAGAAGAAGAAAGCTATTAACAATCACCTCGAGAAATCCTTCGGCCTGCTTAGTCTCATCGCAGCTTTGACTTTGACGTGAATGTAAATTCTGATTTTCTCTTTACAAGCGTTCTGATATAAGATACAAGATCCTAGAGGCTTGGAGCCTGTACACACCCCTTCTGCCCCCCTTCCCTTCCACTACCTATCTACAGCAATCGGATCATCTCTGGTCCCCCTACCTCTCCCCTTCCGCTCAGTGTCCCCAAGCGCGTCGTTATCCAGCTCTGCGACTTTACGTTTTGGGCGCGTGATGCGTGCCGTTGAGCGCTCGCTGCCGGCATCGGAGGCGGGAGTGGGGAAGCGGATGGGGGCGCGGCGGGCGCCGGTCTCTTGTCTGGGGGATGGGTGCGGATGTGGGATCAGTGGAGTGTCGAGCGAACTCTTTCGGAGTGGTTGTTCTTCCCAAGTCAACAATGGGGGTTGTTGTGTCTCCTTAGGCGATGGATCTCCTGGGTAAGCTCGGTCAGGCTTTGGTACAATTTCTGGACAGCTGTCGGTTTCGCTAACTTTGATGACGGGCTTTTTAGGGTTTGCGGGATTGATTGGTTGTTCTGTGAATTCATGACGCGGTTCGCTTTTGTCGGAGGTCACGGGTTCTGTGAATCCCAAGCGGACTCCAAAGTCGCCGTATGAATCGTTTTCCGAAAAATATTCGAAGCCGGGTCGGTTCATGAAGGGGCCCCTACTGTCATCGCCTGTGTCTGACGACTCTTCGTTATCATTGCCTGTGTCTGACGACTCTTCGTTATCATTGCCTGTGTCTGACAACTCTTCGTTATCATTGCCTGTGTCTGACGACTCTTCGTTATCATTCGACCAGTAAATGAATTGAGGCTTGGGAGAAACAGTTTCGAGGAGTCTTCCCAGCGGTTGAGCCGCAGGATCGCTTCTCCTGGCTGGGTCCGGTTAACGGAGTTTCAACGGTGGCAATTGGATAACTTACGTAGTTCGGACCCTTCATCCCAATCCTGGTCTACCGGGAAGTAGGGGGTACCGTTATCCACCCTAGCTTGCTGATCCCCAGTAAAACCTCTGATATTCATATCAAGATTGAACCGATCCTTATGAAACACCGTCCCAATCCGTGCATGCTCCCCGTTCTTGAAGGGAGTTTTCGGGCTGAGCAACGCTGATCGGCATCTTCGAGAACTTGCACAGGGAGCTCGACGGAAATCGAAGTTTGACCATTCTTTATGGTCCAGCATACGTTGAATGTGCGTCATGGGAACCGAGTAGCTGATCTTCTCTTTTGGTTGAGACATTGGTTGTCGCAGCTGCTTACGCCAGTAGAAACCAGCACGTAGCTCGTCAGACTCTTGATCGTCGTCGCAACGAATCAGTTCCGGAATCCAGCCGTCGAACAGCCAGGCTATGAAGCTGTGTCCTAGTTCGTTTGCGAGGTCGTTACCGACCCAGAAGGCTTTTGGGCTATACCTATTACCGATATTAGTCGATAACGTATGGATTTGGGTTTTTCTGGCTCGATAATACGCGACTTACCTGATATCATGGAGAAAGATAGTATGCCCAAGCTCATGCACTATCGTTATTGCTGCTGCGAACGCCGCAACCATGTAGGCATGGCTCCCTTTCTTGGCTGCCAGCAAACTATCAACGAATTGACTCGTAATCGATATTGTGAGCTGCCTATGGCGCAGCCCATCACGCTTAGCTCGTCTAGCTGCTTGATTAAATTCGTGCGTGTCGTCTCCATGGAGGTTATTATGTTTGACCTCTGGCCCATAATGACTCAAACCTAAGAAACCGTCCTTGGGCGTTAGATCCGGGCTCTCTCTCCATTGGAGATGATCAACAATATCTAACAAGGCTGTATTGGCGGCATTGATCTCTTGAAAACTTCTGCTGTCATTGACCTCGAGCCTTTTGATCCATTTGCCATTGAACTTAGGGTCGGGCAGAAAATTACAAAGGTAAGGACCGGCAACTTTGAGTAACCTAGTGGAAATCTGAAAGCTCTGCTCTAGGGCGTCAAAGCGTCTCGTACTGATCGATGGCCAATGCCTCCTGTCAAAAAAGGGATGCAACTTTCCTGTGAGATTTGGATTCCAGTTTTTGCCAGTGTCGAGCGCGCCCACTTGCTCAAGCTCGCTGCGAATCCACTCCTTAGGAGGGAAGTCTGTTCGTTTTCCCTGCGACGTGCCTTGCAATCTATTGTCGGGTTCCCTTGGCTCGTCATTCCAAATCATTGTGCTGTACAATTATTTGAACACTCCGCTCAACCTCTCAGCTTTCTTCTGCTCGGCCGCCCAGGTGTATGTCGAAGTCCAAGTCTGGAGATTTTAAAGGATGTGTGGAGTATATTACGTGAATGCACCTATCTAGAAGAATGTAGAGTGTTGATCTTGAGCGCCTACCCATGTTTAAATAGGCGCCGTTGTGAATGAGGCGGATGTGGAACAACTGTAAGACCGATAGAGAAGGGCACTTGGAGACAGTCTGACCAGGAAGTCTCAGACGCTTACTAAATTCAAGCCCTGATAGAGACAAGAGAGCCAATTGTATATGTCCGTGAGAAGAGCCACGTACAAGTTGCAGTTATACTGAATCATACTGCAAGAATCCATGATAGGAATTGCACACATTGGCATGCACTGCAGACGTTCAAATAAGCAGGTCCAAGATGGTTGGTATTCCTGATCTAACATAGAATGACGCCAAACTGACCGTCTAGCCACATGGATACAAATGACGGTGCTTTTGTTCCATGATTGTTAACGTAAGGTTATCATCGTCTCTCTTTTGCAACCCCCTCTAGATAATTAAGCAAAAATTTCTTATCTCCAGACAACCCTGGTGATTGTGGTCCTCCACTTTTGATGGTTCCTTCCCCAGTGGACGATACGAGACTACTCATTCTGGATCTTGACGTCAGTGGAGACACAACTGTCAACTTTCCTTGCTGGGAGACGAGCTTCTCCGACAATGGACCGATTGAAATTGCAGAGCTGGAGTCGGTGGCAGGGATAAGAGAAGTTGGCTTGCCAAATAGTGAAAGGAGAGTCTCTTTGTGTTCTTGAGTTTGAGACGTACGGCGATCAAAGGACGTAGGATGTTTTGGAGAATTAGATGGCTGCACTCGTGAAAGAGATGAAGTGGCTTGAGATTGTAAACTCTTTTCGCTTGGCCGATGGAGTATCTGTGGCTGAAACGGAGCTAGAGTGGTATTTACATCTTTGTGAGAACCTACTGTAGACACAGCAGTTGCAGGCACTACAGTAGCAGGCTCTACCGAAACTGGTCCCTTTCGCTGTCCCGTCTGCGAAGATGCTTGCGTAGTACGAGGACGGGAGGGGATTGTCAACGGTGGTCCCTCCTGGATCTGTTCTATTTCCATATTCTCCGCTGGCCCTTTGAGTTCCTCAGGCTTCTGAGCAATCGCGTCGAAATTTGGAACGTTCAGAGGGCCGCTGACCGTAGCAGACATTGGAGACTTCCTAGTCTTCAGATTGTTTCTAGGTTTCTCTTGTACATCAACCGGGTAAATTTTGGTGCTCTGCGACTGGCGACGAGGTGCAGAGTGCTCAGCTTGAGAGGTTTCCCGGGAGTGGCCAGGACTGGGCAGTGCGGATAGTTCGACAGGTGGACCAGGTGGCTCTAGAGAGGCCGTAGACTTCGATGGCTGCACGGCTGACACGGATGGGCGCCGAAATAGATCTAACAAGGCAGCTTTATGACCTGGGTTTGATCTGCTTGCTTCCTTTGGCTCGATAGGGGATTTAGGCGGGAATGTTTGCCTTGGACCAGGCGTAACCTTGGACTGCATATATTCTTGCGGTTTCTGGGGAGGATTCCTTGGATGTCCAGCTTCATCCACAGTAAACTCCTGCGTAAGCTCACTAAGGTTCGAGATGGGAAGACGCGATCCCTTCCGTGCAGTCCCATCAGCTTCCTGAGGAGTTGCAGCCGGTTTGTTAACACTTACCACTCTGCGCTGATTCGCTTGGTGGTCAATCTTCACCTTACGCCAATTCTCACTCATTGTAGGTAATTGGGGCTCATAGCGTATCCCTGTTCGGGCCTCCTCTGCAAGGCGTTCTGCATCTGTTTCTGCAATTCGACGGCGCTCCTCTGCGTTTTGCCTCGCCGAAGTGGCCTGAAAACTTCTCCACGCAGCCAGTTTGGACCTCTGTTGTTCTGCTTCTTCGACTGGGCCCATTGGAAAACGTAGATCCCGCTCGTTTGACTGCTCTGTAAGAGGAGAAACTTCCAAGTGCTCGTGCGACCCTTCAACGTTGCTGAACACTCTTAGAAGTGCTGTCGGCGGCTTGGCTAGTTTAGTATCTGGCACACTTTTAGCCGACTGATCTGTCTTGAACAGATCCAAGAGTGCCGAAGAATGCGTTGTGAGCTTTGGTGGCGGTAGCTTGCTGGCTGGCGGTATTGACGGTGGAAGACTGCTTGAATATTGGGAACGTCGTGAGAATTCAGGATCGCCGGTGCGTTGATATGGAGCGGGTACTAGGCGCTTCAAGTCTGCTGCGGTTGCTGAAGATGGTTTAGAGTTGGTTGATTTAAGGAACTGATGATTCTGTTGTGCCGTTAAGAGTTGTGAAGTGGTAAGTCGGCTGTGGTAACGTAATTCGATTTGCTGGTCCCTTATGTGAAGAAGAGGCTTTGATGAATGAATAGCATCTGAAGAATGAAACTGCTGCTGTTGACCGTGAATTGCGGGATATGGGAAGTTCGATGGTGAAGGAAGGGGTGGGACATGCTGCGAAGGCACGTGGTGATGGTGATGATGTGGTGGGCGAGGTACTGCTGGATGTTCGACGGTCTGCTCGAACGGTGTTTGAGGTACTTGGTCACACATGGCCCCTTTGCCTCGTAGAAGAGCTAACAACGCACTGGAACCATTTCCATTGGCAGTCAATTGCGTTGGGACGCCAGATGCCGTAGCAGAAGACAGAACCGTATTTTTGGTAGCTTGGGAATCTACGGAAAGGAGTTTATTGAGCTCTGCGTTTGTGTTCTGGTCAATATCAGGTCGCTCAGATACTTCGGGTAAATCGCTCATGCTAATAGGTTGTCCCGACTGCCGAAGATTTGCCAGTAGTCTTCCCATGTCATCACCTGCTGAACAGTCATAGATATCGTTGCCAAACGTCTGCTCGTCAACCACTGAATGCGTAGTCTGTACAAGTATGGGCGCGAGATTTGGATATCCTTGATCAATTAGCTTGTCGAGCTTTCTTTGCTGCACAATCCATTTATTCAGTGGATTGAGGAACGGAGCAACCATGTAGAACTTGGTGGCGTTTGTAGCTAAATCTTCGCCTCGGCCTTCTTGCTGCTGCTTCTTTTTCTTCGAGGTTGGGAGCTCTGATAGCTTGTACCACTGTATCTTACTAATCTCCTTTCTCGTACGAGGCTCAAAGTGAGTGTCCATAGGAACGCCTCGGAAGACATATAGTCGCATGTGCTGCTCCCTCATTGTCACATCAATGTATTTCATATCCTCTTCCTTTTCCACGAGCCCAGCTTCTTTGATGTCAAATCCTGTTTCTTCGTATACCTCTCTAATTGCACAGTCCAGATCCGGTTCGTCCTTATTTATTTTCCCCCTTGGAAAGCTCCAACTGGCTCCCTTTTTCCAACCCTTGACCAAGACTACTTCACTCATATCTTGATTGATCATGATGGCTCCCCGCACCGGCACGCGGGTTTTGTACGCCAAGAACTCCGAGAATGCTGCTGAATGATGATATGACGAGAATTCCGATAATAGCGGGCAATGCTGGAAAATACGAAGGCAAAAGTCTCGAAGACTGAGGGACGGCAGGTCTGGATCAAGGGGTCGAATAAAGTCTTCGTAAAACCATTGTGCTTCTTCTACCTGGAAACATATCCGCTCAACTGATTCTAATTCTTCCTGAGGAAGGTTGATGACGAATCGCACGCACAGGTCATCCAGCCCTACACATTGTCAGTCGCCAGCAACCAAGGTCTGAAGTCCAAATATGAGTCAAGGGAAAAGGTCAAAAAGGCGACTTGGGGAAAAGGCAATATGGACTATCCAGCATCGGAGAGATGCGAGTTGCGCATAACAACAACAACGCTGGAAGGTAATACTTACAGTCGACTAGCTGCATCTTTGTCTCTGTCATCCTGGTCTTCGTGCACAAGCATTTCCGGCCCTGTGCTACCTACACAATATGATACGGTGCCTCTTAGTTGGACACGGCAGCTGTCGTTTTGGAAGGGCAGTCTGGATTTGACAGGTCTATGCACTGCCACGAAGGAGACGTGTACTCTTAACTTGTCTTCAAAAGTGATGAATGGACCAATGTAGTGTGATAATGCTAGGTTTACAGACAGCAATCGGGGTTAAGATAGACGGAGCGGCGTGATTGATGTGGTGAAGATGTGTGGCTTGTCAACGTTTAAGGTAGGTTTAGCGTACACTGCCACCTGTGGCGCAAATCGCAGTAGCCGGATTAGGTGTGAGATAGCCGCCAGACCCTTGGCATTCCTCTGACGTAGCGAATAAACAAGCTTTACTATTCTCACCAGTCGAAGCACGCTCAACATTCACTTCTCTGACACCAAGAATAAATAATAACCCATTGCACCCCAATACTTCAACTATGCTCACTCACTTGCAACATCCCGAAAATAGTCTTCATAGACGCTCAAGCTCTGTCATTGTTGTTTCACATTTCGTGAAACCTTTGTTCATTTGGACTGAAGACTCACGTCCTTTACTGAGGGCCGTCTACTTAAACTCACGACTTCGCAACTTCAAACATCCTTAAGCCGGTCTTCGCACACTTTCATACCTTCTAATATACATACCTTCTTTAATCCTATCCACTCTCTTCATCATGGCAAGCATGGCAGCAAATCTCATCGGCAAGCATGTGCTTAATGAAAACGCTAGAAACCGCTTTGGAAAAGAGGTATGTTTTTTCGTACATCGTTCGTCTCTCACGTGGCCATACTGACATTGTACAGGACCCATACTTTGAAACAGTTCAAGCCAGAGATGCCGACGGACGTCCTTACGGAAAAAAGCGCAAGCAAAAGAAGCCTGTTCCTGAAGGCATCTCAGCCCATGACGCCAAAGTTCTCACCAAGGTCAAGCGCCGCGCATACAAACTCGATAATGCCATCAGTATCTGCGGTATTAGATTCGGCTGGAGCAGCATTATTGGATTTATACCTGCCGCTGGCGACTTCGTCGACTTCTTCATGGCATGGATGGTTATCAACAGCGCGAAGAAAGTCGAGGGAGGTCTGGACAAAAGCGTCGAGAGTAAAATGTGGTTGAACGTCATGATCGATTTCGCCATCGGCCTCGTTCCCTTCCTCGGAGATTTCGCAGGTTTTTAATACCACAGAGATCACCATGCAAGGGAACAAGTCTGACAATTTCGCAGATGCCTTCTTCCGTTGCAATACCAAAAACGCCGTTGAGCTCGAGCGAATGCTCATCAGACGACGCGACAAAGCACTCGGAGCCGCCGAGAAGGCGCATCAGGCTTCACGTCCCAGCCGTCCACATGACCAGCACTACCTCGGAGCCAATGATGAAGCTGACTTGCCACCACGCTACGAAGATGGCTACCAGCGAAACGAGAGTATGACGGCAGAGCCCACTAAACCTAAACCCGCCAGAACAGCAACCGGAGGAAGTCGCGGATGGTTTGGAAACTTGGTGGGGCGCGGAGAATCTGAAAGGGACGTGGAAAGAGGCGAGGGTGTTGCGCCGGTCAGGCCACCGAGGCCGATGGTCTGAATCCCATGGTTTAGCTCATGTGTGGTGATACCCAAAAGGCGATGGAAATCCAGGTACAAATTTGTAACAGCGTGTTTCTGCTTGCATGAATTATGATTAGATTAATGCAAGCTTGACAATTTCAAAGCGATTGATCCTCCCTCATGCCGTTCATTGTGAAAGGCATTCTTTGACACTTTTGAATAGCTGGCGAAAGCGTCTTTGTTGTGCGCTTTCGTGCTACGAAGAACGACGCACAATCAAATAGTGATTCGATATCCACTTAGATTGTGCAATGTAAAGGATTAACTTTATCTAGACAGCAGACCTTTCGAGGCCTCTTGGTCGGCCTACTCGTAAGTCATGAGATCTTCGGATAGTACTAGAGGGGGTGCCCCTTCCGGTTGCTTGACGTTCCAAGACAGAGTTGAGAAGAGACGTTTTTAAGCTTTAATTCTTTGGTCAAAAGACACCGTATATAACGATGAAACTACTTTGACATCTTGTGCGAAGATGAATTCGACATTGAAAAGCAGGGCGCTGTCGTGTTCATTGCGACCAGGCAAATGGATGGGTGTAAAACTCTGCTTCTTCTAAAAGCTGAGGCGGAATTTTCCATCGTAGGCCGAACAGCTCTCACAGAGAGACTTAGGTAGTCGACGAGTTTCCGCTCGGGTTCAAGGCTGACCTTGCGCAGCCATAGCAAAGTGACCCGTCTGCTTCGACCGTCTCCTCTGCCATGTCTGCGTTGTTCACGACGCTTTCCTGATTTCCACCCCATTCCTGAAACCTCATCACTATTGGCAATCCACAGACGCAGCATGAAGGTTCATTAGGTTTAACCGCAGGGGCCACCAATCTGCTGGAGGTCCGGACTACATTGGCCACAATGCTTGGGAAATTTTCCTCTACTGATTCGAAGTACTGGCTCATCAAATCATCAATAGTGGTATCCTTTGAAGATGCCGAGACTTGAGCCGAAGATTTTGTAACAACAATCAAATCGGTCAGTGGTGGCAAAGTCATGGACGCGAATGCCATAAGCTCCTTCTTTAATAAGTCTCTCATGGGGTAACTGAGTTTCACGCCATACGGTGAAAGACCGTCAGCAGTAAGCCACGGCAAGGAGCCTCCCCTTCCCTTGGCCGCCTCAGACAGCGTTCTCTCTGCTAACCGAGTTGTAGAGTCGCCCCATATAACGCTATCGCAGCTGTTTCTCTTTGCGAATGCAACAACAAGCCTTAGTCTTAGCAGGCTTTCAACGTCGGCTTTCGACGTCGCTGATGGTAGAGACAACAGGACTTGCTCTAAACGCTCCTGGTTGGTAAGCTCGGGGTTTCCAGCGCGGATGTTCAATATCTCATTGTCAATGTTAATGTCATAATCAAACATATCCTCTAACGAGATTGAGGAATACATATGAGAAGGGAATCTTTGTTTCAATAGATGGAAAGCTTCGTGACATTGTGCATTTCCACTTGAATGAGGGTGAGCAATGAATAGAACATGCAATTTAAACAGGGTTTTGCCGTTACGCTCATGTTGAGACGCAAGCTGTTGATTCAGCACCCAAATTAGACTGACTGAAGAAACACCGAGTGATACCGGAAGCAGTAAAGTCTTCGGCGTTTCCTTAAAAGCACCGCGTAATTTGTTCGTCTCGATTCGTTTCGATACCTTTGTAGCCACGTACTTTATGAAACAATCCCTGGCCTGGTATGAGCAAGCCAACCGGGGGATCACAGGAGAAGGCTATAAACATACCGGCACAGATGCTCAGTGCGGACCACTAAAACTGCGTCCAAGACTCGACATCTTGCACAAGGCATAACTTGGCCTTTCGACAGGCTTTCGACAAATGTTCCTGGCATGCCTGTCTGGTTCTCCTTCATCAGGTATATCTGAGCTTTAGCATAAAAAAATAAAGGATTGAGGGAGAGTCTAGAAATTATACTCGAGGTTCTATGTCCTCGACATTGGGAGATGGACAAGGCTGATTGGCGGCTACAAATTGCAGGGGTTGGCGGAGCCGGTAGGGCTGTGCTCGACTTCGTGACTTTCTGTTTGCAAAGGCTACCTTACCGGCAAGGCAAGGCATCCTCTGAGATCTTACGGCCTGTCTTCTGAAATCTATGATCGTTTATCCGAAGACGAGAGTACTCAGGTTTCCGGGACCTTGTCATCGATAAAACAAAATCGGCAACGTCAAGGATCGCAATGAGGACATCCCAAGCTCTTCTCGCGCTCGCGCTCGCGGCATCATCGTCCCTGGCTAGTGAAGTTGAAATTGTGCCTACAGCTTATTCTCATAGCAGAAGTCAGGAGACTTACGATTCTGTTTAGACTCAGGACGATCAGAATCGACAGCAATGCAATGGCATGTACAGTAAACAATCCTGGGGAGGAGACGTAGATCCATTCATCCTTACCAAATTCATCACCGCTACGCCAGAACACGAGGACGATACACCGGATCCTTTAGTCAGCTTGGTAATATTTGAATGGAGAGACGAGGATCTGGTTGGCGTCTGGCCTTCACCGGACGCCGCAAAAGTAGGTAAAGTCCTCATCCCCTGTTCGAAACACGGCTGACACTCGGGCACACGTAGAAAGAGTTTATCTGTAACGACGAGAACGTGAAGGAAGGGTTCTGCAAAGATGATCAGATCGGCCAATTCATCCTAAGCACAAATTCTTCAGAGTCGAGGAACCCTATCGTCTCCCAAACGGTGCACGTGAAAGACCCAGGTGAACCTCTACGTTATGAAATCAAGAGAACTGGCTACTACTGTGTTGGAACATATGGCTATACTGCATCGGAGTACAAAGCGGTGGTAGAGTTTAGGAACGCATATGGTGAGCTTCCTGCTGCCCAAATCGCAAAGCTGCCGTTCTACGGCGGTCTTACAATTGTCTATGCGGTCATTGGAATGTACGTTCCCCAAAAACCCATGCGGGAAGATATTGCTAAGATCAAGTCAGTTTCTGGGGCTTTTTATATGTACAAAACCGCCATGACATACGTAAGTCTTGGTTCTCGCAAGCTAGGGAGCCTGTTGATTGACTGTATTAGTTCCTGTCCAGAACTATATCACGGCAATTATAATCTTCCTTATTGTTGAGCAGTTAATGACCTGGGGCTTCTATGGTAATTCCTCCTCAGTGTACTTCCCGAACTTTATTAACGTGATCAGACTACTCCAATTTCCATGGCAACAACGCCCTCGCCAAAGTCCTGATGGTCATAGTCGCTATTCTCAACGCTGGCCGTAACTCGTTCTCCTTCTTTCTCCTACTAATTGTATGCATGGGCTACGGTGTTGTGAAACCCACTCTAGGCAAAACAATGATCTACGTCCGTTTTCTTGCTCTCGCCCACTTTCTTTTTGGCGTTATCTACGCTGTCGCCAGTTTGACCATTACGCCAGACAGCGCTGGACCCCTTGTGCTATTTGTTGTTCTACCCTTAGCGGCCACTCTGACTGCCTTCTACGTTTGGACTCTCAACTCTCTGAATTTCACGATGAAGGATCTACTGGAGAGGAAACAAAGCGTCAAAGCAATGATGTACAAAAAGCTCTGGTGGTGCATTTTAGGCAGCATAATGGTCATCTTCGGCTTTTTCTTCCTCAACTCCTTCACTTTTGCTGGGAGGAGTGATCCGGACTTTGTGCCGAATCATTGGAAAACGAGGTGGTTCATTCTAGACGGGTGGTTGAATATTGTCTACCTGTTTGATATTGCATACGTTGCATACCTATGGCGACCAACGGCCAACAACCGCAGGTTCGCTATGAGCGACGAGGTACGATCCTGCCCCTCCTAGTTGATCGAAAAACATTAACACGGCACATAGCTCGCGCAAGACGACGAAGGCTTTGAGATCGCCTCCTTTGGGGGCTCTCTCGATGAAGAGGATGCGCGCTCGCCAGATATGCATACGCCTAATGCCGGCAGTGGAGCCAATGGGGCTCTATCCCCGGTGCCCCCGAAACCCGTGCATGAGGCCCAACATCCGCGGCAATCGCTGGATGGTGAGACAATTTTCGCGGTCGGGGAAGATGCGGACAAATGGTCTGACGATGAAGAGTCACCTCGAAATTCCGAAGAGAGGACAAGATTGACCAAAAACGATTGAGTCTGCTTGTGTTAATGTAGGGCGTATTCTGGTTTGGTGGAATGAGGTTTCCGTTGTACTATTTATAAGAGGCTGCTTGATACCATGCATCTAGCCGCGGCGTCAGGTATGGGGTATTTTCTGCAATATTCACGGCCACCTCACATCCTTCACATTGACCAGATTTTGAAACGCTTTGCCTGTCACGATTCGCCGAGACCGAGTTTCTGGTCTCCAAAGTCGAAATGAGAGCATTGTCCAACCCGCAAAACACGCATGGCGTCAAACTCCGCAAACTCCATGGCACCTTGCAATACACCGATAACAAATCCACCGCCTCATTTTTTCCCCTTCTTTTTCTTCCCTCCACCTGCTTTCCCCTGGCCTACCTTTGCATCTTTCCCCACAGCCTTTGCCTCCTTCAACTCTTCCACTTCCTTTTCCCCACCGTCTAATCCCACCATATCCTCCACTTCTTTCTCCGGTAACCCAGCCATCACCCTTCCGCACCTGCCCAAGGACGCTACTAATCGTCCAACCTCGGCTGCCTTATCTGTGCGGTATTTTAGACATGTTCCGGACACGGGATCGTAAGTCTTGAGGATAAGATGCGCTTTTGGTTGCGGAGGTTGTGCAGGAGAATCGGACGAGGGAGTGACGGACGAGGGAGCGGGGGGTGAAGGATGAGCGATGGTGTATTTAGTTGTTATGCGGGCCTGAAGAGGTGGTTGGTTAGTGGGGCTGGGAGTTTCTTCGTGAGGGGAGACGTACGGTTGTGGGGCGGGCGGAGAGGAGAAGGGTCGACTGTTCAAGCCATGATTGGGCGGTGGGTAGATAGGGCATCTTGCGTTCGCTGTGGTGGAGGGGAGATTGGAGGGAGGATGCAGGCGCAAAGGAGAGGGAGGGGGGGGGGTGGTCGAAGTTTAGAGTTTCGTTGGCGGAGCCCTCCTCAGACAATCTGCTCCACAAGTTCCACAAGTTCCACAACGGCCAATTGCACCTGAACATGAGCAATGTTGAGAACTACGACTCGCGAGGCTCGACTTCCCCAGAGGATAGTGTTACTACCGAGACTCAGGCCTCTTCGGCAGACGGCACGCTTCTTGTAGAGGATCTACTGAAAAGGTGCCGTGACCTCCTCAGTGAACTCGACCAATTCCGCACATTCCTGGTGAAGAGCCAAAAATCGAAAGTAGTGGAAATACGGCAGTTCCACAACTCTGTTTTGGCAGAGTTCAAGTCACTGGAGAGGGTATGTGAGCCCATGACCATTCCTTCCATTGTTCACCAGACTCATAATCTCCCAGCTCTCCTCCGCAGACCCCACAGCCGAACGCACTATACACACCCTACGCTCCTCCAACCTCCCCTTTTACACTGCCGTCTGGGACGCCGCTAAAGCCAGCGCCAGTATTGTATCCTTCAATAAGCGCTTCTACTGGGACACTCCCCCCACCCGGATCTCTAAAAAATCATGCGGACCTAAGAAACATTGCGCCTTGGTCGACATTGTCGCCCAAGGCGGTGAAGAATGGATCAAAGTCTCTACAATCACTGAAACCCGGCTGTTGTTCGATCTCGCGAAATCTGGGTGGGAAGGCGCGGACTCGTCGTCGAATAGCGATGGGGAAGAGGATGGTATCGTCCTGACCAACAGGACTCACTCCAGCGGTTCGCCACCGAGCAACGCTTCTAACGACTCGGATGAAGAGGGTGGCCAAATTGAGCTCCTCCGCTTAGCCTCCGACCTCCGAAAAGCCTCCCGCGCTGTCCGCATCCGCTACAAGCACCCAAGCGTTCGTTTTGTCCTCCCAAAAATCAGCGAAGGCCACACCCCCGAAATCGACAAGACCCTCACCTCTATCCGCGCTACCGGCGCGACAGTCCAATGCGGCCTCTCGAACCCTCAGCAATCCAATGGCACTTCCCCGTCACCTCTTGATTACCTTCTCAATAACATATTCCCCCATTTAATTCCCGACCCCCATGCCCCCCTAACCCCCACCCTCAACATCGACTGCACCATCCTCCTTGCCCTCGTGTCCGACCTCTCCCACCAATCCACTGCCCCAGAACCCTGGTTCCACGCCGCCATCCGCCGCCAAATCGACCTCGAAGCCAAGGAACAACTCCTCCCGAGTGTGCTATGGCCGGCAATGAGCGGGCGCGAACTTGTATGCACGGAGGAAGCAGCGGCCAGAATGCGAGAAATCGTCAACAGCATCGGCACCGGCGAAGAGCGCCAGCGGACTTGCATACTCCTCGGCGACGACGTGTCCCCAAGCCCCGAAACTGCACGGCAAAAATTCCAAGAGCTGTCTAAATACAGCATTCCAAGCGACTGGAACATCCCCATCCGCACCGTCAAAGCTAGCATCGACGTCGAGCATCTAGACCCACTGAAACAGGCTGTTGCGAAACAATTAACGGCGATTAACCAAAGCGTGTTTTTTTATGGCTGGCTGCAAGGAATTACGACCATGAGCTCGAATCGGACGGTTGCCAAATTGATTGAGGGGATTGTTGAGGGAGCGATGGAGGGGGTCGAGGCTGAGGACGATAGGGATGGGCATCGGGACGGGGATGGGGAGGATGGGTGGACGGGGCCGGAGATCTGGCTGTGCGAGACAGCGAGGAGTTTGGTTGGGAAGGAGAAGGGGCGGAGGGGGTGAGGTGCTCATGCCGTCTAATGTCGGTGAGGACCGCTAGTGGTGAGGGAAGAGGTTTCACGTATGATAGCTGAGGGTTAGACGGGATCAGAATCACCTAATCAGCAAGAACGTACATTCAAGAACACAAAGCTCTCTAATTCAACCTATGCAATCATATCACAACTAATGCAACCCAACCCCCTCCCCAAAAACGCCCACTCAAACGCCGCCGATAAAATGTACACAGAGCCTCTAATACTGTACAACCCCCCTCCACCCTTTTTGCCCCAAACCCCATCTAGAATTCCTCGTCAAAATTAAAGTCGCCGCCATTCCCGTTATTCTTCTCCACGGGCTCCCCATCCACGCCAACCTCCTTCTCCTTCGTACTCGCCATGACGCCCGCCTTCTGATAATCACCCACGCGCTTCTCAAAGAAGTTCGTCTTGCCGGCCAGCGAGATGGACTCCATGAAATCAAAGGGGTTGCTCGAGTTGTAAAACTTGGTGTTACCAAGCGCGAGCAGCAGACGGTCGGCGACGAACTCGATATATTGTTTCATCAGATTCGCATTCATACCCAACAGCGCGCAGGGCAGAGCGTCCGTCAGGAACTCCTGCTCGATGGTCACGGCCTCGGTGATGACGTCCTGGACGGCCTGTTTGCTGGGGCGGTTGTTGAGGTGGGAGAAGAGGAGGCAGGCGAAGTCGGTGTGGAGGCCTTCGTCGCGGGATATGAGCTCGTTGGAGAAGGTGAGGCCGGGCATGAGACCGCGTTTTTTGAGCCAGAAGATGCTGGCGAAGGAGCCCGAGAAGAAGATGCCTTCGACGGCGGCGAAGGCGACGAGGCGTTGGGCAAAGGTGGAGGATTTGTCTTGGATCCATTTGATGGCCCAGTCGGCTTTTTTGCGGATGCAGGGGACTAGATGATGCGCGTTATTTCCGGGGAAGCGCGTTAATGGGTGGGAATTGAAGGAACTTACTGTTGTCAATGGCGTTGAAGAGATATGTACGTTGCTTTTGCTCTTTTATATATGTGTCGATAAGCAGTGAGTAGGTTTCAGAATGAATATTCTCCATCATAATCTGGAAGCCGTAAAAGCAGCGCGCCTCCGGGACTTGAACTTCTCCGCTGAAGCGCTCGACGAGGTTCTCATTGACGATCCCGTCCGAGGCGGCGAAGAAGGCGAGGACGTGGGAGATGAAGTATCGCTCGTCATCATTTAGTCGGTTGTTCCAGTCGTGGAGGTCTTTGGAGAGGTCAATTTCTTCGGCAGTCCAGAAGGAGGCTTCTGCTTTCTTGTACATGCGCCAGATCTATTACGGTAAAAATGTTAGCAGGAGTGAAGTGAAAGTACTATACGCGTGACGCGTCGGAGACACCTACCTCGTGGTATCTGATGGGAAAAAGCACGAAGCGTTGGGGGTTCTCTTGTAACAGAGGCTCGTGTGCTTCCTCTAGTTTAATCGTAGGTGCAACTACTGCCTTCCTGACGTCCTCCTTAACGAGGTCGAGGCATGGCTTCTTCAAGTCAATGTCCTCAACGACAGGAGTGTCTTGCTTGATATTTTCTTTGCCAACCGCATCGTAGTTGATCTTCTTCAATGGTGAGTCTGCCATTTTGAGGTTGTCAAGTCCAGAAGCAGCCTGTGTAGAACGTAGATCAGCTTTGATACTGGTGCCGGTGATGAAGGTGGGGTGTGGCGATGATGGCATACCTGCTTTGAAGGCGTGATCTGGGTTGCCATTGCTAATGATGTATAAAAGTATGATGTAGAACGCTCTTATTAAAGAAGTCTAAGAAGGAATTGATGTTGTCGGAAGCTGTTGCGCGGTGTTGGACAAAGACATGAGAAGTGGTGGGTAAGGTACTTAAAGGACTTTCGGCGCGTTGTTTTCGTCACGAGTGAGCGTGACGGGCTAATTATGCAAGGGACCCTAGCCCAAAAACGCGGTTAACTCATGCTATCACGTGAGCAATTAGGAAGCCCTAATGCTTGGCATGAACGTCGAAGGTTGGTCCCCATCAATGATACTCCATGGCACACGTTCAGGACGTCTTTGAGCCTTTTCGTACATCACAATACAAGAAGGTAAAACAATTCGGCAACACATCTATGAACTATGGCCTGTACACAGCTTTGTTAGACCGTCTATCTTCCTCATAGATTTCATAGATAGGTAGAGACATGGCATTATATTATGCTCAAGACATCCAGGTGGGAAGTAGCAAGCAATCGATGTTTGCAAGCCCTCGAAAAGTTTCCGCGGTGTCTGGAGTATACTTGATCTATGCATTACAAACGTAACAATCGAGTAAGCCTCTAGTCTCTTTAATGATACACTCGATAGTGCAGCACGCCGAATCCTGGGCAACCTGAGGGTGTTTCGAGTTGCCGAAGTAGAGGTGAGGTGTTGTAAAGTAGAAGCTTGACCGGAAGTACCTTAGCCTCCTTTTTCCTTTGTTGTTATTCATTTTTTAGCTATATATATGAGAATAACACCAACATCCTCGTGAGCCCCCTTGGTGGCCGGTCCGCCGGACCACAAGGGGGGCCACCCTCTAGGTCTCGAGTTCGATTCCAGTTGAGGCACTTGAGAGAAAAGATTGAGAGTAAGATTGAGGTCCAAATGTGCTTTCGAAGTATCTCAAGGTCCACAGTAGGCCTACCGCCCCGCCCGCGGTC
>JAABUT010000875.1_pt1 | contig 40504 bp, 38 predicted proteins | sample 5559281 | NCBI WGS metagenome assembly JAABUT01 (sample SAMN10711880, study PRJNA513359) | rock metagenome | isolation source: Antarctica rocks | place: Antarctica: Victoria Land, Ricker Hills nord | collected 2016-01-04 | reverse complement strand
ACCGCAGGCGATCAACGCTGGGATCTTGCCACGATCTCGGCCACCCACACGCCGAACGCGTTCGACGTCGACGGCGAACGGCGCCTGTACGCACTGCGCAGCGACGAGCTCGTCTACGTCACCGAGCTCGCTCCCGGCGGCGAGGACTACGCGCCACACCTCAACGCTCGGCTCGCGAGACAGCCGGCAAGGTCTGATCCGCCTCCAGCGTGAGGCCGAGCTGCCGCGCACTGCGGCTGATGACCAGCCACACCTGCTCGGTCAGCTCCGCGGCAAGCTCCCCGCGCGAGATGTCACCGCGATCGAGCCACCAAATCGCCGTCGCGTCGACCAGACCCACGACGCCGACGACCACGCGCTCTGCAGGCTCGACCTCGACGTCGAGTGCGCGCAGGTAACGGCGCATCAGGTTCGTCAACTCGGCCGCGAAGGCCGCCTTCGCGTCCCCGGCGTCGCCGGCGGACGGCGTCATGATCACGTAGGCGTGCAGTGCGAGGAATCGGTACAGATTCGGGTGCGCCTCGATCCAACCCAGGTGCTGATCGATGGCCGCGGTGATGATCTCCCGGGGGGAACCCTGCGTCTTAAGGCCGGCGCGGATCTGCTCACCGATCTGTTCGGCGACGTGCGTGGACACAGCGAGGTCGAGCGCATGCTTGCCGTCGAAGTGCCGGTAGACGTGGGTACGAGGGACACCTGCGATCTCGGCGATCTGCGCGGTAAGCGCGTCGGGCCCGAACTCGTCGATCGCGTCGATGGCGGCGTCGATGATGGCCGCGCGCCGCTGGCGGCGATGGCGGTCCCAGCGGGTCGAGCGCCCGTCACGCGTCTCGACGGCTTCGGTGGGCTCCGACATGGCTGCGAGCCTATGCGTTCACCATGCGCAAAAGATATGTGTGACGGCTTGTCAACACACGGGGTAGCTGCTACACCTTGTGATAGGTAACCGGTGCTATTCGGGACCGAACGGCACCCGGAGAGATGGCCTCGTCAAGGGAGAGCGCAATGACCGCAGCGGCATCCATCGACAGCGTGCGCAAGACCGCCACCCGGCTGCTGGCGTCGTCGTCGAAGAACTCCTACGACCCCGTCCTGGACATCGACTGGGACGCCTGCGTCGAACTCGACATGAAGTTCATGCCGCTCGAGCGCACGTCGCTCTACGGCACGCGGTTATGGGACACGATGACCGACGAGCAGCGCATCGAGCTCTCGCGCCAGGAACTTGCGAGCGTCGCCTCCACCGGTCTGTGGTTCGAGCTGATCCTGATCCAGCTGCTCACCCGCTGGGCGTACCACCAGGACCCGCAGGACCCCCGTACCCAGTACGCGCTCACCGAGATCGGCGACGAGACGCGGCACATCCTGATGTTCGCGAAGGCGATCGCCCGCTTGGGTGCGCCCACCTACCGGCCCCGCAAGCTCGTCCACCAGCTGGCCCGCGTCTACAAGGCCACCGCCGTCGGGCCGGCGCTGTTCGCCCCCGTCCTCGTCGCAGAGGAGATCACCGACCGCCTGCAGCGCGAGATGGTCAACGACGAATCGGTTCATCCGCTCGTTCGGATGGTCAACCGGATCCACGTCGTGGAGGAGGCGCGGCACGTGCGCTTCGCTCGCGAAGAGGTCACCCGCCAGATGGCAGTCATCGGACCGCTCGCGAAGATCATCGGCAATACGGCGTCCGCTGTGGTGGCCGCCTTCGTCGCCACCTCGATGATCAGCCCAGACGTCTACGAACGGGTCGGACTAGATCGGGACGAGGCGATCAAGGCCGCGCGAAACAATCCGAATTACCACGAGACCCGGCGGTGGATGGCCGAGAAGATCATGGCGTTCCTCGAGGAGCAGGGCATGGTCACCTGGTACTCCAAGCCCATCTACCAGGTCGCGCACCTGATTTGACGGATCCGCAACAAGAATCGGCTAAGAGTCGGGCAAGCGCTCATAGCGCTTCAGACGTAGAGCGGCCCCCGAGCTGTTCCGCTGTGCGGGTCGGCTGGACAGGGCCGACGACTCGGGGGCCGGGTAGCTACCAGGTATTGCTCACCACCGCAGTCAGCGGCAGGGGCAAGGCCTCGCAGGTCCGTTGGTCTTGCGGCGGTTAGCTGGAAGCCACCTCACGCGTCCGATAAGTACACAACTTTGGACCACCCCCTCTCTCGTGTACGTCCACGGTACGACGTGGTCATCGCCGTCGGCAACGACATTCTCGCCGGGCCCGCTGCACGGTGTGGCTCAGAACCCCGCGAGGCAGCGGATCTCGGCGTCGACGTCGGGCAGCCGTGTGCGTCTCGTCCCGTCCAGCTCGACGATGTCGACCGGCCCGCGCAGGCTGCTCATGACCCAAATCACGTCGGCCGCCACCAATTCATCGACGCGGGCCAGGGTGTCCGACGTCTGCCAGCCCGCATCGGCGGCGCGTTCGAACAACCGCTGCTGCGTCGTCCCGCCGAGAATCCCCGTGGCGCCCGGCGGCGTCGTGTGCAGGGTGCGCCCGAGCGCCCAGACCACCGATCCGGTCGGCGCCTCGAGCACGAACCCGTCCGAACTGACGAACACGACCTCGTCAACGGCGCGCCGGGCGGCCTCGCGTTGCGCGGCCATGTTCACGGCATAGGACAGCGTCTTCACGCCGCCGAGCAGCCACGGCGAGGCGGTGAACGCATCGGAAGCGAAACCGCGCGGCAGGGTGATCACCGTCAGCCCGTCGCGTCGCTGACGCGGGTACTCGGCCGGCAACGGCGCGATCATGACGTACCCGCTCGCTGCTGCACCGGCCGCACCGCGGGTCAGCACCAACCGGACCCCCGCTTCGCCGCCCATGGCCTCATCGTCATTGGTCCAGGCCGACACCGCCTCCGCCAGCAGTCCGCGCCATGCGTCGGCATCGAACGCGATGTCCAAAGACGCGGCCGAGCGGGCCATCCGGGCCAGGTGGGCGTCGAGCTTGTCGATCACGCCGTCGAGCAGCCGGCAGCCCTCGAAACAGCCGTCGCCGCGCGTCACGCCGGCATCGTCGGCGCGCACGATCGGGGCGGACGCGTCGACCACGCCGCGGCCGAGCACCGCGAGCACGGTCGAGTGCGCCTTCGTCACGCGCGACACGCTACCTACGATGGTGAGGATGGACGCCCGCCACACGCACCCGCATACGTCGTCGTCGACGACGGACGATCTCGCGACCCAGTTGCGTTCGCGGGGCATGCGGGTGACCGCGCAGCGCGAACAGGTGCTTGCCGCGGTACGCCGGCTCGGGCATGCCACACCGGACCAGATCTGCGAGACGGTCTCCGGCGTGGATGTCGCCACCATCTACCGGACGCTCGAACTGTTCGAGCAGCTGGGCCTGGTACGCCACGCCCATCTCGGGCACGGCGCGCCGTCCTACCGCCCCGCGGAGGACGAACACAGTCACGTCGTCTGCCACCAGTGCGGGCGGGTCATCAATGTCGATCCGGCGGTCGTCGACGCGCTCGAATCGCGCCTGCACGACGACTTCGGGTTCACACTCGACCGCTCGCACCTCACCGTGTTCGGCACCTGCCGGCAGTGCGGACCGGAACAAAAGGCGGCGGCAGCGCGATGAACCCCAAGACATGACCAGATACCTCGACGGCGCCGTCGCCGCGACCGGCCACGATGCCGGCCTCCCCTGGCATTACGGCGACCCGCTGCGCGAGCAGCGGCTGATGACGGCGGGTGCAGGAGTCATCGACCGCAGCAACCGCGACGTGATCACCGTCGCCGGGGTCGAGCGGTTGAGCTGGCTGCACACGATCTGCTCGCAACACGTCGCTGCGCTGACCGACGGCGATGCCACCGAATCGCTAGTCCTGTCCCCGCACGGGCATGTCGAGCAGCACTGGCAGGTGACCGAATTGGACGAGACGGTGTGGCTGGACACCGAGCCCGGCGCCGCCGCCCAGGTCCTCGACTACCTGCACAAGATGCAGTTCCTCAAGCGGGTCGAATCCAGCGACGTCTCCGCCGACTGGGCGGTGCTGTCGCTTGTCGGCCCCGAGACCCCGAACGTCCTGGCCCGCGCCGCGCTGCCCGTGCCCGAAGCCCCGGGACGCGCGGCCCGCATCGACGGCAGTTCGCGCAACGATGGCTCGGTACGCCGGATGCCGTGGCCGGGCGCCGACGCGTTCGATCTGCTGGTCCCGCGCGAACGGCGTGTCGACGTGCTGGCCGCACTGGTCGACGCGGGGGCGCACCCAGCCGGGCTGTGGGCATTCGAGTCGCTGCGTGTCGAGGCCCGCCGGCCGCGGCTGGGTTTCGAGACCGATCACCGCACGATCCCGCACGAGGTCGGCTGGATCGGCCCGGCCGTCCACCTGGACAAGGGCTGCTATCGAGGGCAGGAGACCGTGGCTCGGGTGCATAACCTCGGCCGGCCGCCGCGGCGGCTCGTACTGGTACATCTTTCCGGCGAATCGGACGAGCTGCCGGCGCCCGGCATGCCGCTGGAGCACGGCGGAAGGGCCGTCGGATTTCTCGGCACGGCCGTGCATCACTACGAACTCGGCCCGGTCGGACTCGCCGTTATCAAACGATCCCTTCCGGACGGCACGAATTTGCAGGTAGGCGAACACGTTGCAATGGTCGATTCCGGGTTACTCTGAGCCCCGTCAACAGGGAACGGGCGCGCAACCTTTCGGGCTGCGTCCCGTTGGACAGATGATCGATGTCGTCCGAGGGAGCAATCGGCTAATGAAGATTCGCGCAATCCTGGCGCTTGTGTTCGCCAGTGTCGGGCTGATGGTTGCCGTTGCCCCGGCAGCTACGGCCGCCGGGCCCTACCCTCCCAGTACTTGCGACAACCTCTCGGTGAGCACCACGACGCCGCTCGAGGGCGCTTCGATCACCATCACCGGCGAGAACTTCGCCCCGAATGCATCGATCCGTCTCGAGCTGCATTCCGCAGTGTCCACGCTTGCGACGGTGCGCTCGGATGGGAACGGGGCATTCTCCGTCCGCGTCACACTGCCCGCGGGCGTCACCGGGACCCACCAGATCGTCCCCGTCGGTGGGCTGGTCGCGGGCTGCCCACAGAAGTCGGTCACGATCACCATTCAGGCGAACGGCGGGACGAACGGGAACGGCACCGGCGGCGGCAGTAACGGCGGTACGGCGTTCACCGGTGTCGACATTGCCCTGTTGCTCGCCATCGCAGCCGGCCTGCTCGGTATCGGCGTGCTGCTGAACCGCCGCAGCAAGCCGGCCCGTGCCCGCGCTCGTGCTCGCGCCTACTGACCCAGCCCGGCGCATCACCCGACCAGCGCTACCGCGCGCTGAACACTGCCGTGACGCAGGTCGCTAGCTGAGTGCTTGCAATAGTTAGCACTACTCGGCCACACTAGGAAAGTGATAACCGAGCGGCCGAAAGAGCAGGCCAAGCGCAGCAGCGCTGCAATCGGAGAATTCATCCGGGAGCAGCGCGAACAGGGTCAGGTCTCGCTGCGCCAGCTCGCTCGGCTCGCGGGTGTGTCGAATCCGTACCTCTCGCAGATCGAGCGGGGACTGCGCAAACCCAGCGCGGAAATCCTGCAGCAGATCGCCAAGGGACTGCGGATCTCGGCCGAGCAGCTCTACGTGCGCGCCGGGATACTGGAGTTCCGCGAGGGCAACCAGGAACTTGTGGCGGTGATCCTCGGCGACGAGGACCTCGGGGAGCGTCAGAAGCAGGTTTTGCTCGACATCTACGAGTCGTTCCGGCGCGAGAACGCGCAACTGCGCGCGGAGGCTGACGACCCGCTACCTCCGACAACGTCCACACTCACGAAGGAGTGACAAGCATGTCCATCACCAGCGAGTTCCGCACTTACGCCGACAACGCCGTCAACCAGGGCAAGCAGGTGCTCGACAACGCGCAGGCCCAGCTTAACGATGTCACCGGTCAGGCCAACGACCTGGTCGGGAAGGCCAACGGCTTCGTCTCGAGCATCGCCGACAAAGCCGGCGACGCCGTGACCGACCTGCGCACCTCCGCCGAGAAGGCGGTAAACCTCGAAGCCATCAACTCGGCGGTCGAGCCGTACCGCGCGCAGCTGAAGGAATACACCAGCGTCGTCACCGACAAGGTCGAGGCCCTGGTCTCGGGTGTGACGAACGACAAGCGCGTGGCCGCACTGGTCGAGACCGTCCAGGTGCGCGTCGTCAAGCCGGTGCAGTCGCTGACCGGCATCGGCGCGAAGCCCGCCACCCGCTCGTCCGCGAAGCCGGGCGCCAAGCCGTCGCCGCGGCCGAGGAAGGCCGCGGCCACCAAGCCGGCCCGCAGGCCCGCCGCGACCAGGTCCGCCGCGAAGCCCGCGAGCAAGCCGGCCACCAAGCCCAGCGTGCGTAAGGCCCCGGCCACGCGCGCTGCCAAGGGCTGAGCGTTCCTCGAACGCGCCTGCCCCGTCCCGATTTTTGGGACGGGGCAGCGCTGTGTCCGCGTAGGTACGCTGGCGGGGTGGACGTCATCGACTACCTCTACTACTGGACCGATCACGTCCTGTACTACGCGTTCATCGCGGTGCGGGCCTGGGCTCTGATCGACTGCGCCACCCGCAAGTCGGCCGCATTCCCCGCCGTAGACAAACTGACCAAACCTGCCTGGCTCGCCATCCTCGCCATCGCCGGCGCGCTCGGCACGCTGCTCGGCCCGCCGGACTACCCGAGCAACGTCGTCGGCATCTTCTCACTCATCTCGCTCGTCGCCGCCGCGGTGTACCTCGCCGACGTCCGTCCGGCGGTGCGACAGGTCACCGGCGGTCGGTAGCTAGGTAAGCGGGGCGATATCGGGCACCGACGCCGCGACCACGGCTGCAAGTCCAGCGGCCAGGTCGTCGGCGCTCGGCGCGCCGTCGGGGTCCAGTAGCCACTGCAGCGCCAACCCGTCGCAGGCCGCGATCACCAGCGTCGCCACCGCGCTGCACCGTGGATCGGCTGGGTCGCTGCCCTCGCCGAGCGAGACGGCGACGAGTTCGGCGACCATGATGCGGGCCCGCCGGTAATGCTCGGCCAGTTGACCGCGCAGTTGCGGAGACCGCAACGCTTGGGCCAGTGCCTCGACGTACGCCTGCAGGATCGTGCGGCGCTCGGGCATCTGCTCGAGCGTGGTCACCCAGGTGGCAGCGGCGCGCTGCAGCGGCGTGGCCTGCGGCTCGGCCATCACCAACGAAGCGAGCTGACCCGCGTAGTCCTGGAAGCAGGCATCGAGCGCGGCGTTGAGCAACGCCGCCTTCGAGCCGAAGTGGTAACCGATGCTGGCGAGGTTGGTATCGGACGCGGCGACGAGTTCGCGGGTGGTGATGTGGGCGTATCCGCGTTCCTCGAGCAGCCGACGCGCGGCCGCGAGCAGCTGGTCGCGATGTCCCACCCGGCAAGGATAACCGTCAGGGTATAGACACTCGTCTTATACGCGCGTATATATCTAGGGCATGACCACGCTCGACCGCTTCGTCACCCAACGCGACATCCCGTCCAGCACCGCACTGCCGCCCGGGCCGAAACTGCCCACGGCAGTGCAGACGATCCTGTTCCTTACCCAAGGCACCTACTTCGCCTCGCGCTGGGAAAAGCGATACGGCGACGTGTTCTCGGTAAACCTCGCACCCGCCGGACAGGCCATCGTGCTCAGCCGTCCCGAGCACATCCGCGAGGTGTTCGCCGGCGGCGCCGACACCTTCCACGCCGGCGAGGGCAACGCCATCCTCGGCCCGATCATGGGCGAGCACTCGGTGCTGCTGCTCGACGAGGACGCGCACAAGGCGAGCCGCAAGCGGGTCATGTCGGCATTTCGCGGCGAGACGATCAACAGCTGGGGCGGTGTGCTCGAAGAACTCGCCGCCGACAGCATCGCGACGTGGCCGGTCGGTGAGCCGTTCGCGGTGCATCCGCACATGAACGACATCAGCCTCGAGGTCATCCTGCGCATCGTCTTCGGCGTCACCGACGATGCACGCCTGGAGCAGATGCGCCCACGGCTGCAGAACCTCGTCCGGATCGGCCCGACGATCTTCCTCGGCTGGATGTACCCGCGCCTGCAATCGGTCGGACCGTGGCGGCGCTTCGAACAGCTCAAGGCCAAGGTCGACGAGCTGATCTACGCAGAGATCGCCGACCGCCGCACGGTCAGCGACCTCGCCGAACGCAAGGACGTGCTGTCCAAGCTGCTGGTCGCCGACCCCGCCCAGAGCGATGAGGAACTGCGCGACCACCTGATCACGCTGCTGCTCGCCGGGCACGAGACCACCGCCTCCACACTGGCGTGGACCTTTCACGACCTCGCGCGCGACCCGCAGATGCTGGCGCGGGTACAACGCGCGGCCGACGAGAACGACGAGGCCTACCTGGAAGCGACCGTCAAGGAGGCAATGCGGCTGCGGCCGGTGATCCGCAACGTCGCGCGGCGGCTGAACAAGCCGGCGCGGGTCGCCGGATACGACCTGCCGGCCGGCGTCGTCGTCTTCCCGTCGATCTTCCTCGTCCAGCATCGCGAGGACGTCTTCGACGACGCGACGAGGTTCCGGCCCGACCGCTTCCTCGACGGCAACCCTCCACCGGCGACGTGGATCCCGTTCGGCGGCGGTCTGCGCCGCTGCCTGGGCGCGTCGCTGGCGATGGTCGAGGCGCAGGCAGTACTGAAGGCGGTGCTACAGCGCGTCGACATCGCGCCGGCCGGGCCGGCGGAACGCGCGAAGACGCGCAACATCACCACGGTCCCGTCGCGTGGGGCGCGGATCGTCAGCCTGCCCCGCTGAGCGCTCGCTCGACCCGCCGCGGGCGCTGGCCCTTGTCGCGGCAAGTGCGAAGCCTGCGGACGCGGCGGCCGCCAGCAACAGAGCGCCGGTGAGCACATCCGTCACGATGTCGGAGAAACCGGGCAGTGCGAGCACGCAACCGGCCGCGCAGATGGCCTGTACCGCAACTCGTCGGGCGCCGCGCGCGGTCGGCGCAAGGCACAGCGCACCCCACAGCAGGTACCACGGGTGCAACACCGGCGCGAGCAGGCCGACGGCCAGCAATGCGTAGCCCGCGCTGAGTTCCAGCGCACGATGCCGCGCGGTGCACACCAGATACGCGATAACGCACACCATGGCCGTTGCCGCGGTGATCCGGCCGCCGATCGCGAAGTCGTCGTATGACGCGTCGCGCACGATCGGCCGCAGAACGATGGCGGTGGCGCCGGCTACGGAGAACGGTGTGTGCTCGGAGAACTGCTTGCTGACGCTGGTGAGCCAGCCGAAGCCGCCGGACACGATCAACCCCAACACACCGGTCACCAGCGCTGCGGCGACGACGTCGCGACGCAGCACTTGCCACACGGGCATCGAGCGGCGCCCGACGACATGCACGGCCACGATCACCACCAGGACGACGAAGCCCTGGCCGGTCACGGATCCGGCCAGGCACGCCAAACTCACTGCCGCGAGCCATTGCCGCTGGTTGGCCGTGACGACCGCTCCGAGCGCGAACGCGATCGTCAACACGTCGAGGTGGGCAGCCGAGACGAGATAGAGCAGCACCAGCGGGTTGAGCACAGTCAGAGTCAGCGCCCGATCGGCGCGCGCACCGCCGAGGTCGGCGGCGAGGCGGCCGATCCAGATCGTCGCCAGCACCGCCACCACCCGCAGGATGATGACGGCGCCCAGCGCGCTGCCGTTGGCGGCGGAGACCGACAGGTGCTGGACGAGTGAGCCGAGCGGTCCGGCTCCGCTTGGCGTCCCTCGTGAGGCGGGATCGATCGCGGCCACCACCGGCGAGTCACCCAGGCGCGTGGGGACGGAATGGTACGGGTCGTGACCGCGCCGTTGCAGCAGTCCATATGCCGCCGAGCTGTACACGCTGGTGTCCATCAGCGGCGGCCCGACCGCGAACGGGACTGCCCACGCCGCGGCGACCCACCACACCCGGCTCTGCGGCTGCGCCGAGCGCCGCACGAACTCGACGAGCACCAGCCACAGCAGGACGAACGTCACTATGGCGACGAGCAGCACGGTGGCCGACAGCGTTCGACCCACGTCGCGGCTCGAATCCTGCAGCCCGAGCCAGGTCGTCAGCGGGCGCGTCGGCTGCGCCGCACCGACAGCGCCACCGGCGACGACCACCCCCACCGCGAGCACGAACCCGAGCACGGCGAAGCACAGCGTCGCCCGCGCGCGCACCTGGCGGCGCGCGACGGCGACGCCGTGCAGGGCCTTCTCGGCCAGGTCGTTCATCGCGGTGTGGCGTCCATGGGTGACTCACATTATGGAGCGCCGGGACCTGGGCCGGTTTCCCGCCGTTGCGCGTGCGGCCTGCGAGGTCTTTACCTGACCCGAACACTGCGTTGCCCCACGGCGAACGTCAGCGGGTGACAGTGGACAGCGAACCCCCCACACCGTCACGTCTGCAAGGAGCCTTGATGTATCGCAAAGTCCTGCTCGGCGGGGTCACCGCCGCCGCCATCGTCGGCGCCGGTGGCACCGCCATCGCGCTGACCGGTTCGGATTCGCTCACCCCCACGCCCACGCCGTCCACGTCGAACGCCAAGCCCGCCCCCGGCCACAAGAACGCCGACCACAAGAAGGGCAAGCACGGCATGGCCGGCAAGCTGGGTCGGCTTGCACACGGCGAATTCGTCACCAAGGGCAAGGACGGCAAGTTCGTCACCCACGACCTCATAAACGGCACGGTCAGCGCGGTGTCCTCGACGTCCATCACCGTCGTGGCCGCCGACACGAAGAGCGAAACGTTCTCGGTCACGAAGGACACGAAGGTGCGTGAGCGCACCATCACTGCGAAGGCCGACAAGCCGAAGACCAAGGCCGACAAGAGCAAGCAGAAGAAGAAGAAGGCCAGCGAGTCGTCGATCAGCAAGATCGCCAAGGGCGATCGGGTGCTCGTCGCAGGCACCGGGACGACGACGATGACCGCGCAGCACATCTTGGAGATCAAGGGGACGAAGTAGCACCAGCGTGATCGAGAGGGAGGCGCACGGTGAACCGTGCGCCTCCTTCTGCTGCGTGCCCGGCCTCGATCGCGCCGCCTAGCCGGGTTACGAGACCGTGCACGATGGCCAGGCCCAGGCCGGTTCCCACCTGGCGCACGCCGCGGTAGCGCTCATACAGGACCCCCTGCTCGAAGGCCACGGCGAGATCGGCGTCGGTGAGACCCGGGCCGCCGTCGCGGACCTCTGCCAGTGCCCAGCCTGGCTCGGCACGCACGGCCAGCACGACGGGTGCGCCGGCCGGGGTGACGCGCAGCGCGTTGTCGAACAGGCCGTCCAGCACCTGACGGACCCGCGCGGCGTCGGTCTGCGTCCACACCGGTTCCGACGCCGCCTCCAAACGGAACTCAAGGCCGTTGGCCGTGCAGCGCGCCTGCCACACCCGGGCGGCGCCGTGCGCGAGGGCGACGAGGTCGACGGGCGCGATGTCGATGCGGAAATCGCGGGCGTCCAGCCTGGCCAGGTCGAGCAGGTCGCCGACGAGCCGCTCCAGCCGCTTGGCCTCGCCGAGCATCACGCCGCCGACGTGGGCCGACTCGTCGGCGGCCACGACACCGCCGGCCAGCGATTCGGCGTAGCCGGAGATCGCTGTCAGCGGGGTGCGCAGGTCGTGCGAGACGGACAGTAGGAACTCGCGTTGCCGCACCTCGGAGTGCCGCAGCGCGCCGGCGAGTGTGTTGACGGCGTCGCTCACGTCGACGACCTCGCGGGGGCCCTGCGCAGGCAGCGTGATGTCACGGTTTCCGGCGGCGAGCGAGTGCGCCGCGGCCGCAGTGCGGCGCAGCGGCCGGGCGAGCCGCCCCGCGACCAGCAGTCCGATCACCGCGGCCAGTGAGCCGGCGATCAGCAGCGCCACGAGCAGCCGACGGATCGCCTGTTCGTTCTGTGCCACGGCTGCGGTGCGGGCCTGGACGATCACGATGCCGCCGCGTCCGGTCGCCCGGCCCTCGACGAACACCGTGTTGCCACCGACGGCGCGCACCGCGGACACGTCACGTCCTGACATGATTTTGGCGATGTCCTTGGGCTCGACGCTCTTGCGCACGAGCGCATCCTGCGTGACGAGGGTGCCCCTGGGCAGCACTGCCCCGTTGCGGACGGCGAGGCCGCCGAAGGCCTTGCGCAGGCGTTGGTACGGGACGCGGCCGTTGGGGCTCGCGGCGGTGACCGACTGCGCCACGTCCGCCAGTCGGCCGAGCGTCCTGCGGGCGGTATCGGCGCCGGAGTTGCGAATCAGGCCGGTAGCCAGCGTGCCGGCGATGAGCGCGGTGATCACCGCGATCCCGATGCTGAGCAGGGAGATCCGGGTGGCGAGGCTCGAGCGCTTCATGGGGGTGTCTCGGTGGCTCAGGACGCGTTTTCTGCTGCGTACCCGACGCCACGGACGGTGCGGATGGGGCTGTCCGCGCCGAGCTTCGCGCGCAGCTGCGCGATATGCACGTCCACCGTTCGGGTGCCGGCCACCGAGGAGTACCCCCACACCTCGCTGAGCAGTTGCTCGCGGGTGAAGACCCGACCGGGCCGGCGCATGAGGTGTTCGAGAAGATCGAACTCGGTGGCGGTCAGCGCGATCTCGCAGGCGTCGCTGAAGACGCGGCGCTGTGCGGCGTCGAGGGTGATCTTGCCGACCGTCTGCGGGGCGGCTTCGGGAACGCCGTGCGTACGCCGCAACACGCCGCCCACCCGCGCGACGAGCTCACGCGGCGAGAAGGGCTTGGTGACGTAGTCGTCGGCGCCCATCTCGAGCCCGACAATGCGATCCACCTCGTCGTCGCGGGCGGTGACGAACAGGACGGGCGTCCAGTCCTGCTCCGCGCGCAGACGCCGGCAGATCTCCACTCCATCGGTGCCGGGCAGACCGACGTCAAGGATGATCACCGCGGGCTTGAGGCGGCTGATCGCCGGGAGCGCGTTGTCGCCGTTGTGCTCGACGTGCACCCCGTAACCGGCCTTGGCCAGGTTCAGCCGGATGACGTCGGCGATGGCCGGCTCGTCCTCGACGACCAGGACCAGGCCGCGGGCCTTGGCCGCGCGCTGCTCGGACGGCTGGGTGGACACGTGCGAACTGTAGTGCCGATCAGGGGCGCCGACGGCTGACCTCGAGGTCAGAGCCTTGTTCGGGTTCGCGAGTCAGTCGAACAGCGAGAGCTGCGCGGGTTGGGGTCGTCGCGGCGCCAGCTTGGGCAGGGCAGGACGAAATCCACCGCTCGCCGGGCGGTCGAACCAGGACGGCAGCGAGGCGTAGCGGGCGACGACCGGCGCAGGCTCGATCTCGGCGAGCACCCGCAGCGCGTCCTTCGCCGTCCAGGTCAGATGTTGGGCGCAGAACGCATGGCTGACCGCGTCCGCGGACAACGGCAGCACGCCCGGCCCGGCTGCGAGATCGAGTTCGATGTCGATGTCGGCGTGCATCGTCATCACCTGGCAGTTGAGCTGCCACGCCTCGCGTGCGCCCTCGGCGGCGAGCCGGGCGGCAACACCCGCGCCGAGCGCGACGCGCACCGCGTTCACGTCGTCGAAGGCGTGCTGCGCGCTGCCCAGGTGCTGCAGCAGGCGGGCGGCACTGCGCGGCCCGATGCCGCGCACGCCGGGCAGGTTGTCGGAGGGGTCGCCGCGCAGGGCGGCGTAGTCGCGGTATTGCTCGGGTCGGACGCCGAGCAGCAGCTCGAGGCGATCCGCGCTCATCAGCGGTGACGCGTCGACGCCGCCGTTGATGATGCGCAGCACTCGGGTGGTGTCGTCGATGAGGGCGAAGGCGTCGCGGTCGGAGGTGACGATCACCGTGCGTGCCCCGAGCCCGCGCGCGGCCGCGGCGGTGGAGGCGAGCACGTCGTCGGCTTCCAACCCCTCGGGGACGACGACGCGCACGTCGAGCTGACGCATGACGGTGGCCGCGGCGGCAAGCTGGTCGACGAGCGTGTCGAGCTTGTCGGCGCGCTGCGCCTTGTACTGCGGCCAGCGCTCGCGGCGCAGCGAGCGATCCGGATCGTCGAAGCCGACGACGACCGCGTGCGGCCTGATGCGTTCGACGACGGCGACGAGCTGCATCAACAGCCCCCGCACGGCCCAGGTGGGCCGGCCGTCGGTGGTGTGCATCCCGGTGCGTGCCTGGGCGTGGAAGCTGCGGTGGACGAGGGAGTTCCCGTCGATGGCGAGGATCACCGGCTGGTCCACCCGCTCACTCTTGCACGTGCTTATGACGAGGGGGCGGCGGCGCGTCCGGGAAGATGGCGCAGGCAGCGGTGGGCGGACGGAGGCAGTGTGCAGCTCGGCAGGGGTTGGCGGCGCGACCGGCGCGACCGGTCCGAGCGGCGTGCGGCCTTCGCCGCGTGGGCGCTGGCGCTGCTGCTGCTCGTCACCGGCACCATGCACTTCGTCTCGCCGAGCGGATTCGAGTCGATCGTGCCCGGGTTTCTCGGTTCGCCCGCGTTCTGGGTGGCGCTCAGCGGAGTCGCCGAACTCGGGTGCGCCCTGTTGCTCGTCGTGCCTCGGACGCGGCGCGTCGCCGGCTGGGCATGCGTCGTCTTGTTCGTAGTCGTGTACCCGGCGAACATCAAGATGGCGATCGACTCGGTGCACGGGCAGGGCAGCGCGCTGATCGCGTGGGGGCGGTTGCCCTTGCAGATCCCGCTCGTGCTGCTGGCGCTGTACATCGCGAGGCATGCCACGGCAACTCGTCGCTCGGCGGCGTGATCGTGCTGCTGGCGCTCGAGCGCCGCGCCGGGGGGCACCGGCGCCGCGCGGTGGCGCACACTGCCAAAGCCTGGTTCTTGATCTAGCGCAGGCCAGAGAGTGAGTACCCTCCCCATGATGATCACCTCGAGCACCCCTGCCCGCCGGATGTTCGCGACCGTGCTCGTCGCGGCCGCTGCTGCGCTGACCGGTGCATTCGTTGCGTCCGGCCCTGCGGGCGCCCGGCCCGCTGGTGCGCCGCCGCCCGGGTCCGGCTACGTCGCGCTCGGCGACTCCTACGCGGCGGGTTACGGCATCGGCACGTCGACGGGCCGGCCGGTCGCTGGGTGCGCGCAATCGACACAGGATTACCCGCACCAGATCGCTGCGGCGCTCAAGCTCCGGCTGACCGACGTGTCCTGCACCGGCGCGGTGACCGCGAACATCGACACCACGCGGCAGGTAACCGACGCGGGCACCGCAGCGCTGCAGGACACCGCCCTGCGCAAGACGACGAAGCTCGTCACGGTGACGATCGGCGGCAACGACCTGGGATTCGGCGACATCGCGAAGTACTGCCTGGCGGTGACTGCTTCTGGGCCGCTCGTCCTGCACCCGACCGAGCTCAATTGCAAGGCGCACTACGCACCGGCCGGCGGCACCGACAGCCTCGCCGAGAGAATCGCGAACGTCGTCGTCCCCAGAGTGGCCCGGGTGCTCGCGGCCATTCACACGAAGGCGCCGAACGCCAAGGTCTACTTCATCGACTACCCGGCGATCAGCACCACCCAGGCGGGCAGCCCGGACCCCGCGACGTATCCCAACTCATGCTTCTCACCTGTCGCGGTACCGAACAGCTTTCCGTTCACCGGCGTGGACACCGTGTACCTGCAGGCGGTGCAGGCCAACCTCAACGCGGCGCTTTCGGCCCGGGTTGCGAAGTCCGGCGACGCGTTCGTAGAGGCCTATCCGCAGAGCCTGCCGCACAGCGCGTGCGCGGGCACTGCGCAGCCGTGGATGAACGGCGTGACGTTTGATCTCCAGACCCAGAGCTCGGCGCCGGGCAGCCTGCACCCGAACCTCATCGGCGCGACGAAGCTGGCGGGCGCTGCGCTGGCCGCGATAGGTCCGTATTCCGCGCCGCCCGCCCCGCCGCCCACCTCCTCCCCGGCGCGCCCGGCCACGCATACCGTCCACGTGGTGTCCGCGACGTCGAGGACGCTGGCGAATTCCGGCCCTTCGAACGCGGGGCCGCTGACGCTCAGCGGTCTGCTGCTCGTGCTGGCCGGCAGCGGTCTGCTGCTGGCAGCTCGGCGTCGCCCAGAATCGGCCTCGCGCCGGTAGGTGATCTGTGGCGGGTGGGGCCCACGTCCCGCCCGTGTTTGCCGGGCTCCGTCGTATCGGATGAGGTCGGCTCGAGGTCAGTCGTCTCGGTCAGCTTCCGGACTTCTTCCGATCAATCAGCGTCAATATTTGATCGAACGGTGGCGCAAAGTGATGATTCCGGGGTAATTTCAGGTCCGCTTGGGTAGTTCGCCCGATAGATTGCCTAGGCGAGGTGATCGGTCGCCGACGAGAGGACACGTCATGGGCTCCTTGACGATCCGCGGGTGCGCAGTCAGAACCCGCGCCGGGATGGTGGGAGCGCTGGTCGCGTCGGTTCTGATCGCGCCGGTGCTCACCGCGCCATCTGCTGCCGCGCTCGAGACCGGGCACGCACACTCGACGCCGGCTCCCGTGATCGACCACAACTTCGCCGACCCGGACATTCTTCGCGTCGGTGGCGTCTACCACGCCTACGCGACCAACTCCGGGGGCAAGAACATTCAGCACGAGACGTCGAGGGATCGCGTGCACTGGACCGCGAAGCCCGACGCCGCTCCGTCCCTCGGCGACTGGGTCGGCGCCTGCAGCTTTCCGCCGGGAGGCGTCACCGACCACTGCGTGTGGGCCCCGGACGTCACACCGGTCCCCGGCGGCTACGCGTTGTACTACACGGCGAGGGACAAGCTGGCTGCGCGACAGTGCATCGGGATGTCCTTCTCGAACTCACCCAACGGACCTTTCGCTCCGGTCGGCGCCGACCCGCTGGTGTGCCCGGACGGTCAGCGCGGCACGACTGATCTCGGCGGCGCGATCGACCCGTCCACCTACACGGAGAATGGTCAGCGCTACCTGCTGTGGAAGGCAGACGGCAACTGCTGCCAGCTGCCCGCGACGATCTACATCCAGCCGCTGTCCGCCGACGGACGCACCCTCACTGCGCCGGCGACCAAGCTGATCTCCAACGACCGGCACTTCGAGGGCGCGGTCGTCGAGGCTCCGACGCTGGTCAAGCACGCGGGCACCTACTACCTCTTCTATTCGGCGAACGACTTCGGCGGCGGCAACTACCGCACCGGCTACGCGACGGCCAGTTCGATCACCGGGCCCTATACGAAGGCGCGCGCCGAGTTGATGACGACGGATCTGTTCCACGGCACCGTGATCGGTCCCGGCGGTCAGGACGTCTTCACCACTGCCGACGGCTCCACGGCTATCGCGTTCCACGGGTGGGACCCGACTTACAGCTACCGCGCGATGTACGTCAGCGGCCTGAGCTGGTCAGGCTCCGGTATGCCAACCGTGGACGCCGCGGACAAGCGCTACCAGGCCGAGGACGGCGTCGTCAGGGACGCGCGCGTCGTCGCCGATGACACGGCATCGGCCGAGGCGAAGGTCGGCGGCATGGACAACCCGGACAGCTCGGTCACGTTGCACATCGCCGCGGATCGATCGGGACCCGCGACTCTCGGTATCCGCTACGCCAACGGTTCGCGCGATGCGAACAAAAACGGCGTCGCAGCGACCGACAGGGTGAGCGTCAACGGTGCGAAGGCCGGCACCGTGACCCTGCCGAACACCGCGTGGGGCAACTGGACGATGACCCCTTACCGGGTGCACCTGAAGCGGGGGATGAACACGGTGACCCTGACCAAGGCCACGTACTACGCCGAGATCGACGCGGTGGACCTTTACTACAGTGCGCCGCCCCCGTCGCCGCCCCGACCGCCCGCCGGCGCAACGGCGACGCGCTACGAGGCCGAGGACGGCGTGATCACGCACGCCCGGGTCGTCTCCGACACGAGCGCGTCCGGCGGGGCGAAGGTCGGAGGGCTCGACTTCCCGGACAGCTCGGTCACCATCACCGTCCATCGGTCGCGCGCGGGTCGCGCGATGCTGGGCATCCGGTTCGGCAACGGCTCCCTCGACCGAAGCGGGTATGCCGTCGAGTCGAGTGATCGGATCGCGGTCAATGGGCGCAACGTCGGCACGGTGACGTTCCCGAACACCACCTGGGAGAACTGGTCGACGCGCTACTACCCTGTCCACCTGCGCAAGGGCTCGAACACGATCACGTTGACCAAGTCGACCTTCTACGCCGAGATCGACGCCGTCGACGTCTACTCACTCAAGCGCGGGTAGGAGGCTGCGGGCGCGTGACCGAAACGTCGGTTGCTCGTTATGCGATGAAGCCGGACGCATGGGCCGGATCCGCCTTGGAGGTCGGATGCATCGTGGTTCTGTGCGCGCGTTCGTCGCGGTTGGGATGGCTGGCGCGCTTGCGCTCGCCGGTGCGGCAGGGGCGGCTGCCCGGACAGCCACCGGTTCGGGCGCGACATTCGCGACTGGCCAACCCCAGGCGACGGCCGTCGGCGCGGCGGGCTGCGGGACCAACACAGCTGGTGAGCCGTCCATCCACGTGTCCAAGTCGAACCTGGTGGGACTGGGATCGGAGAATGGCCTCGGCGGCGGCAGCGTCTACTGGCGCCACACCCAGGTCGGAGGCGCCGGCGCGAGTGCGTGTGCGCTGACCTACTCCGGTCAACCGAATGCTGTCGGTGGTGTCGGCGCCTCGGGCGGCGACATCGACACCGCCTTCGCGCCGGTCAAGGACCCTGCCACGGGCACCTACCGGATCTACGTCGCCAGCCTGAACCTGGCCAGCATCAACGTGGCCACCTCCACCGACAACGGCGCCACGTTCAGCCAGATCCCGGTCCAGGCCGGCATTCCGATCGACGACCGGGAGTGGATCGCCGCGTACGGTGCGAAGACGTCGCTGCTGACCTACCACGACATCGTCACCAACAACATTGATGTGCTGCGCAGCGACACCGGCGGCGGACCGTACGTGCAGATCTCGCAGGCCATCCCGGCCACGGACTACAAGGCGCAAAACAACGAGCTCGGCAACATCGTGATCGACCACAACAACGCCAGCCCGGTGCCCGGTGGGTTCTACGCCTACCAGTCCTTCGTCGCCCCGTCTAAGGACCCGGGCCCGAGCGGAGTCGTCAACGGCGCGCCCTACAACGAGGCGTTCGTCGCGGTCTCGGCCGACGGTGGGCACACCTTCACCGACCGGCCGATCCCCTGCTCCACCAAGAGCGGGGGCACGCTGAACCACCAGTTCCCCAACGTCTCAGTGGCACCGAACGGAACCCTGGTCGAGACCTGGTCGAACGACACGAACGTCTTCGGTGCCTATTCCACCGATCACGGCAGCACCTGGACCTGTACCGGGGTCATCAGCACCAACACCCGGCAGGCGATCGAGCCATGGGCCGTGGCGGGCTCGTCCGGCGTGGACCTCGTCTACTACGGCACGAGCGACCCGGCTGGCCCGAACCAGACGTGGTACGTCTACTTCACCCAACTCGGCGCCGCTGGCGGCCTGAGCGCTCCGCAGCGGGTCGTGGCCGTGCACAAGGGGACCGTCTGCGAGGGCGGGGTCAGCTGCACCGGCGGCCGTCAGCTGCTCGACGACTTCGGCGTGGACACCGACCAGTCCGGCTACGCGCACATCGCGTACAGCCACGACGCCCCCACGTTGGGCGGTCCCGGCAGCTACACCGGCTACGCAGTCCAGACCTCGGGCGCCACCATCGGCGCGCCCAACTGAGCCCGGACGCCGGAAGCCCCGAGGGGTGAGGTTGGATCGCTGAGCAGTGAGGTATTGAGTCGCGCCGAAATTCGACCCCGCCGCCCGCATCGACGATCAACGGGGCGCTGCCAGGGCCCTGACGAGGGGTGAACTCATTGGCTGCAGTGTCGACGACGATCTACACCACCGACATTGGCATCTGGACGACGCGCCGCCCGATTCGCTGGATAGCCGAGCCCCCGCGGAACTCCGCGGGGGCTCGGACCGGCCGAGGTGGTTGGGGTCTACACGGGCACTGCGATCAGAGGTTCAGCGCTCCGAGAATCCGATTGAGCAGGGCGGTCAGTCCGCCTATCGCGCTGTTGTCGAGCAGGTGGGCCACGGCGCACAACAGGTTGCCGAGCAGGTTGCCCGGACCCGAATGCGCAGTGATGTCGAGAACGACCTGGTTGAGATGAACGGTCAGGCCTAGCAGGTTCAGGTCCAGCGGGCCGAGCACGAGGTGCAGGATTGGGCAAGAGCCGGCGGTCGCGGCCAGGTCAACTGGCACCTGGACGGAGCCCAGGTCGACGCCACCCAACGACAGATTGCCGACCGCTAACACCTGACCGGCCTGCCGGACAAAACGACTAATGGTCAGCGTCCCAGTCTGGGCGACGCCGCCAATTGTCCCGGCCACAGCCGTCGTAAGGCCGTTGGACTGAGCTGCGCTTGCTGCAGCCGGTGCGCGAGCGGCTGCTGATGCGGGTGGGACTGCTGATGCGACCAGGAGCGCGCCTGCGGCGAGCGGACTGATCGCGAGGGTGACTAAGCGTCGATATGACATTGGAATCTGGTCTCCTCTTGGAACGGTGCTCGAGCGTCGTCCTGGGTGCCCCAGGCACGGCGCGCGCCCCTTGTTCGGGGGCTACAGGGATGAAGACGCCTGCCAGCGACGTTGATGACGGCCGGCTCGGGTTGAGACACGATGCGCCGTTCATGCGGCGGAGACTGCCTACTTGCTGGCGAAGCTTGCCTTAAGCCGTCCACCCGCCGGGGTGAGCACGTTCGAGAAAGTTGGCTTTGTCCGCGTCATGCTTCGGCCTAGAGGCGTCCGGGAGCTCCGCGTTCATCCTTCAGCTGAGGTCGGCCACCCGCTTCCTCCGCTCGGCCATGAGGCACGTGGGCCAGCCGCCTTGCCCCGTCGTCCGGGGTATATTCGGGCGCGTGAGCGCCGCGGAGCCCGCTGACGCTGCGCCTCGGCCGAGCGGGAGTGCCGATATCGAGGCGCTTCTCCCGATGGTCCGCCGCATCGTCGGCGCGCGTGTCGCCGATCAGGAGCTGGCGGAAGACCTCGTTCAGGAGACGCTGGTCCGCGTGCTTTCGGCGGCTGGCCGCGTGGAGCCGGGGATGCTCGAGCCGTATGCGATCGCGACGGCGCGCAACGTCATCGCGTCTAGGTGGAAGCAGCAGGACCGGCACCGGCGCAACCTGCACCGCGTTGTCGACTTCGAGCCGGTTGAGCCGCCCGACGAGGGACTGCTGGCCCGGGAGGAGCAGACCGCCGTCGCGCGCGCACTGAAGCGCCTGTCCGAGCCAGATCAGCGGATCCTCTTGGCCCACGAGGTGTCCGGGCAGGACACGCGCTCACTAGCCCAGGAGGTCGGATCCTCCGCCGGAGCGGTCGCTGCTGCGCTGAACCGGGCGCGCGCCCGAATGCGAGTGGAATATCTGCTGGTGTTGGAGCGGACAGAGCCGCCCACCGACCGGTGCCGAGCCGTGCTGTTGACGCTGTCCAGCGGCGACCGCCGCCGGCAGCGCGAGGTCGACGCCGGCCGGCACTTGCTGGAGTGTGATCTGTGCGCTCGGCTGAGCCACCCGCTGCTGGAGCGCGGTCAGAAGCGTGAGGACGAGATCTGCATTGCAATCCACGCCGACGGTGACATCGTGGCGGCTCGGCAGGCTGCTCGCGAGCTGGCCGGCCGTTTGGGTTTCGGGCGCACCGACCTGACCGTCATCGCCACCGCCGTATCGGAGGTCGCACGCAACATCGTGCGGTTCGCAGGCTCCGGCGAGATCGTCGTCGAGCTACTTCAGGCGCCGAGGCCTGGCGTCCGCGTCATCGCCCGAGACACCGGGCCGGGCATTGCCGACGTGGAACGGGCCATGACCGACGGATACAGCACCTATCATGGGCTCGGGCTGGGGCTACCTGGCGCGCGCCGGCTCATGGACGACTTCGCCATTGTCTCGGAAACAGGGCGGGGCACGACATTGACCATGACGAAGTGGCGCCCGGGAGGATGACCGTGGACGAGGAATCGATTGTGGCGGATGTCTCGGCGGACTTCCCGGCGCGGGATCGCCAGGACGAGGACCAGTTGCTGCCGCAGCTGGTGGCGCACATGCGGGAGCACCGGACGGTGTTGCGGAAAGAATGGGCTCGCCGTATCAGCGACTCGCGCCTACTGCTCGCGATGACCTCGCAGGAGGTGGCGGCCGAGACGACGTCAGTTTACGACAATTACGTCGAGGTGCTCGAAACCGGCAGCGTCGAAGCTTTGCAGCATTACGCGCGCGACCTGTCCGAGAGAATCATCCCCCGCGGGGTCGAGACCCATGAGGTCGTCGGTATCGTCCTGCTACTACGCGACGTACTCGCCCGGTCGCTGTTCGAGAAGTACCAGCGCGACTTCCCGCTGCTCAATCGCGTGCTCGACGCATATGAGCCGGCCGCCAACCGGATTGCGAATACCGTGGCCGTCAGCTTCGTCGATGAGCGCGAACGCGTCATTCGTCAGCAGCAGGACGCCATCCGTGAGCTGTCAACGCCCGTGTTGCCCGTGCGCGAACGACTGCTGGTCCTGCCGATCATCGGTGTCCTCGACGGAGAGCGCGCCCGTCAGCTCACCGAGCAGCTCCTGATCGGCATCCGCACCCACCGAGCGAAGGTCGTCGTCATCGACATCACCGGCGCTCCTGACGTCGACGAGGCCGTCGCCAACCATCTGGTACAGACCGTCGATGCCTCGCGCCTTATGGGTGCCAGCGTCATAATCACTGGGCTTTCGCCGAAGATCGCGCACACGTTGGTGACCATCGGAGTCGACCTGAGCAAGATGAATACCATTGGGGACCTACAGGGCGGCCTGGAGGAGGCCGAACGGCTGCTCGGGTACAGCGTCACACGCGAGTCGAGTTCGGCCGGCTAATGGGCAACGGGCCAGCGCTCGTCTCGATCTTGCGGCAGGGTTCCTTCCTGATTGCGTCGATCCATACGGCTCTCGACGACTCGGAGATGATCCGCTTGCAACACGATCTGATCGATCAGATCGGCCAGCACCGCTCGCGCGGTGTCATCATCGATGTTGCCGCACTCGACGTCCTCGACTCATTCGGATCCCGCACTCTGCGCAATATCGCAGAGATGGCACGGCTCCGCGGAGCGCTTACCGTCATCGTCGGCATCCAGCCGGAGGTCGCATTGGCGATGGTGATGCTTGGCATGGGAACCGGGTTAGTGCACACCGCGCTCGATCTCGAAGAGGGCTTGGCGTATCTCAACAGCACTGCCCTCAAGCCTGCTCAGCGCGGCATCGAGCTTGGCGCCCCCAGATGAGTGACGACCTCACGCACAATTACCGGGCGGCGTTCCTGCGCTACCTGCCACGCCGGGAAGAAGCCGCCCTAAATACCGGGTACCAGCTGGGAAGAGCGGCGGTGATCGACCGGCTGAGCATCCTCGAACTGGCCCAGGTGCACCACGACGTCCTGCTGGACGTGCTGCGGGAAACACCAGACGAACTCGGAGCCGATGTCGCTACCGCGGCGTCTGAGTTCTTCCTCGAAGTGATCGCCACTTACGACATGACCCAGCGCGCCTTCCTCGAAGGAACCGGCGCCTGAAAGGCGCCGATCAGCACCTCACCGACCCGCTGGCTGCGGTGAGGTGCTGCACTGGGCGTGGAGGTCACTCACCGATCGAGTACGGCGGAGACCGACTCGTGACCGGCGGCTAGCCCGCGAAGATCAGCGGGTCACCGGTGTGGCGGTTGCCGACCCTGGTGTAGATGAGCAGGACGATCACGGCTCCGATGACCGAGCCGATGATCCCGGAAGGTTGGAAGAAGCCGTCCTGCGCGTCCTTGTGGAAGATCGGGTATCCAGGAAGCCACCGACGAATGACCCGACGATGCCCAGGACGATGGTCATGAGAATGCCGATGTCCTGCCTGCCGGGTATCAACAGGCGGGCAAGCGCTCCGGCGATCAGACCGATGACGAGGAGGAGTAGCCGGGGCCAGTCGCTGTGGCGCGGAGCTGCCGGTGCGCCGGCGACCGGGACCTCGCGCTCGACCACTTGGACTGCGGCCAGACCTGATGCCGCCGCCCGTGTCTGCTCCCACGCTCGCTGACGACAAGTCGCAGAGCACCACTTCGGGATCCGGCCCCGAGCTGCCGATCGGATGGACGCGTTGCGGACAGCGCGCGGACATGCTGCGGACTTTTGCGGACTAAACCGCAGTTGATCATGTTCCCGGAACTCGACCAGAACGCTGCAGGCCAGTAAATCCGGGACTCGACAAAGGGTGGGCCCCGTCGGGCTCGAACCGACGACCCACGGATTAAAAGTTCGACCCGCGCCTGTGGCTGATGGCTACTGAGTCCTTCGGCCCTGGCGCCCCGGTGGCTGTGGGCGTCTCTAGTGTGTTCGCCGGGCGGCGGACGCCACCGATCGTGTCCGGCCAATTCCCGGCCAAGAGAACGTGTGTTTGGTAGGATTAGTCCGAGCCGGGGCGCGAGGGTCGGCAACCCCTTTTTTGTATTGGCGCGACACGATGGCGCTTTGCGGCCGATTCCTAATGCACCGTTTTTTCTCGTCCTGAATGTCGGCATCGGGATGATCTCTGCATGACTTTTGATCGGCCCCTGCCAGGACGACCCGCCAGCGTAGGTCTGATGCGCCGAGGCCGAGCGGGTCCACAACGACAGGCGCCGCGGCCCGCCCGGCGCAAGAGAGGCACACGTGCAACCTGGTTGGTTTCCGGACCCGGACGATCCCAACGCTCGACGGAATTGGGACGGATCCACGTGGAGCGCACCGCTGCCGCGCGACGCGACGTTCGATGCTTCCGCTTACGGTAGGCGTTACGGCGGGCGGGTCTGTGTTTGACTCAGTCGCGAGTCGCTCAGGCTGGAGGACGAGTGCGTAACCACAAGGCCCCCCGTGCATGCCGGTGCGCCAACAGCAGAGTTGCCCAGAGTCGTTACCGGCAGGAGAGCTATTCAATTTTCAAGCGGAACCCGACGCTCGTCGACCGGCTCGCAAAGGTGATCGGGTTGATGCGCGGCCGGTCCACTCGCCGGTGTTGACTGCGGGGGGATCTTCGGGTCCACCAGCCCGCCGCAGAGGCAGCGCGGTAGCGCCTGTGGCGAATAATACGCCAGCTAGCCCGCCGATCCGCAGGAGGATGAATGCGGCGGACGTCGCTTACTGGCTGGCCGCAACGCTGCTGCTTGCGTTGCTCGCGGAAACGGCCCGGCACAGCGAGTGGATGAGCGACACCTGGATCCACGCTGCGACGGTGTCCGAGGTGGCAAGGCATCCGCTGCACCCGGTGGAACCGCTCACTGGCGAGCATGTCCCCTTTCCATACTTCTCGCCGTGGGCGATGGTCCTCGGCTGGTGCATGCGACTCAGCGGGGCGTCGGTCTTCACGGTGCTGACCGCGGCCGGTCTCCTCTCGACCGGCGCGCTGTTGGCGGCGTGGAAGCGCCTGGTGAACGTCATGTCGCCCGCTCGCAGCGCGCCGCTGGTCTGCCTGGCGTGCCTGCTGCTGCTTTGGGGCACCGGCACCTGGTTCTGGTCCGGCTTTCCGAGCATCGGTACGCTGAGCATCGGATTCACTTGGCCGAGCGTGCTGGCCACCGCGATGTGGCTGGAATTGTGGCGCACCGCATTGCTGGTGGGCGAGCTACCCCGTGCGCACGGAATGCTGGTGTTCGCCGTGCTTCCAGGTGTCCTGCTGCTGATGCACCCGTTCACAGCGTCCTTGGCCGCCGTCGCCGTCGGTGCCACGCTAGCCGGTCAGTGGAGGACCAGCCGGCAGCGCGTTCTGGATGTCTCAGCCTGCGCCATCGCATCGGGACTGTTGGCACTGCTGTGGCCGTGGATCTCCCTTCGGATCCTGATCGCCAATCCGAGCGGCTTCACCGCGATCCACCACCTGCTCTACGAGTCCTTCACGAAGTCGTGGATCCTGCTGGTGTTGACCGTACCGGCCCTCGCCGCCCGACTGATCGCCAATCGCAAGGACCCCTTCGCCTGGACCGCCGCCATCTGTGCGGTCGGAGTTTTGGTGGGCGGCCTCACCCGGCAGTGGTCCCTGGGCCGGCTGGGTCCGGGCATCGCACTTCCGGGTCAACTCGCGCTCGGCTGCGCCATGGCTGATGCGTGGACCAAGCGATCGCAGCTACGAACGCCGACCTGGATCGCGTACTCGATAGCCGGCGCGGCAACCACGCTCGCGCTTGTAGTGGGCGCGTGGGCCAATGCATGGGCGGTCGCCCGCGCCCTGCCCGGGACCTCCCGCCGAGCGGCCGCGGAAGTCGCCACCTCCGCGCCGAGCCCATACCCGCGCGTGCGGTGGATCCGCCCGTACGTCCATACGGGCGATGTGGCGGTCGCTAACGACTGGCAGGTCCGCCGCCAGTTACCGGCCTACGGGCTTCGCACCGTGCTGCCACCGTGGGCGAGTCCGGGCCTGCCGGACCAGCAGCAGCGGGCGACCGCGGAGCTCGCGCTGTACCACCACAGCACGAGCGAGAAGCGTCGACAACAGATCCTGCGGACCTATCGCGTCCACTGGGTCGTCTGGTCGGCCACCGCCACCGCGCCGCGGTGGCCGTTCGGCGGCATGCGGCTCGTGGCCTGCGGGCCGGACGGAGCCGCCCTCCTCGCGGTCGACGACTCGCTGACGCGACGGCCACCCCGCTGCCCGGCGAGTCGGGTTTGAACCCGGGGCCGTCCTGCTGACAGAGATCAGTCGCTGCATTCAGAATCCCCTAAACGATCTCAGTGGACCTCCCCAGTCAACGACCGTCGGATAGCGCCCCCTCGACCACAGGGACTCGCCGAGTGGTCGGGGTCCGTCGGGACTTCGGGAGCAGCAGCTCGCGACTAGGGCGTGTCTCCAATATTGAGTCGCGCCGAGGCGTGATGCTGCGGGTATGACTCGGATGGCTGTGCTGAGCGATGAGATGTGGGCTCGGATCGAACCGGTCCTTCCGCCTGTGAAGGGGGCGATGGGCCGGCCGGTGCGCGAGCATCGGCCGTTGGTCGAGGGCGCGATCTATCGCCACCGGACCGGTGTTGCGGCGTGATCTGCCGGTCGAGTTCGGGCCGTGGCAGACGGTGTGGAAGCGACACCATCGCTTCTCGACCGACGGCACCTGGGACCAGGTGTTGACGGCGTTGCAGGTACAGGCGGACGCGAACGGTGAGATCGACTGGCGGTTGTCGGTGTGGACTCCACGAGTGCGCGGGTGCATCAGCATGGGGCGAGTGCCGCGAGGTCGTCTTCGTCGCCGTTCTCGCACACAGGGGGGCCGGTCGAATGACAAGAAATCGCTACGCCGCAAGGACGAACCCGACGATCACGCGATCGGGCGCTCGCGCGGCGGGTTGACCACCAAGACCCACGCGCTCGTGGATGGCAACGGTCTGCCGTTGGTCATCGCTGTCACGCCGGGTCAAACCCACGATTCCCCAGCGCTGCCGAAGCTTCTGGCCGAGCTGCGGGTGCCGCGCCTGCGGCCGGGTCGACCGCGCACCAGACCCGAGGCCCTGCGCGGCGACAAAGCCTATTCAGCACGGGCGCACCGCGCGGGGCTGCGGGCTCGTGGGATCACCGCTGTCATCCCCGAACCGAGCGACCAGATCCGGCATCGCCAGAACAAGGGCTCAGGCGGAGGACGACCGGTCGACTTCGACGCCGTGGACTACAAGAACCGCAACGTCGTCGAACGCGCCTTCAACCACATGAAGAACTGGCGCGGGCTAGCGACCCGCTACGCCCTCATCTACCGCGGCGGCGTGGTGCTGGCAGCCATCCTGCTCTGGCTCTCATGACTTACGAGACACGCCCTAGTGCCCGGCCACGCAACGCGGGCACCAGGCATAGTCGGCCGGTGAGAAACCGCCGAATGACCGCTGTCTGGCCTTGTCTCGCTGTTCTGGCATTGGCGGCATGCTCGTCAGCCATCTCGTCTAAGTCGAAGAACGCCAGCGCGGGCCGAAGCGCATACTTGGTTTCGGCGACGACGCCAAGCAACCGCGAACTCGTATGGACTGGCGTTGGCGCAACATCCGGCGACGACAACTCCAAGGTGCTTCACGTCCTGCGAACTTTCAGGGCGTCCCGGTGTCGATCTGCTATGGCCTGACCCCGATTCGTACCGGCGACGCCCGGCTTAGAAGTCCGAAGTGGGGCTCGATGGTGCTCGCCGTGCAAGGCGCGCGTGTCACTCATCAGCGCAAACGTCCGCTGAACACCGGCAGACCTGGCGAACATGATCAGCAATCCAAGAATTTCGACGAGCGGCAGTGCGGCCGGCCGAGCCACCCGCCGCGACTACGACGGGGCGGGCTTCAGCCAGACTGAAACGTGACCGTGAATACTCGTTGGGGCGCCGAACGCGCTCGCCGTCAGCGCGGCTACCCATCGCCCTTGCGTCCCCTCCGCCAATACAACCATGGCAGCGACCGAATGTGAGGCAACGTAGCTTCGAAGGTCCGAGACGAGACCCACGCGTTGCGCCGCTGACGGCGTCCGCCATCGTCGGGCACCGGGTTGCCCGGGCCCTCCGTTTCCTGCACGAAGGAGCACGGCCCACAACCTCGGCGGAAGGTCTCCATGTGGGTAGTTGGTGCTGAGGTGAGACGGGGAAGGAACATACACCTCGCCGCCTAAAATGCGGAACCGCATGTTACTCGCCGTCTGCCACAGCATCGGATCGTTCGCCGTGTAATAGGGATAGGGGTAAGGAAGGACGATGGACCTGTCGGGGATTTCGGTGACCGCGTTGCTGGAGAAGTAGCCCGGTACTCGCACGGAAAGGCTGTGAATGAAGCCTGGTGGCATGAGTGGGACGAGCGCAACCAGGGACAGCCCTATTAGCGCGACGGGCCGTCGTCTTCCGTCCAGCGTGGGGCGCTGGAGGACGCGGTCGAGCACGAGGGCGAGGAGCACAGAGGCGGCCAACTGGATGGAGAGCGCGAACCGGGTCGGCCCAACTTCTTGGAGCAGCGGCACGCGCGTGATGGCGGCGAGGGGCAGCGGGATTGTCGTCACATGGTTCGCCACCGTGAGATGGGTGCCCAGACTAAGAACGAACGAGATCCCCCCGAGCGTCGCGAAGCTCAACGCGAGGGCGTGCCGGCGCAGCCACACGGCGCCGACAGTGACGAGGACCAGCAGCGGGATTCCGAGGTAGAACCCGTTCTCGTGGACGATGCCGCGCACGAACTGCTCTGCGACGTCATGGAGGAGCGGCGGCCGAAGCAGTTGCGGACGCGATGGGAGGATGAGCGAAAGCAGATCCGCGTGGTAGCTGTCGAGATCTGCGACTAAGTGTGGCGGCCCGACTGGTCGCTGTGGTCCGGCGACGAGCATCCAGGGGACATAGCCCCCGATGAGCAACCCTATCGCCGTGGCGGCCCCGAGCCCGCGAACCAGCAGCGGCAACCGCGACCGAACGAGATCGTGGTGGCGGATCGCGAGTGGGACCAGGGCGATGACGGCGAAGATCAGGAAGACCGCCACCAGCTCGGCCGAGATCAGCATCTCCAAACCGAGTAGCAGTCCTACAAGCGCGCCACACCGGTAGGGGCTGCGGTCGGCACGGACGAGCCATCGGTCGATCAGCGGGATCAGCGGGGGAAGGAAGGGGAGGAACACCAAGAAGACGTGCAGCTGGCCCTCGACGAGCATGTAGGGCGAAAAGCCGAACAGGAGACCACCGACGAGAGCCGCCGCGCGCGATCGGACGTACGCGCGCAGGACGAGATACATCGAGAGCGCGGAAAGCGCCAGTCCTAGTCGGAGAAGGAAGTTGTATGCGGCGATGGAGTTGCTGATCGCCGTCAGGGGCCAGCCGAGGATCCCGAGCAGAGGCATTGACGTGTTGACGGCGAGGTTGACCCCGTCCGGCGCGTTTAGGTAGGTACTGAAGAGCGGGTTGTGTCCGTGGCCCAATGCGAACGAGACCCAGTGAAGGAACCAGGCCTGTTGGAAGGCGTCGCCGCAAGCGCAGTCACCAACGACGTGGCGACTGTCGAACGGTGAGATGGGCCAGTACAACGCCGAGGCGAGCGCGAGGTACATGACGCCGGGAACAACCGCTCCGAGCGCGGCCACACGCCACTGACGCAGCCGAATCGCCAGGTCGCTTAGCACGAACTTGTTCACCTCCGCGGCGACGGCCAACCGATCCTCCTCAGTGATCGCGCTCGTGACAACGCGCGCCGGCCAGCACAGCCAAGCTACCTTCTGTGCGGCGGCCAGCCTCCCAAGGAGCGTGTTGCACTCCGCTTCGCCGGGCGAGCACGACTATGTGGTTAGCGTGACGAGCTGCCTCGGGAACAGGCGCGCAGCGGCATCCACTGTCGCCGACGCAGCCCACCAAGGACGCCGAGCAAGCGGGTGGAAACGGACTACCGGCGGCGCGGCCAAGATCGCACGCTCAGAGCCACGGCATTCGACGGCTGATCCAATCAACGGACATGCCACGAGACTGGCGATTCGCCGCGCCGACCTCAACCAGCGCCAAGTCGAGTGCGGGATCCTCTCCGGAAGAACTGACCGCGAGTGACCCTGGACGGGTTCGGCGCGAGCAGTGACCGCCCACAGCCTATGAGGTAGCGCTCCGGCCGTTCGCGGTGTCGATGTCACAGTCCAGGAATTGTCCGCGCAGGGTCGGCGCGAGCTTCGCCAATGCGTCGGCTTGTCGGACGGAGGAGAACCAAGGCATCGACAGCGGACCAGATGCCTGTGACCAAACTTGAGACGGCGAACGGGACCACTCGAGCCGACGGCGCCCGCCGGCGTCTTAGTCGTCCACGCCGCCTCGCCGTAGGTCAATCGGGTCCGACAACGGCAGCGATGATCGTGGCCGGGCGAGTCGTCATTACGGGCTATCCCTGCTCAACGCGCTGCCGCAGCAGCGCTACCTCCTCGGCGAGGGCGCGCGTGCGATCTTCCGCCCGGCTCGACTCCCAGCTCAGGTGGACGGTCACGAGAACGAGGACGATGTTGGCCGCGAAGAGCAGCAGGTTGGGCGGGTCGGCGACGTGCAACGGCCGCGCGATGTCGTTGATCAGACCCGGAAAGACGGCGAACACCGCGGCCGCAATCCCCTCGACCAGCCAGAGCACCGCGTACTTCTCTCGCAGCTGACCACGCCGCAGAAATTCGAACATGCTCGTGAGGATTGCGACCCCGCCAATTAGGCCCATGATGTGAACACTCGTCATATCGGATTCTCCTTGTGATTCACCACCGGCGCCGACTCGTCGAGAGCCAGACGGCGCGTCGAGCGCCAGCGCACGCGCGCCAACGCGAGGGCCATGAATGCGCGAAGCAGGTAGACGATTGCCTTGAAGGGAGTTTGACTTGGCTGGCCGCTCGATCGCACGCGCATGCTGACCGCGACCTGCTTGACGCGCAGGCCGGCCCGTGCAGCGATCACCAGCGATTCGACCGTGTCGCCCAGATACTCGACCGGGTAGTGCCGGGCGAACAACTCCAGGGCTCGCGGACCGCTGGCACGGAAGCCCGAGGTCGGGTCGGTCAGCCGCACCCTGGTCAGCCGCGACAGGTAGAAGGCCAACGTGCGCATCGCCCAGCGTCGCGGGCCGCGCACCAGGTACGCGCCCGCGCCAGCGAAGCGCGCCCCGATGACGATGTCGGCGTCAGCAAGTTCGTCGACGAGCATCGGGATCTGCTTGGGATCGTGCTGACCGTCGGCGTCCACTTGGATGACCTGCGTGTAGCCGTTTCGGATGGCGAAGCGGAATCCGGCCCGCATCGCACCGCCGACGCCCAGGTTGAAAGGCAACGACACCACCTTGGCGCCCTCCGCGAGCGCGAACTCGCGTGTGCGGTCGGACGACCCGTCGTCCACGACCAGGACCCCGGCGTCGGGCACGACCACGCAGATGTCGGCGAGGACCGGGCCGATCGAGGCCTCCTCGTTGTAGGCGGGGACGACGACGAGTAGCCGCTCCATCGGGTCGGTGTCCTCACATTCGAGAGGCGAGGTGGCTGGGCGTGGTGAACTGCCGTCTCGTGCGCACCTCGGGACGGCGTCGAGAGCGCCCGTGCGGTCGCGGTGAACGCGCCCTTTGATGATGCATCCGACGGTCGTATGGAAGCGGAGGCGCGCGGGGCGCCGGTCACTTGCCCGCAAACAGCCTGGTCAAACGTAACACGCACGAGCGCTTGGATCCGCGGCCCCTCAGGACGGCGGTCGATACACTGAACCGCCGGTGCGGCTGCCCCGAGTCCGCAGCCGCTGGCCTGGGTGCGCCCGGATCCCGCGCCCAAGACCGAGAGCGGAGGGCAGGCCACGTGAGCCTGGCGCAGCGCTTCGAGCGCCTCGTCGGCGGATCCTTCGCGCGGCTATTCAAGGGGCAGGCTGAGCCGGTATCCCACAAGTCCATGGTCATCGACGACCGTCGCGAACTCCCTGCGCACGGTTCCAAGGCGCTCCTGTTCCGGTACTTGGTCATTGGTGGGCTAAGCCTCGTCATCGACGTCGGCCTGCTATACGTCCTTCACAGCATCGTTGGCGTTCAGCTGGGCATCGCGACAGCCGTCGCATTTCTCGTTAGCCTCGTATTCAATTTCGTCTGCAACCGAACTGCGATGGCGGTCAGCGAAACTGAGCAGCTGACGCGACACGCGTTTCGCTATGGGCTGCTGGTCGTGGCGAACCTCGGCATCGCCGTCGCGGTGGTAACCGGCGCCGAACACATCGGTGTGCCCTATGTACTGGGCAAGCTCGCAGTGGTTGCCGCCTCGACCTGCTGGAACTTCGTGCTATACCGGCGCTGGGTGTTCGCCCAGCCCGAACGACGGGCGGCCTGAGCACTGCGGCCTGCGGCAACAGCACCCGACGCCCCAGCGGCGAACCAACTCTCACGCGGCGTGCAAGGCCCTCACAGGGCTCGGCGCCGACTCGTACAGGAGCTACCCGAGAAGGAAATTCGACGACGACGACGATCACTGGCACCTTGGTCAAGTGGTCGCAATCGAGCTGCATCGTCCGAACCGCGAGCAGCTGGATGCCACCGCGATCGGCAGCGTGTACGTGCCCTGCCGCGTGAAACCCAACTGCGTACCTAGTGGTCCGACTTAATTGTTGTTGGCGCTTCGCTTTGGTGAGGATTTCGGCGGCAGTCTTGGTTCATGTGAGGGGTGGCAGCGGCCGTTCCAGCCGCGGGTCTTGGCGTTGAGGTCCTGCACGGAGGCGAAGGTGCCGCGGTAGATGGCTTGGCGTTGGATGATGCCGAACCAGATCTCCCCTAGACCGCCTCGGCCTGTCGGTGACCGACCAACAAGTCCACGACGACCATGCGGTGCTGCGCTGCCGGAGTTCGGTGCCGCGTTGCACGATGGTGACTGTGGCGCCCATGCGGGCGTAGAACTGCCGAGTTCGACGCCGACCGCGCTGCCGCCGATGAGCAGCCCCCGTTCGGGGGTGTCGCGGACGTTGGTGGCGTCGCGGTTGGTCCACACCGTCACGTCGTCCAGGCCCTCGACCGGCGGGTAGATCGGTTGGGATCCGGTGCCGATGATTACGTGCTCGGCCGTCAGGGTTCGGCCGCCGGCGTGTACGGTGCCGGGTGCGGTGATGCGGGCGGCCGCCTTGATCACGGTAGCGCCGCTGTGTTCGTAGCTGCGGATCTGGTCGCTGTCGTCGAGGTTGCGCACCATGTAGTCGCGGTAGTCCCGAAGTCCGCGCCAGCCAAGACGGGCGCCCTCGACGCCGGCGGCCCGGTCGGCCTCGCCGCGGATCTGTGTGGGGCGCAGCAGTGTCTTGGAGGGGATGCAGGGCCGGTAGCCGCATTCGCCGCCAATCAGTTCCTTCTCGATGACGGCCACCGTCTTGCCGGCGGCGATCAGCCGCGAGGCGGCGACCTCTCAGCCGGGCCCCATGCCGACCACGATCACGTCGAACTGTGTCGAGACCACTCAGCCTCGCCGTGCCCTGGACGACGTGCGCTCCTGCCACGCGGAGCGCGGCCGGCGAATCCTCCGGCTCGATCGTCCTAATCGCCAGCCGCACGTGCTCCATGACCTCGGCGAAGTCGACGCGTACGCCCTCGACGTGCACACCGAAGCGGGCCGCGGCCCGCGCATCAGCGGCGGCGTGTGCTGCCGACAGCAGCGCCTTGCTGGGCACGCACCCAGTCCACAGGCAGTCACCTCCCATGCGATCACGCTCGACGAGCAGGACGCTTGCGCCGAACGAACCGAGAGGCGCCCATTCGGCCGATCCGGTCCTATAGGCCAGTAGGATCGCGACCCGGACACTGCCTATCGGTGGCGTAGGAATCCGCAGGTCGGTCACTCCGAAAGATCCGGCCATTGATCTTGAAGGGTGGGCCCCGTCGGGCTCGAACCGACGACCCACGGATTAAAAGTCCGCTGCTCTACCCACTGAGCTAGAGGCCCTTGTTCGGCTCGAGGCTACCGTCCTCTCGGACGGTCCGCGTTGCAGAGCCGTCGAACGACGGACATGTAGCCGAAACCCAGCGGTGTCAACGTCGTTGCATGCACAGCACTACGCAGCCCTGCATGCGGCCGACGCTCGTCGGCGACCTCGGCGACCTCGGCGACCTCGGCGACCTCGGCGACCTCGGCGAACCGGGCCGCACTCCGGACAGCAAATTGATCGGCCTGGTCCGAGCCCCGTGGACGCTGCGAGTCGGCGCCACCGCGCTGACCGTGCGGCCGAGCTTCGCGCGCGACCTCGCCGCAGCGGCGCAGATGAACAGCCGCTGCAGCGCACGCTCGCTGCTCGACCGGTACCGCGCCGGTGGCCGGCCGCCCACGGTCGCCGCGCTGGACGCCACCCTGCGCGGCCCGCTCAGCGTCGTGGTCGCGAGCGCGGACGGCTCGATCGTCGCGACCGGCGCGCTGACCCGCGACCGCGCGCACAACCCGTTCTGCGCCGAGGTGGGCATGCTCGTCCAGGACTCGTGGCAGCGCCGGGGCATCGGCCGAGAACTCCTCGCCCATCTCGCCGGTGCAGCGCACGCGGCGGGATTCCACGAGCTGATCGCCTACCCCGCCACAGCCGTCGTCGTCGCGCAACGGCTGATGGTCGACGTGGGGCGCACCCGGATGGTGCCCGACGTGGACATGCACCTGCACACCTACCTCGCCGAGTCCGCGACCCTCGGGCTTGGCTCGGTACGCCAACGCCTGGCCGGTTAGCTGGGGTCGCGCTCAGCCGGTCTTCTCGCTCAGCCCGGCCAGCTGTCAGCGGGCGCGACCGCCTGCCAGCCGAGGGTTCGGCCGCCGCGGCGACAGTGGATCGGCCACGGTGCGCAGGGTAACGCTGGGGTAGCGTCGCGAGTCGTGCCCGACGTGCTCGCCGACCTGACCACGCTGCGTCTCGGCGGTCCCGCGAAACGGATCGTGATAGCCACCGGAACCGACGAACTCGTCGACCTCGTCCGCAGCGCGGATGCTTCCCACGAACCGATCTTGATCGTCGGCGGCGGCAGCAATCTCGTCGTCGGCGACGACGGCTGGGACGGCCTCGTCGTCCTCGTCCGGTCCGAGGGAGTGAGCGTCGCCAGGAGCGACGACGATGTAGAGCTGACGGTCGCCGCCGGTATGCGCTGGGACGAGCTGGTGGCACGCACGGTGGGCGAGGGCTGGTCCGGGCTGGCCGCGATGTCCGGCATCCCCGGGCTCACCGGAGCGACCCCGATCCAGAACGTCGGCGCGTACGGCAGCGAGGTCGCCGACGTGATCATCGGTGTCCAGGTCCTCGACCGGCGCAGCGGCACGGTCGAGCAGTGGGATCCCGCCCGCTGTGGCTTCGGCTTCCGAACCAGTGCGTTCAAGCACACCGACCGCTACGTCGTGCTGTCGGTGACGTTCGGTCTGCGCAAGGATCACGCCGCGCCGCCGGTCCGCTACCTCGAGCTAGCGCGTCGCCTCGGCGTGCAACCGGGTGACCCGGCGCCGTCGGCCCAAGTACGCGAAACCGTGCTGGAACTGCGGCGCAGCAAGGGAATGGTGCTCGACGCGGCCGACCACGACACCTGGAGCGTCGGCTCGTTTTTCGTCAACCCGTTCGTGGCGCGTGGGCAGGTTCCCGAAGGCTGCCCCAACTGGGAGGTCGACGACCAGATCAAGCTCTCTGCGGCGTGGCTGATCGAGAACGCCGGGTTCGGCAAGGGCTTCGGCCTGCAACTCGGGCGGGGCAGCGCCGCGGTGTCGACGAAGCACACGCTGGCGCTGACGAACCGCGGCGACGCGTCCACCGTAGAGCTCTTGGACCTGGCGCGAGTCATCCGCGACGGCGTGGAGCAGGCCTTCGGCATCCGGTTGCGGCCCGAGGCCCACCTGGTCGGTGTGCGGTTCTGAGCACCCGACGCGGCCGGCCGTTCCGGGCGGGGGGCATGAATCCGGACTGCACGGTGTTGGGGTCGGTGGACCGGGAAGGGAGTGCTGTGCAGCCGACGAACCCCGCGCCGCGGCGCGTCGCGATGCTCAGCGTCCACACCTCCCCGCTCGACCCGCCCGGCGGCGGCGATGCGGGCGGGATGAACGTCCACATCGTGGAGACCGCCAAGCGGCTGGCCGCGCGCGGCGTCGAGGTCGAGATCTTCACCCGGGCCACCTCCAGCGAGCAACCGCCGCTGGTGACCCTCTGCCCGGGCGTGCATGTCCGGCACGTCACGGCCGGCCCGTTCGAGGGCCTCGCGAAGGCCGATCTGCCGGCCCAGCTATGCGCGTTCACCGCCGGCGTGATGCGCGCCGAGGTGGGCCACGATCCGGGCTGGTACGACCTCGTGCATTCGCACTACTGGCTGTCCGGGCAGGTCGGCTGGCTGGCCCGCGAACGCTGGGGCGTGCCGCTGGTGCACTCGGCGCACACGCTCGCCAAGGTCAAGAACGCGTTGCTGGCCGACGGTGACGACCCCGAGCCGATGGCGCGCCTCATCGGTGAGGAGCAGGTGGTTGCCGAGGCCGATCGCCTGGTGGCCTCCACCGATGACGAGGCACGCGAACTCGTCGAGCTCTACGGCGCCGATCCTCGACGGGTGAGCACCGTCGCGCCGGGCGTCGATCTGGACATGTTCACGCCCGGATCCCGTACCGCGGCGCGTGCCCGGCTCGGGCTACGTGAGGACGCGCTGACGCTGCTGTTCGTCGGCCGCATCCAGCCACTGAAGGCACCGGACGTGCTGCTGCATGCGGCCGCCCTGCTACGCGACGACCCGGCGCTCACCGATCGTCTGCAGATCATCGTGCTCGGCGCGCCGAGCGGCTCCGGCCTCACCCATCCGCACCGGCTGCAGACGCTGCGCGACGAGCTCGAGCTTCGCGACGCCGTGCAGTTCCGCCCGCCGGTGCCGCGCGTCGTCGTCGCCGACTACTACCGCGCCGCTGATCTCACTGTCGTCCCCAGTCACAACGAGTCCTTCGGACTGGTGGCGCTGGAATCGCAGGCGTGCGGGACGCCGGTCGTCGCGGCAGCCGTCGGCGGATTGCCCACCGCGGTCGCCGACGACGTGTCCGGCGTGCTCGTCGACGGGCACGACCCGCAGCAGTGGGCCAAGGTGCTGGGCGAACTGTTGCGCACGCCGTCGGTACGCGAGCGGCTCGCCGCCGGAGCGCGGCCGCACGCGGCACGGTTCTCGTGGGAGCGCACCGCCGACGGCCTGGTCGCCGCCTATGGTGACGCGATGAGTGCCCGAGCGACGAGCCAGTTGGTCCGATGAGCGACGTCGCCGACATCATCGAAGCCGCGCTGAACGACGCAGACCTCGAATGGCAGCGCATCGACGACGCCACCTTCGCGGTGGCATTGCCCGGCGAGAAACGGCTCAAGACCTCCTGCGTGCTCACCGTCGGGGCACACGCCCTGGAGATCGAGGCATTCGTGATGCGCGCGGCGGAGGAGAACCGCGAGCACGTCTACGCGTGGCTGCTGCAGCGCAACGCGCGTATGTATGCGGTGTCGTGGTCGATCGACGCCACCGGCGACGTCTACCTGGCCGGCCGGGTCTCGTTGGGGTCGGTGACGTCCGACGAGATAGACCGCATCCTCGGCTGCGTCCTCGAATACGCCGACGGCTCGTTCAACGCGTTGCTGGAGATGGGCTTCGGCTCGTCCATCACGCGCGAGTGGGCGTGGCGGGTCAAGAACGACCAACCATTGGCGAACCTCGCCGCGTTCGCGCACCTCGCGCCCGCAGACGCACGCGCCGACTGACATCTGCGCACTGGCACGATGGGCGAGTGAGCATCGCAGCGAGGCCTGCGAGCGAGGAGCGGAGCGAGCGCGTGATGAGCGCTCGCGCGAAGAACTGGAGGCACAGTGGCCACGCTCGTGCTGCTCCGCCACGGCGAGAGCGACTGGAACCAGAAGAACCTGTTCACCGGATGGGTGGACGTCGATCTCACCGACAAGGGGCAGGCGGAAGGCCGGCGAGCCGGCGAGCTGCTCGCCGAGCACGACCTGCTCCCGGATGTGGTGCACACGTCGCTGCTGCGCCGCGCGATCCGCACCGCGGACCTCACGCTGGACACCGCCGAGCGGCAGTGGATCCCGGTGCGCCGCTCGTGGCGGTTGAACGAACGGCACTACGGCGCGCTGCAGGGCAAGGACAAGGCGGCGGTGCGAGACGAGTTCGGCGAGGACCAGTTCATGCTCTGGCGCCGCTCGTACGACACCCCGCCGCCCGAGCTCGCCGACGACGACCGGTACAGCCAGGTGGCCGACCGCCGCTACGCCGACCTGCTCGAGACAGTGCCGCGCACCGAATGCCTCAAGGACGTCGTCGAGCGGATGCTGCCGTACTGGTACGACGCGATCGTGTCGGATCTGCGCCGGGGCGTGGTGCTCGTCGCTGCGCACGGCAACTCACTGCGCGCCATGATCAAGCATTTGGACGGGCTGAGCGACGAGGCCGTCGTGTCGCTGAACGTGCCCACTGGCATCCCGCTGCATTACGACCTCGACGACGCCACGCTGATGCCCACGCGGGCCGGCGAGTACCTCGACCCCGAGGCCGCTACGGCCGCGATCGAAGCCGTCGCCAACCAGGGCAAGAAGTAACACGACGGCGATTGATTCAGCGAAGCGTGGAGCCGTTGGCCAGCGGAACGGGGCGCTCGCCGGTGACGATGAAGATCGTCCGGCGGGCAACGGCGACGGCGTGGTCGGCGTAGCGCTCGTAGTAGCGCCCGAGCAACGTCATGTCGATCGCCGCCTCGGTGCCGTGCGACCAGCGCGGCGAGAGCACCAGGGTGAACAGCTTGCGGCGCAGGGCATCCATCGAGTCGTCCTCGGCCTCGATCGCCTGGGCCAGCGACACGTCGCGGCCATCGACGACGTCGCCCACCTTGCGCACCAGCGACTGTGCGACATCGCCCATCTGGGCGATGACATCACGGGCCTCTTCGGGAACGGCCGCCTCGGGGAAGCGCAGCCGCGCGATCTTGGCGACGTGCAGCGCGAGGTCGCCCATGCGCTCGAGGTCGGCGACCAGATGCAGGGTGGTGACCAGCACCCGCAGGTCGGTGGCCACCGGCTGCTGACGGGCGATCATCTGGAATGCGCGGTCCTCGAGCTCGACGCGCAACGAGTCGACCCGGACGTCGGAGGCGATGACCGCTTCTGCGCGTTTCAAGTCGGCGTCCAGCAGCGCGCCGGTGGCCTGGTCGACGGCGACGCCGACCAGCTGGATCATTTCGGCAACGCCGGCACCGATCTCGTCGAGCTCGTCGTGGAAAAGGTCACGCATGGTCTGCACCTTCCGGGTAGCGGTCGACGGCATCGTGCTGCAGGCATGAACGCGGCCGATCTGCCAGGTGAACAGCGCGTGTCACCCGCCCTGCCTCCTCCGCGTTACACGCTGCACGACGAGCGCGACCGTACGATCGATTCGTGTCCACCCAGGCGAGCGTGCTGGTCGCTGTCGTCGTCGCCGTCCTGGCGCTCGCTGCCGGGATGGCTCTGGGGAGCTCGCGCGGCGCGTCCCATTCTAGAACCGATGACGCCCAAGCGCCGGTGGGTGGCGATGTCGACGAGCCACGCGGCGCGCAGGCCCGGCCGCTTGCCTCTCTCGTCGTCGAGGCGCTCGAGGTAGGCGTGGTCGTCGTCGATCGTGACGAGCGCGCGGTTCTGGTGAATCCCGCCGCCCGGGCGATGGGCATCCTCGACGTCGACACCCTCGCCTTTCCCGGCCTCGTGTCGATGGTGCGCAAGGCCATCGAGAGCGGCGAGCCGCGGTCGCTGTCGATCGACTTGCCGATGGGCCGGCTCGGGCGCGAGCCGATCGCCCTCGCCGTCACCGCCGAGCCGCTGCCCGGCGCCGACGATCGCGTGTTCGGCGTCTGCCTGCTTCTCGTCGACGTCAGCGAGCAACGCCGCCTGGAAGCGGTGCGTCGTGACTTCGTCGCGAACGTCTCACACGAGCTGAAGACACCGGTCGGCGCGCTGACCCTGCTCGCCGAAGCTATCCAGGACGCCGCAGACGAACCCGCGATGGTCGCCCGCTTCGCCAAGCGGATCCAGCACGAGGGATCGCGGCTGGCCAAGCTGGTGGGTGAACTGATGGAGCTCTCCCGGGTGCAGGGTGCCGACCCGATGCCCGGCGCCACCGAGGTGGCGGTCGGCTCGCTCGTCGACGAGGCGATC
>JAABUT010000874.1_pt1 | contig 40631 bp, 44 predicted proteins | sample 5559281 | NCBI WGS metagenome assembly JAABUT01 (sample SAMN10711880, study PRJNA513359) | rock metagenome | isolation source: Antarctica rocks | place: Antarctica: Victoria Land, Ricker Hills nord | collected 2016-01-04 | reverse complement strand
AGTATGTATTTTTCGTACTCGTATGCACGGGGTTTCCGCGCACACTGGGTTTCCGCGCACACTAACTATAACTAACTATATTAGTGCCGTTTTCAGTACGCTAAACCCGATACTATCTGTTACTAACCTTTCTAGGTTAGAGTGCGCGGAAACCCAGTGTGCGCGGAAACCCCGTGCATACGAGTAGGGTATTGCTGCTCTCGCTCCCAACCGCTCAAATTTAAAACCACGTATTCTCATCAGAACATGACCCTTCCTCGGTAGTACCCATAGAACACGCCATCGTGTCCCTGCTCAGTGTGTTGTTTGCTAAGAGAACACTCCACTCTTTTCCTCCAATCATATACTTACTTATGTCGGTGCGTCGTTGTTTTTGTTTTGGCGACTTGTAACAGGCGTGGTGGCCTAATTGAAGCCGGGAGGAGAAATGGCCACCAGGCCGCTGGTAACAGCGAATTGAACCACTGAATGTGCTACTCCCGAAAACGGATTATCGGTATTTACATATCCATGAGAGTTGCTCTTTCAAAACAGCTGATTCGGTCTCCAGATTAAATTGACTTCATCTCTCTCACTCTGTGGGCCATCTTATATCCAAGAAATCTAAATGGCAGAATGTCTTGACTATATTGTTGTTGAACATGTGACCTTGGGATGTGGTTATTCAAGAAATAGTCTATGTGCTACAAATGGGGACATCTGCAATCTGCGGTTGCAGTCCAAAGGCGCGAGAATTAGCGTATCTGCCATTATACTTACCAAGAGATCTGTTAGCTCTCCTGAAAGGCAGGAGGTTCATAGCCGGCACCACGTATAGGATGCATATACTCACTTGTATCAACATCAATGCATGATGCTTGAGTAAGGATTATTTGCTCGATCGGCATCGTCAATCATGGTCGAGCAGGACATCCCCGTGTCCCCTTTCATCAGATCTCATTCGCTAAATCCATCACGGCTCTGGAACTACCATTCCCTTCGATGGTGAGGGCGCGTCTCCCCAAGTCATTGTCCTCTTAGTATCGCAAATGCAATGGACCTGGTCGACCGGTTGATCTGAAGTGGATACTGCCGCGTGCTTTAGTTGATGAGGCCTCCTAAAATCCCTGAATGCTGCAGGGGAGGTGTTGTTTCCGTAGTCACAGTGTTGCGGTGAGGAGTCCGATAGACAACAGGTTCAATTGGAAAACGTTGTCAAAGACGGCAAGCCACTAATGCATCGAAATCCTCTTAATATCCCAACGCCGCAATCGGCTCAATTCTACACCGTTGTAGGCGCAGCTGACGGAATTAATAAGCTTAGAGGCATCGAAAGCGAGCAATTGTGTGTCATAAAGTTGCTACTACTGTATATAAACCGTCTTCTGTGCTCTAACCTGTCTCCAGAAGTCAGCTTATCTATCTCAATCAAGTAGAAGAGATAGCACCCTTCGCAACTCAGCTTGCAATCATGCCCTCAACGACCCTGCCCTTGCCCGTCGAAGCTACTTTGAACGGACACAAGATTACAGACTCCATCCCAAGCTGCAAGAAATGCACCAACGGGAGTAAAGTTGCTGTCAGCTTCCCAGACGGAGAGTTCACCTTTCACTCGCAATGGCTCCATGACGCCCGTTGTGACGACGGCGCCTCTAGGAATGCTGTTACTGCCATCTGCCAGCAGCCGACTGAAACGATTCGCATTAATAGTGCCGAGATGAGGAACGAGGGCTCAAGGGTGACTTTGAATGTCACATGGAACGATGGAGTCAACTCAAAATTCCCCATAGAATGGCTCCAAGTTATGGCTCCGATAGTGGCTCGGAGGACGAGTGATGACTCGCAGACTAAGGCGACTGCCTCAGCCAAAGGATGGACTGTTGAGACCCTGAAAATCCCCGAGATCTCCTACAAGGAACTTTTCGACACATATACCGAGCAAGAGCGGCTGAACGCTCTTATGCTTTCGATTCTTGACTACTTACTTTCTCCGTCTTTCCCCGGACTCGTCAAAGTGGTCGATCTCCCAAATCCAAATATGGAAGATGAACTGAATCACGTAAATAACCTCAACACCATCATCCTCAAGAAGCTTTTCGGGTCAGTTTTCGTGCACCCGACACGAGGCGCTGACAAATCTTTCAATGTGTCCTCCCGTGCCGACGAGGCGGAGCGCAGAAAAGACCTACCAAATTACGATACCACGCAAGTACTTCTGCCACACGCGGATCATGCTTTCTATGAGACTCCCATCCAGGTCCAAGGGTGGTATATCCTTGAGGGTGAAAGTGAGGACACCTGGGTTTCTGTGTTGGCAGCCCTTGAAACTCTCAAAGAGGAAGCTCCAGAGTCTTATCACCACCTATGTAATACGCCAATGACTCTTGGCCGTGTCTCTGCCTTCTACGGAGAGCCGGTATATCAGATGACCGTCGACACCACGATATCCATGCAGCCTGGCACGCAGGATCAGTACAAGCGTGTTCGCTGGCATCCCAATTTCATCGGCAGTCTTCTCTGCGATTATGAGGAATATCAAGAAGCGCGTCTCGCACAGCAAAGATTCCGAGAGATTATGCGAAGGGATACCCATCAACTCAAGGTCCACCTGAAACCGGGGGACATGTTCATCTGGGACAACTTCCGGGTATTGCATGGGCGTGAAAAAGTATTCAGAGTGCCTCGTACTGGTGTTGGTCAGACGGTGCCGGAACAAGTTGTACATGACAAGTACAGAGCTCTATGCATCGGCATGCTTGATGGAGTGATAGAGGAGCAGTGGCTTGTTCATTTGCCGATGCCGCAGTTGAGAGAAATGGTTATGCTTGTTCAAGATAATCGTTATAGCGCAAGCCATTCTTGAAAAGTTGCTGGTTTGAAAAACTGATCGATTTCTTAGTAGAGAGAGGTTCATACTCGTCAAACAAGATATAGCCATGGTCTAAACAATTGCGGATTGTTCTCATATCCAATGGAGTTTTCTCGTGCCTAATGATATCATGAGTGACACATCGAGCATACCTTCATAGACTTGAGAGGGAGAGACTTCAGAAGTCTAAACCGTTGGTTTGTCTCGCGACGGGGTGCGTCTCTCGACCCAGGGACGGACGTTACTCCAGTTTCATAATTCGAACTTATGACACTGCTTCTATTGCCAAGGGTTATGCTTTGCGATGTGTGTAATGAAATTGACAGTTGATGTGGCTACATTCGGTGTCCTCGCAGCAATCAGATAGGCTGGTGTAGTCGCAGGGTGATGGGACTCTGTATGCCGTGGCGATATAGAACAGCTTCGGCATTATGGCGGAGCGGGAGTCTTTGCACCGGCGGCCCACTTCCAACGCTCTCAAGTTGGCTCACCGTGCGTTAGGCGTTCAAGGGGTTTCGCCATGAACGTAGCGTCTCTGATCCTTGTGGAGGCAATGGCCTTCTCAAGTGTGGTGATCGTGGACGAGTAGATTTCACGTCGCAGCTGCCGCGCGTCGTCGTTGAGTGGCTAGTGAGGACCAGGGTCATCGAGGAGCCGAAGGCGATAGTGAAGCGACTTATCGTCTAACCAGCCGATGTAACATGTGTTGATTGAGGCGTGGATCAGTAGGAGCAGTGTGGTCTGTATCGTAGTCTTAAGGCTGGTGAGGACCTCGTGGTCATTGGTGCTCTCGAGAGGGTCATCGCACGTTTGGACGATTTCTTTCGGTGAGGGGACATGTCCGCCGATGCGTTTCTCTAGGGAGTCAAGTCGTTGAGAGATAGAAGCTCGTGTGCCTTGATAGTCTTCGCGAGGCAGGAGGGTAGACCATGTAAGTGTCGGTTGTACATCCCCTACGTAATCCGCTGGATATAAACCACTGCCTCTGCGATTGGAGCCTCCGATGTAGAAGCCTCACCTCGGGGGGTGACGGTTGACCTCTGCTCGTTGGAGCGGCAGAGAGTGTCCTCGGCCGTCGTCGATCGATCATGCGACTCATTCTGTTACTCATTCCAGGAGGCCATCGTATCAAGGGAGGAAATTCAGTCTTCAACACACAGTAACTTGGATGAAGGTTCTTCGCTAACGTTGATGCAGATTCGTGGAAATCAAATCTAGCGAACGTGAACCCTTTATCAAAGCCCTGCAGAGACTTCGACCAGATTTACAGAAGACTGTTTCTGAGCTAGAAGATCAGCTTGAGATTCTCAAAGACGACATCGCAGACTTACTAGGACGGCTTCAGTATACGGGTATACCCCAGGAGTGAAAGCTCCATGTCGCGGAAAGAGCGCGCCTCGTTGTTGTACGAATTGACGATGCCGTTGAGGAGTTGCCAGGAGCTTTTGGCATCCCATGGTGGTCAGCATCATAACATCCTTCGACTCTCGAGCAAGACGGTACCAAAGTAGAGCACACCATGGCTGACCTGGTGGGTACACCAAAAAAATATTATCCTGAGGACGGGTCGTCACGAGACGTATCCAGTCGTTAGACATCTTTTGTCTAGAGACTAATGTTTAAAGACATGCTAGGTCTGGCGACATATTGTGTCTGGAGACACAATTTGTCGTAAGAAATCATATGTTACCTATGTACACATCCCCGAAGCTACCACCACCGATCCTCCTTTGCAGCTGATAATTACCGGCCACGCGTAAATCCTAATGTAGATGAACTGTCAACATGCGCTAGGCCGGTTTTTTGTTGATACCGCTTGATAGAAAGCAAAATCCACTCACCAAGTTCCCCATTTGTGGTTCCGATAGACACAGGTCCCGGCTCGCAGCTGCAGTGCGTCGAAGTGCTCACACCATTATCACTTGACTGCACGAAGCAGTCGTATAGACGGCGAGTGATTTTCTTTCTCAGAGAGTTTTGTTCACTCGATATAAATAGCATAGAGTCTCTCATGAGTCGAGTCTAAATCGATGTCACTGTTGTCACAAGAATGTATGAATTACAATTACAATTACAATCATTGCAATGCAATTATCTTCAAATTGTGAGTAAATATTTAATATAATCAGTTATGTAAACTATTTTTATTATAATGTTAATATGTTTGTTTATTTGTCATAATAAATAAGATAGTGACAGAATTCAATATTATTTCAGATTTAACGCAGATCAGACTGTAATTTGAGCTACTGCGCTCAGACGTAGTAGTTGAAACTTACGTAGTAAGCAAGAAGCTAATCTAAAGAGGCTTAGTCATCGTCGCTTACTCGAATAGATGTAGCGCATCACGCGCATCTAGTCTCGAAGGGGCTAGGTTTCATCTATCTACGTCTGAGATTCTGAGGCAAAACAAACAAACAAATGTTCGTATGCTTAGTCATTGGTGAGGTTCCCCCTACTAGTATTGTAGATCATAGAACATTGTGGCGCTCAAAGGGATAGAAACCCCCAAGAGCATGAGGTATGCGGTTGTCGAGCTGAGAACGATAATAAGCTCAAATTTCTGGCGGACGAAGCCCTCAAAATGAACCAGATTACCAGTCACTGGGTTCTAGCGCGTCATTCAGACGAGTCGACTTCAGCGATGCAGATGCGCGGAATTTTGCACCACATCAGTCTGCTCAGCGCTCTTTTCCAAACATGACGACAAATAAGTACTCGTCATAGTTCTCATATACATTCAGGACAGACAGCAATTTTGTCGTCGGGAAGAGCGAGATATTGACGACTTGCGCGCTGCGATCTGGCTTTGGCCGTCGTAAGAATCTCTCTTAGCGACTTGTACTCTTTTGTATCCTGTCGCATTACAGAGCTTTGGCGCATACTACTGGTGGTAGTCGGAAGATACCAATGCACCTGGAAGAGCTTCTCCTCCATTGGATGGACTGAAATACAATAGCCGATTAGACGACATCATCGGCATATAAACTTGGATTTACATCTCGTCTGGCATCTTACACTGTCAAGTACTTCGAATCAGTAAAACGAATACCGGAATCTACAATATATCGTCTATTTCCGAACAACATGTACCACATGGCTGTCATCCATTTCTTCTTACTAACCAATTACGTACTCGGCAAGGCCCTCCCACCGTCCTCTCCGTCAGCACCCCCGGCCCCATCTGGAGCTCAATGCAGCGAAGCCCAAGAATGGCTCATCCCAACCTTCAACGACAGCGACTGCGTCGAAGCCGTCAACCGCTTCTTCTACACCGACTACTACCGCTTCAGAACCACCCGCTACGAATTCCACAACCGAGGCACCCCAGACAGCACACGCTACCCACGCAAGATTCTCCCCCGCCGCTACACCATCGCCACCTGCACCGTCGTCATCGCCATGCTGTGGGACTTCCCGACCGAGCCGCCCCTGCCCCCGCTGCCGGGCGAGCCGTCCGGGCCGTTCAAGAAGGTGGATGTGATGAGTTTCCAGCAGGTGTTTGAGAGCTTGAGAAGGGTGACCGTGACATGTGGCGAGGAGAACAATTATATGGGGTGGGAGGCTATGGGGCGGGATCTGAGCGTTGGCGTATTTGTAATGGCAACCGGGAGTGAGCTGGAGAGGAACATTCGTATTGGAGTTGAGCCGTCGATGGTTGCGGCCGGGAGGCTGCTGAATTCTACCAGTTCGACGGCTGCAACCGGCGGACTGCTGAACTCATTCAATGCGATTGGCGGTGGGACTGGCGTGCAGATCTCGTAGCGTTCAGATATGGCATCGGTCTTTATTCACTTCCGTTAGTAGGTATAAGAGGACTGTTCTACCGTTGAAGCCCAGTTCATTCTTTTCGGGAAAGTTCAAATGAACGCTCTGCCGTGGAAATCAGAAATATACCATCGACGCTGGCAGAGAGTCGTGATTCTCGAATGGTTCCTGAAAGAAGAAAGTTGGCTAACTTGTAGGTGCGAAGTCCGACACCCCAATCCTCCATCCCTCCTTCTCATTGGGGATATAATTTAATTCTAGATAGAATGAGCTCAGTACAATATTCTACACCTACTAAACTGACAACATGCTAATTTCTTAATAGTTTGCTGCTTTCTTAAAACATCAATAACGCACTGTATGTATCATCTGTCTGAGTTCTTGCAGTCGTTTCGATTGTCATTCACATTCACGCAAGCTTCGACACATTAATTCTTGAGAGGTTATTTAGCGTATGCAGAAAGGTTTAGAATCCTTGACATTCATTTTCGCTCTGCCCCACGGTGATCCGTTTATAGAAGGAATTCAGAAATCAACCTCACCGCCCCCCAATTGCCCGAAATTGAAGCTATTCAGACCTCTTTGTTTGTTGACGTTTCTGACGTTCTTGTAACCGTTTTTATTCCAAATGCCTCAACGTCGAAGTCAAAATCTACCTCTAGATGATTCTCTCATTCTCTCTAGAGCATTCGAAAGGCGTAGGAAATCGACGACTCGAGCTGAACAGTCGAAGATCACTGATCGAGCTGATTCCCTCGATCGAGCTGCTCTCTTCGATCGAGCTGCTTCTCTCGATCATCGTCGTAGACGAGCTCTCATTTCATTGAATGTAGATGACTTTCGATTGCCTTCAACTTCTGAGCTGTCTTCAACTTCTTGACAATTCTCATCTTCTGAATCTCAGTTATCTTCACTTTCTTGATGATCTGAATCTTCTTCATTAAGATGTTCATGATCTGATTCATTCTCATCATTGCCATGTTTTAAATATTAAAAAAATGAACTCAACATTTCTAAGAATAGAGCTGAAAGATCAATAGCTTTTTCAGCTGCAGAAATTGCTGCGCATGCAAAGCATCAAAAAGAACAACAGAATTAAGTCAATGCTGCTTAAAGATTGAAAAACAATAAAGCTTGTAAAGAGACTTTATGACAGACAGAAATAAATGAGCATGATGAACAAGAGACTATACATCATCATTGTCTGAATCATCAGACTAGAAAGAAGATAAATGAGTTATTTATCTCTGAGCTTGAAGCTATAAACTTTGAAGATTGAATTGATGATTTTATGCTGTTTATATCAATCTGTCTTCATGTAAATTAAAGACTTAAGTGATTTAATCACATTGTTCAGATGCTGACTTTGAAGTTTCAGATCTGAAGCTTCAAAGAGATTTTAAATGAGATTATTAAGATCAAAGATGATGATGTCAAGAATTGAATTATCACTAATTGAATGATCATCATCAAAGCTAATAAATCAAAAGTCACTTGAAAGCAGCAATTTATTGATGACTTTAATGAGTTAAAATGAGAGAAGATCTTACTCACTTTGACTGAGAAGAAAGCTACTGACTATACAATCAAGATAGAGATCAACATGAAGATTAAAAAGTCTACTCATAAAAGATTTGCTGAGATTGTTTCTGAAGATTTTAACATTGATGAAAGATCTTGTCAAAGATGCACTTGCATTGATCAGCTTCTGAATTGAGCTTAAATCAGAGCAGAAACACTTGCTGATATCAACAATTTCAATAAAGCATTGTTGAATTGCTGACAATGCAATAATGAACATTGTAAAAATCAAAATAACTTTTGTTTCATGAATTTTGCAGACAAGCACTATAATATGAATCACATTCAGCAATCTTTATGAGATAAAACAATATTTAACAATGAAGCAAACGTCAGCATTAAGTGATTTTCTATCTCTTTATATAACTTTTGAAGTGATAAACAGAGCTTTGTTATCTCGCTGTCTCATTGATCAGATCTGCATGAGAAAAGATTGAACATTAAAGCAGAGTGAGTGAAAAAGAAAGATTTTATGATGAGATTTATGAGATTCAATGAACAGCAAATGAAAATGCAAATGAGTAAGACAATGACTGATCAAATAGAATAAATAAACTTATGTCAGAAAGCTTCAAAATCTTATTCATCATTTCAGCAATTTTCTTTTTTGCAATGATCATCATGATAACAATCATTTATTTATTCTTTCTATCAGTTATTTTATCAATCATGACAGCAGTTTTTACAATCTTCTTCATGATAATAGTTTTTACAATCTTCTTCATGATAATAGTCTTTACAGTCTTCTTCATGATAATAGTCTTTATAGTCTTCTTCATGATAATAGTTTTTACAGTCTTCTTCATGACAACAGTCTTTACAATCTATTCAATGACAGCAATCTTCATCATATCAATCTTCTTCTTCTTCTTCTTCTTCTTCTTCTTCTTCTCTACAATCTCAGTCTGCAATTGCAGCTTAATGATCAAGTTTCATCAAAGAATCAGAAAAGATGAAGAAGATATTTAATCAGTTTTTCATTTGAAAGATAAACAAGATCTTGCGTCAAGCAATCAAACAAAAGCTCACGAAGATGAGAATCATAGTGAATGCACAGATGCATTCGCAGTTTGAAAAGTGAACTGAATTATTGAGTTTAGCTAAAGAGACATTTGTCGCTTAAAGCGAGATAAAGTCGAGATTTTAGCTGAGCTCATCTGAATGTGATCAGATTTTATGAATAAAATCTGCGATCATTTCATATGTCGTTGAACTGAATCTGCGTTTGTTCATATGTCATTGAACTGAATCGCGCTTTCATCGCTTTTATCGCTTTCGTTTCTTTCGTCGCATTCAGCCTACTACTTGTCTATCTACTCGCTCATCTACTCGCCTAGCTACTCGCCTAGCTACTCGCTCACCTACTCGTCACTCTACTCGCTCATCTACTCTTCACTCTACTCGTCTATCTACTCGCTCACCTACTCGTCATTCTACTCGCTCATTTACTCTTCACTCTACTCGCCTATCTACTCGCTCATCTACTCGTCATTCTACTCGCTCATCTACTCTTCACCCTACTCGTCTATCTACTTGCTCATCTACTCGTCACTCTACTCGCTCATCTACTCTTCATTCTACTCGTCTATCTACTCGCTCATCTACTCATCACTCTACTTTCTATTGAACTTTCTATCAAATGCTCTATCAAACACTCTATTAAATGCGTCGATCAAGCGCACAAAACACGTCAAACAGTGCTTCAAACAATGCTTTCTACTGAGCTTTTCACTGATCTTTCTACTGATCTTTCGATCGATCTTTCTATTGATCTTTCTACTAGTGAGCTTTCTACTGACCTTTCGATCGAGTCATCTAGTGAGTTTTCTACTGATCTTTCGATCGAGTCATCTAGTGAGCTTTCTACTGATCTTTCAATCGACCTTTCTATCAATCTTTCTATCAATCTTTCTATCAATCTTTCTACCGACTTTTCTATCAACCTTTCTATCGATCTTTCTACTGAGCTATCTATTGAGCTATCGACTGAGCTTTCTATCAAACGCTCTATCAAACATTCTACATGCTTCAAAATACGCGTCGATCGAGCGCATAACACGAATCAAACAATGCTTTCTACATGACTTTCTACATGACTTTCTACATGACTTTCTATCAAGCATTCTTCATGACTCTCTATCAAGCATTCTTCATGTTTTTCTATCAAGCATCTTCGCTGATCTTTCTACTGATCTTTCGATCAAGTCATCTAGTGAGCTTTCTACTGATCTTTCGATCAATCTTTCTATTGATCTTTCTACTAGTAAGCTTTCTACTGATCTTTCAATCGAGTCATCTACTGATCTTTTTACTACATGACTCTCTACATGACTCTCTACATGACTTTCTTCATGACTTTCTACATAACTTTTCATTAAGCTTTAAATTGCTTCGCAATCAAGAATCAAATTTGTTCTCTATCAAGCTTCAAACACGATTCTATCAATTATTCTACATGACTTTCTACCTCTCTAGTTTACTCATTAACTTTCTCATTGACTTTCTCATTGACTTCTTCATTGACTTTCCCATTGACTTTCCCATTAACTTTCTCGACGCATATATTAAATAGCTATTATTTAGATAGTCAAATCAATCATTAATTATTCAACGTTGCAACTACGTATCAATGCTACAAATGTCAAAATAGTCGTGTTTATTGAATCAAATGATAAAGATGCATACTGCGCTCATGAGAATGCTAGAAATGCTAGAAATGTTAAGAATATTGACGCTTTTATGAATATGTCTCAGCTAAAAGTGACGCAAATCTGAGACATGAGATTAAATGAATATTTGAAATATTGATCACTAAAAGCGCTAAAATCTGTCACTGTCACTCTTTACAAATTGCGAATGTGTGATTTACAAATGATTTGAAAAATATGACAGATTCAACGTCTGCTATCTATTGAACTGCTATACAAGTAGAGATGTCAGATGAAATGACTCATGCATTTAAGAAAGATTTGAAGTTTTTTAAATTAATCTGACGTGAGATTAAGACTTTATTAGAACTGAGTCATTAAATAGAATCAAATTTCTGATTTTCTATCTTTAACTTTCGTTTCAAAGCTCTGATATCTGTCTCAAAGATGTAGTCTGAATGTTTGAAATGCTGTTTCAAATATTTATCACATTTGTTTCGTTCAACAACATAATGAAGAAAGTTATCAAAAATGTTTTCAAAATGAGATCATGTATCATCAAAATGTTTACGAACTCAGATCTTTAATACATTGAAGATGAGTTTTATGAAATTGTAATTCAACAAGTAGAAAGATAAATATTGCATCTGACATTCATATCAATGATAAATCATCAATTCAATGAGACAAATAACTTATTTAACATTCATGTAAGATGATGAGTTCTTTTATTCAACTATTGCAATGAACACTTGTGTTATTCATGATGATCACACTCTTCAAAGTCGAAAAAAACTGCATAGAGATAGCAACTCATCTGCTAATCATCAAAAGAAAGTCTTGTTGTTGAATCAATCTTCACGAATATTGATACAGAATAAATATTCGTCTTTTATATAAATTGAAAGAACATTTCAGTAATGCTTTCTCATTTTAGAAACTTGATAGCGAGCTGATTGATCAACGAAAGCATAGATCTGATGATGTCAGCTCATGATCTCATTGAATAAGAATTCATTCATGAACACGAGCTGTTTGATTGTCAAATGAAGCATGTTTGCTATTTAATTCAAACGAAGCTCATTATTTTGTCTGACTTTTACATGCTGTTCTTTCTTATTACTTCAATCTCTTCTCTTCAGAATTCTTGATATCATGAATTGATGCACATTAATGCTTCACTTCTTTCATATGTATCAGATCATCTTTTTCTGCATGATTCATGACTGATCTTCAAGATAGACTATGAAATCATTTTCAGCAATCTTAAAGATCTTTTAAGAAGCATCTTTGAATTGAGATTGAGATCTAAAAGATGAGTTATACATAAAGAGATTTTCTTGAACATTGTATACAGTAACAGAGCAACAATGAATCTCTTCAGCAATTGTCAAAAAATGTTATGAGTGTATCAAGATTGATTAGAACTAGTTAATGATTTAGTCGAGATCTGATCTAAATCTGACTCAGATTTGACTCAGATATGACTCAACATTCTTTTTCTTTCTCAACATTCTTTTCTTTCATCAACATCTTGTTCATCTACATCATTTTCTTTTCATGTCACAAACATATCTCTTTCAAGTCTAATGCAGTCTTTGAACATTACATAAATAGAAGCTTTTGTATCAATCTTCTTCTGTATTCTTAATATTCAGTTATAGCTATTTCTAAAGATCAAGCACTATCAATTCTGATCTTTATTGATTGTATCATTTAAACACGATTCTGACATTATATTAAGAATTCATTAATCACATGATACTGATCTCATTACTCATTCAACATACTCGTCTAAACAGAACAAGTCTAAAGAAATTCATTTATCTGATGATCAACAATAATTGAAAGATAAAACAACACTAGAAGATTGAATAAAATCAATGACAAGACTGTTTGAATTGCTAGACTACTTATCACTCATTAAGTACATAAAGTTCATTCAATTACAAGAATCATGATAAAGAATCTTCATGAATTGCTCAAGAATCAAATCGATTGATAGATTTAACGATAAAGAATCTTCGTTGTTTGCTAAAGAATCAATCAAATCAATCAATAAACAAATCTCATCTTCTTTGTTGAAGATTAAATCTCATCTCATACATCTTTCTTTTTCAATTGTCAAGCATCATCATTTGTTCAACTTTCTTTCAAATAAATCTCATCATGTTTAATCATTCATTTACTGAAGAGTGTTCTGAAGAATTTCGAAATCATTTCTCTCAAATCTTTGATGCTGATTCATTGAAATCATCAAGTGCTGCGTCATTTCTTCATGAAGATGATGAATCATTCGCTGAAATGATAATATCTTTCATGTTCTACGAAATCTGAAAGACTTGAAGTCTAGTTCTTGATAAAGAAACAGATTGACTCTACAAGTTAGATAAACAACAAGAAGACAAAATCAAAAAGTTGAAGATTAAACTTCAAGCTAAAGAAAACACTTCTTTTAATTCTATCTACTCTGAGCATTCTAGATCTCAAAAAATACCTGATTCTTTGCTGTTTATTGATGAAAAGAACTCTACTTGAAAGAATTGATACGAAAAAATTCAGAATAAACTAGAGATCAACGTTGATCTCTTTTCTAATGAATGAGTCAAATTGAGTTATGTACATTCTAGATTATTCAATGACGCAGCAAAGATCACTCAAACTAAACGTGAACGTGATTGTATCAATCTTTATAAAATTGTCGAAGATCTTTTGAAAGAGCTAGCTCAGTTGTTTGATGATTCAAATAAGAAAGTCAATTTTTGTAGAAAATACTACAACTTAATTTAAGAATCAAAGAAATTCAGCGAGTTTTATACTCAGTTTTAACGACTATCTGTTACGAGCGTATCAAGACTGATTAAAACTAGTTAACGATCTAGTCGAGATCTGATCTAGATCTGACTCAGGTTTGATTCAGATATGACTCAACACTCTTTTTCTTTCTCAACATTCTTTTTCTTTCTCAACATCTTGTTCATCTACATCATCTTCTTTTCATGTTACAAACACATTTCTTTCCAGTCTAACGCAGTCTCTGAACATTACATAAATAAAAGCTCTTGTATCAATCTTCTTCTGTATTCTTAATATTCAGTTATAGCTATTTCTAAAGATCAAGCACTATCAATTCTGATCTTCATTGATTGTATCATCTAGACACGATTCTGACATTATATTAAGAATTTCGTTAATCACATAATACTGATCTCATTACTCATTTAACATACTCATCTAGACAGAACGAGTCTAAAGAAATTCATTTATCTGATGATCAATGACAATCGAAAGACAAAACAACACTAGAGAGTTGAATAGAATCAACGACAAAACTGTTTGAATTGCTAGACTACTTATCGCTCATTAAGTACACAAAGTTCACTTGATTACGAGAATCACGATAAAGAATCTTCGTGAATTGCTCAAGAATCAAATCGATCAATAGATTCAACGATAAAGAATCTTCGTTGTTTGCTAGAAAATCAATCAAATCACTCAACAAACAAATCTCATCTTCTTTGTTGAAGATTGAATCTCATCTCATACGTCTTTCTTCTTCAATCATCAAGCATCGTCATTCATTCAATTCTCTTTCAAACAAATCTCATCATGTCTAGTCGTTCATCTACTGAAGAGCGTTCTAAGAAATTTCGAACTCGTTTCTCTCAAATCTCTGATGCTGATTCATCGAAATCACGAACGAAATCATCAAGTGCTGCGTCATTCATTCATGAAGATGATGAATCATTCGCTGAAACAATAATATTCTTCGTGTTCTACGAAATCTGAAAGGCTTGAAGTCTAGTTCTTGATAAAGAAACAGATCAACTCTACGAGTTAGATAAACAACAAGAAGACGAAATCAAAGAGTTGAAGACAAGACTTCAAACTAAAGAAAACACTTCTTCTGATTTCATCTACTCTGAGCGTTCTAGATCTCAAAAAATACCTGATTCTTTGCTGTTTACTGATGAAAAGAACTCTACTTGAAAGAACTGATACGGAAAAATTCAGAATAAACTAGAGATCAACGTTGATCTCTTTTCTAATGAACGAGTCAAATTGAGCTATGTACATTCTAGATTATTCGATGACGCAGCAGAAATCACTCAAGCTAGACGCGAACGTGATTGTGTCAATTTCTATAGAATCATCGAAGATTTTTTGAAAGAGCTAGCTCAGTTGTTCGATGATTTGAATAAGAAAGTCAACTTTCGTAGAAAATACTACAACTTGATTCAAGAATCAAAGAAATTCAGCGAGTTTTATACTCAGTTTCAACGACTATCTTTCTATCTAGACTATCACGAAAAGCAACTGATTGTCGATCTGAAAGATAAAATACATTCTCATCTTCGATTCATTTGAGTAGATCAACTAGTTTAATCTGATTCTCTAAAAGAAATTCGTTTCTACCTGATTCATTTGAATAATGATCAGCGAGTCATTTGAGAGATCAAGAACAAGCTCAAACGCGTCAATGACGTTTCAAAGACTATCTTTCATAAAGCGACTGTTGTCACTTAATCAGTTGATCACTTGAAGTCTGATCATCTAAAGTCGCGCGACGCGATTTTAACTAACGTCAAAGAAGTAGACATTCTAGTCGAAAGCTGTTTTGTATGTCATAAATCAGATCATAGCTTTAAGAAGTGCTTTGATCAATCTACTAGAATCAGTGCAGTGAACAAAGAATATGATTGCTTCGATTTTGATTCAAATTTCGATTCAAAAAACTAGTCATCTCTTCAAAAGTCATTGAAGAGATAGAGATTATATCTTTGTGCAAACTAGACGAAATTCTATCGAAAGAGAATTACTTTGAAAAGTCATTTCTAATTGACGCTCATCTCATCTCTCAGAAACGATCTTTCAATCTTTGTTCTTTAATAGATAGTGATTCAGTCGTCTACATGATCATACATTTCAATCTAGTCAATAAAGTATGCGAGAAACTGAAAATTCAATCTATATCACTGACAAAAGAGAAGCTAATAAAAGATTATGATGAGAAGATATCTAAGAAGACAATCACTCATAAAATTCTACTCAATCTCATCATCGAAAGTCATAAGAAATTGAATGTATCAATGTTGATAGCTGATATCAATCATCATGAAGTCATATTGAGTAAGTTCTGAATGAACAAAAACGAAATATTACTGAATATGCAAAACGACGTCATTGTTTTTTTGAATCAATTGAATACTTCTATTTCGATTTTTTCGATCTCGCTCAATTCAAAGCATTCAAGTTGATCGCGATCAACTTCGCTCTTTTCAATCACTCAGACTAAGACTTCTACGATGCTCAAACAATTCATTTCAATCATTGCTCAGAAAGAGTCATTCTCAATTCAAAGCATAGACGTCGCTTTATTCAAAACACTGTTGAATTGTTCAAAGAAGAACAAGATCGAAGTTTTTGCTCTATTCATGATGAACATCAATAGAGAAATCGCGTACAATACTCAGTGCGATTTGAACGTTCTAAACGTCTCTTCAATCAATGAAACGACTCAGAATTTAGAAGACATTAAAGCAAAGCTGCTTTCAAAATATCACAAGTTTCTAGATGTTTTTGATCGAACTTAATTGAATAAACTACTCTCTCATCGCTTCTATGATCATAAAATCGAGCTCACTAATGATTCAACGTCTTCTTGCTATCAAGCATATCAAATGTTTTCTGTCAAACTTCTGAAAGTAAAGAAGTATTCAAACGAGAATCTGTCAAAGAAATTCATCACTCTCAGTCAGACTCTCTATTTCTCTTCGATTCTATTCATTCTCAAAGCAAATGAAGATTTTCGATTCTGCATGAACTATCAAAAGCTAAATGTCATTTTCAAAAGAAATAGATATTCTCTATCGTTGATAGACGAGATCATTGATAAAATAGTGAGTTGCAAGCATCTGATTAGATTGAACATCATATTAGCGTTCAACAAACTTCAAATGCACTTCAATAGCGAGAATTACATCACTTTTATCACTGCTTTAGAAGCATATAAATATAAGATGCTATCATTCAAACTGACTAATGAATCAATCTTCTTTCAGCAATATATGAATGATGTTCTATGAGACTTTCTGAACGACTTTTACCAAGTCTATCTAGATGACATTCTCATCTATAGCAAAATGAGAAAGAAACATAGAAATCACGTCAAACTAGTATTGAGATGACTACGCGAAGCTGAACTGCAGATGAATATTCGAAAGTGCGAATTCAATGTAGAAGAGACTGTCTTTCTAGAAGTCATTGTATCTGAACTAGATCTTCGTATGAACTTCAGCAAGATGATAGTCATAGTCAGCTGAATTACTTCGATTAATCTAAAAGAAATTCAGAGCTTCGTGAGATTTGTTAACTTCTATCGTCGTTTCATTAAGAACTTCTTGAAGCTAGTCAAATCATTCACTCAGCTGACTAGAAAGAACACGTCTTTTGTTTGAAATGAGATCTGTGTTCAAGCTTTTGACAATCTAAAGAAACAAGTCAGCTCAGTCTCAGTACTTCGTCACTTCGATCTCAAACGACAAGCTATTCTGAAGATCAATGCTTCGAACTATGTAAAAGGTGAAATACTATCTTAGTACGATGACGAGAAAGTTCTTCATTCAATGACTTTCTACAGCAAAAGCATAATTCTCGCTGAAATCAATTATCACATCTATGATAAGAAACTGCTAGTCATTATTTGATGCTTCGAACACTGATGACTTAAGCTGAAATGCACTGAACTATTCATTCAGATGTTCATCGATCATCAGACTTTGAAGATCTTCATGAAAAACAAACAGTTGAGTCGATGACAAGTCAACTATCTGAACATTCTATTGAAGTTCAACTTTCAGATCATCTTTAGATCAGGCAAAACAAACACTAAAGTTGATGCTTTAATCAGAATGTCTCTAATAAACGTCTTTGAATCAGCTCAGCGTCTTGAAGATCATTTTCAGACTATTCTGATTCTCGATAGAGTTGATGTTCTATCTGTTGAATCGAAAGCAAATCTCTATCAATGAGTATGTATGATCAATCAAACAGATGAGCTCTGCAGTGAATATAAACAAGCTATGAACGAGAATAAACTCAAATTTCATATCACTAAACTGAAGAACTGCAAAATCATTGACGACGTTCTATTTAGAAAAGATCTACTGTGAATCTCTGAGAACATGCACACGAAATTACTACAAGAAGTGCATGATCAATCTTTAATCTCTCATCTCGACAATAAATGAATCATTGATCTAGTTCAGCGTTTCTACTATTGATCAGATCATCAAGCTACTATTCAATGATACATTTGAAACTGTCATGCTTGTCAGCGAAGCAAAGTCTCTAGAGATAGCATCAATGAACTTCATTATTCTCTTTCGATTTCACAGAAACGCTGAAAAGATATAACTATGAACTTCATCACTGAACTATCTCTGTCAGAAGACTATAACGTCATTTGCACAATCATATGTCATCTCATCAAAGAACGTCACTATGTTTTCTGTCATTGAAAAGACGATGACATCTCAGTCGAAGAAACGGTTTGAATCATGCTATGAAACGTCTATCGACTGCATGATTTATTCAGTTCTATTGTTTCAAACAGAAACTTTCAATTTATATCTGTTAGAAGTTAGCATAGAGCGAGTCATATGAGTGTAATGTAACGAGTATATAAATGCTAAGAAAGAAAAGTATTTAGAAGAAAAGAATCGACTATCTATATGACTCAGAAGAACATAAGCTAACTCTGAATAAAGTTGACTTCGAAACAACTCGATAGTCTAGTGACGAGCGATTGACGATAGTCAGAAACATAGTCATCAACATAGTCATCAACATAGCTATCAACATAGATGCGTAGCTAGAATCGTAATAGTATTTCTCTTCTTCAACAATTTATGTTCGCATGAATGTATTTTCTTAGCCTTGTGTAGAATCGAAATGTCTATTGTAGCAGACTAGCTATGTAGAGAGAAATCGACTTGCTTAGCGAAGAGATCGACTATTGACTGATGTCATTGAAGCAGACTCACTAAAAGAAAATCAACTAGCTCATTGAAAAGATCGATTGTGATCGTGTCATTGAAGCAGACTCACTGCTGATTCAGATCTACTACATAGTAGAGCTTGTTTCGTTCGTTGATCGACTCAATCAAGAGATCAATCATTGTTCATCATTGTAGCAGACTCACTGTTGAGATTTCGATATAGAAACAAGCTCATGAATTTGCTTGTTATCAAAGATGATTGTGTCATTGAAGCAGACTCACTAGTCGACTTGCTCATTGAAGAGATCGACTTTGAGCTCGTCATTGTAGCAGACTCACTAGTTGCACATGAATGTTTGATCAGATTCACTGATGAGTAGAGCGATGAGAGCGAGTAGATCATCGCATTGAGAATGTCATTGTAGCAGACTCACTAGTTGCATGTGAATGAGTCGACAGATCAATTCACTGATAGATAGAGCGATGTAAGTAGATGAGTCATTGCATTGACGAAAAATGTCATTGAAGCAGACTCACTGAGAGATTTCGATATAGAAACAAGCTCAAAGATTTGCTTGTTGTTAAAGACATTATCATGTCATTGTAGCAGACTCACTAGTTGCACATGAACGAGTAGACGAATCGATTCACTGATGAGTAGAACGATGAGAGTAGATGAATCATTGCATTGACGATGAGTGTCATTGAAGCAGACTCACTGTTGAGGTTTGCTCATCAAGATAGAGACTTCACGCAGTTCTAGACTGATCTCTTTGATTGCTCTTTGAGATAGAGACTTCATGCAGTTCTATGACTGATCTCGTTTGAGTGCTCATCAAACTTGAAGAATCTCTTGCAAATTTGAATGAGCGATGTATTCGCTGATCTTTGACCTAGTCAAATGATTTCAATCGTTTGTTTATACTCGCTGATCAGCGCATGAGTGAAGAAAGATGAGTGCTGCTGCATGAACACAAGTTGCTAGATCAAAGTTGATAGAGAATTGAAGAACTACTAGCAGAAGCACTTGAAGAAATCGATGCAGATTATTTCACTTCGCCTGTAACGAAGAAGCATTTATATAATGTTAGAAGTCAGCATAGAGCGAGTCATATGAGTGTAATGTAACGAGTATATAAATGCTAAGAAAGAAAAGTATCTAGAAGAGAAGAATCGACTATCTATATGACTCAGAAGAACATAAGCTAACTCTGAATAGAGTTGACTTCAAAACAACTCGATAGTCTAGTGATGAGCGATCGACGATAGTCAGAAACATAGTCATCAACATAGTCATCAACATAGCTATCAACATAGATGCGTAGCTAGAATTGTAACAATATCAACTATGTGAAAAAGTCTTTGCAAGCGACTGAGAATCACAGCTAGTCTATTCACAGCCTATCATTCTGAGATCAACAATCAATCAAAACGAGTCAATCAGAACGTCGAACGCGAACTTAGAATCTACTGCAATTACATGCAGAACGACTGAGTCAAATGAATATCTATGATGAAATTTAGCGACAATTTCAATATCTTCTCGATCACTTCAATGATTCTCTTTTACTTCAATAAAGAATTTCATTCTCGAATGAGTTTCGATTCAGATACAACTGACTATGAAACAACTTGTGAACGACTTGAAGCTAGAAAAGCAAATGATATTGTCATTCAAATGAAAGAGCTACTGAGCTTCAATCATCAACAATTGAAAAAGACGAAGCTGATCATCGAAGTTCAGATCAATAAACATAGACGAAACGTCACATATGAAGTAGATAACTGAATTTGACTATCTTTCAAAAACATCAAGACAACAAGACTCTGCAAAGATTTGAAAGATAAACAGCTAGATCTTTATCAAATCACTGCTAAAATAAATATCTTCTATCATCTTCATCTATCAGTCAGCATGAAGCATCTGCATTCAATATTCAGTTCAAAGCTACTACGATTGTATTCAGAAGACTTTCTATCAAAACAACATTCAGAATCACTCAGATCAATCACTATTGAAGACGATGAACACTGAAAGATAGACGATATATTGAACTTCAGACGCTATCAAGGTCGAATACAGTACAAAGTCAAATGAAAAGATCTAGATAGAAACGACGAATGATACTATGTCGATAAAGAAAAATTCGATGACTCAGAGAAAGTTTTGAACGAATTTCATAAGCTATATTCAAGCAAATCGCGCTAAATATCAGAATAACTATCAACAAAAGTGAGCAAAGAAACTACATTCATGCAAACATGAATTTTCGAAGAAGAAAGTAATGTTACGAGCGTATCAAGACTGATTAGAACTAGTCAATGATCTAGTCGAGATCTGACCTAGATCTGACTCAGATTTGACTCAGATATGACTCAACATTCTTTTTCTTTTTCAACATTCTTTTTCTTTCTCAACATCTTGTTCATCTACATCATCTTCTTTTCATGTTACAAACACATTTCTTTCGAGTCTAGCGCAGTCTCTGAACATTACATAAATAGAAGCTTTTGTATCAATCTTCTTCTGTATTCTTAATATTCAGTTATAGCTATCTTTAAAGATCAAGCACTATCAATTCTGATCTTCATTGATTGTATCATTTAGACATGATTCTGACACTATCTTTTTATCTAAACTATTACAAAAAGCAACTGATTATTAATCTGAAAGATAAAATACATCTTCATCTTCGATTTATTTGAGTAGATCAACTAGTTCAATCTGATTCTTTAAAAGAAATTTATTTCTATCTGATTCATTTGAATAATGATCAGCGAGTCATTCAAGAGATTAAGAACAAAATCAAATGCATCAATGATGTTTTAAAAACTATCTTTCATAGAGCAACTGTTATCATTCAGCAGTCATTCAATCATTCAAAGTCTGATCATCTAAAGTCGCATGACGCGATTTTAACTAACGTCAAAGAAGCAGACATTCTAGTCGAAAGCTGTTTTGTATGTCATAAATCAGATCATAACTTTAAGAAATGTCTTAATTGATCTACTAAAATCAATGCAGTGAACAAAGAATATGATCGCTTTAATTTTGATTCAAATTTTGATTCAAAAAACTAGTAATCTCTTCAAAAGTCATCAAAGAAATAAAGATTATATTTTTGTGCAAACTAGACGAAATTCTATTGAAAGAAAATTCTATTGAAAAGTCGTTTTTAATTGATGCTCATTTCATCTCTCAGAAACAATCTTTCAGTCTTCATTCTTTAATAGACAGTGATTCAGTCATCTACATAATCATACATTTCAACCTAGTCAATAAAGTATGCGAGAAACTGAAAATTCAATCTATATCACTGACAAAAGAGAAGCTAATAAGAGATTATGATGAGAAGATATTTAAGAAAACAATCACTTATAAAATTCTATTCAATCTCATCATCGAAAGTCATAAGAAATTGACTGTATCAATGTTGATAGTTGATATCAATCATCATGAAGTCATATTGAGTAAGCTTTGAATGAATAAAAACGAAATATTACTGAATATGCAAAACGACGTCATTGTTTTTTTGAATCAATTGAATACTTCTATTTCGATTCTTTCGATTTCGCTCAATTTCAAGCATTTAAGTTGATTGCGATCAACTTCGCTCTTTTCAATCACTCAGACTAAGACTTTTATGATGCTCAAACGACTCGTTTCAATCACTGCTCAGAAAGAGTCATTCTCGATTCAAAGCATAAACATTATGTCATGATTCTAATCTTGTCAGACTCAGTCTTCTAGTCTTGTCAGACTCAGTCTTCTAGTCTTGTCAGACTCAGTCTTCTAGTCTTGTCAGATTTATTCTCACTTCATTATCTTGACTAGTTTTTATTGAGTCTAGCGTCGACTGAGAAATACATATATGTAATCAGCTTCTTTTCTGTAGCTATCTTTCTTTCTTAGCATTTATCTTCTAGTTAAATGACACTCATATTGACTCGCTCTATGCTGATCTTTAACATTAGATAAATGCTCATCATTTACTACTTTGCTATTAATGAATAAATGATACAAAACAATCTATTCAGTAAGAAAAATTTGCAAGAGATTTTTCAAATTTGCATCATCATCATTTTAGATTGCAAGAAATTCTTCAATTCTACACTCATTTTCATCATTCTATTCACAAGAAATTCTTTGAATTTTCACTCATCAAAAAACATCAATTCAAAACATCAATCTCTCATTTACTCTTATTTCAACAACTTCTATCTTCTCTCATCATGATACATGATGTCAAGTCAGTTAAGTCTTGAACAACTCATTTGTTTAGAAGCATTGTTAATAAAAGAGTTTCACTTCTACTCATTAATGCTTCAGTCAAAGCTGAGAAAGCTGTCATTGCATGAAACATAAACATTGAAGAACAATTGTTTCATTGAGTCAGCAATCAACTCAATGAAGTCATCAATATGCTGAACGAGCTTTGAAGTCAGCAAGACTTGACTTTACAACTCAATAAACACTGACTTCTCATACAAGATGATTACAAAAAGAGAGCAAAACAACTAGAAGTCACTTTTGATAAAAACAATGAACTAGAGAAAAAGATTAATCAGCTGCAAGATGAGTGATTGAACTTCAGAGCAAAACAACGTTAAGCTGATCAATTTATGTCTCGTCAAGATACTCAGTCAGCTGAGCAACAAGTCAATCAGAAAGAAGCTCACTTTTAACAAGAATTTTCTACTCTATCTGATAACAAGAATGATCATCACAAGTTCATCAAGCTTTTGAATTCACTCATTTTCATTGAAACAGATGATTTTATCTGAGAGACATGAAACATCAAAATAGCTGATAAGCTCAATGTTAACATGAATTATTACTCTACTGAAAAGATTTGTATTGTTTATGTGATTTTCAGACTAGAAGACAATGCTGATCAGTAAATTTATGCAAAGCATCATGTTGATGCTTTTTCATTCTATCAATCATTATCAGAGCTACTGAAACATTTGAATAAATTGATCATTAAATTGAGTTTCAAGTTGACATTTTGAACTCAAACTGAGATTGAGTTGAATTGCTCACATTTTCAACTCAATTTGAGTTGAATTGCTCATATTTTCAATTCAACGCGACTCAACTCAACTGAGAATTGAATCAATTCAACTCAATTCATCAAGAACTTAAGCTTGACATCAAGAGAGTTAAATATAGAAATTTTTCCGATTTTTGACTTTTGCATTATCTTTTTGCATTATCTTTTAATAGAAAGTTCTGAAGAGAAACATGAAGAGTGTTTGATAGAAAATCATGATGAGAAACATGAAGAGAAACATGAAGAAAGTCATGACGAGAAACATAGAGAAAAACATAGAGAGAAACATAAAGAGAAACATAGAGAGAAACATGAAAAAAAACATAGAGAGAAACATAGAGAGAAACATAGAGAAAAAACATGAAGATCATTTGACTTTGATAGAGAATCATGACGGAAAAACATGATAGAAAGTCATGAAGAAAAATCATGTAAACTGTTCAATCAAACTATTTACATCTATCTAATATCTTGTTGAATTGAATCGAGTTTTTGAGTCAAGTTGTTGAATCAAACTTTTCAATTCAATCTGAGTTCTTGAATTCAACTTCTCAATTCAACTCAACACTTTTTCAAAAAAATTTCAATTCAACTCAACACTTTTTAAGTTGAGTACTTGACTTGAACTCAAGTACTCAACTTGATGCAATCAATCTACATTTGAAAGAAATTTATGAAGATCAGAATTTGATTCAAAAGTAAACTGATCATTGAGTCGAGTTTTGAATTGACATTTTGAACTCAAACTGAGATCGAGTTGAATTGCTCACATTTTCAACTCAATTTGAGTCGAATTGCTCATATTTTCAACTTGATGCAATTCAACTCAACTGAGAATTGAATCAATTCAATTCGACTCGTCAAGAACTTGAGCTTGATGTCAAGAGAGTTAAATATAGAAATTTTTCCGATTTTTGACTACTGCATTATCTTTTTGCATTATCTTTTAATAGAAAGTCATGAAGAAAAACATGAAGAGTGTTTGATAGAAAGTCATGATGAGAAACATGAAGAAAGTCATGACGAGAAACATAGAGAGAAACATGAAGAGAAACATAGAGAAAAACATAGAGAGAAACATAGAGAGAAAACATGAAGATCGTTTGACTTTAATAGAGAGTCATGACGAAAAAACATGGTAGAAAGTCATGAAGAAGAATCATGTAGACTGTTCAATCAAGCTATTTACATTTATTTAATATCTTGTTGAGTTGAATCGAGTTTTCAAATCGAGTTGTCAAGTCAAGCTTTTCAACTTGATCTGAGTTCTTGAATTCAACTTCTCAATTCGATTCAACACTTTTTCAAAAAAATTTCAACTCGACTTAACACTTTTCAAGTCGAGTACTTGACTTGAACTTAAGTACTTGACTTGACGTGATTAGTTTAACAGAATGTTTGTGATCATTTGCAAATTGAATCATTATCTTTAATCAAGCTCAAGTCAATAAGAAGATTCAATGATCATTATGCAAAAAAGCTCATTACTCATGCAATGTTGAGATCGTGTCTAGATCATTCAATCAAAGAGACTTGAAACTGATATGTATGTATTGCTCTTTAAAGATAGCTATAACAAGATATTAAGAATATAAAAGAGAAAGAATGCAAGCTCTTTTATAAATAATGACTTGAGACTGCGCTAGACTCGATACAGATGTGATGTAATATGTCAGACGTGTTTATTTAAAAGAATGATGAAAGAGCTGAACAATGAGAAGAAGTGCTGAGAATGATTCGAAGAGTTCAATAGAGATGCGCTAGATTCAAACTAAACATAGCATCATGATCTGCTTTAATCAAATTGATTAGAGTTAGATTTGAACTCTGATCGATTCTGACATGTTCATAACATTACTCTCTTTTTTGAACATTCATGTTTGCATGAATAGAAAAGAAATAAAAGCAAAAAATTCATCGTGTTTTCAATTTAGTGCAACTTATTCAAGTATAGCTTGTGAAATTCGTTCAGAACTTTCTTCGAGTCATCAAATTTTTCTTTATCAACATAGTATCATTCATCATCATGATCTATCTTGATTCATTTGATCTTGTATTGTAATCTTTCTTTATATTGTCTGAAGTTCAATATATTATCTACTTTTCAGTGCTCTTTATTCTCTTCAATGATCAATGATCTAGAGAGTTCAGAGTGTTGTCTCAATAAAGAGTCATTTGATGAAGATTGTAAACACTTTGAGCTGAACACTGAATGTATATGCTTCATGCTTCTAAATAGCTGAAGACGATAGAAGATCTCAACTTTGACTGTGATTAAATAGAGATCAAGCTGCTTGTCTTTCAAATCTTTGCATGATCTAGTGATTTTGATGTTTTCAAAGACTAATCAAACTTGATCATCTACTTCATAGATGACGTCTCGTTTATGCTTGTTCATCTGAGCTTCAGTGATCTGCTTGATCTTTTTCAATTGTTGATGATCAAAGATAAGAAGTTCGCTCATTCAAATGACAATATCATCGATCTTTCTAGCTTCAATACGTTGACGAGTCGTTTCATAATCAGTCATATCTGAATCGAAACTCATTCAAGAGTGAAAGTCTTTATTGAAGTAGAAAGAAATCATCAAGATAGTTGAGAATGTATTGAAATTATCACTGAATTTCATCATTGAAAGTCATTTAACTCAGTCATTCTGCATGTAATTGCAGTAGATTCGAAGTTTGCGTTCAACATCTTGATTAGCTCGTTTCGACTGATCATCAATTTCTGAATGATAAATGATTGATAAATTGACTTTGATCTTCAGTCATTTGCAAAGACTTTGTCACATGATTGATATGAACTGAGAGTCTCTATTCGAAACGATAGAACTAAGTAGATCATGAAGTTGATAGACGTTTCATAGCATGATTTATACTGTTTCTTCAATTGAGATGTCATCGTCTTTTCAATGACAGAGAATATAGTGACGTTCTTTGAAGAGATGACATATGATCATGCAAATGACGTTATAGTTTTTTGATAGAGATAGCTCAGTGATGAAGTTCATAGTTATATCTTGTTAACGCTGCTGAAGAATTGATAGAAGCTGAAGCAAATCATTTGTATCATCTCAAGATGCTTTGCTTCGCTGACAAACATGACAGTTTTGAATGTATTGTTGAATAATTGCTCGATGATCTGATCAATAGTAGAAGCGTTGAACTAGATCAATCATTCATCTAATGTCAGAATGTGAGATTGATGATTGATCATGAATCTTTCAAAGCAATTTCGTATGCATTTGTTTTGACACTCATAGTAGATTCTTTTTGAATAGAACGTTGTCAATGATTTGACAGTTCTTTAGCTTCATGTCATGAAGCTTCAGTTCATCTTTGTTCATAGCTTGTCGATACTCATTGCATAGTTCATTCTTCTGATTGACTAGACGTACGCATTGATAGAGATTAGTCTCGTATTCAGATTCGATTTTGAACTCAATCGATAGAACGTTTATTCGATTCGAGATCAGTATAGTCTGAAAACGATCATCTATGTCTTTAGCTGATTCAGAACTATTGATCATCGACATTCTAGTTAAAGCATCGACTTTGAAGTTTGTTTTGCCTGATCGAAAGATAATCTGAAAGTTAAACTTTGATAAAATATTCAGATAGTTTGCTTGTCGTCAAGTCAGCTGTTTGTTTTTCATAAAGATCTTCAAAGTCTGATGATCAGTAAACATCTGAATAGATAGCTCAGTATTTTCTAGTTTGAATCATCAGTGTTCGAAGCATCGAATGATAGCTAGCAATTTCTTGTCATAGATGTGATAATTGCATTCAGCTGAAATCATGCTCTTGCTATAGAAGACTATCGAGTGAAGCACATTCTCATCATCGTACTGAGATAGTATGTCGTCTTTTACATAGTTGAATGCATCGATTTTCAAAATAGCTTGACGTTTGACATCGAAATGACGTAGAACTGAAGTCGAGCTGATCTGCTTCTTTAGATTGTCAAAGACTTCGACGCAGACTTCATTTCAAACAAAAGACGTGTCTTTTCAAATCAGCTGAGTGAACAACTTGACTAGTTTCGAAAAGTTCTTGATGAAGCATCAATAGAAATTGACGAAGTCAACGAAGTCTTGTATCTCTTTTAGATTAGTAGATGTAGCTCAATTGACTATAGCTTTCACTTTGATAGAATTCATGCAAAGATCTTGTTCTGATACTATGATCTTTAAGAAGACTGTTTCTTCTACGTTGAATTTGCACTTTCAAATATCTATCTGCAGATCAACGTCTTGTAGACAATCTAGTATCATCTTAACATGTTGTTTATGCTTCTTTTGAGTCTTGCTGTATATGAGAATGTCGTCTAAATAAGCTTGACAAAAGTCATTTAGAAAGTCTCATAGAACATTGTTCATATATTGCTGAAACGAGATCGAATTGTTTATTAATTCAAATGATAGAATCTTTGATTTGTACGCTTCTAGAGCGATAATGAAGATCGTATAGTTCTCACTATCGAGATGCATATGAAGTTTGTTGAAAGCGAAAATTATATTCAGTCGAGTCAGATGCTTGCAGTCAACGATTTTGTCAATCATCTCATTTATGAGCAATAGAGAGTAGCGATTTCTTTTGATAATGACATTGAGTTTTCGATAGTTGACGCAGAAGCGAAAATCATCATTGATCTTCAGAGCAAATAGAACGAGTGAGAAATATGAGACTTTGCTAGAAGTAATAAAATTCTTTGACAGATTTTCGTTTAGATATTCTTTGATCTTCTGAAGCTTGTAGAATGACATTTGATAAGCTCAACATCTAGATGAAGTGACATCATTAATGAGTTCTATCTTATGATCATATGAACGATGAGATGATAGCTTATCGACTTGAGCTTGATCAAACACGTCAAGAAAATTCTGATATTTTGAAGATAGCTTGACTTTGATGTCTTCTAGATTTTGAGCTGATGCATTGATGAAAGCGATGTCTAGAATGTTCAGTTCACATTGAGTGTTGTAGATCATTTTTCTATCAATATCTTCGATCGACATAGCGAAAATCTCGATGCGATTCTTCTTTGATCATTTAATTAGTGCATGAAAAGATGCAGCTTTCACATTGAACATAGAAAAGTTCTTTTTTGAAGCAGTAGAAGCTGATCATTGAAGCACTTTGAAAACTGAACTGATAGAAGAATTTGATGATCATGATCATTTTGAATGTGAAGCTCTGACTGATATTGAAAAAACAGAAATGAGAGCTTCTAATTGATTTGAAAAAACGATGACATCGTTTTGCATATCTAGTAGTATTTCATTTTTATTCATTCAGAGCTTTTCTAATATGATGTCATGATGATTTATATCAGCTATTAACATTGAAACAGTCAATTTTTTATGACTTTCAACTGTGAGATTGAGTAGAATTTTATGAGTAATGATCTTCTTTGTCAGCTTTTCGTCATATTCTCTTATTAACTTCTCTTTAGCTAGTCATATGAGTTGAATTTCGAGCTTCTGACATATTTGATTGACTAGCTTTGTATGAATCAAGATGTAGATCATCGAGTCACTATCTATCAGAGATCGTAGCTTGAAGAATTCGTCTTGCAAGAATAGAGTGACATTGACTAGAAATGACTTTTCGAAGTAGTTCTCTTCGATAGATGAAATTTCGTCGATTAAATTGCACAAAGAAATGATCTCTATCTTTTCAATGATTTTGAAAGAAATGACTAGTTTTTGAAATCAGACTCTGAATTGAAGTTCAAAGAATGATCAAACTCGTCATTTAATGTGTTAATTCTGAAAGATCTATTCAAGCATTCTTTAGAAGTATGATCAGACTTACGACATAGAAAGCAGTTTTCGATTAGTAAGTCATTTTCTTTGACGTTAGTCAAAACAGCGTCGTGTGATTTTGACTGATCAGTCATCTTCATTTCTATGATTCTTCAAGTAGCTTTGACTGATTCTTCAGTGAAGATAATCTGTTTAGTTGTTCTAGCTTTAATCATTGCTTCTCTATTCTTGATCTCTCAAATAGCTCGTTGATTGTTATTCAATCAAATGAGATAGAAATGAATTTCTTTCAGAGTACTGAGTTGAATCAATTGAGTTACTCAAGCGAATCGAAGTCGAAGATTTATTTTATTCTTTAGATCAACGATCAGCTGTTTTTCTTGATAGTTTAGATAGAAGAATAGTCGTTGAAATTGAGTATAAAACTCGCTGAATTTCTTCTGTTCTTGAATCAAGTTGTAGTAGTTTCTACGAAAGTTGACTTCTTTATCTGAATCATCGAACAACTGAGCTAGCTCTTTCAAAAGCTCATCGACGATCTTGTATGAGTTGAAACAGTCACGTTCACGTCTTGACTGAGTGATCTCAGCTGCATCATCGAATAATCTGAAATGTACGTAGCTCAGCTTGACTCGTTCACTTGAAAAGAGATCGACGTTGATTTTCAGCTTGTTCTGAACTTTTTCATATCAGTTCTTTCAGATAGAGTTCTTTTCATCAGTGAACAACAAAGAATCGAGTATTTTCTGAAATCTAGAACACTCAAAGTAGATTAACGATGACGAGATAATCTCTCTAGCTTGTAGCCTAGCTTTCAGCTCTTCGCATCGTTTCTTCAAAGCTTTCATAGTCATAGAAGATGTTATGATTTCAGCGAATGAGTTGTTATCTTCAACAATGAAGAATGAAGCTTCGAAACACTCTTTGAAGAGACGAAGTATGATAAGAAAGAAAGAAGAGATTGAATTGAACGAGTGTTTTAAAAGAAAGAAATTGAGCGAAGAACAATGCTCAACAATAGAAGATAAAGTCATTTTTGTTGTTTGATTTAAGAGTTGATTGATTCTCTTAATTGATTTGATTCTCTAGCAATCAACGAAGATTCTTTATCGCTGATTCTATTAATCGAGATGAACGATGCATACTTAATGAGCTGTAAGTCGTCTAGTAATTCAATCAGCCTCGCTGTTGATTCTATAGATTTTCTAGTGTTGTTCTGTCTTTCGATTGCGTCGATCATCAGGTAAACGAATTTCTTTAGACTCGATCTGTCTGAACAAGTATATTGAACGAGTAATGAGTATCTGTATCATATGATAAACGAGATTCTTAATGTAATGTTGAAATCATGTCTAGATCATTCAATCAAAGAGACTCAAGACTGATATGTATGTATTGCTCTTCAGAGATAGCTATAACAAGACATTAAGAATACAGAAGAGAAAAAGTGCAAGCTCTTCTATAAATAATGACTTGAGACTGCGCTAGACTCGATACAGATGTGATGTAATATGTCAGACGTGTTTGTCTAAAAGAATGATGAAAGAACTGAACAACAAGAAGAAGTGCTGAGAATGATTTGAAGAGTTCAATAGAAGTGCGCTAGATTCAAACTAGGCATAGCATCATGACTTGCTTTAATCAAATTGATTAAAGTTAGATCTGAACTCTGATCAATTCTGACATGTTCATAATATGCAATTTATTCAAATCTGACTGTTCAAGATCATATGAAACGTTTCATCTTTATGCTGATTACTCAATTGAGTCAGCATCAGATGATTCTTGAAAAAACATGAATGAACAAGATCAAAATGACTATTGATATGAAAGATGATTGTCTTCAATTTTCTAGTTTTGAAACTCATATCAAAGCTTTTATCAAAGCTCATTCAACTGTTCTTTCAAGCAAGAAAATCGCGATAGAACAGAAGAGTTCAATCTTTACTCAAATACTAAAGAAGTTTATCTCTTCTGTCATCATTCAACTCAGTGAGAAGTCATCTTCATTCAGTAAAATCGTGAAATCATTTAATTCAATTAACTTCGCTTCATCTTTTGATTCAATGAACATAGTAATAATAGAGACTGCAGCATATAGATCACTAGTCAAACGATTAAATGTTACTACTTTCGTGATCATCATCACGAAAATTGTTAGAAGTCAGCATAGAGCGAGTCAATATGAGTGTCATTTAACTAGAAGATAAATGCTAAGAAAGAAAGATAGCTACAGAAAAGAAGCTGACTACATATGTATGTTTCTCAGTCGACGCTAAACTCAATAGAAACTAGTCAAGATGACGAAGCGAGAATAAATCTGATAAGGCTAAAAGACTGAGTCTGACAAGGCTAGAATCATGACATTATTTCTTCTCTTCGATGATTCATGTTTGCATGAATGTATTTTCTGCTCGACTCGATTGATTGCTCAATCATGATTTCACAGACTCAGATCTGTTAAATCATGATTGATTGAATTGTTGATTAACGCAATTTGTTCGAGTATTAAATATGAAAATCGTCAACGATCTTCTGAGTGTTCATAAATTCGTCGTCATCAGCGTTGTATCAATTGAGATCATTATCATAGTCGTTTCATTTGACTCTATACTGAAGTCGTCTTCAATATCGACGAGAATTCAATATATCATCGATTTTTCACTCATTTTCGTCGTTTATCACTATTGAATCTGAAGATTCATTCTTCTGATCAGACAAGAAATCGTCAACAACAGAGCAAAGCAGATCAGAATGAAATACATCTTGAACATGCATAGACTCTGATAATTTCAGTTTATATGAAGAGTTGACAAAATCTAGATTGATGAAAGAATCGAGCATTTTGTCATTTAGCTTCTTGAAAGATCTCGCTGTAACAATGTTTCTTTCATTCAGAAACATCTTTGATTCAATCTTGTAATTGATCTTCTTTCTATGCTTGTTAGTTTAATTCATCATTTGTTTTCATGTTTTGATCAGAGCTTCACGAGCGAAAATCAATGTCTTGTTCATTTGTTCAGATATATTCTTGACTCGATTGATCTGCAAGCGTTCGCGAGTGCTTTCATACTCGATGATGTCAGAGTCGAAGCTCATATAAGAATAAAAGTTCTTGTTCATAAAGAAGAGAGTCAAGAAGATGACTGAGAACAAGACGTTATTGTTGACAAACTCAATCATGAGTAGTCATTTAGATCAATCATCTTGCATATATGAACAGAAGAATCAAAGATATCTTTCAACATTCTGATTGACTTATTCACTTTGATCATTGATCTGAGAATGATAGACTGTAGAGAGTTGAAGATTAATGTCTAGTCTTTTGCAAAGTGACTTTCATAAAATGAAGATAAATTGCAAACTTCGATCAGATACTATGAAGCTTGATAGATCATGAGTTCAATATACTCATTGAATCAGCATTTCAGCTGTCTTTTCAACAGTGATATCTTCATTCTCAGTGATGCAAGAAATATAATGTCTTTCTTTTGACTATCTGCAGATGATCATCAGAATAACGTTGTACTCGCTTGAATCAGATAGATTGATAATGAAGTTCATTGCTATGTCTTGTCATCGCTGCTCAGATATAGATAGAGGTTGAAGCAAGTCATTTGATTTATTTCTAGAAGTTTTTAAACGTTGACAGATATAGCAGTTTTAAATATATCGATCTATCGTTTTTCGCATGAATGATCAATAGTAGTTTCGCTTTATGATCTTCACAGTTTTAAGAATATCAGAATAATCAACTGATGATTGATCATGTATCTCACGAATCAGATTCATTTGTAAAAGCTCGTTGAACGAGACTCATAGCTGATTATCATGATACAAGATTTCATTCTGAGTTCAACAATTCTTTAATTTGATATCTTCATATTGTGTCTCGTCTCTTGCTATTGCTTCGCGAAGTAGCGTACAATTCTTGTCGATCTCATTAGTCTCAAGAATCTGTTTATAGATTGATTCATTGATGTTCTTCTTTAAATCAACGATTTTTATTTGATCTGACGTGAGAATTGTAGTTTGCTGATAGCAACATCATTCATTCTCGAAGCTTCTAGAAACTAAATTGATTCAACGAGTCAATGCATCGACTTTGATATTTTATTTATCTGAGTGATACATGATTTTGAAGTTGAAGTCAACAAGCTTTTGTACTCAGCGCATTTAACATCTACTTAGCTCTTTATCTTTCATTAATAATGTCAAAGCTTGATGATCAGTAAATATCTTGATGAGTAGCTCAGTCAATTTCAGCTCAGATCATCAATGCTTGAAGACACGAATGATTGCTAGTAGTTTCTTGTCATAGATTTCGTAATTGCACTCAGCGAAACTCAGATTCTTGCTGTAGTAGATCATTGAATGCAATGTTTCTTCATCATCATACTGAGAAAGTATATCATCATTAACGTAGTTGAATGAGTCTGTTTCAAGAATAGTCTCTTTATTTTGATCAAAATGACGAAGAATAAAGACTTCAGTCATTCATTTCTTCATATAATCAAAGATCATTTGACAAGCTTAATCTCATTCAAATATCGTCTCTTTTTGAGTTAGTTGAATCAGAAGATAAACAATCTTCGAAAAGTTTTTTATAAAATGTCAATAGAGATTACAAAAGTCAACAAAGAACTGCATCTGAATGAGGTTTGTAGAAGTAAATCATTCAACTACAGCTTGTACTTTTCTGAGATTCATCTTTAGTTCTTCGATGAATAGTAATAGTTTCAGAAAAAAGATCTTCTGAACATGAAACTTGCATTTGTTTATATTTATCTGAAGATCAGTCTCTCGTAATCTATGTAGAACTAATCATACATGTCGCTTATGTTTCTTCAGTGTTTTGCTGTAGATGATAATGTCATCTAGATAGATCTGACAAAACTGATGAAGATAGTTAAATAGCACGTCGTTTATATAGTGTTGATAGAAAGTTGAATCATTGATTAATTTGAAAGACATCACGTAATATTTGTAGAAATCAAAAGAAATGATAAAGATAGTCAAATCTTCATTATCTGAATGCATGCATAGTTTGTTGAACATGACAATGATGTTCAATCGAGTCAGATACTTGCTTTCTTGTATACAAGCGAGAGTCTTGTTTATTAATGACAAAGAATAGTGATCTCGTTTGATCAAAGCATTGAGCTTTCTATAATCGACGCAGAATGTCACGATTCTAGCCTTGTCAGACTCAGTCTTCTAGTCTTGTCAGATCTATTCTCGCTTCGTCATCTTGACTAGTTTCTATTGAGTCTAGCGTTGACTGAGAAACACACATATGTAGTCAGCTTCTTTTCTGTAGCTATCTTTCTTTCTTAGCATTTATCTTCTAGTTAAATGACACTCATATTGACTCGCTCTATGCTGATCTCTAACATTAGATAAATGCTCATCAACTACTCTGCTATCGACAAATAGACAATACGAAACAATCTATTCAGTAAGGAAAATTTGCAAGAAATTCTTCAAATTTGCATCATCATCATTTTAGGCCGCAAGAAATTCTTCGATTCTACACTCATTTTCATCATTCTATTTGCAAGAAATTCTTCGAATAAAGCACTCAATTATTATCTGAAATTCACAAGAGATTCTTTGAATTTTCACTCATCAAAAAACATCAATTCAAAACATCAATTTCTCATTTACTCTTATCTCAACAACTTCTACTCTCTCTCATCATGACACGCGATGTCGAGTCAGTCGAGTTTCGAACAACTCGTCTGCTTAGAAGCACTGTCAGTAGAAGAGTTTCACTTCTACTCATCGATGCTTCAGTCGAAGCTGAGAAAGCTGTCATCGCATGAAACATAAACATCGAGAAACAACTGCTTCATTGAGTCAGCAATCAACTCGATGAAGTCATCAATATGCTGAACGAGTTTCGAAGTCAGCAAGATCTGACTCTACAACTCAATGAACACTGACTTCTTGTACAAGAAGATCACAAAAAGAAAGCGAAACAACTAGAAGTCGCTTTTGATAAGAACGATGAGCTAGAGAAAAAGATCAATCAGCTACAAGGCGAGCGATTGAACTTCAGAGCAAAACAACGTCAAGTCGATCGATTTATGTCTCGTCAAGATACTCAGTCAGCTGAGCAACAAGTCAATCAGAAAGTTGAACGAAGCTCAACTTTTGAAGCTCGCTCTCAACGAGAGTCTTCTACTCTATCTGAAAACGAGAATGATCATCACAAGTTCATCAAGCTTTCGAATTCACTCATCTTCATCGAAACAGATGATTCTATCTGAGAGACATGAAACATCAAAATAGCTGACAAGCTCAATGTCAACGTGAATCATTACTCTACTGAAAAGATTCGTATTGTCTATGTGATTTTCAGACTAGAAGACGATGCTGATCAGCAAATCTATGCAAAGCATCATGTTGATACTTTCTCATTCTATCAATCACTATCAGAGCTACTGAAACATCTGAAAGAAATTTACGAAGATCAGAATCTGATTCAAAAGTGTCATTGCAAATACGTCGCTCTGAAGCAGCTCAACAAGCTCTTCAGCTTCTTCTATTCAGAATTCACTAGAATATTCAGCTTTCTGAACTACGACGATATCATTCTGATGAACGACATTCAGAATAAAATCAACAATCGTCTTCAGAACGCGTTGTCAGTTTGCCTCATAGAGTTTAGCTCGCTTGACAAGCTCAAGATCTTTCTTCAAGATGTAAATAACAAACAATGAGTCAATTATCAGCTACGTGACGAGCAATGAACAGTCAAATCAATAGCAGCTTCGGAAAAACGTTTTGTTTCTTCGTCAACATCAGCTTCAGCCTCAACTACTAGCTATGTTCAACTCGCTACTTTTTTCATCTTTGAACCTGAATGATCAAGAATGTCAATCATCTGCTTCAACTGCAAAGTATCGAATCATCTTTCAAAGAACTGCTCTCAGCTGAAGACTAGTACTTCAACATCTCGTGCATTCATTTCTTGCCTTAATGAGATCATCATGTCGAAAGAAGAGAAGAAATTATTTACAGAGAAATCGAAGAATGAGACAAAAAACTAGTGACTTTCATCAAAAACGTGATGAAAGATGTGTTAATTTCTTCAACAATGAGCAGCTCAAATGATCTTTTTGCTTTGAAATCTTTGACTACTGAATGTGTACTATCTAGCAATGAAATTAGTTACTCATTAAAGTCATTGATTGACACTGAAGCAGCTGACTATTCGTTCATTGATGAATTAATCGCGCAGAATGTTTGTGATCATTTGCAAATCGAATCTTTATCTTTAATCAAGCTCAAATCAATAAGAGAATTCGATGATCATTATGCAAAAAAGCTTATTACTCATGCAATTTATTCGAATCTAACTGTTCAAGATCATATGAAACGTTTCATCTCTATGCTGATTACTCGATTGAGTCAGCATCAGATGATTCTCGAAAAAACATGAATGAATAAGATCGAGATAACGATTGATATGAGAAACGATCGTCTTCAATTTCCTAGTTTCGAAGCTCATATCAAAGCTTCTATCAAAGCTCATTCAACTGTTCTTTCAAGCAAGAAAATCGCGATAGAACAGAAGAGTTTGACCTCTACTCAAATACTAAAGAGATCTATTTCTTCTGTCGTCATTTGACTCAGCGAGAAGTCATCTTCATTCAGTCAAATCGTGAAATCATCTACTTCAGTCAAGTTCTCGCCTTTCGATTCAATGAACATAGCAATGATAGAGACTGCAGCATATAGATCACTAGTCAAATGATCGAATGTGACTACTTTCGCGATCATCATCACGAAAATCGATCGACTTCTAAAAACAGCTAGAAATAAACTCGAAGATGTAAATATACAAGAGCTTTCACACGAAGAGATCTTGAAAGAAGTCAAAGCTAAGCTTTTTTCGAAATATCATAACTATCTAGACGTGTTTGATCGAACGATGACTGATCAACTATTCTCTCATCATCTCTACGATCATAAAATTGAGTTGATCGACGAGAAAACATCTTCTCGAAGTCGTCTCTATCATATGTCTGACTACAAGCTTCAAAAGATGAAGAACTATCTGATCGAGCATCTGAATAAAGACTTCATATCGTCTAGCTCAGCTTCATACGCTTCGCTCATACTATTCGTCGAAAAGAAAGACGATAGCTTGCGTTTCTGCGTCGATTACAGAAAGCTCAATGCTTTGACCAAACGAAATCGCTATTCTTTGTCATTAATAGACGAGACTCTCGCTTGTATACAAGAAAGCAAATATCTGACTCGATTGAACATCATTGTCGCGTTCAATAAACTGCGAATGCATTCAGGTAGCGAAGATTTGACTATCTTTATCACTTCTTTTGATTTCTACAAATATCACGTGATGTCTTTTGAATTAATCAACGACTCGACTTTCTATCAACACTATATGAACGACGTGCTATTTGACTATCTTCATCAGTTTTGTCAGATCTATCTAGATGACATTATCATCTACAGCAAAACACTGAAGAAACATAAGCGACATGTACAATTAGTTTTACATAGACTACGAGAGACTGATCTTCAGATGAATATAAACAAATGCAAGTTTCATGTTCAGAAAATCTTCTTTCTGAGACTATTGCTATTCATCGAAGAACTAAAGATGAATCTCAGAAAAGTACAAGCAGTAGTCAAATGATCTACTTCTACAAATCTCACTCAGATGCAGTTCTTTGTTGACTTTTGCAATTTCTATCGACGTTTTATAAAAAACTTTTCGAAGATTGTTCATTCTCTGATTCAACTAACTCAAAAAGAGATGATATTTGAATGAAATCAAGCTTGTCAAACGATCTTTGATCATATGAAGAAACGAATGACTGAAATCTCTATTCTTCGTCATTTTGATCAGAATAGAAAGACTATTCTTGAAACAGACTCATTCAACTACGTCAACGATGACATACTTTCTCAGTATGACGACGAAGAAACATTGCATTCGATGATCTACTACAGCAAGAATCTGAGTCTCGCTGAGTGCAATTACGAGATCTATGACAAGAAACTACTAGCAATCATTTGTGTCTTCAAGCATTGACGACCTGAGCTGAAATTGACTGAGCTACTCATAAAGATGTTCATCAATCATCAAGCTTTAACATCATTAATGAAAGATAAAGAGCTAAGTAAATGTCAAATGCGCTGAGTACAAAAGCTCGTCGACTTCAACTTCAAAATCATGTATTGTTCAGGCAAATAAAACATCAAAGTCGATGCATTGACTCGTTGAGTCGATTCAGTTTCTAGAAGTTCAGAAAATGAGCGTGTTCGCTATCAATGAATCACTATTCTGACTTCGAATCGAATGAAAATTGCTGATCTAGAGAAGAACATCAGTGAATTAATTTATAAACAGGTTCTTGAGACTAATAAAATCGATGAGAATTGTACGCTACTTCGCGAAGCAATAGCAAGAGACGAGACACAATATGAAGATATCAAATTAAGAAATTGTCGAGTTCAGAACGAAATACTATATCGAGATGATCTTCTATGAGTTTTCTTCGATGAGCATCTTCAAATGAAGCTAATTCGAGAAGTTCACGATCAATCTTCTATTGATCATTTCGAAATTCTCAGAACGATGAAGATCATAAGAAGATACTACTATTGATCTTCAATGCGAAAGACAATAGATCGATATATTCGAAATTGCTACATTTGTCAGCGATCAAAGACTTCTCGAGATAAATTCAATGAACTACTACATTCTTTACTCATACTCGAACAGCAATGAAAGAATATAGTCATGAATTTCGTCATCGACTTATCTCTTTTGAAAGGCAAAAACATCATACTAACAGTGATATGTAGACTGACAAAGAAACGACATTATATTTCTTGCTTCACTGATGACGAGAAAATCACAGCAGAAAAAACAGCTGAGCTAATGCTTCAGTGAATATATTGAATACACGATTTACTCGATTTCATTGTTTCAAATCGAGACTCTCAATTTACCTTCATTCTATAAAAGTCGCTTTGCAAAAGACTAGGCATTAATCTTCGACTCTTCACAGTCTATCATTCTCAGATCGACGATCAAAGTGAACGAGTCAATCAGAACGTCGAAAGATATTTTCGATTCTTCTGTTTATACATGCAGAATGACTGAGCTAAGCTACTATTTATGATCGAGTTTGTCGACAATAATGCTCTGTTCTCAGTCATCTTCTCGATCTCTTTCTTTCTAAACAAAGACTTTCATTCTCGTATGAGCTTTGAACTCAATGTCATCGAATATGAAAGTTCTCGTGAACGCTTGCAGACGACTAAAGTCGAGAATATATCTGAACATATGAACAAAACACTGAAGTTTGCTCGCGAGTCACTAGTCAAAACACAAGAACAAATGATGAAACAAGTCAATAAGCATAGAAAAGAAGTTGATTACAAGATTGAATCAAAGATGTTTCTGAATGAAAGAAACATCATTACAGCAAGATCTTTCAAGAAGCTAGATGACAAAATGCTCAATTCTTTCATTAATCTAGATCTCATTGACTCTTCATATAAACTGAAATTATCAGAGTTTATGCATGTTCATGATGTATTTCATTCTGATCAGCTTCACTTCGTTATCGATGATCTCTTGTCTGATCAAAAGAATGAATCTCTTGAGTTAATAGTGATAAATGACGAAGATGAATGAAAAATCAACAATATATTGAATTCTCATTGATATCAAAGATGACTTCAGTATAAAGTCAAATGAAATGACTATGACAATGATTTCAATTGATACAATGCTGATGATGATGAATTTATAAACACTCAAAAGATAGTTAATGATTTTCATATTTAATATTCAAACAAATCGCGCTAGAAGTGCTTTCAATTATTCAGTTAATCAGAATTTAATGAGTCTGAGTCTGTGAAATCATGATTGAGCAATCAATCGAATCGAGCAGAAAATACATTCATGCAAAC
>JAABUT010000873.1_pt1 | contig 40699 bp, 39 predicted proteins | sample 5559281 | NCBI WGS metagenome assembly JAABUT01 (sample SAMN10711880, study PRJNA513359) | rock metagenome | isolation source: Antarctica rocks | place: Antarctica: Victoria Land, Ricker Hills nord | collected 2016-01-04 | reverse complement strand
GTGTTCCGCTCGTTCGGCTCCGAGGTCACCATCATCGAGGCGCTGCCGCGGCTCGTCGCCGCGGAGGACGAAGCCGTCTCGAAGCAGCTGGAGCGCTCCTTCCGCAAGCGCAAGATCGCCTTCCGGACCGGCGCCCGGTTCGCCACCGCGACCCAGTCCGGCGACGTGGTCACCATCTCGCTCGACGGCGGCGAGAAGCTCGAGGCCGACCTGTTGCTCGTCGCCGTGGGTCGTGGACCGGTCACCGAGGGGCTCGGCTACGCCGAGGCGGGCGTCACGCTCGAGCGCGGCTTCGTTCCCACCGACGAGCGCCTGCGCACGAACGTCGACGGCGTGTATGCCGTGGGAGACATCGTCCCCGGGCTCCAGCTGGCGCACCGCGGCTTCGCCCAGGGCATCTTCGTGGCCGAGGAGGTCGCCGGGCTCGCGCCCTCGGTCATCGACGAGACCGGCATCCCCCGGGTGACCTACTGTGACCCGGAGATCGCCTCGGTCGGACTGACCGAGGCGCAGGCCAGGGAGAAGTACGCCGAGGTGGAGACCTACGAGTACAGCCTCGCCGGCAATGGCAGGTCGCAGATCCTGCGGACCCAGGGTTTCGTCAAGCTCGTCCGCGACAAGGAGGGCCCCGTCGTCGGCGTGCACATGATCGGCGCCCGGATGGGCGAGCAGGTGGGTGAGGCCCAGCTGATCTACAACTGGGAGACCCTCCCCTCCGATGTCGCCAGCCTCATCCACGCCCACCCGACGCAGAACGAAGCACTCGGAGAAGCACACCTGGCGCTGGCCGGGAAGCCGCTCCACACCCACGCCTGACAGCCCGTAGCAGCCAGAGGAGAGACAAGCCATGTCTGAACGCGTGACCATGCCGGCCCTGGGTGAGTCCGTCACCGAGGGGACGGTCACCCGCTGGCTGAAGAACGTCGGTGACGAGGTGGCGGTCGACGAGCCACTGCTCGAGGTGTCGACCGACAAGGTGGACACCGAGATTCCCTCACCCGTGGCCGGGACGCTGCAGGAGATCCTCGCGCAGGAGGACGACACGGTCCCTGTCGGCGCAGATCTGGCCGTCATCGGAGAGGGAGCCTCCTCCGACGCGTCGGCTCCCGCCGAGGCACCCGCTGCCGCCGAGGCCCCCGCTGCCGCCGAGGCCCACGCTGCCGCCGAGGCCCCCGCTGCCCCCGACGCCCCCGCTGCCCCCGAAGCCCCAGCCGCCGCCGAGGCCCCTGCTGCCGCCCCCGCCGATGCTGCGCCCTCCACCGAGCAGCCGGTCGCACCACAGACCTCCGAGCCGGAGGCGCAGGCCACGTCCGGGGCGCAGCAGCCGACGCAGCCCGAGAAGTCGGCGCAGCCGGAGGGGTCCGGCCAAGAGCAACCGACCGACCACGGCGCTGCCGCAGCCGAGCCGAGCTCCGGCGGGTCCGGGGGGTTCCGGGGGTCCGCGGGGTCTGAAGGTCAGACGGTGAAGATGCCCGCTCTGGGCGAGTCCGTCACCGAGGGCACGGTCACCCGTTGGCTCAAGGCCGAGGGCGACACCGTCGAGGTCGACGAGCCACTGCTCGAGGTCTCGACCGACAAGGTCGACACCGAGATCCCTTCCCCCTTCGCGGGCGCACTCACGAAGATTCTCGTGGCCGAGGACGACACCGTGCCCGTGGGCGGCGACCTGGCCGTCATCGGTGGCCAGCCCGCGGGCGAGGCACCAACGGCGGAGGCTGCACCAGCGCCCGCCGCGGCCCCGGCCGCTCCTGCCCCGGCCGCTCCTGCCCCGGCCGCTCCTGCCCCGGCCGCTCCTGCGCCGGCCGCCGCGGCCCCGGCCGCTCCCGCCCCGGCTGCCCCTGCGCCGGCTGCTCCTGCGCCGACTGCTCCGGCACCACCGGCTCCTCCGGCCCCTGCGCCGGCGGCGTCCACCCCGGGTGCCGCACCGGCTCCGGCCGGACCCACCAGCACTCCTGCTCCCGCGGCCGAGGCCAGCGTCCCGAACTCGGACGGGAACGGCGCCGGCGACTCCGCGGCATACGTGACGCCGTTGGTGCGCAAGCTCGCCGCGCAGCACGACGTCGACCTCGGGAGCCTGACCGGCACCGGCATCGGTGGACGGATCCGCAAGCAGGACGTCCTCGATGCCGCGGAGGCGGCGAAAAAGCCGGTTGAGGCACCCGCGCCCGCCGAGGAGGCACCTGCTCCCGCCGCTGCCGGCAAGGCTTCCGGCGCGGCGACGTCGGCCTCGCCCAAGCGGGGGACGACGGAGAAGATGACCCGCCTGCGCAAGGTCATCGCCCAGCGGATGGTCGAGTCGCTCCAGGTATCGGCCCAGCTGACCACCGTCGTCGAGGTGGACCTGACGAAGGTCGCGCGGCTGCGCGAGCGCGCCAAGAAGGATTTCGAGTCGCGGGAGGGCACCAAGCTCAGCTACCTGCCGTTCCTGGCGCTGGCTGCGGTCGAGGCGCTCAAGGCCCACCCTGCCATCAACTCCAGCGTCGACGGCGACGAGATCACCTACCACGCGGAGGAGAACCTCTCCATCGCCGTCGACACCGAGAAGGGCCTCATCGTCCCCGTGGTGAAGCGTGCCGGCGACCTCAACATCGCCGGCCTCGCCCGGGCGATCGCCGACCTGGCCGAGCGCACCCGCAGCAACCGGATCGCCCCCGACGACCTTGCCGGCGGCACCTTCACCATCACCAACACGGGCAGCCGCGGAGCCCTCTTCGACACACCGATCATCAACCAGCCACAGGTCGCCATCCTCGGCACCGGGGCGCTGGTCAAGCGCCCCGTCGTCGTTGCGGACGTGGACGGCGGCGAGACGATCGCGGTGCGCTCGATGATGTACCTCGCGCTGTCCTACGACCACCGGATCGTCGACGGCGCCGAGGCGGCCCGCTTCCTCGGCACGATGAAGTCGCGGCTCGAGGAGGGGCGCTTCGAGGCCTCGCTCGGTCTCTCGTAGGAGCATGCCGACCCCCAGGAGCACCACGTGAGCAAGCAACACATCGCCATCACCGGGGCGTCCGGCCTCATCGGCTCGGCGCTGTCCGCGTTCCTCAGCGCCCGCGGCGACGACGTCCTGCACCTCGTGCGCCGGCCGGCGCGGACGGTGGCCGAGATCTCCTGGGACCCGGTGAAGCGTCGGCTCGACGCGGCGTCCTTGCAGGACGTCGACGCGGTGGTCCACCTCGCGGGCGCCGGCGTGGCAGACCACCGGTGGAACTCGGCATACAAGCAGCTGATCCTCTCCTCGCGTGCAGACGGCACGGCGACGGTGGCGCGGGCCGTCGCCGAGCACGGCTCGGCCATCCGTCTCGTCAGTGGCGCGGCCATCGGCATCTACGGCAGTGACCGCGGCGACGAGGTGCTGACCGAGGAGAGCGACCCGGGTGAGGGCTTCCTCGCCGACGTCGTCAGGGCCTGGGAGGCCGCCACCGAGCCGGCGGTCGCCGCGGGCGCACCGGTGGCCACGTCGCGGACGGGGCTCGTCATGGCGCGCGGTGCAGGGGCGTTCGCCCCCCTGGTCCGGCTCGGGCGGCTGGGGCTGGCCGGACCGCTCGGCAACGGGAAGCAGTACTGGTCGTGGATCTCGTTCGAGGACACGGTCCGGGCGCTGGCCCACCTCGTCGACCATCGCGACATCCTCGGCCCCGTCAACGTCGTCGGACCACAGCCCCTGCCGCAGCGAGAGGTCGTCCACGAGGTCGGTCGTCAGCTCGGACGCCCGAGCCTTCTTCCCGCTCCGGCTCTCGCGATCCGTGCGGTCGTGGGCGAGTTCGCCTCCGAGATCCTCGGCAGCCAGCGGGTCCACGCCGCCGTGCTCGAACGCACCGGTTTCACCTACCAGCAGGCCACCCTTGGCGAAGCGGTGAAGACGATCGTCTGACAGGCGGTGGTCATCGTGCGGCGGACACCTCGGTCAGTCAACGTGCATCAGCTTGCGCTGAGCGTGCCATCGCCGCCGAGAGGCAAGGCGTCACGTGATGGCCCGCTGCAGCAACGCTTGGCTTGTTACTGGCGGACCGGTGTTGCGCATCGAGGTTCTAACCGTCCACGATGTCCGTGATCCGCCAGCCCTGAGGTCCGAGCGACAGCACGTACTTGTAGGCACGACCCTCCTGGGCCGGCAGCTGCTGACGAGCGGTCCCGGGACCGACGACCGTGTAGACGGCGCGGTCGATGACTGCAAGCACCTGTGCGCTCTTGGCGTCGACCCGGACGACCTCGGCCGAACGCACATGGAAGACGATGTCGGCGTAGCGCTGGTCCTGTGCCTTCAGGGTCTCCAGCGTCGCGATGTCGCTCGCATAGGCGGACGAGTCCTTGACCTCCGCCAGCTCCATTCTGGCCGGGTCAGCCGCCATCAGGGCGGCACCACGGGCGTCTGCCAGGCCCTGCACGACCGTGCCGGGATCGGCCTGGAGCCGACCTACCGGATCGCCTCCCGTGACCTTCGTCGTCGCCGGTGTGCCGGTCGGGGCGGCGGTGGAGGACACGGGCGCCTGAGTGGCGTTGACCTTTGCCAGGAGGAAGAGCAGTCCGCCGGTGACCAGCAGTGCAGCGACGAGGACGATGACGAGCCGGATCCCCACGGAGAGCGGCGGGCGCGGCTCCTTGGCAGTCCTGGCGGTCGCCGGTGCGGTGGGTCCGCGCGTTGCCCTCGTTCGGGTCGACGTGCCGGCGCCGGCAGCGGCACCTGACGTGAGGCCGGCCGACGCCACCTTGCCCGACGACGAGAGCTCCAGGGCCGCCTCCTGCCGGATCCGGTGGGTCATGGCGGACGCTGCGTCGGGGTTGCGCCCGGCCAGCCGCACCGGAGTGGGCGTCGAGGCGCGGTAGACGGCCACGGCGACGTGCGGTGCGCTCGGGCGCGAGGCCGGGTCAGCAGCGAGCATCGGGACGAGGACGTCGGCCAGCTCGGGACCGAGGGTGGCTGCTGCTGCCTCCACGTCCTCGGCGGGTGGGGTCGATCCCCCGGTGACCGCGTACCAGACCAGCGCGGCGAGCGACCAGACGTCACTGGCCTCCGTCGGCAGGCCGCCCCGGTAGACCTCGGGCGCCACGAAACCGCGGGTGCCGGACACCGTGTGCGGGTGCTGCTCGCCGACCAGCCGCGCCCCGTCGTAGTCACTGAGCATCGGCTTGCCCGAATGCGTGAAGAGGATGTTCCCCGGGGACAGGTCGGAGTGAACCACCCCGCCGGCGTGCAGCTCACCCAGCGTCGTGGCAACCGGCGTGAAGATCGTCACGATCTCGCCCAGGTCGAGGGCGCCGCGGATCGTCACGAGGTCCTGGAGGCTGCCGGCGTCGGCGAGGTCGAGCACGAACGCGACCGAGCCGTCCTCGAGGGGCAGCGTCTCGTGCAGCCGCACGACGTGCTCACTGCTGACCCGCTGCAGGATCGCCTGCTCGCGCGCCGCGATGCGGACGACGTCCTCGGGGTCGTGCCCGCTCGGCGAGGTCACCTTGACCGCCACGAGCTGCTGCGACTCCACCGAACGCGCGGACCATACCGTCGAGGAGGCCCCGCGCCCGATGACCTCCGTGAGGGCGTAGCCGGGCACCACGGGTGGCGCAGGACTGGTGGCTGGGTCGGTCATCAGCAGTGGACTCACGGGTCAATGGTGGCCGGAAGGTCCTCGGACGGTGCAGCTTGTCCACAGGAGGCAGCGCCCATCGTAGGTGACGCGTCGCTCGTGGCTCTCCGTCGAGGGGACCGGACGGCATACCCCGTAGGCTCGCCCCATGTCCAGTCCGCCGACGATCCTCGCCACGTCGGGTGGCTACCGCCCGCACGAACGGTTGCGCTTCGAGCTCGCCGGCCTCGTCCCGTATGCCGTGGAGCTCAGTGGGGCGCACGGGCGGACGCCACGGGTGTGCCACGTCGGCACGGCGTCGGGTGACTCGACGGAGTTCGCCTTCCACCTGTCCGAGGCGGCGCGCGCACCGGGTCTCGACCTCAGCCACCTCCGGCTCTTTCCCATGCCGAACGTCGAGGACGTCGAGGCGCACCTGTTGGACCAGGACGTCGTCTGGGTCAACGGAGGCTCGGTCGCGAACCTCCTTGCGGTGTGGCGGGTCCATGGCCTCGACGAGATCTTCCACCGCGTGTGGGAGGCCGGTGTCGTCCTCGCGGGAGTCTCGGCGGGCTCGATCTGCTGGTACCGCGGGGGCACGACGGACTCGTTCGGCCCCGACCTTCGGGCGGTGAGGGACGGCCTCGCCCTGCTGCCCTACGACAACGGCGTCCACTACGACTCCGAGCTGCGCCGTCGGCCCCTCGTGCACCAGCTCGTCGCCGCCGGGACGCTCGGTGAGACGCACTGCACCGACGACGGCGTCGGCATCGTCTACCGCGGCACCGAGCTCGTCGAGGCCGTGACGGAGGAGGACGGCAAGCGGGCCTACATCGTCCGTCTCGACGGCGACGACGTCGTCGAGGAGCCGCTGGAGACCCGCCGCCTCTGAGCGGCGGCCGATGACGAAGGCCTTACGGCTCAACCCTTCTCTGTTGCGCGCCCGGCCGGCGACCGCTGCAGCGCCTACCCTCAGAGCCATGGTCGCCACCGTGTTGGTCGTCGAGGACGACCCGACCGTGTCGAGCGTCCTGTCGGCCTACCTGCGCAAGGCGGGTTTCGACGCCATCGTCGCGAGCGACGGCCCCAGCGCCCTGCAGCAGTGGAGCCATCGCCGTCCCGACGTCGTCATCCTCGACATCATGCTGCCGGGCATGTCGGGCCTCGACGTCCTTCAGCGACGGCGTGCCGACGACGATGACGCGGCCGTGGTGATCCTCAGCGCGCGGGGCGAGGAGCAGGACCGGCTCCTGGGCCTCGACCTCGGGGCAGACGACTACATGGTCAAGCCGTTCAGCCCCCGCGAGGCGGTCGGTCGGGTGCAGGCCCTGCTCCGCCGCGGGGAACGCCTCGGCGCCCAGCTGCTCCTGCCGGGCCGGCTGACCTCCGGGGATCTCACCATCGACCTCCGCGCCCGCGTCGCGCACCTCGGCGAGCAGAAGGTCGCCCTGACCCATCGCGAGTTCGACCTCCTGGCCTTCCTCGTCGGTCACGCAGGTGAGGCCGTGACCAAGGAGCAGCTCATGCGACGGGTGTGGGGCTGGGACTTCGGCGACACCTCGACGGTCACCGTCCACGTCCGTCGGCTGCGCGAGAAGATCGAGACGGACCCCTCCGACCCGCGGCTGGTCGTCACGGTCCGCGGCGCGGGCTACCGCTTCGACGGCGAGGTGAGCGCCGATGGGTGACATGACGAAGATCGTCCTGCTGACCGCTTTGACCTGCCTCGTCACAGCGCTCCTCGGGGCCATCGCGCTACAGGTCCTGCGAGGACGGTCCCTGCTCTGGTCGATCGTCGTCGCCGCCCTCGTGCCGCTCCTCGCCGTCACCGCCTCCGTGATTCTCAACGTGCAGCTGATGTTCATCTCGGCGCACGACTCCACCGCCGTCTCGATTGCGCTCGGTTGCGCGACGGTCATCGGTGTCCTCCTGTCCTTCGTCCTGGGCCGGCGGGTGGCCACGAGCTCCCGTCAGCTGACGTCGGCGCTGCGGGACCTCGCCGGGCCCAGAGGACCGGCGTCGCAGCGAGCGACCAGCACGCCTCCCCGCTCCGCGGCACCTGCGGAGATCACGGCGCTGGCCGAGGAGCTGGACGTGACGCGCGACCGGCTCGAGTCAGCCGAGCGACAGGCTCGGGCGGTGGAGGACAGCCGGCGTGAGCTGGTGGCCTTCATGTCGCACGACCTGAGGACGCCGCTCGCCGGGCTGCGGGCCCTCGCCGAAGGGCTGGAGGACGGCGTTGTCGACGACCAGCCCGGGGCGCTGCGCCAGATGCGTCAGACCGTCGAGCGGATGAACGGCCTCGTCAACGACCTCTTCGAGCTGTCCCGCCTGCAGGCCGGGACATCCGGTGCCGGCCAGCAGCCCGGTGCCATGGTCAGCGTCCTCGAGCTGTCGCACGACATCGTCGGCGAGCTGAGCGCCCACGCGAAGCAGCGCGGGGTGGCCCTGGTGCTCGAGGCACCCCCCGACGACGACCGCCTGGCCGTCCACGGCAACGGCGAGGAGCTGGCCCGGGCACTGACCAACCTCGTCGGCAACGCGATCCGGCACACCGGCCGCGACGGGAGCGTCTCCCTCTCGTCCGGTCGGGGGGACGACGGGCGCATCCGCGTCGCGGTGACGGACGGGTGCGGCGGCATCGCCGAGCCCGACCTCGACCGTCTCTTCGACGTGGGCTGGCGCGCCGCGCCCGACCGGAGCAGCGAGGACGCGGGTGCAGGTCTGGGGCTGGCCATCGCCAAGGGCATCGTGGAGGCGCACTCCGGCTCCGTCGGTGTTTCGAACGTCCGGGGCGGGTGCCGGTTCGAGGTCCACCTTCCCGGGTCGAGGCGGCTGCCGGCCTGACCCGCAGCGTCACCGAGGTCGGGCGGTCGCGTCCCGACGTGCTGAGGGTGCGTCGCCCGGCGTCAGCACCTCGACGACACTTGCGTTCGTCGCGCTGATCCGGGCCGCGTCGAGGACGGCCAGGACGTGCACGGACTCGCGAGGGTCCACCGGCATCGCCGCCTGCGGCTCCGGCGCCCGCAGCGCCACCGCGACCTCTCGGTAGAAGTCGGCCTGGTTGCCGGGCTGGGCGGGCACCGGTGTGCGCTCGCTCCCGCGCACGAGCCAGCCGATGTGTCCCTCGTCAGCCGGCTGCCACTCGGTGAAAGCGGTCTCCTCCCCCTCCTGGGCTGCCATGAGGTATGCCGCACGGTTGCCAAGCAGACGCACGCGCGGCCCCGGGGCGGCGCTGACGGAGGTCGCGCCCAGGTGGGAGACGACCCCTCCCTCGTGGGTGCAGCTGAGGAACCCGGTGTCGTCCGCGGTGGTCGTGTGGGACGCGACCTCGCCGTAGACCGTCAGGACCGGGCCGAACATGATCACCGCCTGGTCGACGAGGTGGGTGAACAGGTCAAGGAGGATGCCGCCGCCCTCCTTCGGCGAGGCGTTCTCCCGCCAACGCTCCCGGGAGACCGGACGCCACCGCTCCCAGCGCAGCTCCGCCCGCAGGACGTCGCCGAGCTGACCCGAGGCGAGGACGGCCTGCATCGTGCGGAACTCCGGGTCGTAGCGGCGGTTCTGGAAGACGGTGAGCGGCACTCCGTCATGGGCCGCGACGTCGACCAGCTCCAGGGCGGAGGAGGCGTCCACGGCCAGCGGCTTGTCCACGACGACGGCGTGGCCCGACGCGACGACCTGCCGCACCTGCTCGGCGTGCACGCCGCTCGGCGAGGCCAGGACGACGAGGTCGAGGTCCGGGACGTCGAGGAGCTGCGCGAGGTCGGGGACGACGAGCGCGTCCGGGTGCTCGGCGCTCACCTGGGCGGCGCGTTCCTTGCTCGCGGTCGAGACAGCGACCAGATTCAGACCGGCCGCCACGACCAGCGGCGCATGGAACATTCGGCCAGCAGATCCGTATCCGACGACGCCGACGCGAGTCATTGGTAGTCAGGGACGCAGGAACAGGCCCTGTTTCCCCATCCCCCTTTCAATCGTGGAACCGAGCCTCGGTCCAGCATCCCGCGTGGCCGCCTCGAAGGTTGCGCTATGGCCCATGGTCTTGCTCCCCTCCGAAGAGGCTCTCGACACCCCGCTCAGCCCGCAAGATCTTTGCAACGAACCCGCCCTGCTACCCGGCGCTCCGGTACCCACCGGGACGGGACCCACACCCGCTGGCCTGATCCAGCTACCAGGAGGCACCATGCTGCCAACCTACTAAACGTAGGCACCCTCGGGTTTCAGCAGCTCGTCGCGCGGGCCCTCGTCGGCCTCGTGACCGGGCTCGCCGGCGTGGAAGTGCCATTCGTGGAGCTTGAGACCGCCGACGCCGATCGGGTCTTTGCGGCTTTGGTCCGGCCCCGCGACGAAGCCGTCGAGCGAGATGGACATGTGACAGGTAGTGAGGCTCATGCAGATCAAGACTACGAAGTCAGTCCAGACTCATCGGTGTTCGCCAGTAGACCGAACCGCAGCCGGGCGCGCGGCCAGCCCGCGGGCATCGGTGTGATCTTGTGCCGCAGCGGATGGTCTATCGGTCGGCGTGATGAGAGGAGCGGTGCCAGCCTGAAACGTCGTGGACGCCGTGCCGTGGGTCAGGATGATTGCCCCATGACGGCCCTGATCTCCCTGAAGCCCGCTGAGAGCACCCGCGAGCAGGAGCTCGAGCGGCTGTTGGGGCTGGGAGCTCGAGAGGTTGCCGACCGCCGTCGTCCGGACGATCGGGGTGGGTCGTGCTCGCCGACCCTGAGGACAACGAGTTCTGCATCCTGCGCGCCGACGCCGAGCGCGTTGCGTCGGCCTGATCTCGACGGCCGAGCCAGGCGCCTACGCGCCATCCCACCGGGGATCGACAAACCGGCGAACCAACAGACCAGGGCGTCGTCTGGGTGACCCCGCGTGATGTTCTCCGGTCGACCGCCTGGTGCCGCTGCCCCGACCGGTCGCCGAGGGCTGTCTCAGGCCGGCGCTGCCGCTGTTCGCTTGGTTAGCCCATGGTTAGCCCCAGTTCTCGGCCTTCGTCAGGCAGAAGGGGTGCCCAGCCGGGTCGAGCAGTACCCGCCAGGTCTCGCCGGGCTGGTCCTCGGGCACTGGAGCATCAAGCCGTAGAGTTCATCCGCGCCGACGCCGGCCGTGCTGTACATCTGGCCGTGCCAGAAGCGGCGCGCCCGGCCGTCGGCGATGGGCCCCAGCGCCGGATGATCGGCTGTCCGTGGCCGGGGCGGGCGCGCTCGGCGCAGTTCGACCGAAGCCCGAAGGGTCCGCGGGACAGCCAGGGTCGTCGGGACCGGCGCCATGACCGTAAGCGGATCCCTTGCCGGTGACGGGATAGACAACCGTCCTTGGCAAACCCGCTTCAGGCAACGTATGTTGTCTACGTGCGCATCGGTGGCCCGGCGCGGAGGCACAAGGTTGCTGATGCGCATCTGGCACGCCACGCGCACAGCGGTGAGTCGTGTCGCCATGGACGAGGACTTGATGATGCTCATCGGACCAGCCTTCGACGGAGCACTGCTGGAGATCGGCGTGCTCGATATCGAGGGAGATAATCCAGTCATCATCCACTCGATGGCGCTGCGATCGAAGTTCTACCGGTTCCTGGGATCAGGAGGTGATCACCAGGCGACACACAGACGATGACATCGAGCAGGCCTCCCGCCGGTTCGAGCGGCTGGCCGACGGACTCGATCCAGCGACCGCGGAGGTTGACCACACCGACGACCTCCGGCAGATCGCTGCGGTGTCCGAGGCAGTACGCGCCGACGAGGCCCGGCTCCGGGAAACCGTCGAGGTTGCGCGAGCACGTGGCAGATCTTGGAACCAGATCGCCGTTTCCCTCGGCGTAACCCGGCAAGCGGCCCGGCAGCGGTTCACCGGCAAGGCGCACGCCTGACCGAGCACACCAGACAGACGCCAGGCCGCCACCGCCTCGCTCCGCGGATCGTCTGGACCTGTCCTTACTAATACTGGGGACGTGATGAATCCCCTCCCCTGACTTCTGACGTCGCATCCCCCTCCTCAGGTGCGCCAGCCGCGCGGCTGCGTCGGAGTTTGCTCCGGTCATGAGCAGCGCGCTCGCTCGCTGGACGGCCGTTGTTCACCTGCTGGTCCACCGCCGTGCGGGCGGACGTGGGCCGCGCTCGCCATGCTCGTCGACGAGGGCAGGACGCCCTTGACGTCTATCGGAGGTCTCATGAGCCAGGACCACATCCACGACCACTCGCACGACCACTCGCACGACCACTCGCACAGCGACGACGCAGCCCAGCCGCTGCCCGAGGCACTTGACCTGTCGATCCCCGAGTCCGAGCTGTCCCCGACCCAGCTCGGCCGCCGGTCGTTCCTGCATCGCGCTGGCCTGCTCGGTGCGGCAGCCGCAGGTGCGGGTGTGCTGGCCGGCGCCGACACCGCTGCGGCGGACACGAACCAAGGCGGCCAGGGCGACCACCGACCCGGCCCGGTCGACCCGCGAGGCCTGCTCTGGCTCACGGGTGATCACCACATCCACACCCAGTACAGCCCCGACGCCCAGTACCTGGTCTCCGAGCAGGTGGCCCGCTCCGCGCAGTACGGCCTGGACTGGATGGTCATCACCGACCACGGCGGCCCCGCCCACCAGAAGTTCTCCGTGGAGAGCACGAACCCCGACATCGTCGTCGCACGGTCGGCGAACGCCCGCACGCTGGTGTTCCAGGGCCTGGAGTGGAACATCCCGGCGGCGGAGCACGGCACCGTGTTCGTCGCGCCGGGCAAGGACGAAGTGGGGCTGCTCAAGGAGTTCGAAGGAACCTACGACGGCACGGTGACCAAGACCAGCGCCGCCAGCGCGGCGAACGAGAAGCTCGCCCGCGACGGGGTGGCCTTCCTCGGCAACGCAGTACGCAGCGGCCGGGTGAACGACGCCCTGATGCTCGCCAACCACCCGGCGCGGCGCGGGGTGGACAGCCCGCACGAGATCCGCGGATGGCGCGACGCCGACCCCCGTATAGCCGTTGGCATGGAGGGCGCCCCCGGCCACCAGGCCGCCGCCATCCCCGGGCCGGGGCACGAGAAGAACGGCCGTGGTTACTACGACAACGGGCCTTCCTCCGACAGCTTCGCCGGATACCCACCGGAGTCCTATGTGACCTACGGCGGCTTCGACTGGATGACGTCCACCGTCGGCGGCCTGTGGGACGCGCTGCTCGCCGAGGGCAAGCCCTGGTGGATCTCCGCGAACTCCGACAGCCACAAGGTCTACCTCGACACCCGGCGCAACGCCACCGACACCGGCAGCGGTGGCAACAACGCCAACACCCCCTACGACGCGGCGGGCAACACCTACAACACCACCGGCCGCTACCCCGACCCCGTCGACACCGGCGAGCCCATCGCCACCTACGGCGACTTCTGGCCGGGCTTCTACAGCAACACCGTCGTCGGCGCCACCGACTTCTCCTACGGCGCCGTGATGGCCGGCATTCGCGCCGGCCGCATGTACGTGACGCACGGCGGCCTCGTCGGTGCGGTCTCGGTCCGGCTCGTCGGCGGCGACGGGGCACCCGCGACGCTGGGTGGCACCCTCGTGGGCAACCGCGGCCACGACGTCGAGCTGCAGGTCGACCTCGCGCTCGCCGACCGACCGAACTTCCACGGGGACGTCCCGCAGCTGAAAAAGGTCGATGTGATCGTCGGCTCGATCACCGGTCCGGCCATCAACGCCGACACCTTCGACGCGCCGACCACGCGGGTGGTGAAGACCTTCGAGGTGCCGGCCAAGGTCTCCGGGGGGGTCTACCAGATCCGCTACCGGATCAAGGGCGGCAAGGACCCCTTCTACGTGCGGCTGCGCGGCAGCGACGGCAAGCGCACGGCGGTCGGCCTGCGCGGCGCCAACGTCGACCCGTCGGGCCCCAAGGTCGACGCGATCAACGACGCCGACCCGTGGAAGGACCTGTGGTTCTACACCAACCCGATCTTCGTGCTGCCGAAGAAGTGACCGACACGTTCGTCGGGGTGGACGCCGGCCAGCGGGACCGCTCCGAACTGGAGCACCTGCTGGGCCGGGCGGTGCAGGCGTGCGGACCCGCGGTGTTGGTCTGCACGCACCTCGTGGACGGACACTGGGCGGGGTCGCTGCAACTCAGCGGCCCCGCACCGGGGGCTGGCCCGTTCAGCGACGCCCTGGGCGCGGCCGTGACGGTGCGCACGGGCGCGGCGACCACCGCCGCCGGCCCGCAGCAATGGGTGGCCGGGTCGGCTCAGGCGGTGGCGGAGCTGAGCGGGCGCACGGCCGGGCGGGCCGTGGTGTTCGGTGGGCAGGAGAACCTGGTCGGGGAGATCGACACCGACACGGTGTCCGCCCTCAGCGCTGTGAGCGCGGTCGTCGGTATCGCCGGCACCCCGACCGTGGGTACCAGGTTGGTGACCCAGGACTTCGTCCGTCCGGTGCTGCTGGACGGGCGCCTGGTGCTTCAGGTGCGCCCGATCGGCCCGGACGGTGCCGTGGCGCCCTTCGAGGTGCCGAACCCGACGCCGTGCTGCAACGCCCACGGTTGAGCCGGCGCCGAGGTCAGAACCGTACGAGCATCTTGCCGGTGTCGGCGCCCTGCCTGAGGTCGACGAACGCCTGCGCAGCCGCCTCGACCGCGCCGTCGACCCTCGTCTCTCCTGGGAGCGCGCCACCCGGTCGGAGATCCAGCCGCTCGTCTTCGTCGGCGCCGATTCCTGGCGCAACGCCCTGGCCTCCGAGGGGGCCGCCCGGCATACGAGCTGGTGCGACGTAGGCTGGAGCCATGCGTTTCGTCCATCTCGGCTTTGCTCCGGACGTCGTCGACTACCAGCGGGCATGGGACCTCCAGCGCGAGCTGCACGCGAAGGTCGTGGCGGGAGAGGAGCCGGACACGGTGCTGCTCCTGGAGCACCGCGAGGTCTTCACTGCCGGCAAGCGGACGGAGCCGCACGAGCGACCCTTGGACGGCGCGCCGGTGGTCGACGTGGACCGCGGGGGCAAGATCACCTGGCACGGTCCGGGGCAGATCGTCGGCTACCCGATCGTGCGCCTTGCTGCGCCCATCGACGTCGTCGCCCACGTCCGCCGACTCGAGGAGATGATGATCCGGGTGTGCGCCGACCTCGGCACTGCCGCCGGCCGGGTCGAGGGCCAGAGCGGCACCTGGGTGCTGGCTGACGAACGAGGCCCCAACCGCAAGCTCGGCGCCATCGGCATCCGGGTGAGCAGGCAGGTGACGATGCACGGCTTCGCCCTCAACTGCGACCCCGACCTCGGCTGGGCCGACGTCATCATCCCGTGCGGGATCCCCGACGCCGGGGTGACCTCGATCTCCAAGGAGCTCGGCCGGGACGTCACGGTGCACGAGGTGCTGCCGCACGTCGAGAAGCACCTGGGCGACCTCCTCGACGAGGTCGCCGTCGGGCGCCCCCTCGCGGCGGAATGAATCGGCCGGGACTTACGCTGGACCGAGGACCGCCTGTCAACCGCAAGGAGCACCTGTGACCGTCGCACCGGAGGGGCGCCGCATGCTGCGCGTGGAGGCGCGCAACGCGCAGACGCCGATCGAGCGCAAGCCCTCCTGGATCCGCACCACCGCCAGGATGGGGCCGGAGTACACCGCCCTGCAGGCCATGGTGAAGAACGAGGGCCTGCACACGGTGTGCCAGGAAGCTGCCTGCCCCAACATCTTCGAGTGCTGGGAGGACAAGGAGGCCACCTTCCTCATCGGCGGCGACACCTGCACCCGCCGGTGCGACTTCTGTGACATCGCGACCGGGCGACCGCTGGCCCTCGACCTCGACGAGCCGCGGCGGGTCGCCGAGTCGGTGCGGCAGATGGGACTGCACTACTCCACGGTGACCGGTGTCGCCCGCGACGACCAGCCCGACGGAGCAGCCGGCCTCTATGCCGAGACGATCCGCCAGATCCACCTGCTCAACCCGAACACCGGCGTCGAGATCCTTCCCCCCGACTTCGGGGCCGTGCCGGAGCTCGTCGGTCAGGTCTTCGACGCCCGTCCCGAGGTCTTCGCCCACAACCTCGAGACGGTGCCGCGGATCTTCAAGCGGATCCGGCCGGCCTTCACCTACGACAAGTCTCTGCGGGTCCTCAGCATGGCGCGGGGAGCCGGTCTCGTGACGAAGTCCAACCTCATCCTCGGCATGGGCGAGACGGACACCGAGGTCGAGTCGGCGATCGGCGACCTGCACGACGCCGGGTGCGACATCCTGACGATCACCCAGTACCTCCGCCCGTCGAAGCTGCACCACCCGATCGACCGTTGGGTCAAGCCGCAGGAGTTCGTCCACTGGTCGCAGGTGGCCACCGACCTCGGGTTCAAGGGCGTCATGGCCGGACCGCTCGTCCGCTCGTCCTACCGGGCCGGACGCCTCTGGGCGACCGCGATGGCCAGGTATGGACGACCCCTCCCCGCGCACCTGCAGCACCTTGCGGCCAAGGCGGACTCCCCCGCCCGGCAGGAGGCCGCCGCGCTGGTCCAGCGCACCGCCCTGCCCGTATCCTGACCCGCATGGCCAAGGACACCGCACCCGAGGACGCGACCGAGAAGAAACCGGGCCGGATCGCCCAGGTCCGTCAGGTGTTCACCGCGGCGAAGGCCGTCGACCCCCAGATCGGCTGGTGGATGGCGCTGGCCTTCCTCGGCGTGCTGGTCGTCGTCCTCATCGTCGGCGTCCTGACCCCTTTCTTCTTCTTCTCGATCCCGCTTGCCATCGCCGCGGCCGCGCTCGCCGCGACGATCGTCCTCAGCCGCCGCGCGGAGGGCGCCGCCTACCGGCAGATCGAGGGCCAGCCGGGAGCGGTCGGGGCGACGCTCTCGTCGCTGCGACGCGGCTGGTTCTTCGACAAGCAACCGGTTGCTGCCGACGCCGCGCGGGCCAGCGACCTCGCCTCGGCAGCGATGGTCTACCGAGCGATCGGCCGCCCGGGCATCGTCCTCATCGGTGAGGGCCCGTCCGGCCGCGCCCAGAAGCTGCTCGCCGCCGAGCGCAAGAGGGTCGAGCGGGTGGCCCCCGGCGTGCCGGTCGTTCTGCTGCGCGTTGGCACCGGCGACGGCGAGGTTGGCATCCGCAAGCTGACGAACACCGTCCAGCGGCTGAAGCCGGTCCTGACCAAGGAGGAGGTGTCGGTCGTCAACAAGCGGCTGAAGGCCCTCGGCGGGATTCGCCCGCCCGTGCCCAAGGGAGTCGACCCGACCAAGGCTCGGATGGACCGCCGAGCCACGCGGGGCCGCTGACCGAGTCGCAGCCTCGCCTCAGGACGGAGGCCCCTCCCCCGCCGTCGACCGCAGCTCGGCGCAGACGGCGGCGACGAACCGGTCCAGCCGCTCCGGCGAGTCGCGCAGGTAGAGGTCGGGTTCGACCGCCTCGAGCTCGATCAGGCTCGGCGCCCCTTCCCAGTCGACCAGGTCGACGCGCGCGTAGGTCAGCCGTCCCGGTGCGTTCTCGATCGCCGCCAGGGCGACACGCAGCTCGGCGGAGTCCGGGGCGTGCTCGAGCTCACTGCCCCCGTGGAAGTACTGCACCCGGTAGTCGCCCGATGCCGGCACCTTGAGGACGGCGTGCGAGAGGGCCCCGCCGAAGAAGACGAGGGAGCGTTCACCGTCGACGATCCCCGGCACGAACGGCTGGACGATGACGTCGCCCTCGCGGGACAACGTCTCGGCGTGTTCGCGGGCCTCGGCGGTGTCCCGCCGGGCCCGCAACGTCCTGCGCGCCCCGCCGTCGACCGCCGGCTTGACGACGACCTCCTCCCACGGGCACTCGGCGAGCTGTGCGTCGACGTCCACGGACTCGCCAGGGATGAGCCGCGTCGGCACGGTGGGCACGCCCTTGGCCGCGAGCTCGACGAGGTAGCCCTTGTGCGAGTTCCAGCGCAGCACGTCGACAGGGTTGACGATGCGAGTGACCAGCTCGACGGCCGCCGCCCACTCGAAGAACTCGACGACCCGGTCGAAGTAGTCCCAGGGTGAGCGCACGACGACGAGCGCGTATGCCGCCCAGTCCACCTCGTCGTCCCAGGAGACGACGTCGACACTGACCCCCACGGCACCCAGCGCCTCAGCGATGACCGGAAGCTCCGGGTCGACGTAGCGCGGGTCGTTCGACGTGACGACGGCGATGCTGGCTGGGCTCACCGGGAGAGTCTCTCAGTGCTGCGGTGAGAAGAGGTCAGGACAGCCGCACGAGCACGGTGCCCGCACCCTTGTCGTGCAGCCCGCGTCCGTCCCGGTCCCAAATCAGGGCCGGCACCGCGAGGCACAGGAGGAAGGTGCGCAGGAGCACCTGGACCACGGTGGCCCGCCCCCCGTTCACGGAGACCAGCCCGATGCCGAAGACCCGCTGGCCGAAGGTCGACCCGATCGTCGCGACGAGGAGCAGGTTCTCCAGCGCGAAGAGCCCCAGCGGCACCCAGCTGCCCGGTCCGGCCTGCCCGAACGGCACGTGGAAGAGGCCGAAGGCCAGGACCTGGCACATCGTCCAGTCGAGAAAGACGGCCGTCAGCCTCCGGCCGAAGCGGGCGATCGAGCCCGGCCCGCTGACCGGCATACCGAGGCGTCTGCCCGGGTGGTCCTCGTCCGTCTCGCGACGGCGGGAGCTCGGCCCCTCGAGCCAGGAGGCGACGTCGCTGCGATCCACCACCGGGTTCACGCTCCTTCTGCTCGGACGTCCGCCGCGGTCCCGTAACACCGGTGAAACACAAGGGTCACGGCCGGGAAACCCCACGCCTCTACTCTCTCATCCGAACGCGCACGAGCGATCGGTGGCACGCAGCGCCCACCGGTCGCCACACCACAGGAGGTTGGATGTTCACCAAAGCCCAAGAGGTCCTCACGTTCATCAAGGACGAGGAGGTCCGGTTCGTCGACGTCAGGTTCTGCGACCTCCCGGGCGTGATGCAGCACTTCAACGTGCCGGCCGAGACGCTCGATTTGGATTTCTTCACTGACGGCCAGATGTTCGACGGATCCTCCATCCGCGGCTTCCAGGCGATCCACGAGTCCGACATGAAGCTCGTGCCCGACCCCGCGACGGCCTACCTCGACCCCTTCCGCGTCGAGAAGACCCTCATCATGAACTTCTCGATCGTCGACCCCTTCACGGACGAGCCCTACAGCCGCGACCCGCGAAATATCGCCGCGAAGGCCGAGGCCTACCTCGCGTCCACCGGTATCGCGGACACTGCCTACTTCGGGGCAGAGGCGGAGTTCTACGTCTTCGACGACGTGCGGTTCGAGACGAAGCAGAACGCGAGCTACTACTACATCGACTCCGTCGAGGCGGCGTGGAACACCGGCCGCGCGGAGGAAGGTGGCAACCGCGGCTACAAGACCCGCTACAAGGGCGGCTACTTCCCCGTCCCCCCGGTCGACCACTTCGCCGACGTGCGGGACAAGATCTGCCTCAACCTCGCGGGCGTCGGACTGAGCGTGGAGCGCTCGCACCACGAGGTCGGCACGGCCGGGCAGCAGGAGATCAACTACCGCTTCAACACGCTGCTGCAGTCCGGCGACGACATCATGAAGTTCAAGTACGTCGTCAAGAACACCGTCTGGGAGATCGGCAAGACGGCCACCTTCATGCCGAAGCCGATCTTCGGCGACAACGGCTCCGGCATGCACACCCACCAGTCGCTCTGGAAGAACGGCGAGCCGCTGTTCTACGACGAGAGTGGATACGGCGGCCTCTCGGACATCGCCCGCTGGTACATCGGCGGGCTGCTCAAGCACGCCCCGTCCCTCCTGGCCTTCACCAACCCGACGGTCAACTCCTACCACCGGCTCGTCCCGGGCTACGAGGCCCCGGTCAACCTTGTCTACTCCGCCCGCAACCGCTCGGCCTGCGTCCGCATCCCCATCACCGGCACGTCACCCAAAGCCAAGCGCATCGAGTTCCGGGTGCCGGACCCGTCGTGCAACCCCTACCTGGCCTTCGCCGCCCAGATGATGGCGGGTCTCGACGGCATCAAGAACCGGATCGAGCCGCCGGAGCCGGTGGACAAGGACCTCTACGAGCTGCCGCCGGAGGAGCACGAGGCGATCGCCCAGGTGCCGGGGTCCCTGCCCGAGGTGCTTGCCGCCCTCGCCGATGACCACGAGTACCTGCTCGAGGGTGACGTGTTCACCCAGGACCTCATCGAGACGTGGATCGAGTGGAAGACCATCAACGAGGTGGACCCGATCCGCTTCCGGCCGCACCCGCACGAGTTCGAGATGTACTTCGATATCTGACGGTCAGGTATCGCTGCGGCGGGTGGCCCGGCGTGCCACGGGCGAGTGGCGTGCCGGGGCCGGTCGGACACCGTGCTCAGGGGGAGGCAGCGACACCCGGGTCAGTTGCGGTCTGCGGGCCGAGGTGGTCACTTGCGGCCGAAGAGACGGCTCAGGAACGAGCCGCTGGAAGCCGAGTCGTCCTTGGGGTGACCTGGGCAACGGTCGGCCGGGCGCACGCCAGCCATGACTTGGTCGACGTGCTGGCCGCAACCGGCCCAAGTGGTCTTGCCGCAGGTCTTGCAGGTGGCCGGACGGCACATGGTGGTTCTCCTTGGTGGTGGTTGGTGGTGGTGGTGTGTGGTGGTGAGTCGGGGATCCGGCTCCTTCGTTGCCTGACAAGATACCCCTGGGGGTATCTGTCGAAGGCAACGGTAGTACCCCCCTGGGCATTCCCGTCAACGTCGGAGGACGGCGTGTGACGCACCCCACGGGGTATCCGCACGGAGGTCGGGAATGCGGTAGGTTGACACCGCGCTGTATACCCCGTCCGGTATACACGCCGCACCGAGAAGCCAGGAGAGAGCGATGAGCACCCAGACCTTGACCGGCGAGAACTTCGAGCCCACCGTCACGAGCAACGACATCGTCCTCGTTGACTTCTGGGCATCATGGTGCGGCCCGTGTCGCATGTTCGCCCCCGTCTACGAGGCCGCGGCCGAGCAGCACCAAGACATCGTTTTCGGCAAGGTGGACACCGAGGCCGAGCAGGTCCTGGCCGGCGCCGCCCAGATCACGTCCATTCCCACCTTGGTGGCCTTCCGCGACGGCATCCTCGTCTTTAGCCAACCAGGTGCGCTGCCCGCATCGGCCCTCGAGCAGGTCATCGACGGTCTGCGCAGCCTTGACATGGACGACGTCCGCGCCCGGCTCGCCAAGCAGTCCGCCACAGCCTGACCAAGGAACAGGTCATGGGCTACGCCTTGAGCACCACCGTTGACCAGCCGTTCGGGACGACGTCGATCGGACTCCTGCTGCCCGGCAACGTCGTGGTCCGGGCCGATGACGACACTCGGCTCACCGCGGCGCCGGCCTCCGTCACCGCTTCCTGAGTCCTTCCTCCCTCACAAAGGACCCGCCATGGTCACCCTCAACACCGACGACATGACCCCGGTCATCAACCGCCTGCGTCGCGCGCAGGGCCAGCTCGGCGGTGTCATCCGCCTCATCGAGGAGGGGCGGGACTGCAAGGACGTCGTTACTCAGCTCGCAGCAGTGAACCGGGCCCTCGACCGCGCGGGGTTCGCCATCGTATCCTCGGGGATGCGTGAGTGCCTCGCCTCGCCGGAGGGGATCAGCGCCGAGGGCCAGGCCGCCATGGAGAAGCTCTTCCTCACCCTCGCTTGAAGCCGAGCCCGGCCGAGCGCGTCGGATGAGCAGGGGCGGGGCGCCCTCGGTCTCCTCCGTGAAGTCGCTGAAGCACTGATGATGCCCTCGACCCCGCAGGCCGCCATGGCCTTGCGGCATGTGGGTCGCAGTGTTCCACCAGAGCATCGTCATCGTCAGGTCGCCGATGGTCTCCTTGTTGATCATGTCGAAGCCCCAGAAGGTGAGGAACAGGTTAGTGTCCGTCGGGCAGGTCTCGTACCTGCACCGGCTTGAAGCAGTCGAAAAACCAGGTGAGCACACATCACCCGCTTACATCGGTGAGTCCTCAGCCCTCGAGGTGCTCACCGCGCATGAAAGCCGCATCGCGCGGGAATGGTCACCATGCAGCTCAGGCGACAGGTCGGACCCACCCGGATCACTAACCGCTTGAGCTGGCCCGGTCACGATACCGAACTTGCGCGGAGGCAGACGACATGGTGGACCGGATCGCCGACCCGTGGGGACCGCGCACTCCGCACGCCCGGGGCGCTGTGTGGCCGGCCCGGGTGGACAGCCACCTCGAGGCGGGGCTGTCCGTCGACGACGTCGAGCGTTGGGTGCCGTCGGCGTGCGTGCTCTGCAGCAACGGCTGCGGGTGCGACATCGCGGTCAAGGACGGGCGGATGGTCGGGGTGCGCGGGCGCGCCACCGACGTGGTCAACCATGGCCGGCTCGGACCCAAGGGGCTGTATGGCAGCACCCCCTGGGCCTCGTCGTCCGACCGACTGACCCGGCCCTTGATCCGGGAGCACGGTGTCCTGGTGGAGACCGACTGGGCCACGGCGATGGGCCGGGTCGTCGAGGTCTCCCAGCGGCTGCTTGCCGACAAGGGCCCGCTCTCGCACGGCTTCTACACCACCGGCCAGATCTTTATCGAGGAGTACTACACGCTCGGCGTGATCGGGAAGGCCGCCCTCGGCACCCCGCACATGGACGGCAACACCCGACTCTGCACGGCGACCTCCGCCGCCGCGATGAAGGAGAGCTTCGGCTGCGACGGCCAGCCGGGCTCCTACACCGACATCGAGCACTGCGACGCGGTCTTCCTGTTCGGGCACAACATGCCCGAGACCCAGACCGTGCTCTGGAGCCGGGTCCTCGACCGCACCCGCGGCGAGGACCCGCCAACGGTCGTCTGCGTCGACCCGCGACGCACCCCCGTCGCCGAGGAGGCCGAGCGCACGGGCGGCGTCCACCTCGCCCCCCGGGTCGGCACGAACCTCGCGCTGATGAACGCGCTGACCCACGAGCTGTTCGCCAACGGTTGGGTCGACGCCGACTGGGTGGCCGCGCACACCCTCGGGGTGGACGACCTCAGGGCCGAGGTGGCGTCGTGCAGCCCCGAGTGGGCGGGGCAGATCTGTGGGGTCGATCCCCAGGACATCCGCCGGGCCGCACGCATCTTCGGCACGAGCCGCTCGGTGCTCTCGACGGTGCTGCAGGGCTTCTACCAGTCGCACCAGGCCACCGCCTCGTCGGTGGCCGTGAACAACCTGCACCTGTTGCGCGGGCTCATCGGCAAGGTGGGGTCCGGCATCCTGCAGATGAACGGTCAGCCCACCGCGCAGAACAACCGCGAGTGCGGCGCCGACGGGGACCTTCCAGGCTTCCGCAACTGGGAGAATGCCGCCCACGTGCAGGAGCTTGCCGACCTGTGGAACGTCGAGATGGCCGTGATCCCGCACTGGGCCCCACCGACGAACGCCATGGAGATCTTCCGCTACGCCGAGGAGGGCAGCATCGGCCTGCTGTGGATCTCGGCCACGAACCCCGCCGTGTCCATGCCACAGTCCGCGCGGATCCGCAAGATCCTCGGTGGTCAGCAGTGTTTCGTCGTGGTCCAGGACCTGTTCCTCACCGAGACCGCCCGGCTGGCGGACGTCGTCCTGCCCGCCGCCGGGTGGGGGGAGAAGACCGGCACCTTCACCAACGTCAACCGGACGGTGCATCTCTCCGAGAAAGCCGTCGAACCACCGGGCGAGGCCAGGAGCGACTTCGACATCTTCCTCATGTATGCCGAGGCGATGGGTTTCACCGACCGCGACGGCCAGCCGCTGCCGGCCTGGCGCACCCCGGAACAGGCGTTCGAGGCGTGGAAGAAGGCGACCGCAGGGAGACCGGTGGACTACACGGGGCTGTCGTACGACCGGCTGCGGGGGCCCACCGGCATACCCTGGCCGGTCAACGCCGAGGCACCTGACGGGACCGACCGCCTCTACACCGACCCGGTATTTCCCACGGCCACCGACCAGTGCGAGACCTACGGGCACGACCTGCTCACCGGCGCCGTCGTCACCGAGACCGAGCACCGGGCCCTTGCCCCGGCCGGCCGGGCCTTCCTCAAGGGCTGCCCCTGGACCCCCGCGCACGAGGAGCCCAGCGAGGACTACCCGCTGTTGTTCACCACCGGCCGGACGGTCTACCAGTTCCACACCCGCACGAAGACCGGTCGCTCGCGGAGCCTGAACGAGGCGGCCCCGGACGCGTGGGTCGAGCTGAACCCCGCCGACGCCGACCGACACGGGATCGCCGAGGGCGACGTCGTGCGGGTGGAGTCGCCACGCGGAGCCATCGAGGTGCGCGCCCGCGTGGGGCACGTCATGGCCGGCGCGGTCTTTGCCCCGTTCCACTACGGCACCTGGGACCTGTCCGGCGTGGAGGCCGATCCGGCGCCACGCCAGGCCAACGAGCTGACCATGACGGTGTGGGACCCGGTCTCGAAGCAGCCCTACTTCAAGACCTCCGCCTGCCGGATCGCCAAGGTGCGCGACGGCGACGGCCCCTCCCCCGCGCCCACCACGGCGGCATCGGCTCCGACGAGCCGGACGGTGCCACCGACCCAGGGGGGTGCAGCGACCACGAGCGAGAGGGTGGTTACACCGCGCTACCCCAACGACCCGGCCCAGGGTGCGGCCGCCCCCGCCCCTACGCAGACCATCGCGGGTTCGTCGTGAGCACGCACCTGGCTACCTATCTCGCCCTCGCCGACCACAGCGAGTGCACCCTGGCCGACTCGTTGCACACCGTGGGGCAGGGCCACGCCGAGCATCCCGACGTCCTGTTCACCTGCCAGGCGCTCGAGGCGATGAGCCGCGACCACGTCAACCGGCTGGCGGCCGTGGTCCGGCGCTACGGCGAGCAGGACGACGGGTCGCTCGAGGAGCCGGAGCGCCTGCGCGGCTCAGGGATCGGCGAGACCCGGACCGGTCCGGTGGGGATGCTGCGCGACCTGCAGGACCTGCACCTGCTGGCGACGCTGGTCCAGACGACCTGGACGGTCATCGGCCAGGGCGCCCAGGGGTTGCGCGACGACGAGCTCTTTGCCCTGGCCAAGCAGGGCATGACGGACACGGCCCGGCAGATCTCGTGGTTGACCACCCGGATGAAGTCGGCTGCTCCGCAGGCCCTGATCGTCAGCCCCTAACCGTCGCCCGCCTCGAAGCGGCAGGTCACAGGCGCCCCTCGCACTGACCGGATCACCTGAACCATTGCGCTCACGGCCCCGCTGTAGTACGAGGTCGTAGTACGATGTGTGTCATGCGTCAAGTCCCCGTTCGTGAGCTGAACCAGCACACCGCAGACGTGCTCGCGCGCGTCGAGATGGGCGAACGGGTGGCGATAACACGCAACGGCACGCGGGTGGCGATCATCGAGCCGGCTGAGCCGGATCCTCTCAATGTCCTGATCGAGTCGGGCGAGCTACGCCCGGCGGTCGGCCGGCTCCCGCTGTTCTCCGAGTCTGACTCGAGCGCCTCGGACTCTGTCGGTTCAGAGGCGGTCGTTGCCGACCGCGACGAGCGCAGCCGTTGGTGACCCGAAGGTGATCTACATCGATACGTCGGCCGCGATGAAGCTCGTTCGACCCGAAGCGCAGAGTGCCGAGCTCTCTCGCTGGTTCAGCCAACGGAAGGCGGCGTCGGTGGTCGCTTCGGTGCTCATCGAGGTAGAGCTCATGCGTGCCACCCGGCGCACTGCGCCAGAGCGTCTGGCTCGCGCGTCGGATGTCCTTCGCGGCATCGGGGTGGTGACCCTGTCGCCGTCGGTCATCACCAGGGCAGCAGGCTACGACGATCGCGATCTGCGGTCGCTCGACGCCATCCATCTCGCAACGGCTGAGCACGTGGTGTCCGTCGCCCACGAGGTTCTGGAGGCGTTTGTCGCCTATGACGAGCGCCTCCTTGCTGCCGCCCGCGCCATCGGGCTTCCGGTTGCTGCTCCCGGGCTGGCCTGAGCCCGCTGGACGCGGCCTCGGCAGTTCCGGTCAGGAGGTGTCGTCGTCCAGCTCTGCGAGCTCCCGATAGTCGCCCGGCACGTCCACAACCTCTGTGCTGGGTCGATAGCGGGGGTCAAGACGGACGAGGTCCCACTCGTTGATCCAAGCGCGAACATACTGGCGCATCCTGGTCGCGCCGAGGCGCTGGAGCCCCTCGACGTCGGGCGGGTCCCAGTCGTAGGCGGCCGCGTGCAGCTGGTGCACCGTGCGGTAGGCGCGGTCCAGCTCTGCCTCGTCCGGCGGCACCAGCGGAATGAGGTGGCGCTCGATGTGCTGCATCCCCACCTCGGCCAGGGCGGCGATCTCGGCATACTCCTCGGTCTGCTTGTCTCGCAGCCTTTTTGGCAGGACCTCACGGTCGTTCTTGCCGACCAGGACCGCTGCCTCGAAGTCGTCGGTCATCGCCGCGACGGCGACGAGAGGTTCTCCTCCTTGGGTGCCGGAGTCCTCGTCGAGCCACCGGGCCAGCTCGGCGTAGGATCGGCCTCTTTGCAGCAACGAGTACCGGCCGATCAGCTCGACCTCGTCGAAGAGAACCACCCAGCCGGTGTGTCCCGCCGCGCGCAGGAGCCGAGGCAGGAACCGGAGGTGTTGGCGGGCCAGGTCGCGGGCCCTGACCGGGGAGAACGTGAACGTCTTGGCCTCGTCGACGGCCTTGAGCTGGCGACGCAGGTCCGGCACGGGCAGTGGGTCACCGGACCAGAACCGGACGATGGTGTCGAGGAACTCCTCGTCGGCGCCCGGCGCCTCGCTGGTGAGTCGTTGGTGGAGCAGGAGGGTCGCGTCGAAGCGCTCGTTGAGGTCCCGGCCCGGCCCGCGCAGCCACCGGAGCAGCTCGGCGTAGCCCGGACTGTCCGGGTCCAACCCCGACGCAGCCTCGGCAACCACGTCCCGGGCGCCGTCCGGGGCGACCGCGGACTCCACGGCGGCACGCAACACCTTGGCGGGGTCGTGCAGCGGCGTCTCCTTGCTGACCACGACCGTGCTGACCACGAAGCCGGCCGAGGTCGCGAGGTGGCCGAGATGCGTGAGCAGGTGACTCTTGCCCTCCCCGAAGCCCGCACCGAGCAGCATCGAGGCGCGGGGCGCTCGACCGTGCCGGGAGCCGGCGACTTCGTCCAGCAACTCGGTGAACCGGTCCTCGATGTCGCTCTGGCCCGAGCCGAGGGCGATGACGGCGTCCGTGTTGGGCACTCCGCTGCGCAGCGCCTCGATCGCGCGCCGTTGCGCGAGGCGGTCGCCCTCCCACCTGGCTCCGGAGCTCATCGCACGGCCTCCAGCCGCACGTCGAGGCGCACGAGGGAGGCGAACGGGTTCGGCCTACGCCGATCCCGCACCTCGTCGGCAACCCTGAGCTGCAGAGCGGCATACGAAGGCAGGCCACGCTTCTCGTCGCTGACGAGGTCGGGTGGGACGACCGCAAGGACCAGCATGCCGCTCAGGTCCTCGGTCGCGTCGATCAGCTGTCGGAGCAGCTCGTAGGCGTCGAGGACAGCCGCCCTGCTGTAGTAGATGCCGGTGCGCTCGGGCAGCGCGGGGCGACGCGCCTCCGCCAGCCGCGTCAGGTTGAGGTTGACGACCAGTCCGTGGTGGCCGGTGCGGAGCAGGAGGCGCCCGACCGAGGTGAGCAGTGTCCGGGCGTTGTGGCGACCGACTCGTGCATAGATCATTGCCTCACGCAGCTCGCGCAGCCCGACCGGTTCGCCGGTGAGCCAGCCGAGGACGACGTTGGCCTCCGCCGGGCTGACGTCGTTGCTGCCCAGGCGCGCCTGGGCCAGCCGTAGCAAGGCTCGGCGCAGCTCACGGGGCAGGCTGGTGTCGGTGAGCAGGGTGCGCTCGAGCTGGCGCCGCACGCTGCGGTAGAGCTCTCGCGGGTCGAGGTCGTGCTCGGCGGCCACCTCGGCCACACTGAGCCGGCCGGTGGAGGCGGGAACGGCGATGTCGTCGTAGGCGGCGCCCACGATGGCCGCCGCGATCCGTTCCCAGTCGATCTGTCGAGCCACGGCGAAGAAGACCTGGTCGACCATGTGCGCCTTGGTCGTCTCGGCGGACAGGCACACCATGAGGCACTCGTGTCGGTCGGCGACGGCTCGCAGGGACCGCTCGAACCGGTCGGCGACATCCGCGTCGCCGGTCACCACGACCTTCACCGACCCTCCGCCGGCCGGGAGGTAGGAGGACAGGTACTCCTCCCCCAGGAAGGTCGCGTAGGCGTCCGAGCCCATCACCCCACCCCCGAGCACTGCGCCGGCCGCACCGACCCAGTCGCTCATCCGCCCTCCGTGAAGGAGATGCCCCAGTACAGCTGTTGCTGGCCCGTCTGGGCCACGGTGGCGAGGGCGCCCGAGCCCCGGGTCCCAGAGCTGGCGTGCCAGCGCAGCACCCGGCCGGCCTTCGTGCTCGCCGCCCCGCTGGAGTCCAGCAGGTACAGGTCGCGGGCGAACTCGGGGCGGGTGTAGTCACGCTGCTGGCCGGGCAGGAGGGTCAGCACCCCCCACACGTCGACCAGGCGCACCACCACACCGCCTCGTTGCCCCTGCTGGGAACGCACCAGGTCGTACCCGGACGCCACGCTCTCGAGGAACGGCTCGGGCTTGAACCGGGGCGGGCGCGCCTGGGTTGCCGCCAGCAGCCCCACGAGCACCGAGGGGCGCAGCCGCCGCTCCCGACGCCTGTCGATCTCGACGGCAGCGTCGCCCGGAAGCACCTTGATCAGCGACGGGTAGCACAGTAGCCGCTGGTCCACCTCGAACATCGCCACGTCCTGCACGGAGGCCGCGTCGAGCAGCTCCTTGAGGTAGGCACCGGAGGCAAGGTGCTCCTGGTCGTCAAAGCTGAAGGACGCCACAGTGCCTTCCATGGCCCGGGCGGCATCCTCCGCGAGAACGGCCGCCGCCCCGAGGGCCCGGCGCAGGTCACGCAGCTGACCGCGGGCGGCACCCGCCTTGGCCTTCTTCAGCTCCCGCGTCACCGCCGCCGTCGCCTTCAGGGCGGCGTCGACCTGCTCCTCCGTCGCCGCAAGTGCTGCCTCGAGCCCACCCTCTGTCGCCACCGCCATCCACTCCTCCATCGCCGTCGGACACCGTCAGGAGGTTACCCGAAGGCCGAAGGTCGCGACCAGGGGTGGATGCGAGAGGCGGCACCTCGGCCTGGCCTCCCGCAGGCAGGTTGACGCCGCGTCGAGCAGGTTGACGCCCTGTCTACCTAGCGTCGACCCCCTCGACGCCGCGTCAACCCCACCGGAGGGCGCTGGACGTGCTTGACCAGATCGTTCCGGTTCCGGCCCTGATCCCCTCTGGCGACGAGGTCGCGCACCGCCGCAGAATGGCTCCATGACCACCGCCCTTCTCGTCATCGATGCCCAGGAGTCCTTCCGCCAGCCCGAGAGCTGGGCCGAGATCTCCGCCCCCGATATCGCCGATCGCATCGCCACGCTGGTCGAGCATGCCCGCGGCCGTGGCGACGAGGTCGTCTGGGTGCTGCACGAGGAACCCGGCAACGGGTCGGTCTTCGACCCGGACCTTGGCTACGTCGCTCTCCTAACCGGACTCTCCCCCGCCGACCGGGAGGTCGTGGTGCGCAAGCGGAGCCACAACGCCTTCACGACGACGAACCTTGCCCAGCACCTCACCAGCCGCGGCGTGACCGAGGTCGTCGTGACGGGCATCCGCACGGAGCAGTGCTGCGAGACCACTGCTCGGGTGGCCAGCGACATGGGGTATGCCGTGCGCTTCGTCCTCGACGCGACGGCAACGCACCCGTTGGATCGGTGGGATGGCGCAGGCACCATGACCGCGCACGAGGTGATGGACCGCACGGCGAGTGCACTGCAGGGCCGGTTCGCGGAGGTGGTCACGATCGAGCAGGTTCTGGCATCGTGACCTGAGCATGAGCATCGAGCCGACCGCCCGCGAGCGCACCGTCGTCTTCGTCGTCGCCCCCGGGGTGCACCTGCTCGACCTGGCCGGACCGGCCCAGGTCTTCTCGACGGCGCAGGACCTCGGCGCGGGCTACGACCTCAGGTACGTCGGCGACACCGAGCAGGTTGCCAGCCACCAGGGCCCGACCCTGGGCGTGGGGCGTCGGTGGCCGGCCCTCACGCCGCGCGACTTCGTCATCGTGCCGGGCTGGCGGGTCGGTGCCGGCAGTGCGCCGATGGCGCTCGACAGCGGCACGGTGCAGCGCATCGCCGACCACCATGCGGGCGGCGGTCGTGTCGTGAGCATCTGCGCGGGGGCGTTCGCCCTGGCGGCGGCGGGGCTGCTCGACGGCCGGCGGGCGACGACCCACCACGACGTCCAGGCCGAGCTCGCTGACCGGTTCCCAGCCGTCCATGTCGTCGACGACGTCCTCTTCGTCTCCGACCAGCGGGTCTACACCTCCGCGGGGATCGCCAGCGGCATCGACCTCGCGTTGCACCTCGTGGCGGCCGACCACGGCCCCGCGTTGGCGGCCAGGGTCGCTCGCTCGATGGTGGTCTACGGCCGCCGCAACGGGTCCTCGCCGCAGGACAGCGCGATGCTGCGCCACCGCGACCACCTCGCCGACGTCGTCCATCGGGCGCAGGACGTCATCGACCAGCGCTACGCCGAGTCCTTGCCGTTGGCGTGGCTGGCTGACCATGTCGGCGTCAGCCCGCGCACCCTGACCCGCCTCTTCCATGAGGCGACGGGAACGACCCCGCTGCGCTACCAGCAGGAGCTACGCACCGAACGGGTCGTGCAGCTCGTCGACCAGGGGTGGACTCGAGAGGCGGCGGCTCGTGATGTGGGCTTCACGGATGCACGGATGGTCCGGCGGTTGTACCACGCGAGGTGAGTGACCGATCGCGACGAAGGCCAGCAGGTCAGGTCAGCAGGTGTGCCGGACGGCGAGGGCGGCGATGTCGCCGTCGCGAGGGGGGTCGGACATCGTGTCGGCCAGGGACTTGATCTAGATGTCGAGGTCGCACCGGGGGAGGCCTGCCCCGGCGACCCGGAGGCGGTCCAGGCCCGCATCGATGTCCTCGTCACGGCGCTCGACCAGTCCGTCGGTGACGATCTCCGTGATTTGCCACGCGGTCCCGGGCGCCGGCGAGCTCGCCGGTGACCCGAGCCAGGCCCTTCAGCCGGCAGGGCGCCGACGCAGCAGGCTCGACGTGCGCTCGCCCCCCACGAGACCGAGCCGTCCCTCAGGTTACTGGCCTCTCATTTGGTCCGAGGCCAAGTTGGCGAAAGGTCCGTCAGCCCTTCTTGGTCGAGGGGATGATCGGGGTGTGGTCCTTGGCGTCGGCCTTGGCGTGCTTGTCGGCCCGCTTCTCCTTGAGGGACTTGCCGGCCTTCTTCGCCAGATGTTGTCGGGGTGACTTGTCGGCCATGGTGCGCTCCTCATCGGAACCGGATGGCTCCACGAGAGCGACAGTACGCCCCGCGCAGGAGGACGAACCAGGCGCAGAGCTCCGTGCCCGCGGCGCGTCGGGGCTGCGGTCAGTGCTGTGCGGCGTATGCCGCGTCGACGGCAGCGCTCAGCTCGCGCCGGGGCCACTTCGCGGCCAGCAGGATGACGCCTCCGAAGCAGATGATTGCGCACATCGTCACGGCGGCTGCCGGGTCCGTCAGCTCCGAGAGCCATCCGGCCAGCAGGTAGGACAAGCCGGACGAGAACACCGACACGGCTCCGGCCAGCCCGAAGATCGTCCCCCGCCGTGCGCTCGGCGTGACGAGCGCGAAGGTGGACTGCAGGGGCAGCATGAAGGCCTGGAAGAGACCGCTGATGAACCACAGCGCCCAGGTGACGGCGATGGCGGGCTGGAACGCGGTCAGCAGCAGGGGTGCCGGCATGAGCATCGCCATGACGATGATTCGCGAGTTGGCGATCTCCGGCTGCCACCGCCCGACGACGAGCACGCCGACGGCCGCGCCGGCAATGGGGGCGGCCATGAGCAACCCGCCCAAGCGTGCGTTCCCGGCATACGGGATGGCGACCGCCTCGGGTGCCACGACCCCGATGGTTGCCACGAGGCTGAGGCCGAGGAGCCGGGCGAGCACCGGATGGCGGCCGATGTAGGCGCCTCCGGCGCCGATGTCCCGGAGAAAGCCGAGCAGCCCCTTGGCCGGCTCGCCGACCACCGGACGCGCCTGCACGACGACGGCGACGACCGCGGCGGAGACGAGGAAGCTTCCGAGGTCTATCAACAGTCCGTTCGCCGGGCCGAGGAACCCGACGACCAGCCCGCCGACGGCCAGACCAGCGGCCTGGTTGACCTGCTCACTGAGGGCGCCGAGGCCCATCGCCTTGACGTAGAGACGCCGGTCCTCGAAGAGGTCCGTCATGAGGACCTGGCTCGCCGCCGCCGCCGGCCCGCCGAAGACCTCGAGGACGAACAGCATGACGAGCAGGGCGACGACGGGAGCCCCGCTCGCGACGAGCCAGATCAGCGCGACGACGCACAGGGCGCGGGTCAGGTGGGCGCTGAGGAGCACGAACTTGTACGGCACCCGGTCGGCCAGGGGGCCGAGGAGGCTGCGGCCGAAGATCGTCGGCAGCATGCTCACGGCCAGGGTCGTGGCCGTCGCCAGCGACGACTGGGTGCGCTCGAAGACCACTGCGGCGATCGTCAGCCGGGCGATGTAGTCCCCCCACGTGGACATGGCCGCGGCGACGAACAGGGCGAGGTAACCGGGGACGGAGAAGACCTCCCGGTAGGATGGCATCGCCGTGGCTGTCGTCCGCCGCTCCGTCATCCGCCGACGGTACCCGTCAACGGGGTGGCGTAAAAGTTGAGATCCGTCGCGACCCGGCCACGGCGGCTCACCCGACGGTAGTCCTCGCCGAGGGAGGGCCCCGCGCCCGGCGCGCGGCCGATGATCCGGCCGATGCCGTCGGCGTCGCGCAGGTCGCTCGGCACCCCGTCGGCAGGTCGGCCCCGCCAGAGCACCGAGGCGTTGCGCAGGGACGCGGCCAGGGTCCAGGCCGCCCGGAGGTCGCGAGCATCCCGGGCGCTCACCAGGCCCACGTCCTCGGCCGCGCTGAGCGCCGCCATCGTCCCGGTGACCCGCAGCCCGGCGTGCTGGTTGGCATGCCTCAGCTGGATGAGCTGGGTGGTCCACTCAACGTCGGTAAGGCCGCCCAGACCGAGCTTGAAGTTGGTCCTGCGGTCTCCGCCACGGGGCAGTCGCTCCGCCTCGACGCGAGCCTTCATCAAGCGGACCTCCCGCACCTGTTCGCGGTCCAGGCCGTCCCTGGGCCACCTCAACGGCTCGATGAGGTCGAGGAAGGCGCAGCCCAGACCCGGGTCCCCCGCAACGGGACGTGCTCGCAGGAGCGCCTGGAACTCCCACGTCAGGGCCCACCGTGCGTAGTAGGTGGCGTACGAGGTGAGGCTCCGCACGAGCGGACCGCTCTTGCCCTCCGGCCGCAGGTCCGCGTCGAGGGTGAGCTGTGGGCCCGCGCCAGCTCCGCCGAGCAGCCGTTTGACCTCCTGCACGACGAGCACGGCACGTCGCTGCGCGTCGTCGTCGGAGCCACCCTCGTCCGGACGGTGCACGAACAGGACGTCGGCGTCCGAGGCGTAACCCATCTCCTGCCCTCCGAGGCTGCCCATGCCGACCACGGCCATGGCCGTGCCCAGCAGCCGGCCCTCCACCGACTCCACGTGGCGGACGGCAATGTCGAGGGCCGACTGCACGGTTGCGGCGGTCAGGTCGGACAGCGCCTGCCCGACCTGTGCCAGGCCGAGCTGTCCGGTGAGGTCGGCGAAGGCGATGCGCAGCAGCTCGTGACGCCGGATCGCCCGGACCGAGGCGATGGCCGGATCTGCGTCGGACTTGCGCCCGGAAGCGCTGCGCATGGTCGCCACGAGCTGGTCCTGGCTGCGCGCGACGAGGCCGGCGGGGTCCCCGAGGATCGACACGGACTCCGGCGAGCGCACCAGGAGGTCCGCGGCATACCGGCTGCGACCGAGGACGTGCGCGAGACGCTCGGCGGCGCTGCCCTCGTCACGGAGCATCTTGAGGTACCAGTGGATGGTGCCGAGCTCTTCGCTGACCCTTCGAAAGGCCAGCAGCCCAGCGTCGGGGTCGGCCTCGTCCGCGAACCATCCGAGCATGACCGGCAGGAGGGTCCGCTGGATCGACGCACGCCGCGACACCCCCGTCGTCAGCGACTCGAGGTGCCGCATGGCGCCCGCGGGATCGCGGAAACCCAGTGCTGCCAGTCGTTCCCGGGCCTGGTCGGCACTGAGGGAGGTGTCGGAGGAGCTGAGTCGTGCGGCAGCGGCGAGGAGCGGCCGGTAGAAGAGGCGTTCGTGGATCCGGCGCACCTCCCGGGCTCTTGACTGCCACAGCTCGACCACGCCCCTGGCCGGGTCGCTCCTGAGGCCGACCGCCCGCCCCAGCCGGCGCAGGTCGGCGTCACCCGTCGGCATGAGGTGGGTGCGCCGCAGCCGGTACACCTGGATCCGGTGCTCGAGGGTGCGCAGCAGCCGGTACGCCTCCTCGAGCGTCGCCGCGTCCTCGCGGCCCACGTACCCCCCCTTGGCGAGCGCTCCCAGGGCCTCGAGGGTCGTCGCCGAGCGGAGCGACTCGTCGTAGCGGCCGTGCACGAGCTGGAGCAGCTGGACGGCGAACTCGACGTCGCGCAGACCTCCCGGCCCGAGCTTGAGCTGGCGCGCCACCTCGGCCGGGGGCACGTGGCCCTCGACCCGCCGGCGCATGGCCTGGACGTCCTCGACGAAGTGCTCGCGTCCCGCCGCCTCCCACACCATCGGCCGGATGGCGTCCATGTAGGCGTGCCCGACCTCGAGGTCGCCCGCGGACACCCACGCCTTGAGCAGCGCCTGGAACTCCCAGGTCTTGGCCCACCGCTCGTAGTAGGCCCGGTGGCTCGCGACGGTCCGCACGAGGGGACCGTTCCTGCCCTCGGGCCGCAGTGCCGCGTCGACCGGCCACAGCGTCCCCTCTGCCGTCGCGGCGGAGCACGCCTTCATCAGGCCGGCGGCGAGGGCGCCACCGACGACGAGGGCACGCTCCTCATCGACTCCGGGGGCCGGCTCGGCGACGAAGACGACGTCGACGTCGGAGACGTAGTTGAGCTCTCCACCACCGGTCTTGCCCATGCCGATCACGGCAAGCCGGCAGTCCTCGGACCCGCTGCCGAGCTCCTCCCGCGCGATCGCCAGTCCGGCCTCGAGGGACGCCTCGGCGAGCCACGCGAGCTGCTCCGCCGCGATGGGCAGGTAGGACACCGGGTCCGGCGAGGTGAGGTCGAGCGCGGCGACGGCGAGCAGCTCGCGCCGATAGGCCATGCGCAGGGCGTCGTATGCCGTGTGCTCACCGCGCTGCTCCCGGCTCACCGCCGCCACCAGCCGGGCGCGCAGGCCCGCGGCAGTCGGCGGCGCCGCCTCGGCGACGCAGCGCCAGTGGCCCGGGTGCACCGCCAGATGGTCGCCGAGCGCGCTGGAGCCGCCGAGGACGGCCACGAGCCGGTCCCGGGCGGAGCCGGGGCGCCGCATGGCGGCCAGCAGCTCCCCCGCGTCGGTGTCACCGTCGGCCCGCTTCCCGGCGACCTTGAGCGCCTCGAGGACCCGGACGAGGCCCAGAAGCGCAGTGTCGGGGTCGGCGGCCCGGCTCAACGCATCGGGAAGTCCGTCGTGGAAGACGTCGTCGAGCGGGTCGGCGAACCCGGCGAGCGCCTTGTCCTCGAGCAGCCGGGCCGCCCGGTCCGGCTCGGCGAACCCGAGTCGGGCCAGCCGGCCCTCGGCGGTGCTGGACCGGGCCACTAGAGCCGGGGCAGGTAGCGGTCGAGCTCGAACTGGGTGACCTGGCTGCGGTAGTCCTCCCACTCGGCCCGCTTGTTGCGCAGGAAGAAGTCGAACACGTGCTCGCCGAGGGTCTCGGCGACCAGCTCGCTCTTCTCCATCGTCTCCAGGGCCCGCCCGAGCGACGACGGGAGCGGGTCGATGCCCATGGCCAGCCGCTCGGTCTGGGTGAGGTTCCAGACGTCGTCCTCGGTCTCCGGCGGCAGCTCGTAGCCCTCCTCGATGCCCTTGAGGCCGGCGCCGAGCAGCACCGCGAACGCGAGGTAGGGGTTGCAGGCAGGGTCGAGCGAGCGGACCTCGATGCGGGTCGACTGACCCTTGCTCGGCTTGTACATGGGGATGCGGACCATGGCCGAGCGGTTGTTGTGCCCCCACGTGATCTGCTCGGGGGCCTCCCCGCCACCCCAGAGGCGTTTGTAGGAGTTGACCCACTGGTTCGTCACAGCGGTGATCTCCGCGCCGTGGTGCAGCAGCCCGGCGATGAACTGCCGTCCGGTCTGGCTCAGCTGGTAAGGAGCCCCGGCCTCGTGGAACGCGTTGCTGTCGCCCTCGAAGAGGCTGAGGTGCGTGTGCATCCCGGAGCCCGGGTGCTCGCTGAACGGCTTCGGCATGAACGTCGCGTAGATCCCCTGCTCGAGCGCGACCTCCTTGATCACGGTGCGGAACGTCATGATGTTGTCCGCCGTCGAGAGGGCGTCCGCGTAGCGCAGGTCGATCTCGTTCTGGCCCGGGGCTCCCTCGTGGTGGCTGAACTCGACGGAGATCCCCATGCTCTCGAGCATGGTGATTGCAGCACGCCGGAAGTCGTGACCGGTGCCGTGCGGCACGTGGTCGAAGTAGCCGGCGTTGTCGACGGGAACGGGGCGCTTGCCCGCCTTCCACGCGTTCTTGAGCAGGAAGAACTCGATCTCGGGATGGGTGTAGAAGGTGAAGCCCATCTCGCTGGCCCGTGCGAGCGCCCGCTGCAGCACGTTGCGCGGGTCGGCGAAGCTCGGCGAGCCGTCGGGCATCCGCAGGTCGCAGAACATCCGCGCGGTGCCGGGGTTGTCCCCCCGCCACGGGAGGATCTGGAAGGTCGCCGGGTCGGGCTTGGCGAGCATGTCCGCCTCGTAGACCCGGGCGAACCCCTCGATGGCCGAGCCGTCGAAGCCGATGCCCTCGGCGAAGGCCCCCTCGAGCTCCGCCGGAGCGACGGCCACCGACTTGAGCGTCCCGAGGACGTCGGTGAACCAGAGCCGGACGAAGCGGATGTCGCGCTCCTCGATGGTGCGCAACACGAACTCCTGCTGACGGTCCATTCGACGATCCTTGCGCATCGAGGTTTCGCGGACGTTTCGGGTCGTGAGGGGGCACGCAGCACGGGTCCGGACCGCTGCCGTCGAACGTCCGGATCGCCTGCTGCTTGGGCACCTGGCTAGTCCTCGAGGTCCTCGTCGTCCGCGGGCAGCGACGAGCCCTTGGAGGTCCACTCCCGGTCCTCGTCGTCCCACTTCTCGGTCCGCGCCCTGGCCGTGTCGAGCGCCTTCGCCGCTTCCGCCTCGCTCGCGTAGGGCCCCATCACGTCGGCCCCCCGGCTGCGCTCGGCGTCGGACTCGACCCGGCCGGTGCTGACGTTGTACCAGTAGCTCACGGCAACCTCCGATGAATGCGGAACGGGAGACGACCTGTGGGCACGTCCCTCACCTGTGCTCCTAGACTCCACCGTATGCCGGTCACCTTCGCAAGCGTCGCGCCGCACGGCATCTCGGTGCGCCGCTCCGTGCCCGCGAGCATCCCCCGGCCGGAGTACGTCGACAAGCCGGCACCCTCGAAGTTCACCGGGCCAGAGGTCAAGGACGCCGAGACGATCGAGAGGATGCGGGTCGCCGGACGGATCGCGGCCCGCGCCATGGCCGCCGCCGCCGCCGTCATCGCCCCGGGCGTGACGACGGACGAGATCGACGCCGTCGGGCACGAGTTCCTCCTCGACCACGGTGCCTACCCCTCGACCCTGGGGTACAAGGCCTTTCCGAAGTCGCTGTGCACGTCCGTCAACGAGGTGGTCTGCCACGGCATCCCCGACTCGCGCCGGCTCGAGGACGGCGACATCGTCAACATCGACATCACCGGATTTCTCGGCGGCGTCCACGGTGACACCGACGCCACCTACCTCTGCGGCGACGTCGACGAGGAGTCCCGGCTGCTCGTCGAGCGGACCGAGGAGGCGATGATGCGCGGGATCCGGGCCGCCGTGCCGGGTCGCGCGGTCAACGTCATCGGGCGGGTCATCGAGTCCTATGCCCGACGCTTCGGCTACGGCGTCGTCCGGGACTTCACCGGCCACGGCATCGGCACGGCCTTCCACAGCGGGCTCGTCATCCCCCACTACGACGCGGCGCCGGCATACGGGCAGGTGATCGAACCCGGGATGACCTTCACCATCGAGCCGATGCTCAACCTCGGCGCCCCGGACTGGGAGATGTGGGACGACGGCTGGACGGTCGTCACGAGGGACCGCCGCCGCTCCGCCCAGTTCGAGCACACCATCCTGGTCACCGAGGACGGCAACGAGATCCTCACCCTGCCCTGACCGGCGGACCCACGCCCACGACCCACGACGCACGACGCCCACGACGCCCACAACGCACGACGCACGACGCCCACGACGCAGGAAGGCGGCCCGACCATGGCGAAGCACGACTCCCGCGGACACCAACGCGGACACCCCCTCGGCATCGACATCGGCGGCAGTGGCATCAAGGGCGCCCCCGTCGACCTCGACAGCGGCACGTTCACCGCGAAGAGGCTGCGGATCGACACACCGCGGCCGGCGACGCCCGAGGCGGTCATCGAGGTCGTGGCGCTGGTCGTCGACCACTTCGAGCGCGAGATCGGCGACGGGGCGATCGGGGTGACGGTGCCGGCGGTCGTCACCCACGGCACGGTGCGCTCCGCGGCCAACATCGACCACGCCTGGATCGACTTCGACGGTGAGGCAGCACTCGAGCAGAGGCTGGGCCGCGACGTCACCCTCGTCAACGACGCGGACGCCGCCGGGTTCGCCGAGCTGCACTACGGCGCCGCCAAGGACGAGAGCGGCCTGGTCATCCTCACCACCCTCGGCACGGGCATCGGCAGCGCGCTCCTCTACAACAACCAGCTCGTGCCCAACAGCGAGCTCGGCCACCTGGAGATTGACGGCTCGGACGCCGAGGACGAGGCCGCGTCGGCGGTCAAGGACGACCTGGGGTTGAGCTACGAGGAGTACGCGAAACGGCTGCAGCGCTACTACTCCGTGGTCGAGGCGCTCTTCTCCCCCGACCTGTTCGTCGTCGGCGGCGGCATCTCCAAGGACGCCGACCAGTTCCTGCCGCTGCTTCGGCTCCGGACGCCGATCGTCGCAGCCACGTTGCAGAACAAGGCCGGCATCATCGGCGCCGCCCGGCTCGCGGCCGAAGCAGCCGGTCAGCCGGTCCGGCCCACGGCCTGAGCCGGCGTCAGCCGATCACGGCCGGCTGGCCCCCCGCCAGGTCGTGCAGGATGAGGTCGTCGCCGCCGTGGGTGCCGATGTGGCTCACGTACATCCGGCGACCGACCTCGGACACGAGCGCGTCGTGGATGGGGATGATGCCGGTCGGCCCGACCCGCCGGACGAAGTCGATCGACTCGCTGACCTTGGCCCAGGGCGCGTTGACCGGCACGGCGAGCAGGTCGACGTTTCCGGGCACGCCGTCGTAGGCGTCGCCCGGGTGGTAGAGGCTCGGCTCGCCGTCGGCGCGCAGGACGACCCCGACGTTGGTCGGCCGCGGCACGCCGTCGTGGTTGGTCGCGTGGAGCTCACCGACCGGGGTCAGCGTGAGCGGTCCGAGGATGAGGTCGTTCCCCTGGCTCAGGACGACGACGTCGACCCCTGCGGTGTCGAGCAGCTCGGCGGTCTGGGGGTCGGCGTGGACCGCGGCCTGCCGGTTGGCCCGCAGCAGCGCCGGCAGCCGTTCCTGGTCGAGGTGGTCGGCGTGCTGGTGGGTGACCACGACGACGTCGAGGTCACGCAGCTCCTCGAACCCCTGGGAGAAGCTTCCGGGATCGATCAGCACGCGGGTGTCCGCGATCTCGACGAGCAGGCAGGCATGTCCGAGGTGGGTGACGCGCATGGGCTCAACCTACGCCGGGACCCGGCTGGCCGGCATACCCGCGCGGAGCTGGCCGGCATGCCCGCACGGTGGGAGCCGGCATACCCGCGCGGAGCTGGCCGGCATACCCGCGCGGAGCTGGCCGGCATACCCGCACGGTGGGATCCGGGGGACGAACAACGGGAGCGAACGCCCTCACAGCGGTCCAGCACGCTTGACGTCCCAGGTCGATCCCGTTCTTCGTCCCCGCGCACGGTCGGTATGCCGGGCAGCTGCGGGCGGGCGGCCAACCGGACGCCACTGCGTCCGCCTGCGTCCGCCTGCCTCCGCTTGTGTTTGTCTGCGTCCGCCTGCCTCCGCCTGCGTCCGCCTGCCCCCGGTAAGACCGGGCCCCCGGTTCGGACCGTGCGGAAGGATCAGCGCAGCGCCACCGGAGAGCGGTCGGTCAGCCGGCGAGGAGCGCTCCGGCGAGGGCAATGGTGGCCACGACGACGGGGGACAGGAACGCCAGGGCCAGCGGGCGACCACAGAGCCGACGCAACGAGGCCACATGGACGCCGCAGCCGAGGGCGAACATCGCAGCAGTGAGCAGCGCCGTCTGGGCGACGTGGGCGCCGCTGAGCGCCCAGCTCGGGACCCGTCCAGTGGTGCGCAGGACGGCACAGGCCAGGAACGCCACGACGAAGAGCGGCACCAGTGGTGGCCGGTGTGCCCCGGCGCGCCCGCCTCCGTGGGAACGGCGTCGCCGGATGGCCAGGAGCGTGAGGACCGGAGCATGAGCACCCGCGCGAGCTTCACGACCACCGCGGGCGCGAGGGCGCCCGCGCTGACCAGGCCGCCCGCCGCGACCACCTGGGCGACCTCGTGGATGGACCCTCCGGCCCACAGCCCCGCCCGGTGCTCGCTGAGCCCGGCGAGTCTGCTGAGCAGCGGGATGACGGGGATCATCGCGGTGCCGAAGAGGACGACCAGGGCGACCGAGGAGGCGACCTCCTCCTCGTCCACGTCCGCGACCCCGTCCACGGCAGCCACGGCCGCCGCGCCGCAGATGGAGAAGCCGCACGCGATGAGCAGGCGCTGGCCCGGCGCGACCTTGAGCAACCGGCCGAGTCCGAGGGTCAGGACGATGCCACCGGAGACGATCCCGACGACGACGACCACCATCCGCCAGCCCAGGCCGGCGATGTCGGTCAGGGCGAGCTGGAAGCCGAGCAGGGCGACGCCCACCCGCAGCCAGCGCTTCGCCGCGACGGCCAGCCCGGCTCGCAGGCTGGGAGCCACCCCGGCGGTGTTGGCGAGGACCGCACCCGCCGCGATGGCCA